>OCZT010007907.1_pt1 | contig 10383 bp, 18 predicted proteins | sample 1539031 | NCBI WGS metagenome assembly OCZT01 (sample SAMEA3539308, study PRJEB22396) | soil metagenome | biome: tundra; feature: field; material: soil | place: USA | collected 2010-05 | depth 0.15 m
ACCGCCACGGCCACCGGCGCCGTAACGGCCAGCATTCCCGTTCCCCGTCTCGCGGACGCTCCGGACGGGAACATCACCGCAGCGGCCAACGGGATGTTCTTCGTCGCCGCTTTCACGTCGCAAAGCCAGGAGCGGATCTATCGCTTCGAGGTCACCAGCACTGGCCAGGTCAGCGGGTTCGCCCCGGTGCCGGGCGGCGGTGCCCTCAGCAGCCAGGTCGACGCGATGGCAGCCTCGCCCGACGGGTCCAGGCTGGCCGTCGCGACCAAAGGCGGCCCCTTCGGTCCGGCCAGGATCACGGTCATCGACGCAGCAACCGGCAGGCGCACCGTGTGGCAGGGCGGCCTGGCACGGCGGGGATTCCGCGGCTTTGACATCAGCAGCCTGTCCTGGACCAGTGACCAGCAGGAACTGGTGTTCACCGCCCAGTGGTGCAAGCCATTCGAGGTGAACAGCCAGACCTGCGAGAATTCCGCCAAGGGCGGGCGCCGCGCCGCGGAGGTGCGGGCGCTGAACCCCGCGGCAGGCGGCGGCCGGCTGGACAGCGGCCGCCTCTTGCTCCGCCAGTCCGCGCGCTATCCGTACATCGCGTCGGCGGCGATCAGCCCCGACGGCACGACGATCACCGCGCTGGTGCTGCACGGCCCCGTGCGGGTATCGAGCCCCGGCACGGTCCCTGACCATCTCTCGGTAGTGCAGATTTCCGCGGCTACCGGCCGGCAGCTGCGCGTCCTTTACCAGCGGCTCACTGGTCCCACTTTCGTCTGGTACCTCAGCCCGGATGCCTCGGCCCGGCAATGGCTGCTCGACGGCGTCGATGTCTACGGCGGCGGCGACGGGCCGCGAAGCCAGTCGAAGCTCGGGTTCAACGGCTGGATCGGCAACGGCCGGCTGCAGCCGGCCGGCGGGTACCTGGCAGGCGAAGCCTGGTGACGGCGCCGCAGGTGACCGGCCCGGCCGGGGGCGACCGGCGGCGAGGTATCCGTTTATGAAGTGTCCTGAGCTGCGCTCCCGGTGCGGCAAGCTTCGTGACCTGCCCGTAATGTGGGGGCGTGGGCATGATGATGGCGGTGAGCTTCCAGCGTCGCGGTCGGCTGTACTACCTGGATCCCGGGCAGCACACGCCGACCGTGGGGACCAAGGTGCTCGTGCCCACGGACTCCGGCCCCGAGGTCGCCGAGTGCATCTGGGCGCCGCAATGGGTCAGCGAGGAGATCGGCGGGCTGCCGGTCTGCGCGGGGCTGGCCGCCGAGGAGCATCTGGCCAGGGACGAGGCGAACCGGACCAAGCGGGCCGAGGCCCGGGTGGCCGCGCGCCGGCTGGTGCGCGAGCACGGGCTGCCGATGAAAATCATCGCTGTGGACTACGTGGACGCGGGGAACGTGCTGACGATCTACTTCAGCGCGCCGCACCGGGTCGACTTCCGCGCCCTGGTACGTGACCTGGCCGGACGGCTGCATGCCCGGATCGAGCTGCGCCAGATCGGCCCGCGGGACGAGGCCAGGCTGCAGGGCGGGATCGGCCCGTGCGGGCGGGACACCTGCTGCTCGACGTTCCTGAAGGATTTCGAGCCGGTGTCGGTGCGGATGGCCAAGGACCAGCAGCTGCCGGTCAACCCGCTGCGGATAGCCGGCGCCTGCGGGCGGCTGATGTGCTGCCTGAAGTACGAGCATCCGCTGTACCAGGACTTCCAGAAGAACGCGCCGAAGCTGGGCGCCAGTGTCGAGACGCCCGAGGGCCCGGGCACGGTCGTCGGGCACAACGTCCCGTCCGACAAGGTCGTGGTCAGGCTGTCCGAGGACGGCCGGCGCAGCGCGTGCTCGCGCGCCAGCGTCTGCGGTTCGAGGCAGGCTTACGAGGCGAAGTACGTGCCTGGGCAAGAGCCAGCCACCGACCGGTAGACTCCTTGCGCTGCCGCCCCGCAGGGCGGCTCGCCGCCTTAGCTCAGTCGGTAGAGCGATTCACTCGTAATGAATAGGTCATCGGTTCGATTCCGATAGGCGGCTCTGTGCTTGACCAGCGGAAACGCTGGACTGAAAGATCAGCGCTCATTGCGCCTGGTAGCAGTTCTGGTAGCAGTAGGGCCGAAAAGCGCGCTGCCCATCCTCGCCACGGCATCCTGCGCCAGCGGCGACGACACGTGCGTGTAGCCGCGCGTGACCCGGATGTCGGAGTGCCCGAGCAGGTCCTGCACCACCGCCAGGGCAATGCCCTGATCGAGCGCGATCGTCGCGGCCGAGTGCCGCATGGCGTGCGTCCCGGCGTGCGGGATGCCCGCGGCGGCGAGGATGTCAGCCCCACTCCTGCCAGTCGGCCCGCGAGTCGGCCGGGCGCCCGTTCTCCTGGCACCAGACGAGATCGTGATCTTCCCAGACGTTCGCCGCGGCCAGCCGCTCGCGAGCCTGCGCGGCACGGTGCGACCTGAGCACCGCGACCAGCTCGGGCGGCAGCGGCACTGTCTTGCGGCGGCGTTCCTTGATCTCGCGGAACACCAGGCCTCCGCCGTGGCGCTGCGGGCACATGATCGCGTGCCCTGCACAGCCCGGCGGGCACAGCCGCGGAGCATCGGGCAGGACGCAGGCGTGACGCCGCCCGGACTTCCGGGCCGCCTTCGGGCAGTTCCGCGGGCACGGCCGCCGGTGCCGGCCAGCGGTGCACTTCGCGATGTCGGCGCAGCCGTGCCGCCACGGGAGCCGCTGCAGCTGGTGCCAGATCTGCATCTCGCCCGTGTCCAGGTCCATGTACGACCAGCGCAGCCCGAGCGCCTCGCCCTGGCGCAGCCCGCAGGCAAGACCCACCGACCACCGCGAGGCGTTCCGGCGCCCGGCCACGGCCGCGAGCACGGCGCGGGCCTGTGCCTCAGTCAGCGCCTTCTTCTGGGCCTGGCCCAGCCGGGGCGCCTCGACGAGCTTGCACGGGTTGCGGGCCACGTTGCCGCGCCTCACCTCGATCTCATAAGCGCTCGACAGGATGGCGTGCACCTTCCGGACCGTGCTGGCCGCGAGTCCCCTGCCGAGCATCTCGGCATAGCCGTCCTCGACATGCTCAGGCAGCAGCCGGTCGATCTTCTGGCCGCCCCACCGGGGGAAGATCTCGTTGCGGCACAGCGATTCGTAGCTCTGGATGGTCAGCGGCGCCCGGCCGCGCTGCGGCAGTACGACCCCGAGGTGACGGGTCAGCATCTGCTCGACGGTCCGGACGCGCCCGGCCTTCCCGGCAACCCCGGCGTCCCGCTGGCGCTCCAGCTCGCGGACGGCGCGGTTGCGGTCAGCCTTCGACCGCCGCTTGAGATGGCGGCGATCCGGCCGGCCGTCCGGCCTGGTGCCCATCGTGACGAACGCCTCGTAGTAGCCGCTGGCGTTCGGCTCGTCCGGCACCCACGACTCGCGGTTACCGCGGCGGCCGGTCATCCATGGTTCCACAGGACGTCCGGGTCGGCGAGCTGCTCAGCAAAGCCAGGCTCGACCGGCTTGCCTTCGATGATGTCCCGGAGCCCGTGCAGGACCTCAATGTGCGTATCGGCCCACTCGATGGTCCGGCTGAGTGTCTCGTGGCGCTCCATGGCCGCCTTCCGCGCGGTGTACGCGGCCTGCAGGTCGGCCTCGGCGCGCTCGGCCTCGGGCCGCGCCCTCTCGCGGAAGTCCTCAGTGAGCCGGATCTCCTCGTCAATCGCCTCGATCCGCATGGGCAGGGGCGTGAGAAGCCGGGTAACCGGAACACCGAACAGGCCCGCGAGCGCGACCGTTTCGTTGAGCCGCAGGGGCCGCTGCGCCGTTTCGGTCCTGCCCACGGTGGTCTGGTGCCACGAGTCATAGCCATAGGTGCCCATGCGTCGTGCAACCTCATCCTGCGACCAGCCGCGCTCGCGCCGCAGCCGCCGCAGCTCCTGTCCGGCCAGTACCTCTGGGGTCGGGATAGTGCCCGGACGTTCCGCATTATGCTCCACGCGCCTAAAGGTATGACACGGGATGTGCTTGCGTCTAGGGGAACGGCTCGGTAACTTTCAAGCACGTACGTTTCCCCCGGCCAGGCAGAAATGCATGAGTCAGCACGTCCAGAAGGGGCGGCACCCGATGCCAACGTTGCTACTGACAGTCGAGCAGGCCGCAGCTGAGCTGCACATCGGCCGCCGGCGCGTCTTCGAGATGATCCGGCCCGGCGGCCCGCTGCCCTCGGTCAAGATCGGCAAATCACGGCGTATCCGGAGCACTGACCTGGCCGAGTACGTTGCCGGGCTGACGGACGACGACAAGGTCTCCGCCTGACCATCCGGACCTGATGAAGGGGCCGAGATGGTCACCCGAGACGCGGTCGCGCTGTGACCGACGCGAGATTGCCCGAGCGTTGGCTCATGGACCGACGCGTCCTGCTCACCAGCCCAGGGGCGTGGCGGCTTTACACGTTCGCCCTCCTGTACGCGGTGACCAACCGCAGCGACGGCCTGATTCTCGCCGCCGACCTGCCGCTGATCCCCGCGGTCGATCCGCAGTGCTCGGCCGAGCTTGTCGATCGGGGCCTCTGGGAACGCCGCCGCGGCGGCTGGCTGATCGTGGATTTCAAGGTCACCCAGACCAGCCGCGACGAACTCGATCAGCTTGAGCGCATCCGCGCGGCCGACCGCGAAAAGAAGCGTCGCAAGCGGCTGTCCCCGGGACAGTCCCCCGGGACAGCACAGGCAGGCAGGCTAGGCAGGCAGGAAAGGCTAAGCCCTGAAACCGAAGGTAAAGGGCTTGCGCAGGATGACAGCCCGGCGGGAAATATGGCGCCCGTTCGCGAAGCGGATGGGAAAGCTGCTCCGTCGCAATCTCGGGAAAGCACCGAGATCACGACGGCCCGGAACAAGCCAGCGCCTGACGATCAACACGAACCCGGCGACCTGAATGCAGGACGCCAGCCTGCAGACCGTAACGCGCGCGAGGGCGAGCCGGAACCGGCCGCTGGCAGCCAGCCCGATCATGATTTGCCGGACACGCGGACACGGGCAGGAACCCAGCAGGCCGCCATGGCCGCCGCGAGCGCGCTCGCCGACTGGGAGCGCCAGCACACCGAAGCGGCCGTGCCATGACCGCGCCAGTGCTCGCCGGCTCGCTGGTCATCACCGTCCACGGCCGCCCGGCCCCGCAAGGCTCCAAGCGTGCCTTCGCCGTCCGCGGCAAGGGCGGCGTGCCGACCGGCCGGATAGCGGTCATCGAGTCCAGCCACGACCGGGTGAAGTCCTGGCGGCAAGCCGTCATCGACGCCGCGGCCGAGGCCAGCGGATGGGGTGAACGGCCGCCGCTCACCGGCCCGCTCGAGGTCTCCATGGTGTTCGCCATGCCCCGCCCGAAAGGCCACTACCGCACAGGCAGGAACGCGCACCTGCTGCGGGACAGCGCACCTGCCCGGCCGGCCGGGACACCCGACCTGTCGAAGCTCTGCCGCGCCACGGAGGACGCGCTGACCGATATCGGCGTGTGGACTGACGACGCCCAGGTCGTCGAGTATGTGCGGCTCGCCAAGGTCTATGCCCCGGCGGGCGCACTCACGACACCTGGCGCGCTCATCACGATCACCAGCAGCGAGGAGACCGGCCATGGCTGTGATCACAGGTAACCGCCAGCTCGCCGCCCGCGCTCGCGACATCGCCGACAGGGCAGGCAACGGCACGCTCGGCCGGCAAGCCGGACTATGCCTCGCGGTCTGCCTCGGCACCACCAGCGGCACGGCCGCAGCCATGCGCGCCCTGCACGAGATCGAGCAGCCCGAGATCCGCGAACGCGCCGCGCAGCTGCTCGGCGAGCTGACGAGAGAGACCACGACATGACCATGACCGCGACCACCGTGCTACCCCGGCGGGCAGCCGCATACAGCGTCTGCGCCGCGGACGGCTGCCGGGTGATCATCACGCCAGGGTCGCTGATCACCCGCATTCCCGGCCGCGGCTTCGCGCACTCGGACTGCGCCCGCCAGGCCGCCAGCACCGAGGGAGAGCGATGCGACTGATACCGCGGCGGCGCCGCAGGCGGCCAGCGACCCCGGCGCCAGACCCGCGCTGCCAGGCGACCACCAAGGCGGGCGCCAGGTGCAAGCTGCCCGCCTGGCCCGGTGCGCCGTACTGCGTGCTGCACCTGCCCGACCCGCCCGTCAGGACGGCGTGATGGCCCGCCCCCGGATCCGCCACGTCGTGCTCGGCGTCCGAAGGGAGGCCTACGTGCACGAGTTCACCTACACCCGGGTGCGGTGCGGCCGGTGCGGCGCCGAGTGGGAGACGACCGGCACCCGGACGTCGACGTGCCGAGCGTGCGGCAGGGTCTGCCGCCTCGACCAGGCGGCCACGGTCGGCGGCAACGTGACCCCGATCCGGAGGCGGGCGTGATGGCCGTCCGGACCTGCGCCAGATGCCACGGCAAGATGCCGGCCGATGGCGGCGCCTACACCGTCTCCGTGTCGCTGCCCGCCGGGTCGCGGGCCCGCTGGCGGTCGCTGATCACCGTCTGCTCGCTGCGCTGCGTCGCTGCCGTCGCGGAGGTCATGGCTGACAGCGCCGAGCTGGCCCGCGCCAGCGAGTCCGGCGGCGACCGGTGATGGGCCGCAGGCAGCGGGCCGAGAAGATCCGCGAGGTTCTGCGGGTGCAGGTCTGTGACAGGTGCGGGCTGTCATTCGCCGGGGCCGGGGCGTTCCCTCAGCATCTCGATGACGACGGGCTCGGCCGCGGCGGGACGAGATGCCTTCCCGTCCACGTGTTCGAGTCGGTGCTCGTCGAGGTCCGGGGCGTCTGGTACGCCAGGGGCACTGAGCCGCGGCGAAAGTGAGGGGCGCCCTGGCCGCTGGGCGTTGTACGACCGAGGCAGCCGCCACGCTACCCCGCCGGAGAGGCCGGTGACCGCGTGGCCGAGCGCGTTACCGGACTGCTGCTCCTGCCCGGGGAGGCCGCGCTCGCCGCGTACCTCGTGAGAGCTGGCGTGGCGACCATCGAGCAACGCAACGGCTCGGCCCCGGCCGACGCGGTGCACTTGCGCGACCAGCTCGCCGCCTTCGCCCGCGAAACCCGCGAAACCTCGACTGCGCAGGCCAGGGCGAGACGCGAAAGCAGCGAAAGGCTGATCCTGGCGGATCCGGCAGGATCACCGGACATGCAAGCCATGACGGTCACCGAGGCAGCCGGGCTGCTCGGCGTCAGCGAGCAGACAATCCGCAGCCGCTGCCGCCGCGGTGACCTGCCCGCGGCCCGGTCCCCGGCTGGCCGCTGGCTCATCGATAGCGACCTAGGAGTGACCCCGTGACCCCGCGACCCCGCAGATTCGACAAGCTCGCCAACCTCCAGCCGCCCGCCCAGCTGACCCGCGCGGAACTGCGCACGCTCGGCAGGGCAGCCGTCGAGCTGGAGGACGAGAATTCCGGGCTGCGGGCCGCGAGCGACCGGCTGAAAGCCAGCCTCCAGGTCCGGGACCCGCGCGTGTACACCCGTGGTAATGGCCATTCGTACATCTGCGACCAGGCCACGGTCATGCTCAACCGCGGCGATGCTGACGGCGGCGTCGAGGCAGCGAAACGGCGGCTCGCGCAACACGACCTGGAGCTATCCACCGACTTGCCGGCCCGGCTGGAGGAGCGCGCCAGGGAGGCCAGGCACGCCACCGAGTCGGCGCTGACCGGCGGCCTGGCCGAGCTGCGCGCGTTCGAGCAGTTCTCCGGCGCGGGCGGCAAGGTGTTCATGGCGAAGACCAAGAGCATGGCCGCCGAGCTGCGGGCCCTCACCCGCGGCGACGGGGCCGGCGGGTTTTTCGTCCCGCCCGAGTGGATCACGGATGAGTACATCCCGTACGCGCTGGCAGGCCGGCCCTTCGCGAACCTTTTCACGAACTTGCCGCTTCCGGACGGGACGGACTCAATCAATATCCCGCGGGTCACCCTCGGCCTCGGCACTGGCGCGCAGTTCAGCGACAACGCGCCCGTGGCCAGCCGAGACTGGCAGGACTCCGCAGCTCAGGGACTTGTGCGGACAATAGCGGGCCAGATTGATTTGCCGTTGCAATGGCTTGACCAAAGGCCTGATGACGCGGACGCAATTCTGCTGCCGCAATTGCTGGCGGACTACAACACGCAATTGAATGGCGAGCTGCTCGTAGGCAATAGCGCCTACGGCCATTTGGGCGCGATTATGCCCGCCGGGGTGATCGGTGCGGCGAACCTGATCAACCTGACCAACACGAACGCGGCGGCAAGCCAGCAGTGGGCGTTCGGCGGCACGTCGATCGCCGGGTCACCGCACTACGCCTCCGCGCAGATGATGTCGATCCTCGCCCGGCTCCGCGCCCAGAACGGGACCGCATGGGTGGCCAATCCCCTCGTGTGGGCGACGATGTGCGAGGCGGCCGACCAGCAGTCCCGGCCGCTGGTGCCGCCCGGCGCGTCAGGGAAGTACCTGCACGGCCTGCCGATCGTGGACGACCCCGGCGTGCCTGCGTCGTTCGCGGCCAGCGGCGCTCAGCCGTCGATCGGCGCGGTCACCGCCGGGCAGGTCGCACCGACCGCCGGGTCCGGCACCTTTACGCCCGTTTTGCTGGGCAAGTGGGCGGACTGCATGCTGTGGGAAGGCGAATACAAGCTGATGGTCTACCGCGAGGCCCTCGCCGGTGACCTCATGGCGCGCGTCCAGCTCAGGAACTACGTGGCCTCGATCCCCAACAGGTACGTCTGGGGCGGCGCCAATACCACGTTCAGCGGCACCAACCAAGGCGGCGGGATCAACCAGGGCGGCGCCGTCTCCTACGCGGCGCTCACACAGATGGTGAGCAACAGCGTCCTCGCGTCCGGGCTCGGTTTCTGATGGCCGCCCCGCGCGCCAGGGCTGTCTCGCCAGACGACGAGCGCGACGCCATGATCAGCACGCTTACCCGCGTTGTCGGCCGACTGGCCCTCGAGGTCGCGCCGAAGGGCAACGGCGGGGCGCTGACCTTCCGCGCCGCAGCCACGCGCCTCCTGCGCATCGCCTCGGACGAAGAGGTCGACGTCCTGGAAAAGTGGATGACGGAGCACCCGTGAACGCCTTCATCTCGCCGCAGTGCTGGCGCAGCGACTGCGCCGCCTGCCAGTACGGCACCTGCGCCTGCCTGTGCCACGGACATCCCAGAGAGGAACGACCATGACCGACGCGCAGCTGCGGGCCGACAGCGCCGCCTACGGACCCAGCGAGGCACTGCGCCGCGAGCGCAGGCGGAACATGACCGGGCAGGGCGAGACCCTCGTCGGCGGCCTGGCAGCACGCGGCCACCAGGCGCCCGGCGGCCAGGTGAGCGAGGCCGAAGCACTGGCCATGCGGCGGCGCACGCTCGAACTGCTGGCGCCGGGCTGACCGGTGGCAGGCGAGTTCGCCGCCCTGGTCACCCTCGCGCAGGCAACCCAGGACGCCGCCGAACGGCAGGTGATCATGGATCAGATAGCCGCGATAGCACCCATGGCAGGCGGCGACGGAACACCCCGCGCCGACGCCGCCGCAGCGCCCATCCTGGACGCGATCCGCACCGGGCGCCTCGCCGCGCCGATCCTCGCCAGGATCCGTGCCGGTGCCGGGCACGCCCCGGCAGGCTGACCGATGACCCGCCGGTTCTGCATCGGCTGCGGCGCCGTGTTCACCGGCACCGGGCAGCGCTGCCCGCCGTGCCAGGTACCCGTCACCCGCCGTCGCAACGCGCGGGCGTCCTCATCCAGCCGCGGGCTCGGCTGGGACTGGACGCGCGCCAAGCAGAACGACGCCGGATACCAGGCGGCGACCCGCTGCCAGTGCACCGGCTGCGGCGTCTGCGGCAACGGCTGCGGCGTGCCGTTCACCAAGGCCAACCCCAAGACAGGCGAGCACATCGTGCCGCGGAGCAAAGGCGGTACTTCGTCTCGCTCCGGGATCCCGGCCCTGTGCAGACGCTGCAATTCGAGCAGGGGAGGCGCGCTGCGGTGACTGCCAGTAGCCACCGCAGCCACAGCAGCAGCACGCACATACGTGCTGGAATGTCCTGTATCCCTCCCAGGGTCCGTTTCTTTACAAGATCATCCCTGCGGACCCGCATCCCTTCGTCCCCCTCCCCGACGTGGTCTGAAACGAACGAGAAATGATCTTGGAGGGCCGCTATGGCTACGGATGGTGACATTCCCCGGCCGCCGCGCGGGCTGAAAACCGCCGGGCGGCGTCTCTGGCGCGATGTGCAGTCGAAATACGAGCTGGAAGAGCACGAGACGGCGCTGTTGACGGAGACTTGCCGGGTGGCTGACCGGCTGGAGGCGCTGGCGCGGATCGTGGAGGCCGAGGGCGTGATGGAGGCGGGTACGGGGCGCGCTCACCCGGCGCTGGTGGAGTCGCGGCAGCTGGGGATCGCGCTGGCGCGGCTGCAGGCGGCGCTGCGGCTGCCC
>OCZT010007908.1_pt1 | contig 10382 bp, 9 predicted proteins | sample 1539031 | NCBI WGS metagenome assembly OCZT01 (sample SAMEA3539308, study PRJEB22396) | soil metagenome | biome: tundra; feature: field; material: soil | place: USA | collected 2010-05 | depth 0.15 m
TCACCATCAGGATCTTGCCGTCGCGCTCGATCACTTGCGCCTTGATCTCGCCGGGCTTGTCGGTATAGAGGATTTCGAGAGGGGTCTTGCCATCCAGGATCTGTTGGCGGATTTCCGGTACGCAGCGCGGGCACAGCGAATCGGTTTCGCGCGGCCAGCCGAGTGGCGGTTTGGTCTTTTCCCAGCTCTTCAGAAGCGGTTTGTCGCTCCACTTGGGGACGAAACCCGGGTTCTGGCCGATTTGATTGAACTTATCGAATGCGAACCAGGCCGCACCGGCGGCGTATGTCAGGGCTTTCTCGGCGTACTTAATCGGCTTGTGCATGTTGTTCGGACTCCTCCTGAGTGACGCGGTTCCCTCGGACAGCCAAGATTTATAGATACGAGTGCGCTTTACCAAATTATAGGGAAGGGTTGGGGACGGGGACTACGAATTGTTATCAAAATGTTGAAATTATTGGTTGTATGGTACGTGGCGGGGTTGAACGGGAGAATTTGTGCATTGAGCGGAAACAGCGTGTACCCGTAACAAAGGGAACGGCTTAGGAACAAAAAAAGATCCGCGCCTGTGGGACGCTGGGCGCGGGGCGGCGACTCCGTCCGCTTCAGAGATCCCGAAACATCACCGGCGCATCGACATATCCTTCGGTGGGGTGCTGAAACGCGCCGGGCAGCCGCCCGGCGATTTCGAATCCGAAGCTTTGCCAGATCCGCACCGCCCGCTGGTTGGTGCTCACCACGAAGTTCAACTGCATGGCGCGGAAGCCGCGCGCGCGAGCCGTCTGCAGCGAATGGGCGCACATGGCGCGGGCAAGCCCGCGGCCCGAGGCCCGCTTGGCGGTCATATACCCGCAGTTGGCAACGTGTGCCCCGCCGCCCTGTTGATTGGCGCGCAGGTAGTAGGTGCCGGCGACGCCGCCGGCGAGATCGGCGACGAACACCTCGTGACCACGGGCGAACCAATAGTCGAGCGCCTGTTCGCGCGAGAGGTCGCGCGGCAGGGTGTAGGTTGCCCCGCTGCGGATGGTGGGTTCCCGGATGCTCCAGATGGCGTCGCGGTCGCCCGGTTCCGCGGGGCGTATGCTGACTGCGCTGTCGAGCACTGGAACCAGCACATCGCCCGGCGCTGGTGCGTGCAGCCACCCGCCGGACGCGGTTATACTAGCGTGTCACCGTATCGGATCCCATGGAACTCAGCCGAGAAACCTCCGTGGCCATCGCCGCCGGACTCGTGGTCCTGGTGGTTCCGCCGTTCCTGTTCCCGTATCCCCCCTTTCACGACCTGATCGCGTTTATCGGGATGCAGAGCTACCCGCCGAAGATGTCCTACGGTCCCACGCACTACTACGCGTTCCAGTTGACCTATTTTCTGCACCACCTGATCTCGCGAGTGTCTACCGACCTGGGAATCGGCACGCAGGGACAGGGCCGACTCTATTACCTGATTCACGCGCTCGGGTATTTCGCTGTAATCGTCGGCCTGCTAAACCGCTTCGTACGTAATCCGCAGTTCAAAGCGATCGCGATCCTCGGCGGGGCGCTGGCTTTTACCGATGGAATGTTCGCGATCGGCGGTCCGCTGCCGTTCTCGCTCGCCGGGGTGCTGATCATGCTCTCCGTGTTGCTGATTTCCGAGGCGCGAGAAACCGGCCGTCCTCCCAGCCGGGCCGCACTGGTGGGGCTGGCGTTACTGGCGATGCTGAGCCACCCGTTTGCAGCGCCCTTTCTGCTGATGGCCTATGTGGTGAACTTCGCGCTCTCGCCGCGGCAGCGCGTCACGTCGGCTGTGGTATTCGCATTGGTTGTGCTGTATGCCGGGCTGATCGGCCGCGACAGCCCCGAATCGGTGAGTACCGCGCAGTTGTGGCAGATGTTCGACCCGAATCTACCGCACATCTGGTACAACCTCGTGCACGCGCTGACCTGGGACCCACACTACATCTACCTGCTATTTCGAGACCCGCTGCCGGTGGTGATCGCGTACGTGAACACCATCGCGGCGATCAAGATGGCTGGCGCGTTATTAGCGGTGGTAGCGTTTCGGCGGCTGTGGAGAAACCAGAGTCTCCGATTCCTGCTGCTGCTGGAACTGGCGTTCGTGGCCCTGTTCGCGACCGGGGTGGACGCAGCGACGGGCTACATTGTTCCGCAGTGGCCGTGGCGCATTTGGAGCATCGCGAATCCCATCCTGTATTCCTTCGCGGCGATCGCGGCGGCCGAATTGGCCGCTACGATACCATGGCTGAAGCTGCCCGCGCCGGGTCGAAATTGGACGTATGCGGCGCTGGCCGGGCTGACGGTTCTCCTAGCCTCCGTGCAGTTCCAACTGTTCCAAGAGGGGCGCACCTTGCAAGCCGCTTTTCAGGTCATCAAAAACACGGTGCTGCAAAGCGGCGCGCACGATGCAGTGGTGACCTGGGCGGGATCGAACAACATCAGCCCCTTTTTTCTGCGAAGCGCTCCCTATCTGTTGTTTTCGGATTCGGATATGCTGGAGCGCAAATTGCTGTTCGTCACCGACTGGCACGTCCAGCCGCGCCACAACAGCCACATACCAGAACTCAATTTCGCTTCGGCCAGACCGCGCCTCATCATGGAGTTTCTGCCCTCGAATGGCACCATCATCGCCGCCATTCACGGGATCGAGATGCAGCGGCATTGGCCGGTTAACATCCGGTTTGGCGGCCGGATTCCGCGCACCGGGGCGGGCGAGCCGGTTTTGACCACGGGAAAGACGGGCGACGCCAATTTCGTGTTCGTGCTCGCGCCGGCTCCGGGAACGATCGTTTTCTACCTGGACGCCTGGGGCTCGCCCTGGGTGGCCAGTCCGCCGGTGTCCATCGACCCCAACCGCCAATACGCGTTGGACATCTGGCTGGGTGCGACGGGTATCAAAGTACAGTTGGACGGCGCCACGGTTTGGGAGAGAAACACGCCCGTCCGTTCGCTGGAGAATCCGCTGTACGGGCAGAATCCGCTGGGCGGCACCACCGCCCTGCCGAAGTTTTCCGGAATGGTGACACCGGCCGATGAGAAACGTTGAATCGCTATTGCGCAAGCCATCCGGCCCGGAGTGGCTGTGCCGCGTACTGCTGCTCGCCGTGCTGGCGTGCAATGCCGTGGGCTTGTGGCCCGAACTGGCGGTCAGCCGCGTGGACTTGAACGACAACGTCTCGCATTTCGCCATGGTGGAGCGCATGGTGCAGGCCGCCGAGCGCGGCGAGAATCCGCTGGATTGCTGGAGCCCGGAGTGGTCGTTCGGATATCCCATGCTGCGCGTGTACCAAACCCTGCCGCACGCGATGGTGGCCGTGGCGTACTTCCTGCTCGGCAAGACGGTTCCGCTGATGACGGTCTTTGTCTGGGTACGGTTTCTCGCGGTAGTGCTGCTGCCGCTGAGCTTCTTTGGGGCGGCGCGCCTGCTGGAACTGGGGCCGCCAGTGGGCGCGGCGGCGGCTCTGTTGGCGCCGCTGATCTCTACCAGCGGCCTCTACGGACTGGAGTACGGTAGCTACGTCTGGGCGGGTAGCGGGCTGTTTCCCCAGGCAGTGGCCACGCACTTCCTGCTGCTGACAATCGGGTTCGCGTTTCGCGCGCTGGGCGGCGGCAAGCGGCTGCAACTGACCGGCGTGTTGCTGGGATTGACTTTTCTGTGCCATTTCGTCTACGGCTATATCGGTGCCGTCAGCATCTGCCTGCTGGCGGTGATGCCCGGATCCCCAGCGCGCGCGCTGCGCATCCGGCGGACCGCATGGGTAGCCGTAACCGCGTTTCTGCTGGCGGCATTCCAACTGGCGCCGTTGTTCCTGGACGGCGCATGGATCAATCACAGCCGTTGGGAGCCGGCGTGGAAATGGGATTCCTTCGGCGGCGGCCAGGTTGCGCAATGGCTGGTCACGGGAGAATTGCTGGATCACGGCCGTCTGCCGGTGCTCACGCTGCTGGCGCTGTTAGGGGTGCTGCTGGCGTTCCGCGAATCGCGCGCCGCCAAAATGGACCCTTCGCGGAGATTCGTGCTGTTCGGCGCGGCGTTGTGGATTCTCATGTTCTGCGGACGGCCTTTTTGGGGGCCGCTGGTGTGGCTGCTGGGCGTCTCGCCGGACATGCAGATGCACCGCTTGATCGGCGGCGTCCACGTCTTCCTGCTGCTGGCCGCCGCGCTCGGTTTGGCGGGCCTGTGGCGCGAGTTGTCGCGGCGCAAGCTGCTGGCGGCGATCCCGCTTGCGACTGCGCTGCTGCTTTATCCCATGGTTCGAGAGCGCGCGAAATATCTCCAAAACAATGCGGAGTGGGGCCGGGCGAACCTGGCGGCCTACGCGGGCGCGCGGGCGGCCATCGACGCCACAGTCTCGCGCCTCAAGGAGCGCGGCGGGCGCGTGTACCCGGGGTTGGCCGCCAGTTGGGGTGGCCGGTTCAAAGTCGGCGATCTGCCGTTTTTCGCCTTCCTCAGCGTGCGGCAGGTTCCCACGGTGGCGTTTCTCTACCACTCAATGGTCCTGACCGGGGACCTGATGCCGAGGTTCAACGAGTGGAATGCGGACCAGTATCGGCTGTTCGCGATACGGACCGTGGTGGCGCCGGCCGGACTCCAAACACCCGTGCCCGCGTTCTGGACTCCCGCCGAGCAGATCGGCCGCTTCCAGATCTATCGGGTGCCGGATACGGGCTACTTCGACCTGGTGGACGTGCCGACGGCTGCCAGGGTGACGCGCGACAGCTTCTATGAGGTGAACGACCGCTGGCTGGCGAGCGACTGGGTGAGCCGCCGAGACCATTTGTGGCTGGATTGGAACGGCGACGCGCCTTCGGGCATGCCGCGCCTGGCGGGAGGCGGGGCGCTTCCCGCAGCCCCGGTCAGCGGTGGGGCGCCCGGCCGGATTCTGAGCGAGCGCCAGGACGGCGAGGTGTATGAGGCCGAATTCGAAGCCGCCCGCGCAAGTTATGTGCTGTTCAAGATGACGTGGCATCCGAACTGGAAGGCAACCATCGACGGCGCGCCGGTTGCTTCCGTGATGCTCTCCCCCGGGTTTCTCGCCGCGCCGGTGGCCGCGGGCCGTCACCGCATCGTGTGCCGCTACGAGTCCGGCGGATTGAAGGCTGGCCTGGCGATTCTAGGTCTGGCGATGATACTGGCGGTCGGGCGGATACGACGGCAGGGAGAGCGAGAGATATAGCGGATGGGAGTCCGATCGGAGCACCAAGATAGTGAATAGTACTAGTCTGTCTCTCATTGTAACTAATTCTTTTACAGTCACTTAGACATTATGGTCAAGACTGTTAGCTGGCATTTTCAAAAGAATTTGTGGACATTCAAATGGTACCTGCGGTATAACCGATTAACACGGATGCTCCAACTATGGGTACTATTTTGCGGACTGGGTTTGCAGCGGTAATAGCCGCGGCATTGGCGACTCCTCTATTTTCGGCCTCTGTTTCATTCACAGGCAATTTCGTTAATGATAACGACCTCCAACTGTTTACTTTCAACCTGTCGCTCCCCCGTACAGTGACGTTTCTGACGCTTGGTTTCGGTGGCAGCGGCAACCTGCCTGGGGGCACGAATGGGGCCGGAGATGTCATTGGCGCCGGTGGGTTTGAATCCGTGTTACAGATCTATGAGGCATTCACGGGTGTTGCCGTGGGCCTTCCGATCCGGCCCGGTGAGGGCACCTGTTTTCCGCGCATGCGCGATCTGAATCGCATTCCGGCTTTCCCGTTGTGCCAGGACGCGTACGCGCAAGTACCCCTGTCGCCCGGATACTATCTGTTGTCCTTGACCCAGTCGCCTAACGAGCCGATCGGGAACTTGAGCGACGGTTTCTTGTACACGAATAATCCGGACCCCGGTTCAAACGATCCAAATTTCAATCATGGCTTCGTCGGCACCTTGGACGCTCAGGGCACCGGCGCCTGGGCACTGGATATTTCGTCTGTAGATGCGGCCGCCGAGGTTCCCGAACCGGCGTCGGGGCTATTGGCTGCGGCCGGGTTAATCCTGGCTGGAATCGGCGCACGGAGAAGACGCTTCCGGGCGTCCTGAGCCTCCGGTATGTTTCCGAATCCTAGACAGGCAATGCATTGCAGCAACGAGTAGCTGGGTTACTCAGTACGGAGGGCATAGTGGCAGGAATCAGACAGGTCATTACCGGAGTGGGTATCGCCACTCTATTGCTGGCTCCCCTTGGAGCCTGGGCTGCGGGGGCGAACGCCAACGCCGATACGCATATCAATTCCGCATCGCCGGCCACCAACTATGGCGGAGGCAACGCGGTGAACATCGGCGCTGGCTTTACCGGCTTGATCCAGTTTGACCTCTCGTCGCTGCCGGCCGGTCTCACCGCTGCCGAGATCAACAAGGCGACGATGACGTTTTATGTCAACTCGGTGCTCGCGGGCGGCGCGGTGGATATCGCGCAAGTTACCAGCGTCTGGACCGAGAGCGGGGTCAACATCAACAACCGCCCGACGTACCTTTCGCCCTTCCCCACCGGGGTCGCAACCACGACTTCCAAACAATACATCACGGTGGATATAACCCAGTTGGTCAAGGACTGGGTTACCGGCGTAGCCCCGAACTACGGCGTACAGATTACGGCGGCCACCGGCGCGCCTGGCACGGTGCTCACGCTCGATAGCAAAGAAACCCAGACCACCAGCCACCCGGCCTTTCTCGACGTCGTGATCCAGTCGGTGGGTCCCCAGGGACCCACCGGCGCCGCTGGTGCGGTTGGCCCCACCGGACCGACTGGACCTTCGGGCACCGTGGGTAGCACGGGACCGACCGGACCGAGCGGCGCGGCGGGCAGCACGGGACCGACCGGACCGAGCGGCGCGGCGGGCAGCACGGGACCGACCGGACCGAGCGGCGCGGCGGGCAGCACGGGACCGACCGGACCGAGCGGCGCGGCGGGCAGCACGGGACCGACCGGACCGAGCGGCGCGGCGGGCAGCACGGGACCGACCGGACCGAGCGGACCAACCGGAGCGGCAGGCAGCGCGGGACCAACCGGGCCAACGGGCGCGGCGGGTAGCGCGGGACCGACCGGACCGACGGGCAACACGGGTGGCGCGGGACCGACCGGACCAACCGGCGCGGCAGGTAGCGCGGGACCGACCGGGCCGACGGGCAACACGGGCAGCGCTGGTGCGGTTGGCCCCACCGGACCGACCGGACCACAGGGCAATACGGGCAGCGCCGGACCAACTGGGCCAACCGGACCGGCGGGCACCAATGGCACCAACGGCAACCCGGGTACACCCGGCAGCACGGGTGCGCAGGGTCCCACGGGTCCCACAGGGCCGGCGGGCGCAAATGGAGCCGGTGTGTTCGGCGCATCTGTGGTTAATCCCAACAACCTGACTCCCTTCTACCTGCCTTTGAACGGCAGCACGGCGTTTACGGCGAATGGTCAGGCGTTCGGTGGGATTTCGATGCCAGTCGCCTGCACATTCGACGTACTGTCCGTCAGCCTGAACGCCGTAACTGGGGGGAGCGCGGATTCCATTGGCGTGACCCTGGTGAACAACGGAGCCGATACTGGTCTGACGTGCACGGCGGTCTCATCAGGAACCGCCGGCGTAACTACCAAGTGCTCGGCGGTATCGCCAACGGTATCGGTAGCATTAGGGGATATTGTCGCCCTACACGTTACCCAATCGAACAATACGCCTGTCGTCCGCATAGCGATCGGCACGAGGTGCAACTAGACCCTTGTTCGCAACCCGGCGCGGCGCGCCCAAGAAGCGGCCGCACCGGGTAACCGCGCGGCGATTAAGTGGTATTTCATGTGTCCTTGCCTTCTCGCTCTCTTTCAGACGCAAACCAAAGATCGTACAGAACAATGCTGGACACAGGACCCCCGCTGGGGTGTAACATACAGAAATCGAATGCGGCGCATGTCTCTCCCCTACATGCGAACCACGTGCGCGCGTGTGGTTGGTGCGCCGGTAGCGCGCGATCCTTCGCCGCCGCGATACCGCGGAGTGGATTCACAAGGCCCCATATCCCCCTGCAAGTAACTTCGACGAACGCTAACTAACTAACGAAAGGACCTATAGCTATGTCTACGGAACCGTATCTCGGAAGTATCGTAATGTTTGCCGGCAACTTCGCCCCGCGCGGATGGGCTTTTTGCGCCGGACAAACCCTCTCCATTGCGCAAAATTCCGCGCTGTTCTCCATCCTGGGAACCACCTTCGGTGGCAACGGCACAACAAACTTCATGCTGCCCGATCTGCAAGGCCGCGCTCCGGTCGGCACCGGCCAAGGCGCCGGCCTCAGCAATATCGTTCTCGGCGAAAAGGCCGGCGCGGAAAACGTCACCCTGTTGACCTCCAACATGCCGGCGCACAACCACCTCATCAACTGCGACAACACGGGACAGAGTTCCACTGCCCCCTCCGGGCTGATCCCCGGTCTCTCCGACGACCGCACCACCTCCCTTGCCATCTACTCCTCCAACCCCCCTAACGCCACGATGAACCCGCAGATGGTCGGGATGGCCGGTAGCGGTACACCGTTCGGCATCCGGGATCCCTTCCTCGGCATCAATTTCATCATTGCGCTTGAAGGAATATTCCCAAGTCGGAACTAGGCTCCACTCCGTTCAGCGACGAAAGGAAAAATCTTATGTCAATGGATTCGATGATCGGCTCGATCGTAATGTTCGCCGGGAACTTCGCTCCCCGCAACTATGCCCTCTGCCAGGGCCAATTACTCTCCATCGCTCAAAATACCGCCCTGTTTTCCATTCTCGGAACCACCTACGGCGGTGACGGCCGGGTCACGTTCGCCCTACCGGACCTGCGCGGGCGCAGCCCCATCGGCTCGGGCAACGGCCCCGGCCTGACTCCCATCACTCCCGGCGAGCAGGCGGGTACGCCTTCGGTGACCCTGCTCAATTCCAACCTCCCGGCGCACTCGCACCTGGTGAACTGCGACAACACCGGACAGAGTTCCACTACCCCAGGCGGCCAAATTCCTGGCCTGTCGGATGACCGTACCACCGCGCTACCGATCTATTCCAGCGCCAGGCCCAATGCCACGATGAATCCGGCGGTGTGCGGCCTCGCCGGCAGCAATCTACCGTTCTCCAACGCGGATCCGTTCCTGGGCATCAACTTCATCATCTGCACCCAGGGCATCTTCCCCAGCCGCAACTAGCCGGCGCGCCAACCTCGGACGCGGTCCTCCGGTTCTACTGAAGAACCCGGGGGGCCGCGCCACCTCCAGTCCGCGCTAGGATAGGTTGATCCCATGTACCGCCTGCATCGCATCTTCTGCGCCACCGCCTGGGAAGCGGAGGGCGAACGCCGCGCCTTCCACGATACCCTCGGGCAGTTCAACGAAACGCAGGGCATCCCCGCCGGAACCCTCTACGTGCCCGTCTCTCTGGTCAACATCCACGATAAGCGCCCCTACCAGTACACGGTGGAGGAGAACATCCGCGCGTGCCGCTACTACATCCTGGTCCCCGCCGATGGCTGGGGCTCGCCGGAGCGCGCCTTCGAGCGCGATTACCGGCTGGCGCTGGCCTGCGCCGCCGACCCCGCGCTTCCCATGCAACAGGCCTTGATGCTGGTGCGCACTCAGCCCGATGGCAGCCCATCCCCCTTCGCCGCGACGCTGGACGCGGCGGCCCTGCCTTACACCCCGTTCACCACCATCGACGATTTTCAGCAGGCCCTGCTCCGCATCTTGCCCGCATGGCTTGCCGCCGATTCCGCGCCGTCCGGTTCCGACGCCGTAAGCGCATGAGCGTCCAACTTCGTCCCGAAACTCCGGCCGGGCAGACCCCGGACGACGAGCCGTTCCTCCGCCGGCTGATCACGGAAACCATCGCGCTCGAACTCGGCGCCGGCGGTTGGCCGGAGCCCATGCGCTCCCAACTGCTCAACTTGCAGTACCAGAACCGCCGCATGGGCCCGCAGGCCGGCTTTCCCGCCGGGGAGAGCCACATAATCCTGCTCGATCGCGAGCCTGCGGGTTGGCTTTTCCTCGCCAACCTGGATCACGAAATCCATATAGTGGAAATCATGGTGCTCCCCGAATGCCGCTCCCGCGGGGCCGGCGCCGACGCCATCCGCCACGTCTTCGCGCTGGCATCCGCGGCGGGCAAACCGGTACGCCTCACGGTCAACGCCCTCAACGCCGGCGCCATCCGGCTCTACGAACGGCTCGGATTCCGCCGCATTGGCGGAAATGAGGTGCAGCACGAGATGGAAGCCCGCCCGCAAGCGGGCGCGGCGTTCTGAACGCCCGCGGTTTCTCCGCCTGCCTAAAACTCCACGTTGCCCGGAGTTCTCGGGAACGGGATGACGTCGCGGATGTTCTTCATCCCGGTGAGATACATCAGCATGCGCTCGAAGCCCATGCCGAAGCC
>OCZT010007909.1_pt1 | contig 10379 bp, 6 predicted proteins | sample 1539031 | NCBI WGS metagenome assembly OCZT01 (sample SAMEA3539308, study PRJEB22396) | soil metagenome | biome: tundra; feature: field; material: soil | place: USA | collected 2010-05 | depth 0.15 m
TCATAAACCTGTCCCGCCATTTAAGCGGGAGTGCGCAAAGATAACTATTGAATTATGAGTTTGTAATTATGAGTTGAAATTTAAGGATTTGGTTACTGGCGGCAGTTTTTCATAGCATCATCGTTGTGTCACTCACTTGTACTTATAGATTCATTGGGCGGCTTTTATGGAAGCGAAGATGGGTAACCCAGCTCCGTCGTTCAGGCTACTAATTAATCATGAGAAGTTTTGGTAATTGGATAAACACAGTATGAGGCGGTAATGGATTGAATGCTGTTCTTTGTGAACTCTTAAATGCTTTTTCATTTATTGAATTGTAATACACTTTTTGATAGGTATTTGTTGAAAAAGCCTTCTCACCGATTTTTTCTTTTTCATGAAGTATTTTCCACCAATAGTTATTAAAATCTTCCTTTTTGAACAATGTAATGGAATACAAAAGTTCCTTAATCATAATTGAAATAAATCCATAATGATATTTTATTTCACTTTCTATTTTGCTTTCGAATTTAGGAATGGATGCTATCCAATCATCTTTGCTTTGATGTTTTTTTATACGTTCGTACGTATCTCCTTCTTTAATATTGATGAAAATTGTTTTTCCTTTTTCAAGAAGATCCATATTTAAACGTGCTATTTCACAAAGAAATATTTGCAAAATGCTGGCAAATTCTTCGGCTATAGCATTCATTATATATGTATTGGTAAAATGAATATGCCAGTTAATATCAAGCGCATTAAAAGTGATTGTTCTTTCTTTTCCTACATCTGCTAAGGGTTCGCTTGTGATATTTCTTTTAGCCGTATTAATTATCTTTTGACTATCGGTAAGTTCATTACCTAATTCTTCTACCATAGGCTTAAGAAAGACATTCCATAAATCTCCCCATTGACTTACTCTATAATCTAAGTAAACGGCTATTTCAGGTAAGAATTTTTTTGATGCAAATATTAGGAAAGCAATATCTGGAAGTGTTTTGGAAAACAATTTATCATTATCGCCTGCCCATCCTTCCGGATTAAACTCTTCTCTTGTTTTCATGAACAATTCAAAATCATCCAACGCACTTATCCAGCCACCTTGTTTGAAATCACCATAAAAAAGGAGTCCTGTACCTTGGGCAATGCGGTTAAATATAGATTCATTTTCAAAGTGCCATGTTGCCCAAATTGAGCAAAGTGAATAATACTTTCCAGCTATATTCATACCTAATGCATAATACATCTGTGATAAATTCAGCAACGACAAAATGTAACCTTCTTTAGTATGTTCAAGCTGCCACAATGCTTTTGCTTTATGAAAACAGTTAGTTGCATGTAGAAAATTGGAAACCCCACCTGCTTTTAAATAATCTGTACCCCTACTTACTAAGCTCTTGGCAGCAATATGTTTTTGTCCTGATGCTGTAGCTGCTTCTTGCATTTCATCCAAAAAAGTTTCAATCAGATCAATAATAGAATGTTCTTTTTTAAAACGAATTAGAAGCAGTAAAATTTGTTTGAGTATATCAAATAAATCTGAAATTGAGTATAACTGAGCTTGTGAAAAAATAGGTAGAATTTCTTTATAATAACTAATTGCTTTTTCAACTTGTTCTTTTGATTTAACAATATTTGTATGTAATTCAAAATCTCCTCTCAATTCTAGTAGAATACATCTGTTATCAATGCTGGTTTCGGTTTGTAGGGCATCATCAAGAAATAACTGAATATTAAATTTCCAATGCTTGATTTCTTCAACATCGATTGTAATATTTTTTAATAATACCTGGGGTAAAATAAGTTGGAGAAGTGTTATGTCATCTTGTATGTTTTTTAAGGAATTTCGTTGTTCCCATTCATTAAAATAATACCTGATTTTATCTTCCTGCCCATTTAAGGAATCTATCGTTTCACCAGTTTGCGGGTTGGGCTTTAAAGCCAAAAAAAGAAACTCGTAAATGGCTTTTCTTTTGAGATATGCTTTTGTATTTTCGTCGCTTATATATAACTGAAGCAAAGACATCCACATATCCTTATGTCCAATCTGATGAAAATTCATTCTGTAATATTGAGAGGCTTTAAGAATTTCATAAAATTGACCTGCGTGAAATTTCTTGATTTCTTTTACCTGAAGCCATTTGTCATAAGTCTCAGCATACCACTTATTTTTATCATCGCCTGATTGCAAGAGCAACAAATCCATAAGTTTATTTGTTAGCCCTCTATTTTCAGGAGCATCCTGGATGGAACGGGAAGTAACTTCTCTATATAACAAGGAGAAGGCAATACTATTATCAATCGGCAATGGTATCTTTTCGATTAGTGCATTAATTCTATTAAGGTGATTTTCTATAGCTGTGTTTACATCAGTTCCTTCAAATTGCCATTGAATGGATTGAATGAAATTATCATAAACTTCATCAGTCAATTTATTAAAAAAAATTGCCGCTTTTTGCAATTCAGGCTTTATATCTACATCTTTTATTCTTGTAGCATATTCCTTTTGAATGTAAGTCGATAGTATTTCTTTTACTCTTTCTCTTATCTTTTGTAATGGCTCACCATTTAGATTTTGTTGTTCAGCCACCCATGTCTGTAATAAGTCTGCATCGTTGCCTTTGACAACCCGTTCGGCAATCGAGGAATTTGTTTCAAATGAAAAGGTTATTTTATCAAACATATATTCCCCTTTCACAAACAACATGAAAAAGTTGGCAATAGTTTCCTGTATTGCTTCAGAAGAAAAAGAAAAATTGGTGGAGTATAATTTTATCTGTCTAAACTTAGACAATTTTTCAACTAAACTTCTTTGAAAAATATCTTCTTCAAAGTCGCAATAAATGACTTCATCAATATTATCAATTCGATTCTCTAACCATGATTCAAGAGTTTTTAAATGCTGAAATTCATAACCCTTTAACGCCGCTGTTGCATCTCTTTTTTTCGAAAAAATTTGAAGTTGGGCAAGTGACATTAAAGTAAAATTATAATATTCCTTGCCGATGTTGGTGTTTTCACCAACATCCTTTTCCATAATAAAAGCTCCATAGCGCTGAAAATGTACAAGAGTGCGACGCCAATGAAGTTTAATTAATATTCAAAAGACGGCTACAAAAAATCTTTTACAATATTTCTGTCCCAGCGGGGTCTTCATAGCCGAGCCTTTGCAATGGCGAGACCCCGATGCAGAATAAACTAGCAACCAAAAAGTTCTTGTTCTTTTCAACAGCTATGTCTCGGGCCAACACACAAAAGTTAAACAACGAACACCCTGCAGGACAAAAAGGCTATTCTACTTTAATATACAATCGTGGAGCTTTCTTTTCATCCTCATCCTTCGCATAGAACGAAACATTTACTGCGCCTAACGGCCTGATGGCTATACCCAGAGTTTTGCCATCAATCATTCGCTGCAGAACAGGTTGTGAAATTGTAAAAAGAACTTTTCCATTTTTGTTCCAGGTAACACTGTCATCGATGATCATTTGTGAATTTATGACCTGGTCCAAAGGAAGGCCTTGTGTGAATTTGTCGAATGTTACTGTCCTTTCATCCCAAAACTGATCTCCTCCCATAATTTCGCTTACATGCACCATTCCGAAATCCTTTTGGAAGTCCGGAGAACGCTGAACGCTATAACGTGAGAGTTCCAGCAAACCTGAGCCTTTCACTTTCATGCCTTTTAACGAACTGAGATCCCAACGCATTATTGTGATTTGGGTTCCGCTTACGGCAAGGGTTTTAATAAATTTTCCGGAGACATCCTGGGTATACCAGTTATTAAAAGCAGAGTCAGGAAACTGTGTGTCAATTATCGCATTCTGTATCGCATTAAAATGCAAAGGGAAACCGGAGGGATTTGATAAAGGCGGGTGATAAGGTATTGGAGTACCAAGGTCTTGGCCTGCACTTTCCACTCTAACAACATCAACCTTCAAATAATCAATGTCGAGGCGGTATTTTTTAAATCCCCAGTCCATAAGAGCAAGCTGAACCGCAACTGTGTCTGTAGGTCTCGTTTCAAATGAAACAGCGGTCATGCTGATCGTATGCCAGTTGGTAGTGTCAGGAATATCGTACTCCATCAGGTTTGAGTGGTAATCCGTAGTGCGCTGGTGATTAAGGCTAAGGTTCACTCTTTTGAAAGCGTGGCTCGATCGGACACGGGCTTCCACTCTTAATTTGTACCCGGGCTTCATCAATTTATTCATATCAATTCCGGTTACTTTATGATGGATGAGGGCCCACCAGATGCCTAGTTTATCGGAAGTAGCATCAACATATACTGATGCAATCCCATTGTGTTGTTTGAAATCCATAGTTGCTGTTCCATCTCCCGTCCGGAAACTCCACCCTTCAGGGATGCCTGTTCCATCGAAGTTGTCAATGTACTGCGAAGTTGCGCTAACTGCGGAACACATAAGAACTGCCAGAATAAGAACTTTTCGTTTTATCATATTAAAGGGATTTTCGCGGTTGAATTAATAGTGAAAAGCAAACTTAGTAAGGAGTAACATTGGTTCCCTCATTTGCATTTTAAAAGCATATTTCTTTATTTACTCGCTTTCTTTTCCTGCGGGCCTTCATAAATTAATTTCAATCCCCAATCAACATTTTCAGGGAACTTAGGCAACCTTATAACACCTATCTTACTGGATATTAATTTTCCATTGCCTGCATCTGTCCACGTTCCATTACGGGGATTAAACCATTGAGCGCTATAAACACTGTTGAGCTTTGCACCTCTTATTTCAGATTGCGGACATTCTTTTTCAAAATAGGCAAGAAATATATTTTTATCCGGCGTACGGGCACAATAAGCCCAGCCTTCATAACTTAAAACATCATGCGTTTTATTAGGTGATACAAGATCAGCCAATGGAACAAGGTCCTGGTAACGCTTACCGATGGAGAACGCAAATGTTCTTAAGTATTGCATCTCCGCTCCGGAGCGCCATTGAAATGCGTCCCACATATGGATAGGCGCTGAAGGCTCAATATCTGCTCCCCATATACCTTCTGCTCCATATACATGCCCGGCAAATCCACCGGAAAGAAAGCTGCCATACATGCCGGAGCGTACAAAGGAATTATCTTTCTCAGTACCACCATCAGCACCACGGGTATAATTGGCTGAGCCCGGCCCACGGTTATCTTTATAGCCGGAATAATAAGGCTCCCCATTAAGCGCAGGTGTGGGCTTTTTTAAATTATAGATTTCAGTGAGGTACCAGTAATTATTATGCTCCCTCATATTACCTATCTGGTTTAATGTTACCCATGAATCTTCACCCCAGTTCTCAAGCGTGGAAGGGTTTGCGTTAGCAGAAAGCAAATTGCCAAATGGGGGAGGGCCATATTTCTTTTCCATATAATGGATTGCCGCCGTATAATCATCAGGGCTTACTGTTTCATCAATGATATCTAAATGTATGGGACTAAGTACGGTATTATAAGCCTGGTATCTTGCAAATATATATTCTATAAAACGGGAATAAGAATCAGGCCAGCCATAATATTTATACCACAACAAGCCGGCATCCCGTCGTGAAACTTCTATAAAAGGAACAAAGCCATTTGCATTAAGATAAGCAATCTTCCTGTCGAGGTATTTAAAATATTCAGGGTTGATGCGGTTCATATCAGGAAAGTAATTTTCATACCCTGGCACTTTGCCCGGAAAGAAAAAAGGCCTTCCTCCTTCATTGTCCATATTCTTTGCACTGCCTGTACCAAACTCCAGCCAGGCAGAACGCAGTGTTGTTTTTGCTGAATCATGCAATACCATATGCCATGAACTGTCATCAGTTTTCCAGTTAGGAAATGCAGCTATTACGTTTACCCAATTATAACCCTGTGCTTTACGATAACGTACATAATCTTTAAAGCCTGCATCAGGACCAATGGATCTTTCTTTGTCATCCTCATACCATTTAAAGCGGTTGGCTCCAAGAGAATACCAGGTATCGCCTATAGCAAAATAAGGCGTGCCGTCAGCATGGTTCAATGCATGATGATTTTCAGAGGGCCTCAGAAACCCATGCCGTAAAGGGTTTTCAGCTTTTTCTTTTTCTGTCCATTCAATTGCAGTGAAAGAACCTGACTTACCACTCAACCCGGGATCGTTCGGTGTTGATCCGCTTTTCCAGCTCCATGCTCCTGGTGTAGTAGCTACAAGCCGTAAATGAAATGTATTGCCACCGTCCCAAAATCCATACACCCGTTTCTTAAATCCCGGGCCGGACAGATATATCCAGAGGGTAACATCATTATATGCATTCTTGTAAGAATTTTTTGCAGTGAAAGTAAGCTCTTGTGTTTCCCATACGTGTATAGCAGGAGGCACCGCCGCCGCATGAAAGGCAATGAGCAATAAAGTAAAGGGCAATTGTTTTAGAAATTTCATTTAATTTTTTATTAAGTGAAAAATTAACCGGCTGAATTCCTAAAACCTATTTTTAGAAATAAGTTTTTTTTGTAACCGGTGAATTAAAATTAATCCTTTCAAGGTAATTACTAACAGATACTTAAGGCAGAAAATATATTGCCAAAATATTCCTACACCCTGGTTCATGCCTCTTCTCTACCATGGTTCGGGTCTTACAAGCCATTTCACTGATGGATAAGTGGCAATCAAAAAAGTCTTGTTTTTTTAACAACAGGTCTCGTGCAGCTCACAAAGCTATACAACGAAGACCTCGCTGGGACATTCTCTGATGATTAAAGTACAATCGTTTAAAGGCTGGCGGATAGTAGCATAAAGCACGGTGAAGTTTTGTGCGTTTGCCTTGCGCCGGACTTGCAGCGGATAGCCGCAACAAATGCTAAATAGAATTACTTCTGCTCACAGCCCAAAAAATCGATATCTATTTCGGCGCTTTAAATGCAGGATTATCATACATCTTTTGATTGAAGAGATAATATTTACCGTCTTTATAATTTTTCCAGTATCTGTTGCCTAACAGGTCATAATACAACCTTCCATCAACTGCTTTTTTTGCCGCTTTATCATTAACTACAATTGCATTTGGTATTATATCTTTTTTGGTGGGTGTAAATACTTTTTTCTTTACAACAACAGAATCATTTTTATTTGGGATGATTACATTATTATTTTCAGAAGGTTGTATAGTTCGTTCCGGAGTATGTTTTTTGCTGCAGCTGTAAAGTAATACGGTTATTAAAAAAAGAAAAGTAAACAAATATTTTTTCGACATAAGGTATTTATTTCAACACCTTATATTCAAAAATTCTACCAGAAATTGTTAAACTAAAATATTACACTCAGTTGGCAAAAGCTAAAGCCCGACCCCACTGCAAGCGGGACACGCCATAATTATCTTAACGCCAATTCCTCCTTCTATCCATTGTGATGGATGAAGAATTTTATAAGTTTAATCTGAAAAAGATTTTTTATTTATAAATGTTTGAATTGGTCCAACAAGAGCACACCAATAAGTCCTAAAATTGATACCATTGATTCCATCATTGTCCAGGTTTTGAAAGTTTGTTTTAGGCTTAAGTTGAAGTATTCTTTAAACATCCAAAAGCCGGTATCGTTTACATGGGAAAAAAATACACTACCGGCTCCAACAGAAAGAACCATCAACTCGGGAGATACGCCGGTTGTTATTAATGGAAGTACAAGTCCTGATGCTGTTAAGCCAGCCACCGTTGCCGAGCCTAATGTTATTCTTAATAAGGCAGTTATCATCCATGCAAACAATAAAGGCGAAAGCTGAAGGTGCAACGCTATCGTCTTTACATGTTCACCAATTCCGCTATCAATCAGTACTTGTTTAAATGCTCCTCCTGCAGCAATGATCATTATAATCATTGCTATGCCTTTTACTCCCTCCACGCAAGATTCCATTGCTTTAGAAACCGAAATTTTTTGTAAGAGTATAGTGAATAGAACTGCAATTAATAATGCTATTGTAGGATCAGAAATAAAAGCAAAAAAAGCCCGGGCAGCAGTGAAGCTATGTATATTTAAAGCTATCGTTCCGGCAGTGATTAAAAATACAGGAAGCAAAGCGATGGTAAAACTTTTAACAGAAGAGGGCAATTTTTCTTTTTCTTCAAAAGTGAAAGAAGGATGAGTAATATGCCTGTCTTTAATATTAATAATCAGCCGTGGAAAGATGATGCCTGCGATGATGGCTATAGGAATGATAATGATAAAGCCATACAACATGGTTATACCAATATTGGCATGAAAAATAACTGCTAATGCAACCGGCCCCGGATGTGGGGGAAGAAAACAATGTGTAACTGAAAGTGAGGCTGCCATGGGAATGCCTACATAAAGCTTAGGTAAGTTAGTTGCCGAAGCAAGTGCAAGAACAAGTGGAATTAATACTACAAAGCCGGCATTATAAAACAAAGGGATACCTACTAAAAATCCGGTTAGCAAAACTGCCCATTGAATATTTTTTAGTCCGAATGATTTAATAAGAGCTATCACTATTCGTTGCGATACACCTGTATCTTCTATTAGCTTTCCCATCATTGCACCTAATGCAAGAATTAATATTACGCCTCCTAAAGTACCGCCCACTCCATTTGTAATAGAAGCTATGACTTTTGCGGGAGACATTCCAAGAAGAATGCCTGTAACGATGGATGTAATCAGCATCGCAATCATTGGGTTAAGCTTCTTAATAATAAGAATTAATAGAAGAACAACAGCAAACAGAACGATCAGCAATTGCATATTAATGATTGAGGCTATGAAGTGCATGCATTGAATCTTTAAGACTATGATATAAGCCTTGAAAGATCTTAAAATAGTTATTATACATTTTATGATTAGAAGAATCAGGCTCTATAAATTCCATTTTTGTTTTGGAACTTAATACATTGTAATCCTTAATAAATTTCATTGTTTTTAATCCAAGGTAAGCAGCGCCAATTGCTGAAGCATCGTTAGTGTGAACAATGCAAATTCTTTTTCCTGTTATATCTGCCAATATTTGCATCCACGTTTTTGAAGCAACAAAGCCACCGCTTACATTCAGTTGAATGATATTATCTCCATTGGCTTCTATAGTTTTTAGCACATCATTTAAAGCATAACAAACTCCTTCAATAATGGCTCTTGAAAAGGTAATTTGAGAATGATGCGTTCTCACACCAAAGAAAGTACCACAGCTTTTAGCATCCCAATGCGGAGCACGCTCACCATTTAAATATGGAAGAAATATTAGTCCATCCGCACCAGGATTAACTTTTTCAATAACCTGAAAAAAGCGTTCATAGTCTTCAGTGGTAAGCGTTTTTTTATCAAGAAAGTTTTTAAGGAACCATTGTACAACGTTTCCTCCATTATTTATGGCTCCTCCGCAAATAAATGTGTCCTCATCCAGTTTATAATTAAAGGTCATTGCATCATAATTATAAACCGGTGTTTTACTCATCATCCTTACAGCCGCACTGGTTCCAATGGTTACTGCTGCTTCATTTTTGTTCATTGTAAAACTGCCCACATTTGCAAGACAACCATCGCTGGCTCCAATAATAAAAGAAACATCGGCAGTAATGTTCAAAAGGCTTAACAGGCTTGCATTACAATTGCTGCGGGTATACCGGGTACTTACAGGTATAGAAAGATTTTCATGATTGATCCCTGCAAGTTGCAGGCTCTTTTTATACCATTGATTAGTTTCAATATCAAATAATCCTGTTGCCGAAGCAATGGAAATATCAATTTTAAATTCGTTGAATAACCTGAACCAGATAAGCTCTTTAATTGAAATGAATTTATAAGTCTTGTTAAACAAATCTTCGTCATTTTCACGCAGCCAAATGATCTTACATAAAGGAGACATTGGATGAACAGGTGTACCTGTTTTGCGGTATATATCTTCACCGGATGAGGATACTCTTATTCTCTCTGCTATATCTGCACTTCGTGCATCTGCCCATGTAATCATGTTTGCTAAAGGAGTTCCATTTATATCCACAGGAATGAGACTATGCATTACACTACTTAAACAAATAGCTGCAGGTGATTGCTGTAACTTTTGTACCTCGCTTTGTATACATTCAATAAATGCCTGCCAGATGAGTTCCGGATCTTGTTCTGCAAAGTCTTTTTCAGAAATATGAGTTTGATAGTGTGTGTAACTAACAGAATAAGTTTCTCCAATGTAATTTACTGCAACACTTTTAATGCTGCCAGTTCCGATATCTATCCCAAGAATATATGGTTCAATCTTATTTATTGTATTTTCCTTTTATAGTTATCAATGATAGATAATTATTTTCAAGTTAGCAGTATTTGTGATTAGGTCGATTAAAAATTTAGTGTATCCCGGTTGCATTTATTTATTGGTTTATTTATTGGCGATGTTAACACTGAATAAAATATTTCTTCTGCGTGAGGGATTTAAGTG
>OCZT010007910.1_pt1 | contig 10379 bp, 7 predicted proteins | sample 1539031 | NCBI WGS metagenome assembly OCZT01 (sample SAMEA3539308, study PRJEB22396) | soil metagenome | biome: tundra; feature: field; material: soil | place: USA | collected 2010-05 | depth 0.15 m
GTTGCGCCCCGCGAGCGCCTGCATCATCTTCTGCGGGGTCACCGCATACTGCGCCAGCCGCTCGGTCGACGCGGAGATGTCGATCTCTTCCTTCCGATCGCCGATGCGCTTGATCTTCGAGACAGCCGGAATCGCGCGCAGCCCGGCCTCGACTTTCTGCGCGTAGTCCTTCAGCTCCCTTGGGCCGTAGTGGCCGCCATGCACCGCAATCAGCACCGCGACCGTGTCGCCGAAGTCCGAGTCGACCGCCGGCCCCCGCACCCCCGCCGGCAGCCCGGTGGCCTTCAGCTCCGCCATCTCCAGGCGCAGCTTCGACCAGAACTCGTCGGCGTCGGTCACCGATTTATTCAGCTCGACATTCACCACCACGACGCCGTTGCGCGTGGTCGAGAAAGTCTTGTCCCGGCGCACTTCGGCAAAGCGGAAGAGGCGCTCCTCGATCTTGCGCGTGACCTGGTCTTCCACCTCCGCGGCCGTCGCGCCCGGATAAACAGCCGACACAATGCCGACGCGGATGGTGATCTTCGGGTCCTCGCGGCGCGGCATGGTAAACAGCGAGTACAGGCCCGTCGCGACGAGCATCGCGGCAATCACCAGCGTGACCTGAGGGTAGCGAAGCGATGCTCGGACGGGGTTCACCGGCCGCCTCCCATCACCTCGGCCGGCGAGCCTTCGCGCACGTTCTGCTGCCCGGCCACCACCACCTGCTCATTGCCCGCGAGGCCCGAGCGAATCTCGACTTCGTTGTCGAGCGGCGCGCCCACCTCCACCCGCCGCGCAACCACCCGCTGCCGCGTGGGCTCGTACACGTACACCTGCGTTACGCCCCGCGCGTCGCGGACAATCGCGTCGCCGGGCACGGTGATCGCATTCATCATGGACGAGGAAAATATCCGCGCCTCGCTCACCATCCCCGCGCGCAGCAGCCGCTCGGGGTTCTCGACCGCAATCTTCACCGTGTAGGTGCGCGAAGCCGGCTCGGCCGCCACACCCACCGCTTCCACCTTGCCTTCAAACTGCCGTCCGTCGAGCGAAGGGATGGCGACCGTGGCCCGCGCGCCTTCCCGCACCTTGCCGATCTCCGCTTCCGGAATCGCCACGCGCACCTTCACCGGGTTCAGGTCCAGCACCGCGATCACCGGCGTCCCGGCCGCCACCGTGTCCCCCACGTCGATTCGCCGCATCCCCACAAAGCCCGCAATCGGCGCCCGCAGTTGGCAGTCCCCCAGCCGCTTCTCGGCCTCGTGCATCTGCGCCGTCGCCGCCCGCAACTGCGCACTGGCGGAGTCTTTCTCCTCCCCGCGGGTTCCCTGACGCGCCATGTCGTATTTTTGTTGCGCGGCCTTGTACGCGGCTTCAATCTTCTTGAAGTCGTTGGCCGCCAGGCTCTGGTGGTCAAACAGAAACTTCATCCGTGTGTACTCGTCCTGCCAGCGCTCGAAGTCGATGCGCGCCTCTTCCAGCTCCTGTGGCCGCAGCCCTGCCTGAGCCTTTTTCGAGGCAGCCCGCGCCGCATCCGCCTGCGCCGCCGCGGCGTCGTACGCATTGCGGTAGTCGGCCGCATCGAGCTCCGCCAGCACCTGGCCCTTGGCCACCGGCTGGCCCTCGTCGACAAAAACTCGCGCCACGCGCCCGGCAATCTGAAACGCGCCCTGGGCCGTCACATTGGCCTCGACCGCCCCGCTGGCGGCCACCGAAACCGGCTGCCGGACTCGATTGGGCACGCGCACCCGCACCGCAACCGGCTGGTCTGCCGCCACCTGCGCTTTCGGTCCGCAGCCGGCCAGCGCCAGAAGCGCCAGCAGGCACACGGCAGGAATGCACCTCCCGGCGGTGAATCCGGCAGCTTTGAAAGGGCACGGCTGAAGCCGTGCCCTTTCAAATCCGTGAGTTTTTCCGCAGCCTGTGAAGCCGTGCCCTTTCAAATCGAAGCCTTCTCCCGCAGCCTGCAAATCCAGATAAGGTGTTCTCTTTCCCATCGTCGCTTTCTTCCTTGACAAGAATAGAATGACACGTCATTCTATTCTTGACAAGAGATCAGCCAACCAAAAATGGCCTACCGCAAAACCCCCGCCACCGAAGCCCGCAAGGATGCCCGTCGCAGGACGATTCTTGGCGCCGCAACCCGCCTCTTCGGCAGCTACGGCTATCACTCCACCACCGTGCCCATGATCGTGGCCGAGGCGGGCAGCTCCGTGGGCAGCTTTTACGCCCACTTCCGCAACAAGGAGGACGTCTTTGCGGCGGTCCTGGAAGCCCTCGGCCAGAGGGTGGCCGAGGTCATCCACCAGGCCAAGTCCGCCCCGCCCAATCCGATGCACGGAATTCCCTACGCCGTCGAGTCGCTGTTTCTGTTCCTCGCCGAGAACCCGGGAGAAGCGCGCATTCTCATCGTCGAGTCCTCCGGGCTGAGCCCCCGACTGGAGCAGGTCCGCCGCTCCATTCTCCGCCAGCAGGCCGGGCAGGTCCGCCACTCGCTGGAGCTGGCCTCGGATGCGATCTTCGTCGCCGACCCGGCCATTGCCGCCCGCTGCCTGGTGGGCGCCGTCTTCGAGTCGCTGACCAGTTGGCTGGAAGAGAGCCCGGAGCATCGTGCCCCGGCCGCCGAGGTGGCGCGCGCCGTCGCCGACTACAACCTCCGCGCACTCCGCCGCTGTTAAAGCTCCCTTGTTTGCGTTCACCAGGCGCGTGTAGCCCAGCGCAACCTGCCGATCGAGAATCTTGATCCGCCCGTTCGTCTGCCCGTCCAGCGGCAACGGCAGCGTCGGGTGGTTGATGCCCGTCTCCTTGCGGTCGATGACCTTCAGAAACCAGGAACTCTTCTCGCTTTGCTGGAAATCGATGCGAAGGTCGCCCTTGTCGGCGTTGTCGGTGAAGGGCGCGTTGGCGGGGCAGTCGTTCGAGTCCACGCCCGTCGAGGCGTTGATGCCCGCCGCCCCCGGCGCAATCTGGCACTGCGACGGCAGGTTCTTGAAGAAGCCAAGAATCTGCTTCGCGATCGGGCTGGCGTGCGGAGTGCCCAGAATCGAAGTCCCCACCTTGTAATAGGTGCCGGGGCTGAACGGATCCTGCACGTCCACCGCAAGAATGCCGTTGATCTCATTCTGTGTCGGCACAGTCAACACCACCGTCGGCGTCAGCGTCTGCCGGAAGCCCTCGTAATCCACAAAGTAGAACAACTTGTTCTTGACGATCGCGCCGCCAAAATCCGCGCCGAACTGGTTGCGGTTGAACCCCGGCTTCACGATCGGGTGCGTGCCGCTGCGCGACGCCACGTTGATCGTCGCGCCCGAAGAGCGGCCCTACTCGGCGCTCTCGTTGTTGGTCACCACCTGGAACTGCGAAATCGAGTCCGGCGGCGGTTGGATGATCTGGTTGTCGAATCCCCGGTTGCTCTCGCCGTAGGCGTTGTTGTCCAATCCGTCCAGACCGGTGGCGTCATGGATGGAGCCGATCAGGCTGCCATCCTCATACTGCGCTCTTGCGGTTTTGCCACAGATTGCGATCAAGAGGCCTGCCAAGAAGAGTGCTCTGCAAATGGTAGGTAGCTTCTTCATGGCAGTGAGCGTACAGAGCGCACTTCACACTTCCATGAATTCGCGGTGAATGGAACGTGAATAGAGGTCTCGCCGCAGCCATCCGTACGGTCTTCCAGAGCTTGCGGCTGGTTGCTGGACGCGGCCGCAAAGCCACCGCACCTCAACCAACCGGGTCCATCCATCCCTCTTTCTCCCCCCCAGGGGAAACTCCCGCGCCACTCCCCAAATGCCTGGCTCGACAACCATCTGCTTTACACTGCAAGTGTGCATAACTGCGGCGGCACGCTCTACCGGCGCACGCGGCTATGTCCAGAGGAGGTCAAGGCGTCATGAAGAAGATCGGCATCCTGTTCGGCATGGAGAACAGCTTTCCCGGCGCGCTGGTCGAGCACATCAATGCCCGCAACATCGACGGCATTCAGGCCGAGTTCGTCTCGACGGGCGCCGTCCATCTCGACAAGGCACCGCGCTACTCGGTCATCGTGGACCGCATCTCCCACGACATCCCCTTCTACCGCGCCTTCCTGAAGCACGCCGCTCTGAACGGAACGGTGATTATCAACAATCCCTTCTGGTGGTCGGCCGACGACAAGTTCTTCAACTACACGCTGGCCGCCAAACTCGGCGTGGCGGTGCCCGCCACCGTCATCCTGCCCCACAAGCAGCACCCCGAGGGCACCACCGGCCGCTCCATGCGCAACCTTGAATACCCGCTCGACTGGGACGCGGTCTTTGCCTACATCGGCGAGCACGGCTTCCTCAAGCCCGTCGATGGCGGCGGCTGGCGCGACGTCTACCACATTCACAACCGCGAGGAGTTCTTCCGCGCCTACGACCAGTCCCGCGACCTGTGCATGACCTACCAGAAGGCGGTCGATTTCACCGAGTATTTCCGTTGCTACGTCGTCGGTCAGAAGAAGGTCCACATCATGCCCTACGACCCGCGCAAGCCGCACGCCGACCGCTACATCCAGAACCCGCCGGCCTATGGGAGGAAGCTGCTCAGGCGCATCCGGCAGGACTCGCTCAAGCTCTGCCGCGCCCTGGGCTACGACCTGAACACCGTCGAGTTTGCCGTCGAAAACGGCATCCCCTACGCCATCGACTTCATGAACCCCGCGCCCGACGCCGATTTGCACTCCGTGGGCCAGGCCAACTTCGACTGGATCGTGCGCGAGGTAGCCGATTTGGCGATTGCCAAGGCGAAGTTAGCGCCGCACGTGCCGGAACTTCGCTGGTCGGCTTTCCTCGGCGCCGAAGTCCCGCCCACCAAGGCCGCCAAGAAGAAACCCACCGCAAAGAAGCAGGCCAAACCGGCCGGACTCAAAACGAAAACAGCCGGCGAAACAGCAGAAGCCATCGCGGAAGCAAAAGCCGTCGTGACCGCGGAGGCCGTTCGCAAGGTCGAGGCCGTCGAGCGGGCCCAGGCCGCCGAAACCCAAAAAAACGCCGAGAAGGCCACCGCCGCCCAATCCGATCAGTAGACTGCTCCCAAAACGCCTGTCATCCTGAGCGCAGCGCAGCGGAGTCGAAGGACTTGCGGTTGTCTTTGCACTTCTCAGCTCCAACTCAATCGCAGGCCCTTTGATGCTGCGGAATACCTCGACGATGACGAGTCGATAGAGGCTTACCTTCAGGAGGCGCTCAATATCGCTCTGGAGATTGCCGACCCGTCCTTTCTCATGCGAGCGCTTGGCACAGTGGCGCGGGCGCGAGGCATGTCGCAGATAGCTCAAGCATCGGGCCTCTCGCGTGAGAGCCTGTATAAGTCTCTGAGCGCCGAAGGGAATCCGGAGTTTGGAACTGTCTTGCGCGTAATCCAGGCGCTGGGACTCCGGCTCTCCATTGCCTCTTCGACATCGAGTCCGGCCGTCTCCGCACCCTGATCCCTGCCCCCTGTCTTCCCGTACAATGTCCCCAAGCCTGTCCCCAAGGAGTCCTCCATGCGGCCATCCTTCTCACTCGGCATTGAAGAGGAGTACCAGACCGTCGATCCGGTCACCCGCGACCTCCGCTCTCACATTGAGACCGAGATGCTGGAGCAGGGCAAGCTGCGCCTCCAGGAGCGCGTCAAGGCCGAGATGCACACCTCGGTCGTCGAGGTCGGCACCCGCATCTGCCGCAACATCGACGAAGCGCGCGAAGGCATCTACGAGCTGCGCCGCGAGATGATCAAGCTGGCCAAGGAGCACAATCTTGTGCTGGTGGCCGGCGCCACCCATCCCTTTGCCGACTGGCGCACCCAGGAGATCTATCCCGACCCCCGCTATCACCAGGTGGTCAAGGACCTGCAACTGGTGGCCCGCGCCAACCTCATCTTCGGCCTCCACGTCCACGTCGGCATCGAAGACCGCGAGGCCGCCATTCGCATCATGAACTCGATGCGCTACTTTCTGCCCCACATCATGGCGCTCGCCACCAACTCCCCCTTCTGGCTGGGCATCAACACCGGCTACAAGGGTTACCGCTCCAAGGTCTTTGAAAACTTTCCCCGCACCGGCATTCCCGACGCCTTTTCCAGTTACTCCGAGTTTGAAAACTATGTAAGTCTGCTGGTGCGCACCAACTGCATCGACAACGCCAAAAAGATATGGTGGGACATCCGCCCCCATCCCTTCTTCGACACCGTTGAAGTCCGCGCCTGCGACATCCCGCTGCGCGCCGAGGAGACGGTGGCCATCGCCGCCCTCATCCAGGCCACCGCGGCTTATCTCTACAAGCTGCACGAGGCCAACCAGGACTTCCGCCAGTACGCCCGCCCGCTGCTGATGGAGAACAAGTTCCGCGCCGTGCGCTACGGCCTCGACGGCAAGCTCATCGACTTCGGCAAGCAGCAGGAACTGCCCGTGCGCGACCTCATCGAGGAGTATCTTGCCCTCATCGACCCCGTAGTCGACGAGTTAGGCAGCCGCGACGCCATCGACGGCATCCGCAACATCCTTCACACCGGCACCGGCGCCGACCGCCAGCTCAAAGTCTTCGAGGAATCCAAAGGCGATCTGAAAGCGGTAGTCGATTACATGGCCGAAGAAACCGCCGCGGGCCTCTAGCTATCGATCAGGCCCCAACAAAGAACTGAACCACCGCAACGGCTGTCATACATTAAAGCTGCTGTCATCCTGAGCGGAGCGCAGCGAAGTCGAAGGACCTGCGGTTGCTTTTCGTTATAGCCTGCCCACAAACGCTGGGTGCCCCAGGTCTCGCTTTTGAGACCTGGGAAACCACGAACCCCGCCCTGCGCAGGAACGCCTCCATTCCCCCATTTCTTTCCGCCCCAAAATCCGGTAACCTCAAAAATACGCACCAACATCAGGAGCCTCCACCCCAAGCATGACCGATTCCGCCACCCATCTGCTTTCCATCCCCTACTCAGCCGAGCTTGCCCCCGGCGCCCGTTCCGCCGTTACCACCTGCCTGCGCATCCACCCCTCTGAAAAAGTCACCCTCATCACCGACCGCGCCACCGAGTGCATCGCCGCCGCCCTGGGCGCGCAGTTGGCCGAGCGCGGCTGCCCGTGGAACGTCTTCGTGCTCGAAGACCTCGCCCCCCGGCCGCTGATCGACATGCCCGCCCAAGTCCTGGCCGACATGGAGACCTCGCAGGTCTCCATCTTTGCCGTGCAGGTGCAGGCCAACGAGCTGCACTCCCGCATGCAGATGACCGACGTGGTCAACCGCCGCCACATGCGCCACGCCCACATGGTCAACATCACCCCGGAGATCATGTGCCAGGGCATGAGGGCGGACTTCAACCTGGTCGACCGGCTCTCGCAGAAGGTGCTGGACCGGGTCCGCCTGGCCACCCGCATCCGCGCCACCACCGCCGCCGGAACCGACATCACCGCCGAGATGAATCCCGGCTACAAGTGGTTCAAGACCTCGGGCATCATCTCGCCTGAAAAATGGGGCAACCTGCCCGGCGGCGAGTGCTTTACCTCGCCCGGCGAGGTGAACGGCACCTTTGTGGTGGACGGCGTGGTCGGCGACTGGCTCTGCGCCCGCTATGGGCTGCTCGCGGCCACTCCGCTCACCATCGAGATTGCGGGCAACCGCATTGTGAGCTGCTCCAGCCGGAACAAGCAGCTCGAAGCCGACTTCTGGGCCTACACCCACACCGACGAAAACTCCGATCGCGTGGGCGAGTTCGCCATCGGCACCAATCTGGGCGTCGAGCGCGTCATCGGCAACATCCTGCAGGACGAGAAGTTTCCCGGCATCCACATTGCATTTGGGAATCCTTATGGCGAGCACACCGGCGCCCCCTGGCGCTCCGGCACCCACATCGACGTAGTCGGCCTGGGCTTCAACATCTGGCTCGAATCCGGCTCCGGCCGGGTGACCGAGCAGATCATGCGCGAAGGCCGCTTCCTCATCGCCTAGCCATGAATCTTCGGCAGTGAGCCACTTTTCGTATCGACGACAACTCGGAAGCGACCTTATTCCTGGACAGAAGGGCGTTTGGCAGTGCCTATCCCCTACACTTCAAGAGCTTCATATTCGTACTCCTCAGGTTCATGACCTGGAGTACTCCTCAAGAGGATCTGTCCGCCCGAAGTTTACAGAACGAAGGGGGTGTGATCCAGATTCTGCAGGGAAGCCGGGATTAAAAGGTTAGCGCCTTGTCGAAATCTCTCTGGCAACGAGGTGTTGAGCTGGACAATGGTGCAGAGAAGCTACGCGAAAGAATGAATCCGAGGGAACGATGCCAAGCAATGCGGTGCGTTCTGCCTTGAGGGGCAAAACAGGGAATCAACGGGAGAACGTCAAGGCCGAGTCAACGGTCTATAGCAATTTCAGGGTTGCTGTAATGGGGGGGATTGATGAACACAAGTGGCTTTTCCCCCAAGAAAAAGCCACCTTGCCGGGTCTCCCCTACCGCACGTTAAGCCTGAAATTGCTCTAACGCGGCGCCCGCAGTGAAGGCGCTCTTGTCTTTTACGCGATTGCAAGACTAGCGGCAGTCACTCCCTTCTTTTTGAACGCCATCAGTTCCACGGCCTTTTGAGCGATATGCTCGGCGCTCACCTCCAGTTCCTTGACCAGTTCCCAGGGGGCGCCCGAGTCGCCAAAGCGGTCCTTGACGCCAATGGCTCCGGTGATCAGAGGCAGCCCGTAGAGTTGCCGGCTTTCGGTGAGAATCGAGCTGACTCGCCAGGCCAGAGCGCCGATCTGATGCTCTTCCGCAGTCACCACGACGCCCGTCTCCCGGGCGGCGCGAACCAGGGCTTCCGCGTCTATTGGTTTTAAGGTGTGCAGGTTGAGAACGCGCGTCTCGTAGCCGTAGTCCAGCTTGAGGATGCGGGCTGCGCGCATCGACTCCGGGACCATGGGTCCGAAGGCAACGATGCTCAGGTCTTCCGACTCGTCTTTGTAATCGGCGGCCAGCCGGGTCTCGAATGCGTCGGCGAAGTTGGCCGCCTCTCCGCGCAGTCGAATCACGTTGGCCCGCCCGAAGACAAAGGGCGTTGTCTCATCCGTAACGATGGGCGTGGCCTCGCGGGCAAAGCGAATATACTTGGGTCCCTGGTGCTCGAGCAGCAGGTAATTCGTAGCCTTGCGGGTCTCCACGCTATCGCAGGGCACGACGACGGACATATTGGGCAGCCCTTGCATGGCGAACAGGTCTTCCAGCGCCTGATGGGTGGCGCCGTCGGGGCCAACGGAAACTCCGGCATGCGCTCCGGCAATCAGGACGTTGAAGTTTCCGTAGCACACTGAGACGCGGATCTGATCCAGGTTGCGCGCCGCTGAAAACGTGGCGTAAGACCCAAGCACGGGCAGCTTGCCTTCCTTTGCCATTCCCGCGGCCGCCGAGGTGGCCGATTGCTCGGCGATGCCCATGCTGATCCAGCGCTTCGCCCGCGCCGGCTTGCCGGAGTAAAAATCGCTGATGGTAATCGATCCGGAGATGTCCAATCCCAGGCAAACCACACGCTCATCGTCCCCGTTCTGCGCCAGGGACTGGCCGAAGCCTTTGCGCGTCGGCTCCATCTTTACCTTCATGGTGTCGCCGACATTCCACCAGTAGTCGCGCGAGAACCTGGGCATCTTGGATTCGAGCTTGCAGTCAACCTCTGCCTGATAGCTCTTTGCCTTGTCCAGCAACTGCTCGACCGGGATGCGTTCGCTCAAGGCCAGCTCCTTGAGCGCCGCGTCCAGTTCCTCGCGGTTAGGCACCTTGCCGTGCCAACCAGCCTGATTCTCCATGAAGCTGACGCCCTTGCCTTTGATGGTATCGGCGAGGATGACGACCGGCTTGCCCACGACCGCCCTGGCCTTGTGGAACGCATCCACAATCTGACCCATGTCGTGGCCGTCGATGCGCAGGACCTCCCAGCCGAAACTTGCGTACTTGTCACTGAGCGGCTCGACCTGCATGACGTCCTTCACCCAGCCATCGATCTGCAGACGATTGCAGTCGACGATACCGATGATGTTGTCGAGGTGGAAGTGTCCGGCCTCCATGGCGGCCTCCCAAATCTGGCCCTCCTGCTGCTCGCCGTCGCCCATCAAACAGAAGATCTTGTGGTGTTTGCCGTCCAGCCTGGCCGCCAGCGCCATGCCCACGGCAATGCTCAGGCCCTGTCCCAGCGAACCGCTGGAGACCTCAACGCCCGGCAGCTTGAGCCAGTGTGGATGGCCTTGGTAGGGCGAACTGAGTTTGCGCAGCGTCACCACGTCGTCGAGGGGACAAAAGCCCGCGAAGGCCAATCCGAGATACAGGCTTGGGGCCTTGTGCCCGGCGGACCAGAGGATGCGGTCACGATCCGGCCAGTTTGGATTGTTGGGATCGTGGTCGGCGGCATGGAGGTAAAGGGCGGCGGTAATATCCATCACCGA
>OCZT010007911.1_pt1 | contig 10379 bp, 9 predicted proteins | sample 1539031 | NCBI WGS metagenome assembly OCZT01 (sample SAMEA3539308, study PRJEB22396) | soil metagenome | biome: tundra; feature: field; material: soil | place: USA | collected 2010-05 | depth 0.15 m
AGGAAAGCACCGCGTCGTTCGGCGCGACGGCCAGCCCGGCGCACGCGGCGGTGAGGGCGTCGCCCGGGCGCTGCTCCTGGAGCAAGCGGTGCGAGCGCCGCGCAAAATCGGTCGCGGCGAGAAGCGGTGCGTCGAGCTCGGCGGCGCGCAGTCCGTCGCGCTTTGCGCTCTCGCCGTACGTTTCGTAGAGGCCGTCGAGGAACGCGAGCGCCGCGCCGTTACCCGGCGCGAGCTTGAGCGCGCGTAGCGCGAACGGCTCGGGATCGCCGAGCCGCTCGTCGCGCGTGACGCGCGCCGCCGAGACGAGCAGCGCGGCATAGGTCGCGTCATCGATCGCGTCACGCCGATGGTCGACGCGGTCGAATGCCTCGGCAAAACGGTGGCGCCGCATGAGGTAGTTCACGTACGAGACGAAACCCGTCTGACCGTCGCGCTCGCCGGCGTCGCGGAACCGCTGCTCGGCATCGTAGAACCGCCCGACCTTTTCGTACGCGCTCGCCAGCACGCCGCGCAGCATCGAAGACTCCGCCTTGCTGTCCAGTGCGCGCTCGAACCAGGGGATCGCCTCCGCGACGCGGTTCTCCTTGACGTACGACGTGGCGATGTTCAACGCCGACTTCCAGGTGAATATCTCGTCGTCGACCATCGAATGGCGAGCGGCTTCGAACTGGCCCGCCATCGCTTGCTCGTACTCGCTGCGCGCTTCGTCATAGCGCCCGGCTTCGGCCAGCAAGTAGCCCTTCGTGAAGACGATGTTGGGGTGCGCGGGGAATGCCGCGAGCCCGTCGTCGACGACCTTCAGCCCGCGCTCGAGGTCCTTGGGTCCCTCGGCGTAAGCCTGTGCCAGCATCGCGTACGCGATCGGGAAGAAGGCCCGCATCGGTCCGGACATCGCGAACATCCGCTCCAGCGCCTCGATCGCAGTGTCGAAGTCGCCCGACGCGACGGCGGACGTGCCGAAGTTGAACCACGAGAACGCATCGTCCGCCGCTTCACGGATCGCCCGCTCGAGCAGCGGCCGGTTTCGCTCGTGCTTGCCGCGCTCGCCGACGATCGCCGCCGTGTAGCCTTTGTGGCGAACGACGATCGGCGACACGACCGACAGCAAGTACGCTTCGTCGTCGAGGACCGCGCTCTCGTGGATCACGTTGCGGTAGCGGATCCGCGGGGTCGTCGGGAACAGGCGCGGGAGGACGTGCGTCATCGTCGAGGCCGCCCCCGAGGCGTCGTCGACGTCGTTCTGGATCTGCACGTAGACGCCGGTCACTCCGGCAGGCGTATCGCGCAGTGCGCGCAGCAGCGCGAGGGAGTCCGGCGTGACCTCCTCGTCGGCGTCGAGAACGAGCGTCCAGCGCCGCGTCGCGAGCGCGAGCGACTCGTTGCGCGCCCAGCTGAAGTCGTTGCGCCACTCGCGGAAAACGACGTTTGCGCCGAAGGAGCGCGCGATCTCCACCGTGCCGTCGGTCGATCCGGTGTCCGCGACGATGATCTCGTCGACGACGCCACGGACGCTCTCCAGACAGGCCGCGAGGAACCGCTCTTCGTTTTTGACGATCATGCACAGGCTCAGGCCCGCCGGCAGCTGCTCGCAATCCGCCGGCGGAGCCGGCAAGTTGAAGAGCAACCCGGTTTGGGCCCGGGCGAACGCGCTGTCGCGAAACTCGTCGACGATCTCTAGCGGCACGATATCACCTCTTGGTACAACTATCGGACGCGCCCGGGGAAAAAAGAGAAAAGGACCCGCCTGAGCGAGGCCTTTCCCCATCCTACCGAAGACCGGGGAGGTCTTATCGGAAGAGGCTGATGACCGACTGCGCGTTCTGGTTCGCCTGGGCGAGCACCGACGTACCGACCTGCACCAGGATCTGGAGCTTCGTGTACTGGGTGGTCTCGGACCCGACGTTGAGATCGCGGATCGCGGACTCCGACGCCGTGAGGTTCACCGAGGCGACGTTGTCGTTGTTGAGGTCTTCCTGGAGCCGGACGATCGTCGCGCCGAGCTGCGAGCGCTGCGCGAGCACCGTCTGCAGGGCGTTGTCGATCTGGCCGATCGAGTCTTCCGACGCGAGCGAGCCGGCGACGAACGCACCACCGGCGCCTTGCGGCCCGATCAGGTTGACGTTGGCGATGCGCAGCGAGTTGGTCGACGAGTTGATGAAGCCGACCTGGATCGTCGCGCCTTCCGCGGCGCCCGACTGGAAGTTGAACGCCGGAGCATTCGGGTTCGAGGCGGCCGCGACGTACTGGCTGATCTTGACGAACGAGGTGACGCCGACGTCGAGGGTGCCGACTGTGCCGAAACCGATCACCACGTTGTCGACGGAGATGTTGGCGGCCGTGCCGCCGGCGCTGAGCAGGACAACCTGCGAGGTGACCGCGTTCGCCGCGCTGCTGAAGAACGAGACGATGAGGCCCTGCGTGGTCGAGGTCAGTTGCGCGACCTGGACTTCGATCGTGCCGTCCTGAACGGACGCGTCGTTGGCGACGAACGAGACCTGCGCCGAGTCGACCAGCGTCCCGCCGGCCGCGAGGTCGGAGTTCGACGTGATCGTCGCGTTGACGTCGATCTGCTGCTGGAAGCCCGCGTGCGAGCCGTCGAGCAGATTCTGACCGTTGAAGTTCGTGTTCTGCGAGATGCGGTTGACTTCCAGCAGGAGCTGCTGGACTTCCGACTGCAGGTTCTTGCGGTCGTCGGTCGAGGTGATGTCCGACGCGCCCTCGACTGCGAGGGTGCGGACGCGCTGCAAAATGTCCGTCGTCGTCTGGAGCGCGCCCTCGGCGACCTGCGCCGCGTTCGTCGCGTCCTGGACGTTGCGCGCGCCTTGGTCGAATCCGTTGACCTGCGCTTGCAGCGATTCGGCGATCGCGAGCCCGGATGGGTCGTCGGCCGCCGTGTTGATACGCAGACCGCTCGACAGCCGCGTGACGGCCGTTCCGAGCGCTGCCTGGTTACGATTGAGATTGAGGCTCGCGCTGTTCGCCAACAAGTTGTTGGCGATGGAAAGCCCACCAATGCCCGGCATGTGTTTCCTCCATGATCACACGTGTGGAGACGGGTGCTTCCTGACCCGTCCTTGACGTTGTGTTCGGTGGAACGAGAGCCGGACTTTAGCTCTTTGCGGAGGGTCGGCGCCCTTTGCTGCCGAGGTCTGCGACCTTCGCACCTTCGACGGCGGTTTTCGGTCCTTCGGCGGCCGGCGCGGCCGGTTCGCCGGCGGCGGCGCGGTTCGTCCGCTGGATCTCTTCGTAGACCTCGGAGCGGTGCACCGGGATGGTCCGCGGCGCCTCGATCCCCAGCTTCACCGTGTCGCGGTCGACCGCGACGACGACGATACGGACGTCGTCACCGATCATGATCGCTTGGTTGAGTTTACGACTGAGGACTAGCAGCGCGGACGCCCTCCCTGGCTTTGAAGGAGGGCGCCTTTCCCGGTTCCGGCTCTACGCTCCCGCCGTCGCGGCGGATGCCTTCCGTGGGATCGGGGTGCGGACCGAGTATCCGCCGGTCTCGAGGGTGATCTGGCGGCCGACCCGGCTGCGCAGGTTGACGACGATCGGGGCGAGCAGGTTCATCGTCATCTCGGCGGCCCCCGCTGTCACCACGACGACGCACAGCGTCGCGAAGTCGTCGGGGCTGCGGAGCTCGAGCGAGCTGAGCGCGTAGGGCGGCAGCTGCGGGGCGTATTCGCCGAAGATCTGCCAGGGGTCCGCGGTCGGCAGGGCGATCGACGGGTCGTCGAGGCTCTGGAGCCAGACGAACTTCTCCTGACCCTCGAGGCTGAGCGCGATGAAGTGCCGCAGGCTGCCGAAGCCGGGCAGGCCCCAGGGGAACGTCAGCACTTCCGAATCGCGGTAGCTGCACGTCCCGAACCTTGGCAGGTCGAGGGTGATCTCTCGGTCGGCGGTGTCCACGGTGGTCTCCGTCACGGTCAATGCAACCTCAGCCTATAGATAGTCGAAGAGTGTCTTCGACTCGAGTTTGGTGGTGGTGGAGTAGGCGGCTTGGAGGGCCGTCTGCGTCTGGGAGACCTTCGTTACCGCCGCGGCGACATTGATGTCCTCGATCGAGGACTCCGTGCTCTTGTTATCGGTCACGTTCGTCTGGAGTTGATTCTGGACCGTCCCCAGCGCTTGGATCCGCGCCCCAACGACCGACCGGGCGCTCAGCACGCCGTTCAGCGCGTGGTCGATGTCGCCGAGCTGCGTGGAGACGTTCTGGACGAAGTCCGCCTGCGGCGCGAGGTTGAGGACCTTGGTCAGATTGCCGCTGTTCGTGGCGCCCGGCGACGGCGCGTCGTTGACGTAGAACGTTCCCGTCCCGGTCAGGACGACACGCTGCGTCTTGGCGTTGAACGAGGCCGTGACGCCGGTCGTCGCGGTCGCAGCGTTGATCTTCGCGACCAGGCTGGTCCCGCCGGGCGGCGCGACGCCGTCGTCGATCGCTGCGCCGGGCGGGACGGTGATCGTCGAGATCCCTTGCACGCCGTTGACCGATCCGTTGATCGTGATCGAGTAGTTGCCGGTGCTGTCGGCGACCGGCGCGACGGCGAAGACGTTCGGCGTCCCGATCGTCGTCGGCGGCGGTGAGGTCGGGACACCCTGCGGTCCGTACACGACCGCGCCGGCTCGGTTGATCGCCGCCGAGCTCTGATCGACCGCGGTCTGGTTGACCAGCGTGTTGCGCAGCGTGATCAGCGTCTGGAAGACGTCCGGCGAACCGTCGGCGGACTTGTAGTTGAACACCGCGCCGAACGTCGACGAGAGCGCGAACTCCTGGCCGTTGTAGACGAGCTGTCCCTGCGCTTGCTCGTTGCCGAGGAAGCTCACCGCGGAGACGGGGTTGCCCTGCTGCTGCACCGGCGGGTTCGCCGTCTTGGTGGTGCCTGCGAAGACGTAGGTTCCGGCGTACGACGTGTTGCCCACCGCGATCGCCTGCTGCAGCAACTGGTCGATTTGGTTGCCGAGATCCGTGCGCTGCTGCGCGGTCAGCGTGTCGGTCGAGCCCTGGACCGCCAGCTGGCGGGCACTCTGGAGCACCGACGTGAGGCTGCTCAGCGCGCTGTCGGTCGTGGTCAGCTGCGAGACGGCGCTCTGCACGTTGGTCGACTGCTGATTGGTCTCGTCGATCGCCGTGTGCAGGCTGAGGTCCTGCGCGATGCGCGCCGGATCGTCGCTCGGATTGGCGAGCTGCTTCCCGCTCGAGAGCTGCTGGCTGACCTGTGCGAAGAGCGCCTGCTGGTCGTCGATCGCGGCGGTTTGCTGTGCGTAGATACTCGAGGTTGCTATGCGCATGCGCGTGTCCTCATGGGATCAGACCGATGGCGGTCGTGAGCAGCTGGGAGAGGACACTCATCGTCTTCGCGGCTGCGGCGTACGAGTTCTGATACTTGATCAGGTTTTGCGTCTCTTCGTCGAGGTTGATCCCGTCGATCCCCTGACGCACCGTGTCGATGTTCGCGGCGAGCGTCGTCTGGGCGGTGTTCCCGGTGGTCGCGGTCTGCACGTCGAGGCCGAGCTGGCCGATCAGGCCGCCGTAGTACGCGCCGAGCGTCGTCGTCGCGGCGCTGGCGATCGCGAAATTCGCCGCGTGCGTCTGGGCGGCGGTGAAGGTGATCGCGCCGGTCGTCCGGTTCACGGCGGTGACGACGACGTTCTCCTGGTTCGCGGTACCGGCGTCGAGCGTCAGCGCCTGCCCGACGTCGATCTGCGCGAACGCAGCCGGGTTGCCGGCCGGCGGTGCGACGGTCACCGAGCCCGGCGCCGCGATCGCGGTCGGCGAGGTCGTCTGCAGCCCCGGCACGCCGACGCTCTTCGCGAACAGCTTGAGCAGCGCGTTGGCCGCACCGTTGTCGCCGGTGCCGAACGCGTTCGCGCTGTTCTGCTGCACGCCGGAGATGGCGCTCGCGCCGAGCATCTCGAGGATCGAGGTGCTCGGCGTCCCGTCCGTGCCGCCGGCGGGCGCGTTGGAATCGGTGATCGTGAACGCCGGCGTCGTGGGGTTCGCACCTTGCAGCGCCCGGTGCGCCGCCCCCGTGTTGCTCGGATCGCGCGCGAAGACGATCTTCTGCGAGACGCTGTCGAAACTCGCCGTAACCCCGAGCTGCGCGGCGTTGAAGTTGGTGACGAACGCATCGACCGTCGTGGCGTTCCCGCCGGCACCGAAGTTGTAGTTGAACGTTTGCGCGACGCCGTCGACCGTCACCGTCAAGCTCCCGGTGCCTGGACCGCCGACGGCGGCCGGGTGCGCCAGCGTCGTGTTGAGCTGCAGGTTCGCCGCCGTGTCCACGACGGTGTTCGCGGCGTTCATCCCGACCGTCAGGGCGCCGGCCGCGGTCGAGGCCAGCGCGGCCGGCAACTGGGCGGGATCGGTGATCCCGACCTGGATGTTGTTCGCGCCGATCGCCTGCGTCGCGACCGCCGGCTGGAGGAGCGCGATTCCCGGGCCGCCGTTCGCGTCGTACCCTGCCGTCGTGATCCGGTCGATCTCGGTCGCCGTCGCGTTCGCGAACGCGTCCAGCTTGCGCGCGTACGGCGTGAGCTTCGTGTTGTAGACGTCGGTGTAGCCGCCGAGCTGACCGCTGCCGAGCTGAACCGGCGTGGGGTTCGACGGATTCGGATCGCCCTGGAACCCGATGACGAGCGTGGGGTTACCGGAAGCGTCCGTGCCGACGACCGGCGCGGCCAGGTGGTACGCCTGCGTGTCGTTGACCAGCGCGCGGCCGCCGACCGTGACCAGCGTCGAGCCGTTGGATTGCACGGAGGTCTGCGTCGAGAGCAATTGGGAGAGCTGATCGACGTACTGGTCGCGCTGGTCCTGATAGGTGTTCGGGTTGTCGCCGACCGCGTTGGAGGCGCGGATCTGCGCGTTGAGTCCGGCGATCTTGTCGATGAGCGAGTTGGCCTGGTTCACGATCGTCGTCGCCTGCTGGATCACCGTCGCCTGCGCGTTCTGGATCGCGCCGCCGACGCGGTTGAGCGCCGTGACGAACGCCTGCGAGGCCGTGATGACGCCCTGGCGCTCCGAGGTGCCGGTCGGGTTCGAGGCCAGTTGCGAGATCGCGGTCTGGAGGTCGGTGAATGCTTGATTGACCCCGTTCGTCGGCTCGCCGAACGACGACTGGATCGCCGAGAGCTGCTGCTGTTCGACGTTGAAGTAGCTCTGCGCCGACGACGCGCCACGGAAGAGACCGTCGTACGAGTCCTGATGGATGCGCGTGATCGAGCTGACCAGGACGCCGTCGCCCTGCGTGCCGGGCCCGGTCCAGGTGGAGTAGCCGGGCGATCCGACGATCGGCGACGCTTCGGTCAGGTTCACGACCTGACGCGACGCTCCCGGCGTGTTGACGTTCGCGATGTTGTTCGACGTCGTGTTCGCGGCTTGCTGGAACGCGTCGATCGCGCTCCCGATCAGGTTCAGCCCCAAGAAGCTCATGCGCGGCGGCTCACGATGACGCTCCCGTCGGGAGGCGGGACGACGCCGCGGCGGCGGTAGGTCCCGGTCTGTTCGGTCCCGGCGCGCTGCAGCACCGCGACGGTGCGCGCGAGCCGGTCCATCCCAGCCAGGATCAGCGACTTGTTGTTCGAGACCGTCAGCCTGAGCGCGATCCCGTGGGTGCCGAGCTCGTGCATCGTCGCGTACATCGAACGGCGCAGCGCCGGCGGCGCGTACGCGCAGACCTGCGCGAGCGTGAGCTTTCCGAAGCCGTGCTGCTGCATCGCCACGCGCTGCGCGTAGGCCGTGCCGTGCAGCACGCGGTTCGCCTCGACCCGGCGCTCCGCCAGCTCGATCGCATCCGGATCGTTCACGACCAGCGCGTCGGTAAGCCCGAGCGCTGCTCCACCCAACTCGCCCAGCAGGCGGTTCTCGTCGGCGAGCAGCTCGGCAAAACGCTGCCACTCGCTCATGACGCGCCCTCTACGCCGCTATGGCGAACTCGACGATCAGGCGTCCCAGCAGCTTTTCGACGATCTCCTGGGACGGTACGAAGTAGCGGTTCTCGGAGATCTGCCGCCGCAGGTGCTCCACCAAGTCGTTGCGGTAGAACGGCTCCGACGTCGAGGCGGTGAGCACGCTGGCGAGCGATGCGGCCGCCGCCGACCGTTCGAACGAGTCCGGGGTGTCGATCGCCACGGATGCGACGGATGACTTCCGTTTCACCGTCTTGTAGGCAGAGACCGCGGACGCGATCTCGGCCCGGGAGATAATCATGGGTGGTGACGCCTCTTTCGCACGCTTCCTTGCTAGAAGGCGTATCGTCGGCTCGGCATTGGGACTTTAGGCCCAATGCGCGGACGCGGCTCACGGTTGGCCGTCCTTTGACGAAGCGGGTGCGGCACCGGCTCCCCCGCCGAGAACGGAGGCGCGAAGCTGCTGCTCGACGATGCTTCCGATCCCGAGCGAGCCGGTCTTGGAGAGTTCGTCGGCGCGTTTGGTGTCCAGCATCTCGCCGAAGGTCTGTTCGGCGCCGGACGTCTTCCCGGTCAACGAGACGGGCGGCGCGCTCTTGCGCATCTCCTTGAAGAGCATGTCGACGAAGAGCGACTCCATCTGCTGCGCCGCTTGGTGCAGCTTCGCGAGCGCCTGCTGCTGCTCGGCGGTCAGCGGCTGCGCGGCGCCGATCTTGCCCGGCGAATCCACTAAATGATCTCCACGTCGGCCTGCAGCGAGCCGGACTGGCGCAGCGCCTGGATGATCGCGATGAGGTCGCGCGGGGACACGCCGATCGTGTTGAGCGCGCGGACGACCTGCGCGAGCGTCGCGGCGCCGGAGATGTAGACCAGCTTCTTGTTGCCCTCGGCCGCGGAGATCTGGGTGTTCGACTGCAGCGGCGGCTGCGTGCGCGAGAACGGCGCCGCGGGGACGACGACGTTCGAGGTCGAGATCGTGATCGACAGGTTGCCGTGCGCGATCGCGCACGACGCGAGCGTAATGTCGCCGCCCATGACGACCGTGCCGGTGCGCTCGTTGACGACGACCTTGGCGACTTGGTCGGCCTGCAGCGACACGTCGCCGGCATCGGCGAGAAAGTTCACCGGGTCGCCCGCGTAGCGCGTGGGAAGGTTCACGCGCACGGTCTCGGCATCGAGCGCGCGCGCCGTGCCGCCGCCGAAGCGCGTGTTGAGCGCCGACGCGAGCCGCGCCGCCGTCCGATAGTCCGGCGAGGTCAGCACGTACGAGAAGCCGGCTTGATCCGACTGGATGTTCGTGATCATGTCGCGCGCGATGACGGCGCCCTGCGGGACGCGTCCGGCGGTCACGTGATTCTTGGCGATGCTGTTCGGGCCGGCGAAGTCGGTGCTCGCACTGAAACCGCCGACCGAGACGGGGCCCTGCGCCGTCGCGTAGACGAGGTTGTTCGCCGCACGCATCTCGGTCATCACCAGGGTGCCACCCTGCAGGCTCGTGGCGTCGCCGATCGCCGACACGGTCACGTCCGCGTTGTCGCCCGAGTGTGCGAACGGCGGCAGGTTCGCCGTGACGATCACGGCGGCGACGTCGCGCGTGCGGACGTCCTGCGAATTGGTCGACAGCCCGAACGACTGGAGGATGTTCTGGATCGTCTTCGAGGTGAACGCGGCGGAAGTCGAGTCGCCGGTCTGGTTCAGACCGATCACGATGCCGTACCCGACCAGCTGGTTGACGGTCACGCCTTGCACCCGCGCGACGTCCTTCAGCCGCACGGGCTGCGCCGTCGCCGGCGCGGCGCAGAGACCGCCCGCGAGGACCACGGCGGCCAGGACCGCGGCGAGGTTCTTTTTCATCGTTGTGTCGCTCATCGTCTTTCGCACTCAGAACAGCCAGTGGACGATCTTGGAGAGGATGCCCGGGTGGCGCGCATCCGTGTACTTGCCGTCGAACGTCGCGTGGACGTCGGCAACCCGAGTCGAGAGGACGGTGTCGGTGTTGTCGATGTCCTCCGGGCGAATCAAGCCGGTCACGTGCAGCGTCTGCTTCTGCCCGTCGACGATCAGCGCTTGATCGCCGGCGATGCGCAGGGCGCCGGACGGAAGCACGTCGGTCACCTGCGCCTCCATCGACGTCACGAACGAGTTCGAGCCGACGTCCGAGCGGTTCTGCGACGACTGGCGCGTGGCGCCGATGTTCGAGGTCAGCCGGACCAGCGGCAGGTTGAAGATTCCGCTCCCGGCGCCGCCGCCCGCCTGATACGAGTTGTTCACGTTGGACGCGTTCTGGCTCGCGCTAGTGACGGAAAAGTTGAAGATGACCTGGACCAGATCGCCGACCTGCTGCGCGCGATGGTCGGGCCCGAGGCGTAACGGATGGCCCGGCGCGGCCGGCGGCGGCGCCGACTGGTACAGCGTGTCGGCGGCCGCGGGCGCGGCGACCGCCGCGATCAGCGCCGCGACGACGATGGCTC
>OCZT010007912.1_pt1 | contig 10378 bp, 9 predicted proteins | sample 1539031 | NCBI WGS metagenome assembly OCZT01 (sample SAMEA3539308, study PRJEB22396) | soil metagenome | biome: tundra; feature: field; material: soil | place: USA | collected 2010-05 | depth 0.15 m
GGGGCGACTGCTCCTTGGAGTCGATATAGACGTCCCGTCACGTCGGCCACTACTCGCCAGAATGGATAAACAGCCATCGTCATGCCCCAATGGAGCGGCAATCGCTCGGTTCTGTGCACGCTCTGCAAGAGCCGGACGCCGTCCTGCCGCAACTCGCGAAGTGGAGGCGGAACCCGCACCCAAGTCCTCAGAAGCAGTGTGATGGTCTTTTCACGGCTGCCCCGTTCAGCGGTGCTGCCGACCGAGAGTTCGTCCTTCAACCGGTCTCGCAGAGCCTCCCCAATGTCGGCGTCGGACATGCCGGCCAGAAACATATCAATCGTCTCGTCTAGCCAGCGGAGCTTGACGGTTCGGTTACCTCGGTGAACTTCAAGGCGTTCCGGCGCACGTGCGCCACCTGGTTCCAGCAGTGCGGGACAGCGAAAGACATTCAGGCGCATTTGCGGCACTCTACGCCGGCCACGACTCTCGGCGTGTATGTGCAGGAGATCCCGGAGAGTGTGCGGGTGGCGGTGGAAGCGCTGGACACAAAACTACGCGGGCTGGCCGCGGCTAAGCCCGAGGAGATCATCCAGTGAAAACTTCCTGCCGAACTGCTACACAACTGCTACACAAGTTGGTTTTTCTGAATTCCGCTAAGTCCTTTAGAATCCTGGTGAGCCGGGCGGGACTCGAACCCGCGACCCTGTGCTTAAAAGGCACATGCTCTACCACCTGAGCTACCGGCCCGTGGTTGCAGCGTGAACAACGCTTATTGCTCAGTGTACCAGACCCCGCGCGCCACGCCATCCAGGGTATACTGGTCCCCTGTACGGAAGGAGGCTCGATCTTGCCGATGTTCCAACGAAGCTCATTCATTCTGGCCACGTGCGCGCTGTGGTTCAGCCTGGCGGCCTCGGCCGCCGATGCCCCAACCATCGCGCGGCTGTACGATGCCCAAATCACCAGCGCGGAGCGCGATATCGTCCCGCTGGCCGAGGCCATGCCGGCCGAAAAATATGCCTTCGCTCCCACCGGCGGCGAGTTCAAAGGAGTCCGTACCTTTGCGGAGCAGGTGAAGCACCTCGCGGCGGTCGTCTATATGGTCGCGGCGGCGGCGCAAAAAGAGAAGCCTCCGGTGGATGTCAATTCGGAGAAAGGCCCGGATTCGCTCATCACCAGGGACCAGATCGTTCCATACCTCAAGGGAGCGTTCGCCTACGCGCATAAAGCCGCCCTGGCATTGAACGAGAAGAACCAGTTGGAGTTGGTGAAGTCCCCGTTCGGGGATGGCGAAGTGACCCGCGGCAGCGCGGTCGCCATCGCCTCTTGGCACAGCTTCGACCATTACGGCCAGATGGTGGTGTACGCCCGCATGAACGGCGTCGTCCCTCCCGCCAGTCGGCCGTAGGTCCACGAAACCAGTGCTGCCGCCGGTCTTCTGCCGGCGGCGTGATTCTTCGAGCACCCTACGCCAGTTCGCCCACCTTCCGCAACTCCACGACCAGATCCCCCTCGTGGTCCACAAAGAACGCCGGCGCGAATCTCCTGCCCCACGCGATCTCGTCGTGCCGGTAGGAATGCCGCGCGCGCACGGTCTGGCTGAACGTGTCGTCGTACGCTTTGATCAGGATCAGCGCCTCCGCTTGCAAGCGCGCGAGTTCCTCGGCAGTCTTGCCCCAGAACGGGCTCTCGGGGTCGATGGGATGCACGATGGTCCACGTCAGCGGAAAGAACATGACCTGTTCGCGTTCCAGGCGCAGTAAGGTGTAAGTCCGCTTTGGCTGGCCCTCGACCATTTCGACCGTCATCAGCATGACCCGCGCCTCCAGTTCCATGAGGGAATTGGGCCGGCGGTTCACCACCCGGAATTGCAGACTCATCCCGTCCTGGTAAGGCGCCACAACCATGTTCTCGCTGAAGCCGATCCGCGCCGAGGGCCGCGACACGCGTCCGAACAGCAGCCCTGTGGCAACCGCGAAACCCAAAACTCCCACCAGCGCCTCCACCGAAGACACAATCTGCGCCTGAAGCCCTTTGGGCGCGATGTTGCCGTACCCGACCGTGGTCAGCGTGTGGGCGCTGAAGAAGAAGCCGTTGAGGAAGCGGCCCATGGCGGTTGAGGCGTCCGCGCCCTGAAGTTGGCCGGGTTCCAGCGTGAAGTAAACCGCCGCGAAGATGGTATTGGCCGCCGCGTACCCCGCGAAAAGCGTGAACAGAAACGCGGGCCAACTCATGTTGATCAGGTGCAGGTAAGGGTGAACGTCGCGCCACGTACCGCCGCGCCGATGCACGTTGAAGCTGCCGTCCTTATTGATGACCCGCCGGAACGGCGCCGTGAACTGCTGGGTCAGGCCGGGATCGAAGCCGGGTGTCCGCATAGGTATCTGATCCAGCCGAACCGGCAGCGGATGCACCGCCGATGTTTGCCGTTGGTTTACGATGAGCTTATGCCAGATGTCGCGCGCGAACGATTGACGGATCTGCGTAACGGCCTGCTGCGGCTGCACCTGACCCTGCTCGATTCCGAGCGCGCCGCCTATGAGCGCGACGTGCGGCGCATCACGGGTACCGGCGAGTACCTCAACCTGGTGCTCAACGACCCGTGGTTCACCTGGCTGCGCGAGCTTTCGCAGTTCATCGTCCTGATCGACGAGACCCTGGATTTCGCGGATCCCCCTACTCCCGCGGACGCCGATCAACTGATCGCCCGCGCCCGCGCGCTGGTCTCGCCGTCCGAAACCGGCGCAGGCTTCGCGCGGCGCTACGACGAAGCCATGCAGCGCGACCCCGGCGTGGTGCTGGCGCACGGCGACATGATGCGTGTCTTCGCCGCTTTGGCCCCGGGGCCCGGCCTGCCTGGCCCTGGGGAAAAATGACGTTGAGAGCCCGCGGCAAACGCGAGATGGCGAGCCGATGCGCGCGCCCCAATCTACTCCGCCGCAATCACTCTCAACGGCCTATCAAGCCTGAAAGTAAGCACCGACTCCGCCGGCACCTTGATCGCGCCGCCCTTCGTAAGAACCTGGGTGAGCACGCCGGCGCCGGCGCCGGCGCCAGCTCCGATCGCCGCTCCCTTGCCACCGCCGGCGATGGCGCCGATAATCGCGCCGAACGCCGCGCCTCCTCCGGTATACTCCGCGGTGCGCTTGTTCGCTCCCACCCCGGATTTTCCCTTCTGGCCGATATCAACGGTGCTAATCGCATAATGTCTGCCATTAATGACGACCGACTGAAGATCGAGGACCAAATCGGAGGTGCCGCGGAACCGGCCGCCCTTTGACGCAGACCTAATGACTATGCGGGCTCCGGACCCGCGTGGAATCACCAGATCGCCGTTGGCGTCTCTTGCATCCCGGGTCACCTGGGCATCGAAGGTCTGCCCTTCGGCCGCGTTTCCCGAATCGATGGTCTCATTCGTCCGAACCGAGATTTCGCGACCCGGCGGCAACTCGTATGTCCTCGTCGTGACCGCGGGCTCTGGAGGCGGCGCAAATTGCCCAGCCGTTGGGGGCGGGCTTTGCTGTCGATCCGGGGCCAGTTGCCCAGCGGGTGCGGCCGTTGGGCCCCCGCCGTATTCAACCGACCTGATCTGAGTCATTGGTATCTTACGTTCTATGCCGTCGTCCCCAGCCACAACCATTTCGGTCTGCGAACTCGCCACAATCGTGCCCGGAATCTTGCTTCCGTCGTTCAAATGGACGAAAGCATGTGGCCCACCAGCGGGTTGCCCCGCCGCAGGTACTTCCGCGGCGGACTGAGGCGCGTCACTGCTCTCTTTCTTCGCGCACGAAGAAAGAAGGGCCACGCCCATCAACGCGAGGACTGCGATACCACGTGTCATGAATCACCTCGTGGCGCGACTGCGCCCATCTAGATTATGATATCAGCATACTGGAGACCGGTGAACGGTTGGTCCACGGCGTATCGCGAGGCGCCCTGATAGGGAAGTTACTTAGGACGTGTCAACAAACAACCGTGCCATCTCGTCTGGACCGCTCCCTGAGAAGCTGTGAAAACACCGGACGGGCTGCAGGCCTGACAGACGAAAGCGTCTGTCCCACCTTGCTGCCGAAGGATTTGCAGGCGCGTGGGGCAGGCGCTTTCGCCTGCCAACCGATTTTTTCACAGCGGTGTGGGTGAAACGCCGATTGCAGCAGAAAGGAAACCTAGGGATATGTTGAATGACTTCAAAGACTTCGTAATGCGGGGCAACGTGCTCGATCTGGCCGTCGCCGTGATCGTCGGCGCTGCTTTCGGCCCCATCGTCACCTCGATGGTGAACGACATTGTGATGCCTCCCATAGGCTTGCTCCTGGGCCATGTAGACTTCAAAGATCTGTTCGTCAGTCTGAATGGCCAGTCCTATCCCGCCTTGGCGGCGGCCAAAGCCGCGGCGGCTCCTGTTATCGCGTACGGCCAATTCCTGAACACGGTGATGAACTTCCTGATCGTCGCGTTTGTGATTTTCATCATCGTCCGGCAAGCGAGCAAGCTGCAGCGAAAACCGGCAGCGGCGGCGGTCGCGCCAACCACGAAGGATTGCGCATTCTGTTGCACCCCAATCCCCCTTGCAGCGAAGCGCTGCCCGCATTGCACTTCTCAACTAGGTTCGTCGGAGGCCGCCGCGCTATGAAGAACCCTGCCGCTTGTCTATTGTCATTGGTCGTGCCGGCCAGTCTCCTCTTGAGCACCGCCTGGGCGGACCAGGTAGTGATGAAGAATGGCGATCGCGTCACCGGGACCATCATCAAGCAGGACGGCAAGACGATAACCGTCAAGACCGACAATTTCGGGATCGTCACCGCTCCCTGGGACCAGGTCGCGTCGCTCAAGTCGGATCAACCGGTCAATCTTGTTCTCAAAGACGGAAAGACTCTAGTGGGCACGGTGGCCCCCAGTGAGGGGAAAGTAGAAGTCACGACCAAAGATACGAAGTTGGACGTGAGTCCGGGCGAAGTCGCCACCATCCGCAACGCCGGCGAACAGAAAGCGTATGAGCGGCTGCTGAATCCAGGCTTCTTTCAGCTTTGGTCCGGCGGTGGCAGCCTCGGTTGGGCCGGCGCCAACGGCAATGCAAGAACTTTGTCATTCACGACGGCTTTCAACGCGGCGCGGCTGACGAACACGGACAAGACCTCCATCTATTTCAATTTGATCAAGGCCTCGGCTTTGATCAATGGCCAGACTGGAAGCACCGCCCAGGCAGTCCGCGCGGGGATCGGCCATGACCATAACGTGAGCGCGCGCCTGTTTGTGAATGTCTTTAACGATTACGAATATGACAGGTTCCAGGACTTGGACCTGCGGTTTGTAATTGGCGGTGGCTTCGGACTCCACGCGATAAAAAATGAACGCAGCGTACTAAGACTTCTCGGTGGCTTCGACTACGACCATTCCAGCTTCAGCACTCCACTGACACGGAACTCGGCAGAAGCGTTCTGGGGCGACGAATATACCCTCAAGTTGACGGGTACGAGTTCGCTGATCCAGAGCTTTCGGATGTTTAATAATCTTTCGGATACGGGCGCATATCGGATGAACGCCGATGCCGGTTTCGCCACCAAGGTGAAGAGATGGCTTTCCTGGAATCTCTCGCTGAGCGACCGGTATCTGAGCAATCCCGTCCCAGGCCGTAAGACCAATGACTGGCTCTACGCGACCGGGCTCGGAATTACTTTTGGGCGCTAACCGCGCCGCGCATCTCACGGGTGGTTCGGCAGTATCAGCGCCCTTCGTCCGGATCCTGCGGCGGCGCATGCCATCGCGGCCTGGTTTTGCGTCTGCGTACCGCTTGGATTGCTGCTGTATCTGGTCTTGGCCTGCGTTCTCCGGCGCCGCGGAAACGCAGATTTGGAGAGGGCGGACCAGACTTTTTCATCGCCGGCAGCGTCCCAAGCTTCATGAGTAGACTGTTCCAGCAGCCCGTCGGCGGGATCCGCCTTCCTGCCGCACATCCCCGGCGCGCTCCGGGGCGCCCGTACGATAGAATTAAGGGTATGCTCCGCATCGTTACCCTTGCTCTTCTCGCGACAGCGTTGCATGCTCAGGACAGCGTCAAGCCGGTGGAAAAGCCCCCGGCCAAAGTCGACCAGGCGCTCCGCGCGCGCGTGACCCAGTTCTATCAGGATTTTGTGAAGGGCCAGTTCAGCGACGCGGAATCGTTGGTCGCGCCGGATACCAAGGACTATTTCGTTTCCATCCGAAAGGAAAGGTATCTGAGTTTCGAGATCAAGCAAATCGAATATTCCGAGAAGTTCAAGCGTGCCCAAGTGGCGGCCGTGTGCGATCGAAACGTCATGATGGAAGGCTTCGCCGGCCATCCGCTAAAAACGCCGGTAGCGAGCGCCTGGAAGCTGGAGCACGGGAAGTGGTACTGGTACGTGGATCGGAATGCCCCGCAGATGACGCCATTCGGCATCATCGGGGCCGCCATGGCGGCGGCAGGTAGCAGCGCCCCGGTCAGTCAGCCGGCCCAACCGGCCGCACTCCCTACTCCGGCCGCCCTCCCCACTCTGGACGTGGCTCTCCACAAGGTGAGTGCGGACAAGGAATCGCTCGCGCTGAAGGCCGGCGAATCCGCCGCCGTGACCTTCTCCAATAGCGCGCAGGGCACAATGAGCGTCTCTCTGTACGGCGACGCGCCGGCGGACCTCGAGGTGAAGCCCGCACGCGCCGACTTGCCGCAGAATGGCAAGGCGACCGTGACCGTGAAGGCCCTCGAAGGCGCCAAGTCCGTGGTCCTGAACTTCCAAGTCGCCCCGACCGGGGAATTCATCGCCATCAAAGTCGATATCCACTAACCGGCATTATGGGCTTTCGTCTGGTGGTAAACTACCGCCCGCGGGGCGATCAGGAAGCCGCTATCGAGGAACTCTCGCGGGGGGTGCGCGAGGGGGAGCAGCACCAGGTTCTGCTCGGCGTCACGGGATCCGGAAAGACCTTCACCATGGCCAAGGTGATCGAGGCCGCCGGCCGGCCGGCACTGATCCTGGCCCACAATAAGACGCTCGCCGCGCAGCTCTACCACGAATTCAAGTCGTTCTTCCCCGAAAACGCGGTCGAGTACTTCGTCAGCTACTACGACTACTACCAGCCGGAAGCGTACATCCCCTCCAGCGACGTCTACATCGAGAAGGAAGCCACCACCAACGACGAGCTCGACAAGCTGCGGCTCTCGGCGACCAAATCGCTGTTCGAGCGGCGCGATTGCGTCATCGTGGCCAGCGTGAGCTGCATTTACGGCCTGGGCTCGCCCGAAGCTTATTACGGCATGCTGCTGATGCTGGAGAAGGGGCAGAAGATCTCGCGCAACCAAATCGTGTCCAAGCTGGTCGAGATCCTCTACGAACGCAACGACGTCGATTTCCGCCGCGGGACGTTCCGCGTGCGCGGCGACGTCATCGAGGTCTACCCCACCTACGACGACGACGCCTTTCGCATCGAGCTGTTCGGCGACGAAGTGGAGAGTCTGGCGCAGATCGACCCGCTGCTCGGCCAGGTCAAGCAGACCTACCAGCGGCTGCCCATCTATCCGAAGACGCACTATGTGATGTCCGAAGAAACCAAGCTCCGCGCCATGGATAGCATTCGCGAGGAGTTGACGTGGTGGCGCGCGGAGCTCGAGAAGCAGGGCAAGCAGATCGAAGCGCAGCGGCTGTACCAGCGCACCATGTTCGATCTCGAGATGATGAAGGAGATCGGCTACTGCCACGGCATCGAGAACTACTCGCGGCACTTCTCCGGGCGGCTGCCGGGCGAAGCGCCTCCGACCCTGCTGGACTACCTGCCGCACGACGCCCTCATGTTCCTCGACGAGAGCCACCAGACCGTTCCGCAGTTGCACGGCATGTATCACGGGGACCGCTCTCGCAAGGAAACGCTGGTCTCGCACGGCTTCCGCCTCCCCAGCGCGCTCGATAACCGTCCGCTGACGTTCGAGGAGTTCGAGCACCGCGTCAATCAACTGGTATACGTCTCCGCCACGCCCGGCCCGTACGAGTTAACCAAGTCCGCGGGCGTGGTGGTGGAGCAGATCATCCGGCCCACGGGACTGGTGGACCCGAGCGTGGAGATCCGTCCCGTGAAGGGCCAGGTGGACGATCTGCTGGGTGAGATCCGCAAGCGCGCCGACGCCAATCAGCGGGTGCTGGTGACTACGCTCACCAAGCGCATGTCGGAGGACCTGGCGGAGTATTACTCCGAGGTCGGCGTTCGCTGCCGGTATCTGCACTCCGAGGTGAGCACGCTGGACCGCATCAAGATTCTGCGCGACCTGCGCCGCGGCGAGTTCGACGCGCTGATCGGGATCAACCTGCTGCGCGAGGGCCTCGACCTGCCGGAGGTTTCGCTGGTAGCCATTCTGGACGCCGACAAAGAAGGCTTCCTGCGCTCCGCGGGTTCGCTGATTCAAACCATGGGTCGCGCCGCGCGCCACGTGGAAGGTCACGCCATTCTGTACGCCGACGTGATGACCGGCAGCATGCGCAAGGCCCTCGACGAGACCGCCCGCCGCCGCCGCACGCAACTCGACTACAACGAGCGCAACGGCATCGTGCCGCAATCCATCATCAAGCCGATCGACATGAGCCTGGTCGCCATGGCCGAGGGGGATTACGTGACCGTCTCGTTGGAGGAAGACGAAGACGTCGAAGGCCTCACCCCCGAGCAGCGCCAGCGCTTCGTCGCCGAACTCGAAGAGAGAATGCGCGAGGCCGCCCGCAAGTTCGAATTCGAAAAAGCCGCCCAACTGCGCGACCGTGTGAAGGCCCTGAAGCTGGTGTAGTGGCGCAGCCTTTCAGGCGGCGATGCCCGCATTCGTGCGGGCATTTTTTGGCCGACCTATGCAGGACTGGGGACGCGGCACGCTGGGCGGCGCGCACCCCCGCCCCACCACCGTGCTCGAGGTCCGCGGCAGTTCGAGTCGGTTCCTCTAACGCCCATCCACCAACGGCGGAAGTCCGATCGACTTGAATTTCACCAGAAAGCCCAGCACGAGCGCGACCCCGAGGGCGCCGCGCGCGCCCAGCCGTATTGATTGCCAAACGAAGGAAGACACCAAGTTCGGACAGAGCCGTCCGGCGGCGTCACGCGTGGCTTTTTCACTGGCGCCACGCAGCCGCCCTGAGTTTTAATCGGACCAGCAAGATATGGATATACTGATACACATGCTCGCGCGCAAGCTTCCCGAGAACTTCATGGTGGCGTTCTCGTTTGGCGGAGAACAGCGCCAACTCGTACGAGCCGTTGTGGAGGTCGTTGAACGGGAACTCGGTTCTCCAAACGTCTTTTTCGATGAGTGGTTCGAGCACTACATCGCCGGGGGAGACGCGGACCTGAAGCTTCAACAAATCTACGGCGAAAGATGCGCTCTAGGTTCTCGCGCTGGCGTCCGCGTCCGGCTTTGGCCTACCCTGAAGAGTGCATCCCGCCCAGGCGGAAGACCCGCTTGCTCAGTACCGGAAGCAAACCGCGAACCTGCGCGCGGCCTTCGACGCCGCAGTCCGCCGCACCCGCCTGTTTCAGGCTTCCCTCGCGATTCTGGCGGCGGTCCTGCTTGCAGGCTTTCTTCTCACGCGCGGCCACCCATCTATCCCGGTGTGGCCGCTCGCCGCGGTCCTCGCGCTTGCCTCGCTCGCGGCGCGCGGCCTGCGAAATGCCAGCGCCAGGTCCGCGGCTTTCTTTCGCCTCCGCGGCTACTATGAAACCGGCGTCGCGCGGATCGTCCACGACTGGGATTCGCTGCCGGCCGGCGAGGAGTATCTCGATTCCGGCCACCTGCACGCCGGCGATCTGAACCTGTTCGGACGCGGTTCGCTCTATCAGCTCCTTTGCTCCGCCCGCACACGCGCCGGCAAGGACACCCTGGCGCGTTGGATGAAGGAGCCGGCTTCCATTGAGGAGGCCCGCGCGCGCGCCGCGGCCGTGCGGGAGTTGTGGGGCCGCGTGGATCTGCGCGAGGCGCTCGCCGAGGCCGGCCCGTCCACGTCCTCGGATTTCCGGATCGAAACCTTCCGCGAGTGGGTCCGGTCGGCGCCCCCGGATTTCCCCGCCTGGGCTCCGGTGATTGCGTTTCTCGCGGCTTCCGCCACTCTGGTCATCGCCTTGGCGAGTTGGATCCAGATGTCGCCGCAACTGCTGGCCACCCCGTATTTCGCGGCGGCCCTCGCCTTGGAAGCCGGCTTTTCGCTCCTGTTCGTCCAGCGCGTCCGCGCCACCTTGCAGTGGCTGAGTATTCCGTCCTCGGAATTGCCGGTGGTGCGCGAAGTGGTCCGCATCCTCGAAGAGCGGCGTTTTACCGCGCCCAAGCTCGTTGCCCTCTCCGAATGTCTCAGGCTGGGGCATTCTTCGGCCAGCCGCGAGTTGGGGCGCCTCATGCGGCTGGTGACCCTGCTCGGCA
>OCZT010007913.1_pt1 | contig 10377 bp, 10 predicted proteins | sample 1539031 | NCBI WGS metagenome assembly OCZT01 (sample SAMEA3539308, study PRJEB22396) | soil metagenome | biome: tundra; feature: field; material: soil | place: USA | collected 2010-05 | depth 0.15 m
GTGCGCGTGGCGGGAAACTTCGGGCTGACCGGCACAACCCTCAAGACCGGCGCCCGCTACCGAATAGTATCTGCAAATAACTGATAATAAAAGGAAATCGGAAATATATTATCGATAGTTGCCCCCATTAAGGGCGGCAAACCTAGCCGGTTAATGGTGAAGCATTCCTCCAACTCTCGGGGGTCAGTCGTGAGCGCTTAACAAATCTGCCTCCTCAGCAGAATTTGTGGGTTGATTCTGGTTCTGGGAGCCGTCCCAACGTGTGATAAAGGGCCATTTCCATGGCTTCGTAGGTGCGGAAGCCGTAGGATCGTCTGGTCACCACTCGAATCTTGTTGTTGAGACCTTCGACGACGCCGGTAGAAATCTCCCCTTTGGCGCCAAACCAGTTCAACAGCAGCTCTTCATGGGCGCGTAGCATGCGGGCCACCCTGCGCATCGGCTCCAGGCGGTATGAGGCTGTCGGCCGGGGGCACGGTGTCCGGCTATGTCCTGGGCTACGGCAACGTGAAGGTTCTGGGGGCGTCGGCGTTTGTGGACGTCGACACCCTGCGCCATTTTGGGTTCGAAGGCGAGGCCCGCTGGCTGGTGTTTCACCTGAAAGCGGATCAGAACGGTCCCGCCGCCGATGAACACGCCGCGACCTATATGATCGGACCCCGCTACTCCAGGAACTACGGGAGATTCCAGCCCTATGCCAAGGCGCTGGTGGGGTTTGGCCAGTTCAACTATCCCTATAACCTTGGCACGGACAACGATCTGGTGGTGGCGCCGGGGGGCGGGTGGATTTCCGCCTCACGCGCCGGATTCGCCTCCGGGCCGTGGACTTCGAGTACCAGTTCTGGCCCCAGTTCCACTACGGCCAGATGTCGTCCTACGGCGTGAGTTCGGGCATCCGGGTCAAAATCTTCTGATTGCCCCGCAGGTCTGGCTTTGATTGGGAAGGGAAGGGTCGGCTGTCCCGTTTGGACAGCCGCGTCCCCGGCCATTTGCGGTCATCTTTGCCCTGGCTCGATGATTGACCCGGCCCATAACGAGCGAAACAACCCAGGGTGCCCCATCCTTGCCGCGTCCTTCTCCACCCCAGCGACGAAGACCTGTCGCTGGGGGCCCCGGTTTGCGGCAAGGGTGGGATACGCTGTTGCATTCCAAAGGGGCCGGATCGACAATCGGCAGGAGCCCCGAGGCGATTCGCACCGGAGCCATGGCAGGGAAAGTCGAACCAGCCGGCGGATAGCCGGTCTTTCACAGGGACAGGTCGAGTTCGTACTCGCTGAGAGCCTCGATCGACTGCAGCGAGCCGGCCTGCCGGTCCTTGCTTAGGACGGGGTTCATGCCCGGTTCGAAGACGATCGGCGCCTGCTGGCTTAGCGGCAACACCTGCAGCGTGAAAGAGGTCGCGGCCTTCCCGGCAAGAAACCGCTTCAGGCCGATCCGCCACCGGGTCCCGTTGAAGAAGTTATCGGTGAGCAGGCGACCGCCGTTCAGCAGGCGCGCCTCATCGCCCTGGTAACGCACTTCCAGAAAAACATCGCTCAACCCATCGAGAGCTCCTGGACCAACCGCGACACGCCATTCGCCGGCCTGGGCGAAGGCTGATTCGTCTGGCGCTCGAACGGCGGCAGATCCCCGCTGTGCCGACTCCGGGTTGAGGTCCGGCGCAGGCGCTTTGCCCACAGGCCGTGTCTGCTTGATCTGGAGCGCGATCCTGCGCTCCGGTTCACGCCACGCGAAGTGCTGAAAGAGTCCTGCCGCTTGCATGGCGATCGTCTCGTTGGCCCCCTTGCCGGCCACGGGGCGGGCAGAGGGAAAGAACGAGACATCGAAGGACGGGGCCCCGATCTGGCGCAGGATGAGCCGCGATCCATCGCTGTAGACTTGCGCCTTGGCGAGGACCAACTGGTCGTGCCCGTCCACCCTGACTCTCCACAAGTTATCCGCATCTTCCCGGCTGAGCAGGACAATGCGGGTGGTTCCTTGCTTGCCATGAATCGCGATTGCGGAACGGCGCCCCGGTTCCACGTTTCGCACGCGCAGCAGTTCGTTCTCCCTGGCAAGCGACCCTTGCTCAACCTGGAGCGCGGATTGACTCTCGACTGGAAACGCAAACTCCGCGGGAATGCCCGGGATCGCCGAGAAGAAGATATAGGTGTCATCACCGGAACCAATTCGCAGAATGGGCTGCGCCGTCGCATAGGTCAGCGAGATGCCGTCAAGATCGAGGTTTACCGGCCAACTGAAGTAGCTATCTGCCGGGACGGTGATGGGCGAGGCCGGGACAAGCACTGTCTTGCCGGGTAGGCGCAGCTCAAACTGAGTGCCGGGCCGCGCCGGCATTTCAAGGTGACGAACGTAGTTATTGACAAAGAGAAAGCCGCGCTGTCCATCGAGGCGCAGGGAGGCGCGAACGACCGACCGGTCCGCCGGCCCGCTGGGACGTTCTTCCGGTTCGATGACCCGCGCCGCAGCCAGCTCCGCGCCAAAATCATTGAGAAAATAGTGATAGAGTTTCAACTCCCGCATCTCCGGGTTCATCTGGCCGAATTCACCCAGCGGCGCTTGAAAGTCGTAACTCTTGACCGGAACATCGGTTGGATACCCGGTGCTCTGGGACTCCTGAAGCGTAGTCTTCCGCCCCTCGGGATTCTCGCCTCCCTGGTACATGTAATAGCCCAGCAGATTGGCGCCTGAGCCGATCATGACCGGAATCATCGCGGCCACGTCTCTGGCCGCCAATACCGGCCGCCGATAGTAGGTATCCTGAATGCCGCCGCCCACCTCGGCGGTTAGAAACGGCGTCTCGGAACTTGGCGAGGCGCGACTGGGGCCGGCTCCCGGGTTGGCGCCGGGCGCTTCCATATTGCTTGCTGCGCGGCTGGCAAAGCGGAAAGCATAGACCTCGCCCGGCGGAAGAGCGCCTCTGCCTGAGTCCCAGGGGGCATCGGCATAACCGCCGTAGACCGGCAGAAACATATCCTCGGGAATCACTGCATCGTCCCAGCCCGTAACCGTGTACAACGGCACATCTAGGCCGCTGGCGATCGCCATTCGTTTCAGCGCAGCCAGGTGTTCGCGCCCCTGGCCTGGGCCGTTGAGCGCATACTCATTCTCGATCTGGAGGCCTATGACCGGGCCGCCGTCTTTCCACAGCAATCCATGCAACTGCCGGCCTATCTGTGCATAGAATTGCCGCACCGCGGCCAGATACACGGGGTCGTTCGAGCGCACGGCACTTTTCTTCAACACCCAGTCGGGCAGTCCGCCGTTGCGAGCCTCCCCGTGAGCCCAGGGGCCAATGCGTGGATAGAGCAACATGCCGTGCTTGGCGCAAAGCCCAGCAAATTCTCTCAGATTGTGCTGGCCGCTCCAATCGAATTGGCCTTCGATCTCTTCATGGTGAATCCAGATGACATAAGTCGCGACGATCTGAACGCCGCTGGCCTTCATCTTGAGAATCTCTTCTTCCCACCAGGCCTCGGGATAGCGCGTGAAATGAAACTCGCCCATCACTGGAATCCAGGGCTTGCCGTCACGCGTCAGGTACTGGCTGTTGACCCCGAGCGTAGCCCCATCGGGCGCCCGATTGCTGCCCAATTGAGCCGCTACCGGCCGTGGAGCGGGGCTGGCGCCGGTCGCATCGAAGATCGAGCGATGAGCAGGCGGCTGTGCGGACAGACTGCACACAACGACGAACAGACAGAAGCAAGCGGCAAGTGAACGCATTTCCTGGAGACCTTTCATAAAGTGCACAACGCAGTACCTGAAACGAAGCGCTATAGCATTGCCGGAGAAAATGCATACCGAAACTACAAGCCTGAAGTCGGCGCGACCGCCAGGACCAGGGTCCCCACCGACAGGTCTTCGTCGTTGGGGTGGAGCGAGCGGCGACCCCGTACGGATTCAAGCAAAACACAGTATCCCTGGGAACGCCGTAACCCCTTCCCTTTGAAATGCAGGGGGCGGTAACAACACCTTTGCATCGCATCATACTCCGCACAAATGGGGGGGCGCGAATCGGCGAATTGCCCGGCGCGGTGGTCGGAGCGCCAGAAAAGAAACCTGTCGGCAGAGACGCCCTGCGCCAGGCCTTGTTCTTTGCCGGCTCGCGCCAACGTCTGCTCCAGGCGCGCAACTGGCCGAGGATTCATTCGCCTTCACCCTGCGTCCGTCTGTTGATGGAACGCGCCCATGTGCAGAGCGATCGACAAGCTTCCGGAGGCTGCTCGCCTGAGTTTCGCGGTGGGTAGCAGGCGGATAGTATCCATGGTGGATCTTCTCTTTTCGGGTTGGAAACGAAATCACGGAAATCCCCGAAACCAGGGAAGTGTCTGTTAGCCGCGAGTCGTACACTTGCATACCCCGGAGAAGCAATCCACCGGCAAGCATTCCTGGCATGGCCCTGCATTTCCGCCTGCAATCCTCTTTCTCTGTTTCCTGGTGCGACTTTGCACTTCGAAGTTGAAACCGGCCTCTCGAAATGGATTCCCTCGCTGGCCTCGACAAACCGGCACGTCGCTTCCAGACTCAACTTTTCTGCTTCGTGGATGCCGACGTTCACTCTCCAGCATGCCTACCCCTTCAGGCTCATCTTGTATTGGAAGAGAGTCTGGCTTGGCTTGGGGGCCGATTCCGCGTATACTGGAGATTCGGCAAGCTGCCGGTGGCGTGTGTCTTCATGTGCCCCGCTGGCTGCCCCGTTGGACAGGCCTGGATTGAGCGCGTCTTCATCGGCGCTCGGAGAGGGTCTATCCCGGCGGCACGAAACACCAAAGTCTGGAGCAAAGTCATGGCACAGGTATGCGACATCTGCGGGAAAGGTCCGCAGTTCGGCAACAACATCTCTCACGCGCACAACGTCAGCCGGCGCCGCTGGAGCGTGAACCTGCAGGCCGTGAAGGCGCTGGTCAACGGCCACGCCAAGCGGATCAGGGTGTGCACCAGCTGCATCAAGGACGGCAAGATCGCCAAGGCGTAAGGCCGGCGGGCGCAGAGCTCCCCGGGCTTGGCCCCAAGCTGATTTCAGGACCGAGATTCACGGTCAAAACTCAGGATCGACGCGAACCCCGTCCAGCCCGGACGGGGTTTTGTTGTGCCTGGAACGCGGCCCTATCGCGACGGTGCCGTGGGGACAGCGGCGAGGGGATTCTCCCAGGGGAAAGCGGCGGGATCGAGGCCGGCCGGGGACCAGCGGCGCACGATGGCTTCGGCGAGCTTGCCGAGGATCTGCTCGGCTTCGTTGTCGCCGGTCCAGCGTTGGTCGGCGTTCTCCCAGGTGAAGGCGGCGACGACCACCGGCCCCTGTTTGGTCGAGATCAGGGCCACATCGTTGCGTACTGCGTCCAGGGCGCCGGTCTTGTTGGCGATGGCCGAGCGGTGTTCGCTGGTGTCGAGCGATTCGAGATAGCGGGGCAGGCTGTCGCGGTCCTGCTGGTTGCGCAGCATGTGGAGCAGTGCGCCGCAGAGCGGGCCATCGGCGGGCAGGGCCGCGGCACCGTCCTTGGCGCCATCGAGAGCCAGTTGGCAGCCGGCCAGCCGCTCCATCAGCGAGGCCATCTCCCGGGCGGTGGTCTTGCCCAGGCCAAAGCGGGGCTGGTCGGGCGGCAGCGGCGCCTGCGCGGGAATGTACACCTTCTTATAGAGCACGGTTTGACTGAGGCCGGCGGCGCGCAGGGTGGCGTTGATGTGCGCCAGGCCGAGGCGGTCGATGGCCATGTTGGTTGCGGTGTTGTCGCTGAGGACGACCATCAGGGTGAGGGTGTCGCCGAGGGTGAGGGCGAGCGGGGCGGTGAGCTGGCCGAGGATGCCGGAGCCCTCTACCTGGTTCGGGCGGGTGAGCGTCAGACGCTCGTTGAGCGTGGCGTGGCCGGCGCGAATCTGCTCGGCGGCGTCGAGCAGGATACCGAGCTTGATGACCGAAGCGGTCTTGACGGGCTCGTCGGGGTCGAGTGAGGCGGTTTGGCCAGTCCTGAGGTTATGCGCATAGAGGGCGACGCGGCCATGATGGGCCTGGGCGATGGCCTGCAATTGCCGGTCGAGCGGCTGGTCTTGCTGCGGGGCGAGGGCCGGGGATTGCGCACGGCCGCAGACGGCGCCGGCCAGCGCAAGCAAGAGCACGAATCTGAACCGAAACCGGGAAGAATCCATGGAGCCAGAGTAACGCGCCTCGGGCGCCGTGGGCCGCGCTACTTTGCCCGTTCGAAGGTCAACGAGGCGGAGTTGATGCAATAGCGCAGGCCGGTGGCGCGGGGGCCATCGGGGAAGACGTGGCCCAGGTGGCCGTCGCAGCGGGCACAGGTGACCTCGACGCGGCGCATGCCGAAGCTCGGGTCTTCGCGCTCGCCGACGGCTTTGGAGTCGGCGGGCAGCATGAAGCTGGGCCAGCCGCAGCCGGAGTCGAACTTGGCTCCGCTGAGGAACAGCAGAGTCCCGCAGCCGGCGCAGTGGTAGTTGCCGGTCTCGTGGTTCTGGGTGAGGGAGCCGGTGAAGGGCCGCTCGGTGCCTTTTTCGCGCAGCACCTGGTACTGCTCCTGCGTCAGCAATGTGCGCCACTCGGCGTCACTCCGCACAATCTTCTCGGGCGTTTCGCTGTTTCCGGCCGCTTCGCTCATGGGGGACCTCCTGGGCTGGTTCTACGCCGATTGGATGCGTGCGGACAGGTAAAGGTATCGGGAGGGCTGACTTCAGACTTCGGCCACCAGCTCGATTTCGACCAGAACGTCCTTGGGCAGGCGGGAGACCTCGACGGTGGTGCGCGCCGGCGGGACGACGCCCTCGGGGCCGAGATAGGCGCCGTAGACCGCATTCATGGCGGCAAAATCATTGAAGTCCTTGAGGAAGACGGTGGCCTTCACCACTTGGGCCAGGCTGGAGCCGGCCGCTTCCAGAATGGCTTTGAGGTTTTCAAGCACGCGGGTGGTCTGCTCGGCGATGCCGCTGGCGACGACTTGCTGAGTAACCGGGTCCAGCGCAATCTGGCCGGCGGTGAAGACAAGGTTCCCCGCGCGCACGCCCTGCGAGTAGGGTCCGATGGCGGCGGGGGCCGAGGGGGTGGCGATGACGGCTTTGCTCATGGGTCGATTGTAGCGGGCCAGCGGCGGGGCTGTTCACACTTCCAAGGACACAGTCCCCGGCGCATGAACAGGCCCTTGTTCTTCCCTAGCGCCACACTGCCAGCAGGCCGCCGGAGATGAGCAGCGCGACCAGCCAGTAGCCGGTGTTGATGGCGAAAAGTTTGATGGGGCGCCGCTCATAGATGGTTTCGGAGTAGAGCGGCGCAGCGACGAAGCCCAGCCAGCAGATGAACCCGATGAAGGCGCCCCAGCAGAAGGTCGTGGCGCCCGACCACCCTACTACATGCGCCAGCACAAAGGAGAGGATGAGGCCGCCGATGAAGGACGAGATCATGCTGAGAACTGCGCCCTTGGGTCTTTCGCCTTTCGTGTGGCCGGTCAGGGCCATCCACGGCTTGGCGAAGAACAGGGAGTACCAGAGCGCGCCGAGAATCCACTGAATCAGGGCCGCAACCAGGATGGCCAGGTGATTGAAATGAAGATGGTTCATTGAGAAGCCTCCAAAACGGACAGAAATCCGCCTCCGAAGGGCCGGAAGACAAGAGAAATGGGGGAAATCGCTAGCCGGCCAGAAAGGAGTCGCGCCTATGACTGTGCGGCAGGCTGGAATGGTGTGTCAAGCAGAATTGCGGAGCGGCGGCGTGGCGGAGTTCAGCGGCGTTTGAGGGCTTCCAGTTCTTCCAGCGTCCGCGGCCAGTCGGAGCCGAGAAGCCGGGAGAGGCTGCGGTCGGCCAGGACCTTGCCGCCGGTCTGGCAGCGGGCGCAGTAGTTGGTCTCGTTGTCGGCATAGCGGATGCGCTGCACCTTCTCACCGCAGCGCGGGCACGGCTGGCCGAAGCGTCCGTGGACCGCCATCTCCGGGCGGAATGCGGTCACTTTTTCGGGGAAGATCTTTTCGGCTTCCGCCCGCAGACGATCCATCCAGAGAGCGAGCGTGGAGCGGGTGGCGGCAAAGAGGCGCTCCCACTCCTCAGGCGTGAGCTTGTGGGTGAGTGCGATGGGCGAGACCTGGGCGGCGTGCAGAATCTCGTCGGAGTAGGCGTTGCCCACGCCGCTGATAATGCGGGGATCAGTGAGGGCGCGCTTGAGGGTACGGTTTTCCAGGGTGAGCGCGGCGCGGAAGCCGTTGAGGTCCGTCGAGAAGACTTCGATGCCGCCGGGATCGATGGCGTGCAGGGCCTCCTCGCCGCGCAGTACATGGAGCGACGCGCGACGCTTCGAGCCGGCCTCGGTGAGGACAAGGGAACCGGAAGGGAAGTCGAAAGCTGCGAGGGCGTTCCGGCCGGCCAGTTTGGCTTGCGGCGGCCGCCAGTGCAAGCGGCCGGCAATCATCAGGTGAAGCACCAGCCACAGGTCGCCTTCCAGGCCGATGGCGATGCGCTTGCCGATGCGGCGAAGTTCGCGGACTGGGCGGCCTTCGACGGCAGAGAGCGGCGGGTCGGCGGTGCGGAGCAGGAAGACGCTGGCCAGGCGGACCCGCTCCAGGGGCTGCGCGAGGATGCGGGCCTCGAGCGCGGTGATGTAGGCGGCGATGTCGGGCAGTTCCGGCATTGCTACCAGCTTGCAGCCGGGGTGGGTGCGCATGCAATGGGGTTCTTGTGGTGGCAGGGGCCCCGCAGTTTCAGCCGAGGACAGTGTTGTCAATGAGGCGGGTGGCGCCGACCCAGGCTGCTACCGCGAAGAGGGTGCCCGATGCGGCGGTTTCTACGGGTTCCAGAGTGGCCCAGTCGACCAACTCGATGTAGTCGATGCGGATTGCGGGCTCGGCGGCGAAGGTTTGGCGGGCGGCTTCTATCAACGCGCTGGCGCGGCGTTCGCCGGCTGCAACGAGGGCTCCTGCCTGGCGGAGCGCGCGGCTGAGGGTGAGGGCCTGGGTGCGTTCGGCGGGGCTGAGGTAGAGGTTGCGGGAGCTGAGGGCCAGGCCGTCGGGCTCGCGGACGATGGGGCAGACGACGATTTCGGCGGGCAGGCGCAGATCGGCCGTCATGCGGCGGAGCACGGCGACCTGGGCGGCGTCTTTCTGGCCGAAGAAGGCGCGGTCGGCCTCTGTGGCGATCAGCAGCTTGGCGACCACGGTCGAGACGCCGCGAAGGTGGCCGGGGCGGGAGGCGCCGTCAAGGCGGCTGCTCAAGCCCTCGACCTCGACAAAAGTGGCCGCGCCGGCGGGGTAGAGTTCCTCGACCGAGGGGGCAAAGACTACGTCCGCGCCCTCGGCCTTGGCGAGCGCGCAGTCGGCGTCGAAGGTGCGGGGATAGCGGGCGTAATCCTCGTTGGGGCCGAACTGGGTGGGGTTGACGAAGATGCTGACGGCGACCGCGCCGCACGACGCCGCGGCCGCTCGAATCAAGGACGCGTGCCCGGCGTGCAGGGCGCCCATGGTGGGCACCAAGCCGATCGCGTTGCCCTCGCGGCGGTCTTCGCGCGCCCACTGGCGGAGTTCAGCGACGGTGCGCAGGATCTCCATCAGGCTTTTCTCAGCGTCCCCGTCTTCTGAGTCGCGGCGTGAGTCGAATCGAGGACTCTGCGCACGGTTTCCGGCAAGTGGTAACTTTCTTCGTCGGAGGGGAAGGCGCGGTGCTCGACGTCTTCGCGATAGTGTTCGATAGCCGAGCGGATCAGCGCCCCGGCGTCGGCGTAGCGGCGGACGAATTTGGCCGCCGGTGCGAAGGTCAGGTTGAGCAGATCGTGGAAGACCAGGATCTGGCCGTCGCAGTCCGGGCCGGCGCCGATGCCGATGGTGGGGACGGGCAGCTCGGCGGTGATAGCCGCGGCCACCTCGCGGGGAACGCCTTCGAGGACCAGCGCTCCGGCCCCGGCGTCGGCAAGAGCGTGGGCGTCGGCCTTGAGTTGAAGGACGGTTTCGGCGGTGCGAGCCTGGACGCGATAGCCGCCCATGCGGTGAATGCTCTGCGGGGTGAGGCCGAGGTGGCCGACGACCGGGATTTCGGCCTCGGTGAGGGCGCGGACCAGTTCGATGCGCGGCCCTTCGATTTTGACCGCCTCGGCGCCGGCCTCCTTGACGAACCGTATGGCGTTGGCCAGGCCTTCGGGCACCGTGCCGTGATAACTGCCGAAGGGCATGTCGGCCACCACCAGGGCGCGACGCACGGCCCGGTGGACGGCGCGGGTGTGGTGGAGCATCTCGTCCACGGTGACCGACAGGGTGTTTTCGTGCCCCAGGACGACCATGGCCAGCGAGTCGCCCACTAAGATCAGGTCAATGCCGGCCTCGTCCGCCAGGCGCGAGGTTGAGTAGTCGTAGGCGGTGAGCGCGGAGATGGGCTTGCCCTGGCGCTTCATCTCAGCC
>OCZT010007914.1_pt1 | contig 10376 bp, 4 predicted proteins | sample 1539031 | NCBI WGS metagenome assembly OCZT01 (sample SAMEA3539308, study PRJEB22396) | soil metagenome | biome: tundra; feature: field; material: soil | place: USA | collected 2010-05 | depth 0.15 m
GCTCAGATGGAACAGTCGGAATCGAAGCCAGACGAGAGCGAGCCGACCGCCGAGGTAGTCACGCCCGCCGAGGAAGAGGCTCCGCCCGCCAAGCCTGCCCGAGCCCGAGCTGCAAAGGCGCCAAAGGCCGCCGCAGCGAAGACCGAGCCGGTGGAGGCCGAAGCCGCAACTGAGGCGCCCGTGTCGATAGAGGCCGAGGTTGCCGTCGTCGAGCCGGCGCCCGCACCGGCAGAAGCCGAAGCGGCCCCAGAAGCCGAAGCGGCCCCAGAAGCCGAAGCGGCCCCAGAAGCCGCCGCACCGGCTGATGAGCCGGTCCCCGACGCCTAGCCGATACCAGTCGCACTTCCAGAAGACCCCGTCGGCTTCGCCGACGGGGTCTTCTCATATACGGTCATATCCGGCGTCGCAGGCAACGCGCGTGATGCCCGCGCCGGATACCGCCAATCAGCCCATCACCACCGCGACCGCATTCGTCGACCCGGCAGGCTGCGGCGGGATCGGACCCTCGATCGGCTGCCCGTTCAGCGTCACCGACTTCACGCCCTTCTCGACGCCATTCGGGTTCTGGACGTCGATCTGGTACGTCGCGCCACGCCACTGGCGCGAGACCTGGAAGCCGTTCCAGCTGCTCGGTATGCAGGGATCGACGACCAGCCCCGAGAACTCGATTTGAATGCCCAGGATGTAGCGGGTTGCCGCCGTGTACATCCAGCCGGCGGTACCCGTCAGCCAGGGGTGGCGGGCCCGGCCGAAGGCCGTGTGGTCGCGACCCATGATGAACTGGCAGTAGGAGTAGGGCTCGGCTTCGCGGATCTCGATCATGTCGTTCTGGTTGTACGGCAGGATGGCGTCGTAGAACTTCATGGCCCGCTCGCCACGGCCGAGGATGCACTCGGCGATGATCGGCCAACCGTTGGGGTGGCTGAAGATCGCGGCGTTCTCCTTGATGCCCTTGTAGACCCGGGTCACGTAGCCGATGTCGTCATCGGGCTTGCTGTAGGCGGGCCAGTTGAGATGGAGGCCGTAGGGCGAGTAGAGGTACTTGTCCACGGAGTCCATGGCCGCGATGCCGCGATCTCGGGGAGCGGCGCCCGAGATGACCGCCCAGGGCATGTGCTCGAGGAAGATCTTGCCCTCTTCGTTCTCGTGCGAGCCGATCTTGACGCCCTTGCGGGTGAAGCCGCGCAGGTACCACTCGCCGTCCCAGAGGGCCTCGTTGGCCTGGGCCGCCACTCGCCCGGCCATGGCGGAGTACTTCTCAACGTCCACGGTGCGGCCCAGATGCCGCGCCGCCTCGAGGAACGAGTTGATGGCCCAGACGTGTAGGAACGTGACCAGGGCCGTCTCGCCGCCGCCCAGATTGAGGCAGTCGTTCCAGTCGGCCCGCAGGCCCTTGCAGACGCCGTTGGCTCCTACCTGCTCGGCCGAGAAGTCGAGCGCCCGCTTCATGTGCTCGTAGACCGTGGCGACCTCGCCGTCGGCGAAAGGGATCTCCAGGTCGAGAAAAGCGATGTCGCCGGTCTCCTTGACCCAGGCCACGATGCTCGGCACGAGCCAGAGATGGTCGTCGGAGCAGGCGTCGGCCAGGCCGTGGATGATGTCGGCCACCTTCGGCGTCGGCAGCACGGTCGGCAGCTTTGCCCCTTCCTTGTACGGCTTGGGTGTCGGGTCAAGGATTTCCGGATCGAAGAGATGGAGCCCGTAGCCGGCGCTGACCTGGCCGCGCAGCAGCTCCACGATCCGCTGGCGGGTCTTGGTGGGGTTCGAATGGACCACCGACATGACGTCCTGAGCGGTGTCGCGATAGCCCAGGCCCGTTCGGCCGCCGACCTCGATGAACGAGGCGAAGCGCGACCAGACGACGCACGTCTCGGCCTGGAAGAGGGTCCAGGTGTTGAGCATCGTGTTCATCGCCTCTGACGGCGTCTTCACCGCCAGGACCGCCTTCTTGCGCTTCCAGTACTCAGCCAGCTCGGCGAAGGCCGCGTCGACGTTGGCCAGGTTCGAGTACTTCTTCTGCATCGCATAGCCGGCGGCGTCGCGCGGCCCTACGCCGAGCATGAACACGAAGCGCGTCTCCTCGCCCGGGGCCAGGGTGAAGCGGTGCTGGAGCGAGCCGCAGTGGTTGCCGCCGAGTTCGGTGCTGCCTGAGCACTCTCCGCGCTGGACCGCCGCCGGGTTGGTCTCGGTGTTGTAGACGCCCAGGAACTTGTCGCGCAGGCAGTCGTAGCTGTCGGGCTCGAAGCTGCCGGCGAAGAAGTGGTACGTCCAGGGCTCGTAATAGAAGTCGTATTCGATGATGCCGTCTTTGTAGTTCGACCCTGCTGCGTACAGGCTCATCTGCAGGTTCTGGTTGTCGATGTCGATGTGGTGGTAGGAGAACTCCACGAAAGAGAAGGCCGACAGCCAGCGCGGCGTCGGGCCGGTATTGCGGACCCGGACGTCCCACAGCTCGACGTCGTCATCGATCGGTATGAAGACCGTCTGTTCGGCCTCGATGCCGGCGTACTCGGCCTTGAACTTCGAGTAGGAGAGACCGTGGCGGGTCTCGTAGCGGGCCTGGTCGAGCGGCTTGCCGACGGGCTGCCAGCTGCAGGACCAGTAGTCGCCCGACTCCTCGTCGCGCAGGTATACGTAGTGACCCGGTCGATCGAGGGGCACGCCATTCTGGCGGAAGCGGGTGATGCGGCCATTCTGGGCGGACTTATAGAAGGAGTAGCCGCCGGCGTTGTGGCCGAGCACGACGCACATGTCCTTGACGCCGATGTAGTTGGTCCAGGAGACCGGAACGTCCGGGCGGTCGACTACGTACTCGTCGTGCTCGGCGTCGAAATGTCCGTACTGCATCGAGACTCCTGACTCCCGCGCTATCTCGAAATGGTGTCTGGCGCGCCGCCGGATGGACCGCGAACCGGGCGTCGGCCGGTGGCCTGGCTCAGGATCGCGCGGTGACGAACCCCTTGAGCCAGTCCATCAGCTCGGTTGCCTTCTCCGGGCTGTCGGCCTCGACCACTAGTCGGAGCACCGGCTCCGTGCCGGAGAAGCGCAGCAGCGCCCAGTTGTCGTTTTCGAGGAAGATCTTCGTGCCGTCGTAGTGGGTGATCTTTTGAACCTTGTACTTGCCGACGGCCTCGAGAGGGGCTTCCGCAAGGCGCCTGGGCACCTCGATCCGCATCTCGGGCGTCGACGGAATGGCCGCGTCGTCCTGGTAGAGCCGACCGGTCAACTGCTGCACCGTCTCGAGAAGCTCGGAGATGCGCTTGCCTGTTCGCGCCAACATCTCCACCACGAGTGAGCAGGCGAAGATGCCGTCCTTGCCCAGGATGTAGCCGCGCACGGTCAGACCGCCCGACGACTCACCGCCCAGCATGGCGTCGTGGGCGAGCATGGCGGCCGTGACGTGCTTGAACCCGACGGGGACCTCGTAGCACTCCTCGCCCAGCGCTCTCGCGAGGCGATCCAGCAGGTGGGTCGTCGACAGGTTGCGGACGACCCCGCCCTTCCAGCCGCGCACTTCGTGGAGGTACCAGTAGAGGAGCAGCAGCAGGTCGTTGCTCGATATGTATTCGCCGCGCTCATCGACGATGGCGATACGGTCTGCGTCGCCGTCCGTGGCCATGCCCAGGTCGTAGTCGCCTTCGTCGCGGATGCTGGTGATGAGGACCTGGAGCGCCTTGAGATCCGGGGCTGGGGAGCGGCCGCCGAAGAGCGGGTTGTGGCGCTCGTGGATAAAGGTGACCCGGCAGCGGGCGTCCGAGAGGATCGTGCCGAGGGTCAGCTGGGACGTGCCGTACATCGGGTCGACGATGACCTTGAGGCCGGCCGACCGGATCGACTCGACGTCGACGAACTTCTCGATGTTGTCGATGTAGGCGTTGCTGAAGTCGCGCTCAACCACGATGCCGACCCGGCGGGCGAGGTCCAGCTCTAGCTTGATGACCTCCGACTCAGAGAGCGAGGCAGTTTCCTCCTCGTAGCGCCGAGTCTCGTCCTCCATCGGCAGCGAGCCGTCGGCCTTGAAGACCTTGAGCCCATTCCATTCGGGCGGGTTGTGGCTGGCGGTGAAGATCATTCCGTGGGCCGCACCGACATACGGTGTGGCGAAAGTCACCAGCGGCGTCGGGACGTCCTCGGGGATGAGGGTCACCGGAATGTTGTTCCCGGCAAAGACCTCGGCCGATGCTTCCGCGGCCTGCCGAGACAGGAACCGCCGGTCGAAGCCGATCAAGGCCCCCTGCTTCTCCACGCCCCGGCGGGTGATCTCGTTGGCAATGGCCTGCGACAGACGCCGGACGTTGTGCAGCGTGAAGCCCTCGCCAATGATCGCCCGCCAGCCGCCGGTGCCGAACGCGACCTGGTTCTGCTCCTCGTTGCGACGTGGCCGGAAGAGGCGCTTCTGGAGGATGAACTCGGCCTGGCGCAGGTCCGCCTCGGAATTGATGCCCTGGACCTCGTCCTCGTCGTAGATCTGATAGTTCTCGACGACCTTGCCGGAGCTGCACAGGCAATCGACCGCGTCGGTGATGCGGTTCTCACCGTTGGCCGACATGCTTTCCAGTGTCGTGAAGAGGGCCTCGGCCTGGCCGACGTAGGCGCCCACGTTGAGCTCGTGGATCGCCTGCTCGTCGGGCGTGGCGTCGGCGGCCTCCACTATGCTGCGGATCCTGCCCTCCGCGTCGCGCTGGATCCGCCCATATGGCAGGGGCTGATCGATGACCGCGGTGAGGAGGGTGAGCTGCGCGCCCTTCAGCTGGTGGCGGTTCAGCAGGCCGCGTATCGAGGCCGGCCGGAACAGCGGCGTGTCGCCGTAGAGAATCAGCAGGTCGCCCTCGAAACCGGCGAGCAGCGGCCGGACCTGCAGGACGGCATGACCGGTGCCGGCGGGCTTGTCTTGAACGACATACGTGTAGCGGTCGCCCAGATGGCGGCGAATCGCTTCCTGCTGGCGGCCGACAACGACGTAGATGTCCTCCGGGGCGACGACCTGGAGCACGTTGGCGACGACCTGGTCGAGGATCGTCTGGTCGCCCAGGCGCTCGAGAAGGAGCGGACGGGCGTCGGACTCGTCCTTGCCGGCAGCCAGGATGATGGCCTTGCGAGGGCGTCTGGCAACTGTCGTCGGGGCTGGCATGGTTCCTTCTCCGGCGTGCGATTCTGGATCTGGATGGACGGAGGTCTCGCTCTCGGTTTGTTGTTTTGGCGCAAGTCTAGCGCGATGATGGCGCCGCGGAGTGACATTGTCCAACAACTGGACAAAGTATCCCAGTGGTCGGGTTGCGCCGCTACACTTGGCGCCTTGGATCGACCAGGCGGCGCGAATTGCGGCGCCGCGCCGGCCGTGGCATGGGCAACTCCGGAGGTGGCTTGGTGAGCATGCGATCAGAGCTCGGCGAGACGCCCGAGGTCGTTCGGTCGTTGATCGAGAAGCAGCGCGGGGTCATCGACGCCGTCGCCGAGGCGATCCAGGCCCGTCCCGTGGACATGGTGCTGATGGCCGCTCGAGGCACCTCCGACCACGCGGCCATCTATGCCCAGTACATCTTCGGGGTCTACAACAAACTCCCAGTCGCTCTAGCCGCGCCGTCAATCCACTCGCTGTACGGTGTGGCGCCGCGACTCCGCAACGCCCTGGTCATTGGCGTCTCACAGTCCGGCCAGTCGCCCGATGTGGTGGGCGTGGTCGAGGAGGCCCGCAGCCAGAACTGCCTCACGATCGCGGTCACCAACGACGTCAAGTCGCCATTGGGCCGGGCCGCCGAATTCCGGATCGACATCCATGCCGGGTCCGAGCGCGCCGTTGCAGCGACCAAGACCTATGTGGCCGAGCTGACTGCCCTGGCCATGCTCTCGACTGCCCTCGACGACGACGGCGTCGCCCGGGGCCAGCTGCGCGAAGTCCCGGACGCGATCGCAGCCGCCCTCGGCCTCGAGGAAATCGTCGCCTCGGCCGCTCGCGAGCAGGCCGGCATGCGCCGCGCCGTCGTATTGGGGCGCGGCTTCAACTACGCCACGGCCCTGGAGTGGTCACTCAAGCTGAAGGAGATGACGTACGTCGTGGCGGACGCCTACTCAACCGCCGACTTCGAGCATGGGCCGATCGCGATGATCGATCCCGGATTCGTCGTCCACGCCATCGCCGCCGAGGGTCCGACGCTGGCCGAGGTCAAGACAGTCCTGGGACGGCTTCGCGAAGCCGGCGCACGGCTCGTCGTTGCCTCGAACTCGGACGAGGCCCTCGCCTTCGCAGACGTTCCTCTCCGGCTGCCCGCGGCTCCGGAGTGGCTGTCGCCGCTGTCGGCGATCATTCCCGGCCAGCTGTTCGCCTACCACCTGGCACTGGCCAAGCGCCTGGACACCGACAGGCCGCGCAACATCGAGAAGGTCACCAGAACCCGCTGACCTCGAGTCCGGCGCTTCCGTGCGGGCCGCGCGCGGCCTCCGCCTGGGCCTCCCGCTTGGTCTGCGGCGCGGAGGGCGGGCGGTCGGTGTCATCCGCGGCCCGCTCCGGTGCGTACAACCTGTACCGACGCTACGGAAGACTCCGGCCCTCGGCTCGGCGGGGGGATTGTCGGGTCCAGCCCGCACAGGACGCGGTACCGCTCCGTTGGGGCGGCGCAAGCACGGAATGGACATCACGCTGGCCCGCTCGGACCGCGTCCCGGGCCGATAGGACCTCCCCGGAAGGGGCGAGTTACACGGCTGGCGGAGCGTGCTAGCATGGCCCGTAGGGCGCCAGCCCGCGGCCAAGGTAGAACAGGCGTTCAGTTCAATGGATCGTTTCGACAAGTTCACGGACCGCGCCCGCAAGGTCCTGACGCTCGCTCAGGATGAAGCCCAGCGGTTCAACCACAACTACATCGGAACGGAGCACTTGCTCCTCGGTCTGGTCCGGGAGGGCGAGGGCGTGGCTGCCCGTGTGCTCGAGAACATGAACGTCGAGCTGCCCAAGGTTCGGACGGCTGTTGAGTTCATCATCGGGCGCGGCGACCGGCCGGTCGTCGGTGAGGTGGGGCTGACACCGCGCGCCAAGCGCGTCATCGAGCTGGCCATCGACGAGGCCCGTCGCCTTGGCCATAACTACATCGGTACTGAGCACCTGCTGCTCGGCCTGGTCCGAGAAGGGGAGGGGATCGCCGCCGGCGTCCTCGAGTCGCTCGGGGTGAGCCTGGACAAGGTGCGTCACGAGGTCATTCGGGTCCTGTCACAGTCGTCCTCGGCCGGACCGGCTCAGGAGACCAAGCGCGCCAGCAAGACGCCGACAGTCGACCAGCTCGGCATCAACCTGACCGAGGCCGCCCGCCTCGGCAAGCTCGATCCGGTGATCGGCCGCGAGAAAGAGATCGAGCGGGTCATCCAGATCCTGTCCCGCCGAACCAAGAACAACCCGGCCCTGATCGGCGAGCCCGGCGTCGGCAAGACGGCCATCGCCGAGGGCTTGGCGCACCGCATCGTCAGCGGCGATGTGCCGGAGACGCTTCTGAACAAGCGCGTCCTGACCCTGGACATCGGCTCGCTCGTCGCCGGTACCAAGTACCGCGGCGAGTTCGAGGAACGCCTCAAGAAGATAATCGAAGAGTTGCGCAGCACCAACGACGCGGTCCTGTTCATCGATGAGCTGCACACCCTCGTCGGGGCTGGCGCAGCGGAGGGCGCGATCGACGCCGCCAATCTCCTCAAGCCGCCGCTGGCGCGGGGCGAGTTGCAGTGCATCGGCGCCACCACGCTGGACGAGTACCGCAAGTACATCGAACGCGACGCCGCCCTCGAGAGGCGTTTCCAGCCGGTCATGGTCGAGGAGCCCACTCTCGAACAGACGGTCGAGATCCTGATGGGGATCCGCGAGCGCTACGAGCAGCACCACAAGGTCACGATCACCGACGAGGCCGTAAAGGCCGCGGTGGACCTGTCCACCCGCTACATCACGGACCGCCACCTGCCCGACAAAGCGATCGATTTGATCGACGAGGCGGCCAGCCGGGTGCGACTGCGCTACGCGTCCGCCCCGCCGGCCCTGCGCGAGGCCCAGAAGGACCTCGATCGGATTACGCGGGAAAAGGACAGCGCCATCAACTCCCAGGAATACGAGGAGGCGGCAACGCTCCGCGAAGCCGAAGCCACGGCTCGCCAGAAAGCCGACGACCTGCGTGCCGAGTGGCAGGCGTCGATCTCGAGCGAGCAGCCCCAGGTGGGTGAGGAAGAGATCGCTCAGGTCGTGGCGATGTGGACCGGCATCCCTGTCACCCGTATCGCCCAGGAAGAGTCGGAGCGGCTGCTTCACATGGAGGACGACCTCCACAAGCGGGTCATCGGCCAGCAGGAAGCCATCGAGATCGTCTCGAAGGCCGTTCGACGCGCTCGCGCCGGTCTCAAAGATCCCAAGCGGCCCATCGGCTCGTTCGTGTTCCTCGGACCCACCGGCGTCGGCAAGACCGAGCTCGCCAAGGCATTGGCCGAGTTCATGTTCGGCTCGGAGGACGCGCTCATCAAGATCGACATGAGCGAGTTCATGGAACGCCACAACGTGAGCCGGCTGGTCGGCGCGCCTCCCGGCTACGTCGGCTTCGAGGAAGGCGGTCAGCTGACCGAGGCCGTCCGCCGCAAGAGCTACGCGGTGGTGCTGCTCGACGAGATCGAGAAGGCCCACCCCGAAGTCTTCAACATGCTGTTGCAGATCCTCGAAGACGGGCACCTCTCGGACGCCAAGGGCCGCCGGGTCGACTTCCGCAACTGCATCATCATCATGACTAGCAACCTGGGCGCCAGGCAGCTCCAGACCAACTCGTCGCTCGGCTTCCGCCAGCAGGGCGACACGGAGGAATCGCGCGCGACCGCTTCCTATGAGCTGATGCGCGAGAAGGTCGACAAGGAGCTCAAGCAGACCTTCCGGCCGGAGTTCCTCAACCGCATCGACGCCACCGTCGTCTTCCGTTCGCTCACGGTCGACGAAATCAGGCTGATCGTGGACCTGATGCTGGCCCGCGTCCGCGACCGGTTGAAGGCTCAGGGCATGTCGCTGGAAGTCACCCAGGCGGCCAAGGACCACATCATCAAGATCGGCTACGACGTAGCCTATGGCGCGCGTCCGCTCCGCCGCGTCATCCAGAACATGGTCGAGGATGTCCTGGCCGAGCATCTGCTGCTGGGCAAGTACCCCCACGGCACGACCGTGATCGTCGACAAGAGCTCCTCCGAGGCGGGTCTGGACATTCACCCGGTCGAGGAGAAACAACCCGTCGAAGCCGCTCGCTGAGGCAGGCCGAGGGGTGGCCCGCCAGCAAAGCCGGTACATCTGTCAGACGTGCGACACAGCCCACCTCCGCAGGGAGGGGCAGTGCCGGACCTGCGGCGCCTGGAACACCCTGGTTGAAACCGTGGTCCGCGAAACCGACAAGCCCCGTTCGACCGGCCCGCGCGCCGGCCCCGCTGATCGGACGCGCGTGCCGCAGTCCCTGAGGGGCCTGCGCGAGGTGGAGCCGGTCCGGATTCCCACAGGCATCGGCGAGGTGGATCGGGTCCTCGGCGGCGGGCTGGTGCCCGGGTCGGCGGTGTTGCTCGGCGGCGAACCAGGCATCGGCAAATCTACTCTGCTTCTTCAGGCCGCGGCCGGTCTGGCGTTGGGCCTGGCGGTTGGCACCGGGGATTCCGGTGGCGAAGTCCTGTACGCGACCGGCGAGGAGTCGGCCGGGCAGGTTCGGCTCCGCGCGACCCGCCTGGGTCTGCTCGAGGGTTCGGCCGCCGACCGCATCTCAGTGGTGGCGGAGAGCGAGGTCGGGCGGATCATCGAGCTGACACGCGAGGCGCGGCCGATCGCGCTGATCGTGGACTCGATCCAGACGGTCACCGTCGACGAGCTGGACGGGCCGGCCGGCAGCGTCGGCCAGGTGCGCGAGTGCGCCCTGCGACTCATGGAGATGGCCAAACAGGACGGCACGGCGGTAATCCTCGTCGGCCACGTCACCAAGGACGGCACGCTGGCTGGTCCAAAGACGCTCGAGCATCTCGTGGACGCGGTGCTGAGCCTCGAAGGCGAGCGGACCGCAACGTTGCGGTTGCTTCGGGCCACAAAGAATCGTTTCGGCTCGACCGAGGAAGTCGGTGTCTTCGAGATGGCGGAGCGCGGGCTGACCGAGATAGCAGATCCCGGCCGGGCCTTTCTCGCGACGACCGACGAGCACGCTCCGGGCAGCGTGGCCGGAGCCACCCTCGAGGGCACGCGGCCGCTTCTGGTGGAGGTCCAAGCGCTGGTTGCTCCGGGCGGCTACGGCAGTCCGCGGCGAACCGCTTCGGGCATCGACACCAACCGTTTGGCCTTGCTCGTGGCCGTCCTCGGGCGCCGAGCGGGCATCGGCCTGGTCAGCCATGACGTCTACGCCAAC
>OCZT010007915.1_pt1 | contig 10375 bp, 7 predicted proteins | sample 1539031 | NCBI WGS metagenome assembly OCZT01 (sample SAMEA3539308, study PRJEB22396) | soil metagenome | biome: tundra; feature: field; material: soil | place: USA | collected 2010-05 | depth 0.15 m
AGGTCGAACTCCCCGCCGAAGAATTTCCCGGATACAAAGGCGAGCGCATCGTCTGCGCCGAATGCGCCGAAGGCATCAATTTCCGTCGCGAGGTTCTGCGCGACGGACGGGTCTTATGCCGCGCATGTGCCGGCGAAAAGTACTACGAGGCGCTGTAGGCGAATCCCTATTGACATCCCTTGTTAGAATAGAAGTAAGTGCTCAGCGCACCGCAGTCGCTTGGTCTTTGGCTTCCCACGCCCTTGCGTCTGCGTCTGGAGTCTCGGTCTTTGTGATAATGATTCCAAAAGGTCTCATTGAGAAGTTGGTCGTTTGTCTCGAGCCGCACGACCGAGTCGGTCAGTTTTTTCCTTTAGACGAAGAAAGCCAGGTTTGGGCTGTTTCAAGTAGTACACCATGCGATTCTCGAAAAGGCGGCGAATCAGTTCGGAGACATCCTCCAGCTTATCTGTGACCATAGCACCTACTGCGATTCCGGTCTCGAACTCGATTAGCCGACTCAGCGGATGTACATCCCGATAGAATCTCCTCCGTTGTTCTTGATCGCAGTAAAAAATTACGGGCTTTCCGAGACTTAGAGCCATTGCGGCTTCGGCGTCCTTGCCGTAGCTTTCTCTTTTGCCGGCGGAATACACAAGCAGCTTTGCGCATTTCACCATCAGGCATTCGATGAGTCCCTTATCCTCGGGACCTCCAGCAGCGCTCAATGTGGGATCGAAATACCGAAGATTCATTTCTTTTAGTCGTGGGTCTGAAAAAATGCGCTCGCACGTGTCTGCCATGTTCCGGGAATCTTGCCGGTTCCGCATGCCGACGTCGTGATCGAGGCGAATGTCACGGGTTTTGACTATGACGACTTCAAACGCGCTGACGAATTGATCCACGTAGGCGAACTGGCAATGCGCCGCGCGCTGCCGGAAGTGCGCAAATGGCTGACGGCTCCTGCGGAAGCTGCCGCCCCTCTGAAAGTGCCAGCACTGGCCGCGAGACCCACGCCCATGCTAGCAGACTGAAACCGCGAGCCGACATGGTTGCCAGTGGGACACGCTGGTCCTTTCTGCAAAGCCTTGACCGAGAATCTGGAGCTGGTCGTCCCGGCAGAGACGCCTGAAAATCGGGGCGAAGCTGCGGAGTGCACCCGTCCAATCGCCGCGTATTGCTACAATTCACCTAAGTATCATCCCGCATTCCCCGATATTCATTTCGATGATCATGAGCGTTCAGCAACAACGCGCGCAACCTTTACCCGGCAGCGAAGTCCGTTTTCGCTTGCTTTTGCAAGCTGCCTGAGTATGGCTTCGGCGCAACAAGCTCGGAGCGTGATTGGGGGCGGCAATCTCCTTCCTGCTGCCTGCCTGCGGTTTGGAGTTTCATCGGAGCCCTGCTTCATGAAGTTACTGCGAGATCTGTGGCGGAGGCTCAGGGGGAAAGCCAGCCCGTCTCTGGTTGTTTTCGTGCTCAAGAAGTCTGCCGTCTCGCCTGCCAATCGTCTCCGTGCCGCTCTGCTTTTGGCGGCGTTGTTTGCTGCCGGAGCAGGTGCTGTTCGGGCACAGAGCACGGGCCGCCCCGCCGAGTCTTCTGCGATGCGGCAAGTCCACCAGGCGCTCAGCCTCGCCGAGCACGGCGACAGGCAGGGGGCAATGAATCTTGTCCTCCGCTTGCTCGAGCAGCATCCGGATTTTGCGCCGGCTATCAAGCTGAAGGGCATGTTGCTGGAGCAGGCAGGCCGCCCCGCCGAGGCTGCGGCCGCCTATGAAGAGGCTCTGAAGCTCGCGCCGAACGACCCAGATCTCTTACTGTTAGTAGGCACCTACAAACTGAATGCAGGCCAAAAGGAAGAAGCCGTCAAGCTGCTCGAGCAGTGCATCCGGATTCTTCCCGGCGACGGAGACGCACAGTATTATCTTGCCCAGGCCTATCACCTGAATGGGCAGGACGGCCTGGCGCTGCGAGCCATCCGCCAAAGTCTGAAGGCTGAGCCCGACAATGCATCGGTGTGGCAAAAGTACGGAGAAATACTGTGCGTCACGGGGGAATGCGAGGCGGGGCTGCGGTGGCTGCTCAAGGCACAGGGCTCGGATGCTAAGCTACCGCAGATCGATTATGACATTGCTGTGACGGATCTAAAATTGATGGACCTCGCCCGGGCCGCGCAGTACGCCGGGCGGGCAGTTCAATCCCAGCCCAATGATGTGCCTGCCCTTCAACTGCTTGCTACCGCAGATGTGAAGCTAGCCAAATGGGAAGAGGCCAAGCATGCATTTGAACGCGTCCTCGTGTCTAAGACCGACGACGTGGATTCGCTGTTCGGACTTGGCCAATGCGAACTGGAACTGAAGAACTATCAAGCCGCCGCCGATAAATTGCAATTGGTGTTGAGACTGGCCCCCACGCGACTATTGGCGCATTACTACTTGTCACGCGCATATGCCGGGATGGGCAAGACGGAGGACGCGCAGCACGAGGCGGCACTGCATCAGTTGATGATGGAACAGATGACGTTTGTCCGTGCCGTGGAGCGCGAAGGAAGCGAAAGCCCTATCCAAGCTCCGGCTTTTCAATTGCTGGCAGAGCATCACGAAGAGGATGCATTGCAGCTGTATCGGAAACGCTTCCAGGGAACCTCCGCCACCTTGGCGGATGCGTATGTGTTCGTTGGGAAACTCTATCTCACCATGGGAGAAAGGGAAGATGGCCTGCGCTGTCTTCATCATGCGCTGGAAATTCAGCCCACCGTTCGGGGAGCTCATACCTATGAGGGAATGCTGGCGCTGAAACTGGGTGACCTGAGCGGGGCCGAGAATGAGTTTAAGGCGGAACTCGCAAACGATCCGAACTATCAGACGGCGATTGCCGAGATGGGCGAGGTCCGCTACCACCAGGAGCGGTGGTCCGATGCGGCGGAACAACTCGCGAAGTCCCGAACCATGACTCCGGAGTTGCTTTACATGCTTTGTGATTCTTACTTCCACATGGGCAAAGTGTCGGATGCGGACTTGACTGCCGAAACGGCGGCGGCGTACGGGAGAAACAAGCCCCAATTCATGAAAGATCTGATCGACCTTCTGCAACACAACGGGCAAGCGAACCTGGCGCAGCGTTTGTCGGCCAATCTCGCGCAGAAATAAAGAAAGCACTTCTCAGGGCGCGCTCTCTGTCACGGTGAGGATCTGATCTGCTTTGACCTTTTTCAAAACCTGCCTGATGCCGCTCGGCCATGTGAGTTCAATTGTTTCTATGACGTCGGCCGAGCCCAGCCCGAAGTGTACGCGCTTATCGCTCGAAGAGTTGTAGCTACACGCGGTGGTCGCCTGGTTGTACTGGGTGCCCAGAGAAGTAGTTACCTTGGCCTTGGTTCCCAGGCCATCGCGATTGGATTTGACGCCGACCAGTTTCAGAATGATCCAGTGGTTTCGGTTGCTGGAACGGTTCATCCATATCTCCGGCGGGCCGTTCAGAACCGTCACCACGACATCGATCCTGCCGTCGTTGTTGAGATCGCCGAAGGCCGCGCCGCGGTGCGGAGCGGGAACCTGAAAAGATGCTCCGGCCTTGGAACTCACATCCTCGAAGGCCAGGTTGCCTTGGTTGCGGAACACTCGATTGGGAAGCGGAAAGGGCCTGTGCGCCAACTCCATGGCATTGTCAAAAATATCGGCGTTGGCGGTGAACAGGTCCTTGTTCCCATCGTTGTCGAAATCGAAAATCCCCACTCCCCAGGCGGTTGAGCGACTGGTCAGCGCGCTCAGTCCGGCCGCGGCGGTGACATCCTGAAACTGCCCTTCCCCTAGGTTCTTATAAAGAGGAAAGCCTTCCCCGAACATCGCAGTTTCAAAAATATCCGGCCTCCCATCGTTGTCGATATCCCGGAAATCCGCGCCCATGCCGGCTATGGCTTTGCCGTAGGCGTTGTACGCGACCCCGGCGAGCAATGCGACATTGGTAAAGGTTCCATCTCCGTTGTTGTGAAGAAGATAATTCTCGAAGGTATCGTTGGAGACGAAGATATCGGTAAATCCATCGTTGTCATAGTCGGCAAACGCTAAACCCATCCCTTTGCCAACGTACTGGGAAATGTGGGACTGTTCCGAGACGTCGGTAAAAGTGCCGTCCCCGTTATTGCGATAAAGGATGTTCGGCGTTCCCAGAAAATCGACAGGCGAGCAGTAGGCCGGAAGGTGTTGCTGAACGCAGAGAGGTGCAGTTTTGATGTTGTAATTGAGGTAGTTCAGCACAAAAAGGTCGAGCAGCCCATCGTTGTTGTAATCGAACCATCCCGCAGCCACGGACCATGCCTTGCCAATCTTGGGGACGAATCCGCCGACTCCCGCCTTCTCGGTCACATCCGTGAAGGTGCCGTCCCCATTGTTATGGAAAAGCTGGTTGCGGTTGACGCCGGTCACGTAAAGATCGACAAATCCATCATTGTCATAGTCGCCGGCGGCGACTCCCATCGAATAGCCGATGCCCTGCAGGCCGGCTTTCTCAGTGACATCGGTGAAGGTCCCGTCCCCATTGTTGCGGAAGAGCCGGTTGTAGTAACTGGGATCGCTCTTTTCCAGCGACGGGATGGCCGCGCCGTTGGTAAAGAAGATATCCAGCAAACCGTCGTTGTTATAGTCGAAGACCGCAACTCCGCCGACCATGGTTTCAAACGTGTAGCGCTGGGGACTGACGCTGTTCCGGAGCTTGAACTTGATCTTCGATTGCTCGATGACGTTCTCGAATTGAATCGCCGCTGCGGCCGGCACCACCTTATTCGCGGACTTCTTGCCAGGAGCGGGTCGGCGGGGCTGCGCTGCCTGATAAGGTGCGCGCCCCGGCGTGGCCGGTGGCGTTTGCGCAAGTAGGCTGGGAACGCTCAACAGCAGCGAAAGGGTCAGCTTCGCAGCGAGAACGATTCCGCCTCTTCTCGAATTGGCGCCGGTGATACGGTGGGCGGCCTCCCAGTTGGGATGGGGCAAATGATTGCGCGGATTTCGCTTCATAACGATACAAATCAAAGCCTTGAATCCACTGGGAGTTTGCGGATGGGGCCGGTTCTCAGCCCTTTGCCTGTCTGTGAGGGAACTAAGATCAGGGACTGGCGGAAACGTGCCGTCCAACTAATCTACAAGCTTAGCAGCCCGTGCTGCAAGGAGCAGGTTTTCTGCATGCCGCAACTCCGTTTCTTTGCGCCGGGCAAGATGCTTCGAATCCCGATTTAGGCATGGACGCGCCTTGCTCTAACACTGCCAACCTGCGTATTGTTACGGAGTGAAATTCCCACGCTGCAGTGGAATTCTGCTTCCCCTCACTTCTCTACCCGGCCGCTTCGGCATCGGCGATCTCGGCCCGTCCGCCTACGAATTCGCGGATTTCCTCTCCGCCGCGGGACAAACATTGTGGCAAGTCCTGCCGCTGAATCCCACGGGATACGGCGATTCCCCGTACCAGTACTTCTCAGCGTTTGCCGGCAACCCGTTGTTGCTCAGTCTGGAGCGCCTGCGGGATCAGGGTCTGCTCCAAGTCTCGGACCTCAATCAGGCGCCCACGCTTCCCGAAGACTTCGTCGATTATGGGCCCGTCATCGAATTCAGGATGGCGGCTTTACGCCGGGCGGCGCAGGTTTTCTTTGCTAATGGTTCCCGCGCGGATCGTGCCGTTTTCGACCGCTTTTGCGAGAGCTCCAGTCCATGGCTCGATGACTATGCGCTCTTCATGACCTGCAAAGACGCATACCACGGAACAGTTTGGACCTCATGGGACCCGCAGATTCGCAAGCGAGATGCGCGTGCTGTAAGCGAGTGGTCAGGGAAGCTGGCGCCGGAACTGAAGGCCTACAAGTTTTGGCAATTCGAATTCTTCCGGCAGTGGGAACATCTCAAGACCTATTGCCAGCAGCGCGGCATTCGTTTCCTGGGCGACGTTCCTATCTATGCAGCACACGACAGCGCGGATGTCTGGGCCCATCCCGATCTGTTCCATCTCGACGATGCGGGCCGCCCGACCGTGGTCGCCGGCGTGCCACCGGATTATTTCAGCTCCACCGGACAGCTTTGGGGAAATCCTATTTATCGCTGGGACTTGCTGGCAGCCAGCGGATACAGGTGGTGGATCGAACGCTTCCGCGCCTCGCTCGCACTTTTCGATATGGTGCGCCTCGATCACTTTCGTGGCTTTGAGTCTTACTGGGAGGTTCCCACCAATGAGACGACCGCCATCAACGGGCGCTGGATCAAAGGACCGGGAGAAGAATTCCTGTCGGCGCTGCAGAATGCATTTGGTGGTCTGCCGATTGTGGCGGAGAACCTGGGTGTTATCACTCCGCCGGTGGAGAAACTCCGGCAGCAGTTTGGTCTGCCGGGCATGAGTCTTTTGCAATTCGCCTTCGGTACCGATCCGCAAGGTCCATCGTTTCGTCCGCATAATTACAGTCGCGACCTGGTCGCCTACACCGGCGGGCACGACAATGACACGACCGTGGGCTGGTGGTCGAGTTCCGGCGTGGGCGACAGTACACGCAGCCCGGAAGATGTCCGTAAAGAACACGAGTTCGCGCGGGCGTATCTCAACTTCCACGATGATTCCGAGATCAACTGGGTCATGATTCGCGCCGTGCTGGCGTCGGTCGCCGACGTAGCGATTGTCCCGTTGCAGGATGTGCTGGGCTTGGGCAGCGCGGCGCGCATGAATCTTCCGGGCAAAGTCAGTGGAAACTGGAAATGGCGTTATCGTCCGGGGGCATTGAGCAGCGACTTGAGCGCGAGACTGCGAAGCTTGGTCACGTTGTACGATCGGTAGAAGACCTTATGGACAAGCCACCACGAACGTTCTGGCAGATTTGGAACATGAGCTTCGGTTTCCTCGGCATCCAGTTTGGCTGGGGACTGCAGATGGCCAACATGAGCGCCATCTACGAATACCTGGGCGCAAGGGCCGATCAGATTCCGATTCTCTGGCTAGCCGCGCCTCTGACCGGATTGATCGTGCAGCCCATCATCGGCCACGCCAGCGACCGCACCTGGGGCCGACTGGGCCGAAGGCGCCCTTACTTTCTCGCTGGTGCGATTCTGAGTTCAATGGCGCTCATCCTGATGCCGCGCAGTTCCGCACTCTGGATGGCCGCAGGTCTGCTGTGGGTTCTTGACGCCTGCATCAACATCAGCATGGAGCCGTTTCGTGCCTTCGTTGCCGACCTGCTCCCGGAATTTCAGCGCACTCGCGGCTTCGCTATGCAGAGCCTGTTCATTGGACTGGGCGCGGTCATTGCCTCCGCACTCCCGTACCTGTTGACCAATGTCTTTCACGTGGCGGGCACCCGGGCGGCGGGGACGATTCCTTTCACCGTGCGTCTTTCGTTTTACATTGGCGCCGTGGCGTTTTTCGGTGCCGTGGTTTGGACCATTGTCACGACGAAAGAGTATCCGCCAGACAATCTGGCGGAATTTCAGAGACAAAAGACCGAGCGCTCAGGCATCGGCACAGGCGCACGCGAAATTCTGGCCTCCATCCGCGAGATGCCGCGCACCATGCGGCAACTCGCCTGGGTGCAGATCTGCACCTGGCTGGCGTTGTTTTGCATGTGGCTTTACTTCCCGGTGGCGGTCGCGCGCAACGTTTTCGGCGCGGCCGACACGAATTCGCCTTTGTATTCCACGGGAGTCGAGTGGGCGGGCGTGTGTTTCGGGATGTACTCACTGGTGTGTTTCGGATTTTCATTCCTACTGCCCGCACTCGCCCGGCAATTCGGACGCAAGGCAACTCACAGTCTCTGCTTGATCTGCGGCGGCTTGGGACTTCTTTCTGTGGCCGTCATTCACAACAAGTATCTGTTACTGTTTTCCATGGTCGGAGTCGGGATTGCCTGGGCCAGCACCCTCTCCATGCCCTATTCCATTCTTGCCGGATCGCTGCCCCAGGGGAAGACCGGCGTCTACATGGGCATCTTCAACTTCTTCATCGTGATTCCGGAAATTACGGCCTCGCTTGGATTCGGCTGGGTCATGGGGCACCTGCTCAACAACAACCGGATGGCCGCGGTGGTGGCGGGCGGGATCTTCTTTATGCTGGCGGCCGTGCTGACGCAGCGCGTGCAAGACCTATACGACCTGCGGCATCCAAGTAGTTCGCTTCTAGGCAACGCCGTCGCGGCAAAGTCTTGAATGGAAGTACTGCCCTGTCTGCGATGAAAGTATGTCGTTGGTCGTTAGTCGCTAGTCGTTCGACCAGTCGTTGTTTGCCAACGACTAACGACGAACGACAATCGACTATGGCCGGAAAGTCGGTCTTTGGCGCCGCTCTCACCGCGCACGCACGCTGACCAGTTCGGTTCCAACCGGCACGCCGCGAGCGATCTTTACTCGAACCAGGGCTTCGAAAGGGCTGATCGGCCCGGTGCCAGAGCCGGGAATCTCATGCAGCAATTTTTCGATCGACTCCTGGCGGCACGCAAACTCCACCGCGCCTTGGGTGCCGAACGTGGTCGTCCCCGCCAGAATCATCACATACCGGCCGGACTCTATGCCCGGTACCAGGCCGACGACCGAATAATCTTCGGTTAGCGGGTTGTTGGAGGGGCTGGCGAGAAAGGTGCTGGGTTCTCCTGGCTTCGGATGTTTGCTGACGATCGACAGGTCGCCTTGACGCGGACCTGACGCCACCCTTTGAAAAACGAATTCCTGCGTACCGGGAATATCGAGCAGAGAGAGGTTTTCTGAAGGAGACCCGACAAAGATCAGGTTGTTATTCTTTATGTCGTCGAGCGTGAACAAGCTGCCGCGCTTCACCCGGATCCTCCGCCCCAGTGCGCCGAACGCGTCATCGAGGGCGTGGATGGCCAGCACCTCTCCCACGCCGGTGTAATGGTCGTACACCGCGCTCTTCGAATCCTGACGCGAATTGTAGTAACGCATGCCCGTCTCCGGCCGTCCGACGAAGGCAGCATTGCTGAATATGACCCAGGGCTCCTCGGCGCCGGAGGTAAAGGGTCTCCAAAAGGCGGCGAGAGGACCGGCGGCCCGGGTAACGCTGGGTGCGGCCATTGCCGGTTCGGGCAGTTTCCGGTTCCACAGCAGGCTTCCCAAAATGATCAACGAAGTGATCAGGCCGGCCAGCAGCAAAATGAAGGCGACCCGCCATCCCGCGGGAACGGTTGCTACGGCAACGCTCGCCGGCGACGCCTCGCGCGGAGGCACGCTCTGAGGCTGCGGTTCGATCGGTCTCGCCTCGAAGATAAGGTGATAGCTTCCTTTCGGAATTTTGACCAGGATCGGGTCTGCCGCTCCCTCGTTGGCGTAGTACTCCGCCAGCTTGAGACGAAGGCGCCCAGCTTGCACCCGGATGGTCGAGTCTGACTGCGGATCAAAGTCCGCGTGCCGCCCATACACCTCGGTGGCAATCTGATATTCCTTCAAGGGCGCATTGGGATGATCGATGGCTTGTTTTGCGAGATATTGCAACAGCTTGCAGAGAGACTCGGAGCCCCGCAGGCTATGACTTTTAATAATGTTATCTATTTGCTGGAAGAATTGTTCTGGCCCAGCGGCGAAAGTGTGTGTCACAGCCATTTAACACCGGCGTAACGTGGATCGTATCTTGGTGCAGCAACAGCATTTTACCGCAGTAACCGTTTAAAAACCTAGTGAAACCTCCTCTTGTACTCCTTTTGCACTACAACTTGCAGTTCTTAATTGTTCGTGCGCAGGAAAATCCGCGTCTCCTGACGTCCCCGAATTTGGAGGAAACATGAAGAGCAAATTCTTTCTGGTTCTCATTCTTGTGCTGTGCCTGGCCGGTTTGGCACTGGCACAGTCGGATACAGCCCGTCTCTTCGGAACCATCACAGATCCGACCGGCGCCGTAATATCGAACGCGACCGTTACCGTGACAGCCGCCGCAACCGGACGGGTGGTAACCGCGAAAACGGGCGATTCGGGCGAGTACAATGTCAACGCTTTGCCGATCGGAAAGTACCATGTTGAGGTGACGCAGACGGGCTTCAAGACGGCGCACGCCGACTTTTCCCTCGATGTTTCCCAAGTCCTCGAGATCAGCCTGAAGCTGGAAACTGGCGCAGCCACCACGATCGTGGACGTGACCGGCGAAATTCCGCTGGTCGATACAGCCACCTCCAGTACCGGCGAAGTGATCCAAGGACGGCAAGTAGTGGAGCTCCCGTTAAACGGACGCAACTTTACCTCGCTGGCCCTGATGACGCCGGGCGTCAGCAGGGGCTTTTATGGGGATAACGCAGTCGGCACCGGCCCTGGGGGCCCGGCGGCCGAGACTTGGCGAAATTACGAATCCGGCGGCGGGGCGCTTGTTGTCAACGGTCTGCGGCCTCAAGCCAACAACTACCTGCTCGATGGCCTCGACAACAACGACTCGATGGTCA
>OCZT010007916.1_pt1 | contig 10375 bp, 8 predicted proteins | sample 1539031 | NCBI WGS metagenome assembly OCZT01 (sample SAMEA3539308, study PRJEB22396) | soil metagenome | biome: tundra; feature: field; material: soil | place: USA | collected 2010-05 | depth 0.15 m
ATTGAATTGTATGCTTGGCAAAAAGAGGCCGTAGCCGCCTGGAAGAGTCAACGCCATCTGGGGGTCGTCGAAGCAGTGACCGGAGCTGGGAAGTCACTTGTTGGAATCATTGCGGCAATGGAACAGATCAAGCTCCGCGGATTTGTACTTATTATCGTTCCGACGCTCGAATTACTGACGCAGTGGGAAAGGAGTATTAAAGAGTACTTGCCCGACAGTCGCATCGGAATCTTTGGAGGCGGGACCCAGGCAACATTTCGGAATCACGATGTAATCATATCGACTGTCAATGCGGCTAGGAGAAGGGACTTGCTTCCACCGAACACGAATGGGCTCCTTATTGCGGACGAGGTCCATCGGCTAGGTTCAGAATCTAACAAAGACGCTTTGGACGAACGTTTCACTCGACGTTTAGGTTTAAGTGCAACTTATCAGCGAAACGATAATGGAACGACCGACTGGCTCGAACCTTATTTTGGCGAAACATGCTTCCTCTTGGATTATGAGCGGGCGTTGAGGGACAAAGTTATTTCTGATTTTTCAGTCTCTCTCGTCGGAGTAATGTTTTCCGCAGCGGAATATGCAAAATATGAGAAACTCACTCAAGATGTATCTAGACTGAGACGGCGCCTGATCAACGAGTATGGCCTTCCGGAAGAACCTTACGGTGAATTCATGAAAGGCGTCCAGCACCTCATCAAAGGTCCGAAAGAAAGCGCGATAATTGCCGGAACATATAATTCAGCTTTCAATAAACGCCGGAGACTTTTGGCGGAGAGTCCCGCGAAGATTAAAGCGTTATCCAAGCTACTTAGCGCAATTCGATCCTCGACGAGAGTTTTGATCTTTACACAAACGATTGAAAGCGCTGAAAACATAGGCGACTATCTTCGGTCCCATAGCATCGACGCAGAGGCAGTACATAGTCAGACTAAGAAGAAAGACCGAAAACGCATTCTGGATGATTTCGGTGAGGGCAAATTACAGGTGGTAGTCGCTCCGAATATTCTGAATGAGGGGATCGACGTGCCGGAAGCGGATCTGGGAATAATTGTCGCCGGCAGCAAGATCCGCCGAGAGATGATCCAACGGATGGGAAGGGTTTTACGGCCAAAACGAGATGGCCGAATTGCTCGATTTGCTTTAATTTTCATTGAGCAAACATCCGAAGATCCCGCGCAAGGCGCTCATGAAGATTTCATTGAAGAAATGACGAGGGTGGCCAGGTCGTGCGAAGTTTTTCGAAATAATGTATCTTCGCAGCAGATCTGCGAATATCTGAATGCTGAATAAATTTCGTTCACGCTTGCGACGCTAAACGCCCTGAGTGGATCGACACGATCGACCAACCATTGTTAACGCTGCGCTGGGTGATGAATAGATCTTTGGTGCCGGAGGCGATCTTCCACTTTCCTATTATTGTATATCGCCCTCGGCCTTGCCGTTTGTCGCACTCACGCGCTTTGATCGGACCGATTTGACCGTTGCGAAAAGGCTGGAACGCAGATAGGCCTTTTGATCGCGGCCGGAGAAACCACCTTCGTCGGTAGAACCCTGGAACTGCAGCATGATCTGATCACTCGCGGCGAGGCCTGATCCTCAGACACGTGCATTCCCGTCGCAAGCAGAAATGAGAAACGTCTGTAGTATTGTCAAAAAGAATTGTAAGAATTCGGGAAAAGATTTGGGTCCGGCGAAGCGGTGACTTTTGGGGGCGGAAAGCCGACGAAGTGGAGAATGGAGAATTGAGAATGGAGAATGACGCCGGAGGCGGCGGGTGGAATGTCAGATGTGGAAAACACTGAAAGCGGAAAGCGGAGAAATGAGAGGTGAGATCTTCTAAGTTATTGAAAAAACAGCCTATTTAAGCTCCTGATCCGAAAAACCATTAGTCAGAGAAGTCCCAAAAGTAGTTAATAAAATCCCAAAAGTAGTTAATAAAGTCCTAAAGTTAGTTAATAAAGTCCTAAAGTTAGTTAATAAATTCCTAAGGTTAGTTAATAAAATCCTAAAGTTAGTTAGAAAAGTCCTAGAAGTAGTTAGAAAAGTGCCAAAAGTAGTTAGAAAAGTCCCAAGAGTAGTTAGAAAAGTCTTCGCCCCGAGCGAAAGAAAAGTGAAAAAGTGAAAAAGTGAAAAGGTGAAAAAGGGGAAAGTCAGCTGCAGTGGCAGGACGAAGATCTACCGCCCCGTCCGGGAAGCCCGGCCACCCCTCCTAATCAAGGCGGGGAGTCTTTGGGGGAATGTCCCAAGGCCCAGGTCCCAAGTCCCAAGTCAAAGTTCAATTCATTTTATTCGCGTGATTCGCGGGCAAAAGTCTTAGGTCAACCGGCACCGCAAGTAGCGTATGGGTGACGTATGATCATTCGTCACGGCAAGTAGCGTATGGGTGACGTATGATCTACCACCCCGTCTGCCCCGACAAAATGCATCGGGACAGCCACCCCTCCTATTCAAGGAGGGGAGTTTGGAACGGAATGGAGAATGGAAAATTGAGAATGGAGAATTGGGAAAGGGGAAAAGTGAAAGAGTGAAAAGGTGAAAAAGTAAGAGGCCGCCTGAAGGCGGGACTCCGAACGAGGAAGGCCCCAGACCAAAGTTCCCGCTGCTCTTATGCAGCTAATGGGAGTTCGACTGATCGCACACGCGCTATCTCGCGTTTGCCGATCGTTCTTAATTGAGCCGGAAATACAGAAACTACAGCTAGAGTCTCGCCATCAAGAGCTACAAATTCGACCTCATAGCCTTTTCGGTTCTTATGCACCAACACAACCGTGCCAAGATCACCTGCTTTCAGTCCGTATTCCGGAAGATCTTGCTTAAGGACGATTTGATCGAGTTCTTTAATCATTCTTATGCCCTCTTAGCGGGATACGCTGTCACGAGTCGCGGAAAAGCTTCGCCTTCATCAATAAACCAAACAGCCTTTATCTCGGGTCGCCGTCCATCGGGGGCGTTCGCTGCTGTTCGTGAAGGACGTGGAAGACATTGGATGCCAACCCAAAATAGCACAGATTACAAGGATTTCTTAGTTGCGCGGGTCTTCAAACGTCCATCGTTTTACTGCGGCGTCGATTTTGCAGATATTGTGAAATGTGTATGCTGTGATTGTGGATCGTGGATCGTTACCGCTTCGCGTGATCATCGCTCGTAGATCGTGGATCGTTGTAAGAAGAGAAAGAGAACCGCCGCCTGATGGCAAAATGGAGAATGGAGAATAACGCCGGAGGCGGTGATCGTCGAAATAAGTGGAGCTTGGAGAATTGAGAATGGAAAATGGCGGCGACGGTGATCGTCGAAATAAATGGAGAGTGGAGAATTGAGAATGGAGAATGATTAAGAATGCCAGATCAATTCTAGAAAGGTCTTCATCCGTATTTGTGCTGACGGGCGCGGGTATATCGGCTGAATCGGGTGTGCCAACCTTCAGAGGGGGCGGCACTTCTCTTACCTGGCGGGGGATGCCGTTTGAAGTGCTGTCCTCGGCACAGATGGTAGGGCGAGATCTTCCGCTGGTTTGGGAATGGTTTGATTACCGGCGGGATCTTGTTTCGAAGTGTGAGCCGAATGCCGGGCATTTGGCGCTTGCGGGGGCTGCGGAGAGTGTTAGGTTTGAGCGGTTTGCGTTGGTCACACAAAACATCGACGGGTTACATGCACGGGCTGCGGAGCATGCTGTCCAGAGGCGTAGAGAACCACCCCGTCAATCCCGGCAAAAAACGTCGGGATTGCCACCCCTCCTTCGTAAGGAGGGGAGCTTTAAGAAGCGAGCTGGTCCGAACAACTTAGTCGAGCTGCACGGGAATATCTATGAGGCTAGGTGTCTAGGATGTGGTGCCATTGCCGATTTGAAAACGATGCCCGATGAGGAGCGGCCGCCGGTGTGTCCGGAATGTTCTGATTCGATGCGGCCGAATGTTGTGCTCTTTGGGGAAATGCTGCCTATCGGAGCTTTTGAACGTGCTCGAGCGGCGGCGGAAGCGTGTGACGTCTGCCTGGTAGTAGGCACGTCCGCGTTGGTTGCACCGGCTAATATGTTGCCGGAGGTGGCTAAAACTGCCGGAGCTCATGTTATTGAGGTTAATCCGGAGGTGACGGCCTTGACTGGGCTGGCGGATGTGTCGATTCGCGGGACGGCGGCGGGGGTTTTGCCGAAGATTCTCAACGCGGAGAACGCAGAGATCGTAAAGTAATACGGACGACCATCTACTGCTCGACACGATTCCAGCCGACCTCGGTCGGGAAGAAGAGCGGTTGAGTACAAAACGGAGAGGCCGATCAAAGGTCCGAATCCGCCCGCGTCCTACACGCCTCCAAGACAAAAACGCCTATTGTATTTCGTGAAAGGATCGTAAGAATTTGGGAAAAGATAGGGGTCCGGCGAAGCGGCGGCTTTTCGGGGCGAAAAGCGGGTAAATATCTGGATTTGTGGTAGTTAGATCGGCAGAAAAGGAAATATACTTCAGAATAAAATCATTTTTCCACCGAATAAAATGATTTTATCACCGAACAAAGTAACTTTTATCGGTGGAAAAGCAACTTTTCCTTGGATTTTGTGACATTTTCTGACAGTTTTATTCATATTTCTGGAGATCTGCGGGCTGAAATCGGGAGAAAAGGGGTTTTTTTCCGTGTTTTTGGAACTTTATTGCGGAGAAAAATGAAATTAATCTGTGATTATGGAGCGTTGTTCGTGGTTCGTAGATCGTTGAAGGTTGGAAAGAAAAAGTGGCAGCGGCAGTAGCAGCGGCAGCGGAAGATCTACCGCCCCGTCCGCGAAGCGTGTCCACCCCGCCTAATCAAAGTGGGGAGTTTAAGAGAACCACCCCGTCGGGCAAAATGGAAAATGGAAAATGGAAAATGGAAAATTGAAAGAGAAATTGAGTGGATGCCTGTTTCGTCTTTTTCGTGTGTTTCGGGGTAACGTAAAAGCCGCCTGAAGGCGGGACTCCGAACACGCGAAGAGCGGGCGGAAACATCCCTTCCTGAGAGGTCAGTGGTTAACGACCGCTAGAAGCTTAGAAGTGAGGAGTGAAAAGTGAGATATGAGAACTTTGGGAAGAAGACCACTTTCATCTTTATTCGCGTTTATTTGCGTTATTCGCGGGTAACGTAAACGCCGCCCTCCCACCACAAGCGTCAGTCCCGACTTTGATCGGGACTGCCACTCCTCCTCAGGCAGGAGGAGAGCCAAGACATCCACCCCTCCTAGAAACAGGAGGGGAGTTTTTTGGGAAAGTCCCAAGTCTAAATCACGGTGAGAAGTGAAGGGTCCGTATTGCGGCAACATCGGCCCATAGTATGATAAAATGGGCCCATAACCTGACAACTTGGGCCCATAATCTCGCAACTTGGGCCCATAATCTCGCAACTTGGGCCCATAATCTGACAAAGTGGGCCCATATTATGAGAATTTGGGACCATTTTGCGAAGTTTTGGGTTCGTTTTGTCAAGTTTTCGACCGGTTTGGGAAATCGGGGGGTAGTTGCAGCGGCAGTTGCAGCGGCAGCAACGAACTCATTAACGCGACACTCTTTTGACGTGCGTCGTTCGTACAAAAATCAATATTTACGTGGTTAACGCGTAAACGCGTCACTCTTACGGGCGGCGGTTAACGCGTAAATGCGTCACTCTTACGAACGGAACGGACCGGTGAGCCAATCTCTTCGACGGGCGGCGAGCCGAGCGAGACGATGCGTCGCAATTTTCTTTCAGTTCGCAAACTCATGCGTGGCATCGTCGTAACGCGAAAGTCGAAAAGCTTCATCTGCAGGTTATTCCAAAAATCAGGGAATAGACGCGCAAGGTTTTGACGGATGTCCTGCTCAACCGAGTGGGGAGTATGCCCGTTGTTTGTCGGTTCGGTCTCAACCCTTAGCTCGACGACATCCCGGTAGTCTTCCTGCCAGACCCGGACCTGCCATTCATCCGTAACGGTCGGTACATCGCGCAAGATCTCGGAGAATATCCACGGGCTTATATTTCCCATACCGCAAACGATCATCTCGTCACACCGGCCGACAATCTTCGCGATCCGCCCGATAAATAGGCCGCACGGACAAGGATCATCGACGAGGCTCGTAATGTCGCTCGAACGATAGCGTATCAAGGGCATAACCTCACGAGTCAACGTCGTGTAAACCAACTCACCTTGCCCGGCCGTGTCTGGATCCACAATTTCAAAGAGGAAGTTCAGGTCATTGCGATGATAGCCACTTTTTTCGCTGCACTCGACGCCGATAACACCGAACGATTCGGTTTGCCCATAGTTGAGGTAATAATCGGCATTCCAGATGCGTTCGACCTCGATCCTGGTTTCCTCGGCGATGTTCTCACCACCGGCAAACAGAAACTTGACCGGCCAGGTCCCCTCGACAGCCGCGATACGCGAAAACTGGGCGAGCCACGACGGCTCACCGAAAATAACGTTTGGCCGGTAACGTTTCGCTCGTTCATAGAATTCCAGCGGCGGTATCTTGCCGGCCTCGACATGAAAACAGCCGAGATATTGCAAGGCGGTTCTAAGGACCGCCGGCGATACCCAAAACGACACGTCAAAAGCGCTCAGTACGACGTCTTCGCGGCGAAGCCCAAGTTGATACAGACCCAACGCGCTCGTCCGGCCCATGGCATTTAATTCACGGTGAGAAAAGAACACCGTCTTCGGTACACCCGACGTGGTGCCAGTTGTCTCAAAGGCCGTATCGGCTCGCCCGACGACAAAGGCCTCAGGACCGTGCGTGACGAGGTCTTTACCGGTTGTGTAAAAATCCCCAAGCTGTTCGGGATGTCTTATCTTCCGGACATCGATGTTTCTCTTTTTAAACTCAGCTGCGTAGAACGGCGATCGCGCGGCGACCCGCAGCGTTTCACGAAAACGCATAAGCTGCAGATTCGTGAAAAGCGAATGAGGAATGCTGCTGACGAGGGAGATCGCCATATCGGGACGGGTACGGAGCGCAAGCCATTCGAGCTGTTCGGTGAGTTTACTCAGCATCGTATTTTCAAACGCGATCGGGAGCGCACCGGCGTATCAGCATCTCCAACATTTCAATTGAAAGATCGATCTCCTCTTTAGTCATCTCAAATGACGGGGCAAGTGTAAAGACATTTTTGTAATATCCCCCGACATCGAGCACTAAACCCATTTTGCGGCCGTGCACGTCGAGATCGCCTTTCATTCCCTCAGCAAATATCTTATCGCACAACTCCCGGTCCGGAGCGTACCCATCAGCCTGGCATATTTCAATCCGCAAGGCCATGCCCATACCATCGGTATCGCCGATAACCTTAGGGTATTTTCGCTGCAGGTCCTTGATCTGCTCCAGGAAGTAGGCGCCCTTTTCCTGGGTTATCCGCTCGTAATCGATCTCCTCGGTCATTCGCATCAACTCGAGTGCAACGGCCGTGCCCAACGTATTTGACGAGAAGGTCGAATGCGTCGAGCCCGGCGGGAACTTTTCGGGCGATATCAGCTCTTCGCGCGCCCAGACCCCTGACAGCGGGTTTAATCCATTGGTTAGGGCCTTGCCAAAGACGACGATGTCGGGCGAAACGTCAAAGTTCTCCATCGCCCAGAATTTGCCGGCGCGATAAAATCCCATTTGGATCTCGTCATCCACCATCAGGATCTTACGTTCATCCAGTATCTTTTTGAGCGCTTGAAAATATCCCTTTGGCGGGATAACATAGCCGCCCGTGCCCTGGATGGCTTCGACATAAAAGGCGGCAAATTCGGGTTCCTCGGCCTTGGCATCCCAGAACGAGTTGTATTCTGTCTCGAAGTTCCTGGCGAACTGGTCGACGCAGTATAGACCGCACGTGTCGCGCTGTTTGCCGTACGGACAGCGAAAACAGTACGGGAAGGGCACGAAATGGGCACGGTCAGAGAAATGTCCGAATCGACGGCGGTACCGATAACTGGATGTGATCGCCGAGGCACCCAGCGTACGCCCGTGATAGCCGCCCATAAAAGCAAAAACCAGGCTTTTGCCCGTTTCGTTCCGAACCAGCTTCAGACTGTCCTCGATAGCCTGCGAGCCGCCGACATTGAAATGTACACGGCCCTTAAGTCCGAATTTCGATTCGTTGAGCTTGCCGATAGCTTCGGCTAATAAAACCTTTTCGGTGTGCAGATATTGCGACGCCAACTGGGGCAGCTTGTCGATCTGCCGTTTCAGTGCGCCGTTCAATCTCTCGTTCCCGTAGCCGAAGCTCGATGCCGAGTACCACATCTGCAGATCTAGATACGCGGTGCCCTCACGATCAAAGAGATAGTTCCCCTCGGCACGTTCGAAGAACTTTGGCGGTTCAAGATAATGAACAGTATCACCCCATGAACAGTACTTCTTCTCGATGGCGAGCAGCTCTTCTTCGCTGGGACCGGAGTCGACGCTGGTGAGCTGTTCAGCAATTGTAATTGTCATAGTTATGTATTAGGGCAGCACTCCGCGGGAAAGGCTGTATATACTCTTGAACCATCTCGCTGAACCGTAAATTGCGGGGTCGTTGATTCACACATCTCCCGCAAGCAGTCGGCAACCTGTTCTAGATTATCAAAAGGTGTGAATTCAATTGATCTTTCACGACAAAATCCTGCAAGTTTCGATTTTGCGAAAACCACTCCCGCGTAGCTTGCGGCAAAGCGGTCCGACAGACCGTCGCCGACAAAGATCGGAGTAGATGATACAGGAGTATGCAACCTTATCACGGCCGGCTTGCAGGTCGCGCAGCCGTTTTCGCAAACCTCTTCCGGATAACGAAATGCGGTGTCCCACCAATTACCGCCGAGGTAAAAGAGCGAGTTGGCCGCGATCGTAATTCCAGCGAGCTCTGACGAATCGCCCAAATGCCTGGCCAACATCCGGCGGATGTATTCCTCAAAACCGTCACTGACGATATGGATCGGAAGACTGTTATCTCGACAGACCTTTAACAGAGATCGAAATCCGTCGTCGATCTCCATCTTGTCGATGAGATCTACCAATTCCTCCGGCGTAGCATTTACGAACGCGAACTGTCGTTTAAGACACTCTCGCGATCCGATCTTGCCTTCCACCCACTCTTTTTCGATGTCGAGCCAACGCCGATCGGCAAACTTTTCGAGGATCGCGTCTATAACGTCGATCTTCGAAATGGTGCCGTCGAAATCCAGAAAAAGGTGCGGCTTCGCGAGGCCACTGAATGAATCGGAAATATTCGAATATATTGTCATAGTCGACCAGAGAGGGGCAGTTTGACCGTCACCACCCGCATAACTCCTTTAACGGAACGATCTGCATATCATTTGAACGAACAGCCTCGATTATAATCGGCAACGCCCGAACCGTCTCTACACGTGAATTTAACAGTTTATCGTCGCCATCGTGAAGCAAAATTATCGAACCGGCTGCGAGTCCCTTCGTAACGTTTGCGGCGATATCCGATGCTCCTATATTCTGCCAGTCAAATCCCGCAACAGTCCACTGCACAGTTTTCAAACCCAGTCGCCGAGCCGACGAGAAGTATGCCGGGGTACGAACGCCGCACGGCGGGCGGGCAACTGTCGGTGTCGTGCCGGTGACCCGACTAATAATCTCTTGAGATGCCGCAAGTTCTCGCCGGGTTTTATGCGGCGTCCGGTATAAAAAGATCGGATGCGAAAACGAGTGGTTGCCGATAAGATGTCCCTCCCGGGCGATCCTGCGGGCGAGCTCAGGATATCGTTCAACCTGGCTTCCCACAACGAAAAACGTAGCCGTTATCTGATATTGTTTCAGAACGTCTAATATAGCCGGTGTGCTCTCGCCCGGACCGTCGTCAAACGTCAGGGCAATGGCGTTGGTATCGGTTCTGCCCCGCCAGATAGTCTCACCAAAGACCTGCGAGCGTATACCGTACGCGGCATAATAACCGCCCGCTATTCCGGCGGCCGCAACGGCTGATCCTATTGTTATGGCTTCCAACATAGGTTTGCGCGGTGCAACATAAAAACTCCCTTAGAAATTATTGGCCTTAACCCGTTACGCCGCACCTTTTCACCTCATCGGTGTATTTTCGTGTGCTTAGTGTATTTAGTGGTTCAACGAGCATAACCACCAAAAAGAGCACGAACCACACGAAAACCTCCACGAAAGACAAACTTCGGTATTCTTCTCCCAATAATTTTACCGAACAACGTCGCTCTATTCACAGCTCAGTTTCATCAACGCAAACGCCCGTCCTGGACCGGTAGAAAAACTCCTACACGCTTACCACTTGTCAGGCATCCACGACCATTTTACGCTCCGCAATGTTTTCTGACACGAACCCCCGATCGCCTTGTCGCTCACGATCTTTTGCAGGCCGCAGCCACTGTGCTACGTCTCGCGCGCCGCCGCCGAAGTTGAGACGGCTCGCA
>OCZT010007917.1_pt1 | contig 10374 bp, 6 predicted proteins | sample 1539031 | NCBI WGS metagenome assembly OCZT01 (sample SAMEA3539308, study PRJEB22396) | soil metagenome | biome: tundra; feature: field; material: soil | place: USA | collected 2010-05 | depth 0.15 m
GCGTGTGCGACTATCTGGCGGCCGCTCCGGGGATGGAATGCGAGCGGCAGTTGCAGATGGAGCCGCATATGGAGGCGGCGGTGATCGCGGTGGTTCGGGGCATGCTGCTCAAGGGGTTTGCCAAGCATCCGCCGGCGGAGGGCGTGTCGGCTGAGATGCTGGCGGCGACGCTGAGCTGGGCGATTTATGGGGCGGCGAAGGAGTGGCTGCGGACTCCGGGGCGATGCTCGTCTGAGGATGTGGTGGAGCAGGTAATGGCGCTGGTGGGGCCGGTGTTTGCGTCAGCGTTTGCGCGGGCGGAGGCTCCCCAAGCTTAGTCAGGATTCTCGTCGCCGGGCCGGAGAGGCGAGATAGTCCATTCTTCATCATGCAGAATGCGTTTCTCGTCCGAGTCGAAATCAGGATGGTAGTAATGGGCATGCGGCGATGGAAATCGAACCTCATTCGATTCAGTGAGACCGGCTGATTGCAATACGGCGACAAACCGTTCGAGTGGGCCGTATGCGTAGATGACATTGTGTCGGTCATAGACGAGCATGCCTTCGTCGGATCGTACCCATAGATTGTGTCTGGCGTCCTTCTCAAGGAACTCCGAATAGCCGGAGAGGAACTGCTGAAGCTGAGACAGGGAGAACGAGTAATTGCTTTGATAGCGACCTGGCTCGCCTCCGCCACGAGGAATCGCGAGAACGTATAGCAACAGGAACGGTGGGGCTATATTTTCGCATAGCTTTCCAAGAAGTTGGGCGTAACCAGAACGTGGAGCAATTGCCAACCGGTCCGGACCAGACGTCGTTTCTCTGGCCCAGATATTCGGGTATTCGAAACGCTCGTCGCTTAGCCCGTCGTTTAGATCGTCAGGCACTCGGCCGAGTTTGTAGAGGTCGCTCATCATGCAATCGCCGCGGAGACGAGAGCCTGCGCTTCGGTTTGAATTTGTTTCAGGTGGGCTTCGCCGTTAAAGCTTTCCGCATAGATCTTGTAGACGTCTTCGGTGCCAGAAGGGCGGGCGGCGAACCAGCCGTTTTCTGTGGTGACCTTGAGGCCGCCGATGGCTGCGTGGTTGCCGGGTGCTTCGGTGAGGATGGCGGTGATGGGTTCGCCAGCGAACGTGGTGGCCGTGACCTGCGAGGGCGAGAGCTTGGCGAGCTTGGCCTTCTGCTCTTTGCTGGCGGCCGCGTCGATGCGCTGGTAGACGGGCGAGCCGTACTTCGCGGTGAGGTCGCCGTAGAGTTGGCCCGGATCCTTGCCCGTGACCGCGGTCATCTCGGCGGCGAGCAGGCCCATGATGAGGCCGTCTTTGTCGGTGGTCCAGACTGTGCCGTTGCGGCGGAGGAAGCTGGCGCCTGCGGACTCTTCGCCGACGAAGCCGAGCGAGCCGTCGATCAGGCCATCGACGAACCACTTGAAGCCGACGGGGACTTCGAGCATGGGGCGGCCAAGGCCTTTGGCGACGCGGTCGATGATGGACGAGGAGACCAACGTCTTGCCGATGCCGACCTTTGCGGACCACTCCGGTCGGTGGGTGAAGAGGTATTGGATCGCGACCGCGAGGTAGTGGTTCGGGTTGAGCAGCCCAGTGGTGCGCGTGACGATGCCATGGCGATCGTGGTCGGTGTCGCAGGCCCAGGCTACATCGAATTTTTCTTTGTTCGCGATCATGCTTGCCATCGCGAATGGGCTGGAGCAGTCCATGCGGATGCGCGAGTCCCAGTCGAGCGTCATGAAGCGGAAGGTCGGGTCGACGTAGGGATTCAGGATGTGTAACTGAAGTTGATACTTTTCCGCGATGCGCGGCCAGTAGTAGACGCCCGCGCCGCCCAGCGGATTGACCGCGAGCGACAGCTTTGTGCCGGCCAGCGGCGCGAAGTCGATGACGTTGGCGAGGTCGTTGACGTAGGTGCTGATGTAGTCGTGCCGGTGGGTGGTGTCGGCGTTCAGCGCGAGGTGGTAGTCGAGGCGCTTCACGTCGGTCAGGCGGTCTGCGATCAGTTGGTTGGCGCGGTTCTCGATCCACTTGGTCGCGGTCGTGTCGGCGGGGCCTCCGTTGGGCGGGTTGTACTTGAAGCCGCCGTCTTCGGGAGGATTGTGCGATGGTGTGATGACGATGCCGTCGGATTGGGGCTTGCCCGGATTGGCAGAGTTGTACGTGAGGATGGCGTGCGAGAGCGCGGGCGTGGGCGTGTAGGCAAGCTGATCGTCCACCATCACCTCGACGCCATTCGCGGCGAGCACTTCCAGCGCCGTCGCGAAGGCCGGCTCCGACAGCGCGTGTGTATCCTGCGCGAGGAAGAGCGGGCCGGTGGTGCCTTCGCCGCGGCGATAGTCGACGATGGCCTGGCTGATGGCGGCGATGTGGTCGTCGTTGAAGGACCCGCTGAACGCGCTGCCGCGATGGCCCGACGTCCCGAACGCGACGCGCTGGGCCGCGTTCTCTGGATCGGGACGCACAGCGTAATACGCGGTGATCAGGCGTGGCACGTTGACGAGCGTGTCGAGTGAGGGAACTGTGCCGGGCTTATTGGCGGGCATGGCTTCGGTCATGGTCGGAATCCTCGATACGGGCTGCCTTTGCAGTCTATGGGATACGGCGATTTCGCGTGAAGTTAATCGTTGTGGGATATTTCTGCGGCTCGACGGGCGGCGGCTATCGCGGGCGAGACGATTTGCCTTGCTTTTCCGGACGTATAGGCCTACAAGGGGACTGCTCCCAAGTCTGTTTTCCGCCAGCAACTTACATGGCCAGGACAAGACCAGTGGCAGCGTGCATCGTTGAGCAGGGATCGTTGAGGACATAACTGGGGCTTGTGGATGGGACGGATTTTTGGGCGTTCGCAGAGACTGCGGCCGCGGCTGAGGCTGCGTGCCGGCTCGGCTGTGTTGCTGGGTGTGTGGGCGTGTCTGGCCGCATGTCTGAGCACGGCGAGGGCATGGGGCGCACAGGCGACTCTGGTGGCCGACGCCCATGTGAACAGCGCCATGCCGGCGGCGAACAGCGGGGCGATTTCGAACCTGGATGTCGGGGGCGGATATACGACGCTGCTGCAGTTCGACCTGTCGCAATTGCCGGCAGGCACGACCGCGGCGCAGGTGTCGCGCGCGGTGCTGCGGGTGTACGCCAACCGCGTGACCACGCCGGGGTCGGTGACGATTTCGCCGGTGACTGGAGCGTGGGGCGAGTACAGCGTCACCTACGCGAACGAGCCCACTGTCGGCAGCGCGGCCGGGACGTTTTCGGTGAGCCAGGCAGGGGCGTTCCTCGCGGTGGATGTGACGTCGCTGGTGCAGGGATGGATCAGCAATCCCGCGACGAATAATGGGCTCGCGCTCTCGGCGGGCACCGCAATCGTCCAGTTCGACAGCAAGGAGAATGACCAGACCGCGCACGCAGCGACGCTCGATGTGGAGCTAGTGGACGCGGGGCCGACGGGAGCTACCGGAGCAACCGGCGCGACTGGGCCTGCGGGACCGCAGGGGCCTACCGGCGCGACTGGGCCGGTTGGTGCGACCGGGATGGCCGGGACTCCAGGGCTGGCTGGTGCGACTGGGCCGGTTGGGGCAACTGGGCCTTCGGGGCCACAAGGGGTTACGGGTGCGACAGGGCCGGTGGGAGCGACTGGGGCAGTTGGCACGACTGGAACTGCTGGCCCTCCAGGGCAGATAGGCCCTACCGGACCGCAGGGTCCAGTGGGTCCTTCGAGTGGCGGAGGCTTGGACTATCAGGGCACGTACGCTTCGACGACCAACTACGCGCTTGGAGACCTAGTAGCGTTTCAGGGGTCGAGTTATATTTCGCTGATTGCGTCAAATCATGGCAACACTCCGGGCTCAAGTCCGGCCCAGTGGGGGCTGCTGGCGAGCGCGGGTTTGGGCGCGACCGGAGCCACCGGTGCGACCGGGCCGATGGGACCGATGGGTCTAAGTGGGGCGACCGGCGCGATCGGCCCGGCGGGGCCGACCGGGGCTACGGGTGCGACAGGGAATCAGGGAACGCCGGGGCTGGTGTACCTGGGGAACTACAGTTCGTCCCAGAACTACGCGCAGGGCGATGTGGTGTTGTGGCAAGGTTCGAGCTACACGTCTCTCATCGCCTCGAACCATGGCAACACGCCAAGTCTCAGTCCGCTGCAGTGGGGAGTGCTGTCGGCGCAGGGGCCAACGGGGCCTACCGGTGCCACTGGAGCATCCGGGGCGGCTGGGCCTCAGGGGCTGCCGGGAAGCGTAGGGGCGAATGGGCCGATCGGCCTGCAGGGTCTGCAAGGAATTGCAGGGCAGGCAGGCGCGCAGGGAATTCCCGGAGCGACCGGCGCGACTGGGTTGAGCGGGCCCATGGGGCCGCAGGGAATTGCGGGGCCGGTGGGGCTTGCGTTTCAGGGAGTCTACTCGTCCGTGGTGAACTACGCGCTGGCGGACGGCGTCTCGTATAAAGGCGCCGGGTACGTGTCGCTGGTCGCGGGCAATCACGGCAATACACCGGACCAGAGCCCCCAGCAGTGGGCGCTGTTCGCGGCGGCGGGCGCAAGCGGTGCGATCGGTCCGGCGGGAGCAACTGGGGCGACCGGGGCAACTGGCGCAGTGGGACCGCAAGGGTTGTCCGGACCTACGGGCGCGACCGGCTCGACTGGTCCGCAGGGGCCTCCGGTGGCGAACTACCTTGGCAACTACCAGTCGTCGATGAACTATGCGCGGAACGATGCGGTGAGTTGGCAGGGTTCGACTTACATCTCGCTAATCGCAAGCAACCATGGCAATACGCCTGACCTGAGTCCGGCGCAGTGGGCGGTTCTGGCGGCGCAGGGAGCCACGGGAGGAACGGGTCCGGCTGGGCTGGCCGGTGCTGCCGGTGCGACTGGCGCTGCGGGCGCAAACGGAGCCACCGGACCGCAAGGCCCGCCGATGACGTTTCGAGGGGAATGGCTGATCGGCACGTCCTATGCGATCGGCGATGCGGTGGCCTACGGCGGCTCAAGCTACATTGCGCTTTCCGCGAACGTTGGCCGCGAGCCGGATATGAGTCCCGTTTATTGGGGACTGCTGGTCGAGGCAGGGGCGGCCGGTCCGGCGGGCCCTGCCGGAGCGACAGGTTTGCAGGGGCCAACGGGCTATCCAGGGCCGATGGGGCTTACCGGAGCGCAAGGGCCAGTCGGGCCGTTTGGGCCTCCGGGAGCGACCGGAGCCGTCGGGGCCACCGGGCCGGCGGGACCAACTGGAGCGATGGGCGCAACTGGGCTTGCAGGCGTGGTGTACCAGGGAACCTATGTTTCGGCGACGAACTACGGCCTGAATGATGCGGTGACGTACCAAGGTTCGAGCTACATTTCGCTTGCGATTGCCAATGCTGGAAACACGCCGGGCCAAAGCCCTGCATTTTGGGCCGTTCTGGCGGCACAGGGAACTGCGGGTGCCTCTGGCGCGACGGGCGCGACCGGGGCGCAGGGTCTTCCGGGATTGCCCGGTGCCCCGGGAGCCGCGGGTGCGCCGGGGCCGGTCGGCGCGACTGGCGCCACGGGCATGAATTTTCGCGGTGCGTGGATTGTGGGTACGGGCTACGCGGCGAACGATGCGGTGACCTTCGGCGGTTCGACGTATCTCGCCGAGATGAGCAATTCATCCTCCGAGCCGGACCTCTATCCGCAGGCATGGACAATGCTTGCGCAGGCAGGCGGCGCCGGGCCGTCCGGGCCGACTGGCGCTGCGGGAGCGGCGGCGACGATGACCGTCGGCACCGTGACTACGGGCGCGGCAGGAACTCAGGCCACGGTCACGAACACCGGCACCAGTTCCGCTGCGGTGCTGAATTTCACCATCCCGCAGGGCGCGGCCGGCCCGGCAGGAAGCGGCGGCAGCGGAGGGGGCGCGGGCATCAGCGGAATCCCGTTCACCTCGATCTATCATCTGGCGTCCGCGAATAGCTTGACCTACTACTCGGTCAACAACTCAGCGGGGGGCCTGACGGAGCTTGCGTCTGTCCTGACATGGGTTCCGGCGGGATGCACGGCGACGCAACTGAATGTCTTCTCGCAGCAGGCGCAAACGGTCACTGTGACGTTGCGCTTGGGCACTCCCGGCAGCATGGCGAACACGGCGCTCACCTGCTCCGTAGCACCGGGTCCTCCGGGCGCGTTGTGCACTGTGCCAGGTGTCGTCATCCCCGCGGGCAGCTTCGTGGACCTGAGCATCACCGGCGCGAATGGCCCATCGTCGCCCGGCATCTGGACCGCGCTGGCTTGCAATTGATCCTCCGCGCGCCTAACGTCCTTCCCTGTCGGAATCCGTTCGTCGCGTCCACAGCGTAAGATTTCGCTATGCCCGCGACCCTCGTCACCAGCCGCGCCAACCCACGCGTCAAGCAGCTTCGCGCGGCCTTCGCCGGCCATGCGCGGCTGTCCGGAGGGTTGGTCGCCATCGAAGGTGAAAACCTGCTACGCGAAGCTCTCCGCTGCGGCCTCCCGCTCAAGACCATCTTCCTCAGCGAGCGCATCGAACCTCCAACGTGGCTCCCACGGGGCGTCGAACTGCTGACCCTTCCGCAAGACGTATTCGCGAGCGCGGTCGACACGCAGCACCCTCAAGGCATCGCCGCGCTGCTCGTCCCGCCTACCTGGGACCTGGAATGCGTGTTCCCGGCGAGGGGTTCCGACAACCATGCGCCGCTCCTCCTGATCGCCGCGGGACTGCAGGATCCGGGCAACCTCGGCACCCTCATCCGTTCCGCCGAGGCCTTCGGCGCGACTGCCGTCCTCACCACTCCCGGTACCGTCAGCGAATGGAACCAGAAAGCTCTGCGCGCCTCCGCCGGCTCCGTCTTCCGCGTACCCGTCGTGGCGATCGCCGTCGACCAACTGGTCGCGTTGAAGTCCCGAGGCCTGCGTCTGCTCGCCACCGTGGCCGATGATCCCTTGAATCCATCGGCGCTCCCCGTCGCCCAGGCCGACCTCCACCAACCGTGCGCCCTGATGATCGGCAATGAAGGCGCTGGCCTCTCCGCCGAGTTCCTCGCTCTCGCCGACGCGCGCATCACCATCCCTATGCCCGGCCGCGTCGAAAGCCTCAACGCCGCAGTCGCCGGCTCGCTCCTGCTCTACGAAGCCTCGCGCCAACGCGCCGCATCTCAACTCGCAACTGCCTTATGAGTCTCTTCGACGCCTCTCCGATCGCCGCCGCCGCATTTAGCCTCAGCCACGCCCCGCTGGCCGAGCGCATGAGGCCGCGCACGCTCGACGAGTTTGTTGGGCAGGAGCATCTGCTCGCTGCGGGCAAACCGCTACGCCTTGCAATCGAGCGCGACGACCCCACCTCCATGATCTTCTGGGGGCCACCCGGCACCGGCAAGACCACCCTCGCCAAGATCATCGCCGCGCTCACCCACGCGACTTTCATCGAGTTTTCTGCCGTCATGTCCGGCATCAAGGAGATCAAGCAGGTGATGGTCGCCGCCGAGAAGGCCGCCTCCTTCAGCGCGTCCTCAGGCGGGCGCACCATCCTTTTCGTCGACGAGATTCATCGCTTCAACAAGGCCCAGCAGGACGCATTCCTGCCCTACGTCGAGCGGGGAGCTATCCGCCTCATCGGCGCGACCACCGAAAACCCCTCCTTCGAACTCAACGCCGCGCTGCTCTCCCGCTGCCGCGTTTACGTGCTCGAGCCGCTGACCGAACCGCAGATCATCGCCCTCCTCAACCGCGCGCTCAGCGATGCGAAGCGCGGCCTTGGCGCGTCGGGAATCGTCGCCGACGAGGAGGCCCTGGCCACCATCGCGTCCTACGCCAGCGGAGACGCGCGCAACGCCCTCAACGCGCTCGACATCGGCGCCACGCTGGCCGCTGAGCAGGCCGACCATCGAATCACCAAAGAAGTCGCCGCCGAGGCTCTGCAGCGCCGCGTCCTGCTCTACGACAAGCAGGGCGAACAGCACTACGACATTATTTCCGCGCTGCACAAGAGCGTCCGCAACTCTGACGCCGATGCCGCGCTCTACTGGCTCGGCCGCATGTTGCAGGCCGGCGAAGACCCCATGTACGTGGCGCGTCGCATCGTGCGCATGGCGGTCGAAGACGTCGGCCTGGCGGCGCCCGAAGCGCTCAACCTCTGCCTGTCCGCTCGCGATGCGATGCACTTCCTCGGCTCACCCGAAGGCGACCTGGCGCTGGCTCAGGCGGTCGTCTACCTTGCGCTCGCGCCCAAGTCGAACGCCGTCTACACCGCCTACGGAGCTGTCCTGGCCGACATCGAAGCCACCGCCGCGGAGCCCGTCCCACTGCACCTGCGCAACGCGCCCACCAAGCTGATGAAGTCGCTCGACTACGGCAAGGATTACCAGTACGCGCACGACGTCGAGGGCCGTGTCGCCGACATGGAATGTCTCCCACCGTCGCTGAGTAAGCGCCGTTACTACCACCCCACCCAGGAAGGCCGCGAAAAGAATCTCGCACAGCGCATGGATGAGGTCAGGCGCATCCGCCATAGCAAACGCACCACTGAATGATCGCGCGTCGCCTCGAGGCGACTGCCCGGTCAGCTTTGGTCGCTGCCTCTATGTTTGGAAGAACCGCCTCTGACGTTGCGAGACGATCTAGATCATCTCTGCGTCTGCTCGGCGAAATCTTGCACCCAGCAATAGACAGAGGAAGCCGACGCCGGTGCCGGCCAACAGCAAGCTGGAGGGCTCGGCAACATCCCCGACGACAGGCGGAGTCTCAGGCGGAACGAGAGGCACGAGGGGAACGACACCGGTAAGGGGCGGCCCGCCAAGAATTGGAGGCACGAATGGCCCGAGCGGCGGCCAGGTGTCCTCGGGCGTGAGTTCTGCTACCTCCGGCGGGATCTCATCCGGAAAAGTGACCTGCGTGTTCTCCATGGGGGGAAAGTTGATGATCGGCGGCGGAGGCTCTAAATTGACCTGCGTGAAGAGCAGATCGAGCGTCGATGGAATGATCGGAACGCTGCAGGCGAACTCCACCTTCTGTACCGACTCATTCTTGGTCATGATGTACTTTGGCCGGTGGATATTCGGATTGGGCTTCCAGTTGGGATGGGCCAGGCGCCATTTGTCCCAGGCATCGGCGGTCGTTTTGCTGACGCGATTGCGAACCGGCTTCGTGATATAGGTTCGCACGAAGCGCTCGCAGGTGGCAGATGCGTGAACCGCCAGAACTCCAGCCGCTGCGGGGAGAAGTATGAACACGACAACTGCGGCTTGAATCCGTATGCGGGTACTGCTCATCAGGGGCCTACCTTCTATCTATTTACGCAAACTGCTCTTCAGCGGAAACCGCCTCCGCCCAATTCTCCGGCGGACTTTAGCTTAGATGCCGGCCCAGGCTTTTACGGTCGATAAGCAGACAGAATAGTGTGGAGGGTGACGTACGCGGTGCCGGCGGCACTCAACTCCTTCCGTCTCTATCGGCCGGCAATGCATGGGTATTACTAATGAGTTAATCCCATCTTTTCAGGCCACGAGCGGACCGTCAACGAAAAAGGATTGAACTGACCAGCCCACATGCCTTCGCATGGCTGATCTTCCGCAATACAACAAACCAACGCCTGGAAAACACTGGGCATTCGTGCTCGATGCCCTGAGCATGAAAGGTACCCCAGCTTGGCTGTTGATTGGAATACCACTTATCGGTGGGAACTACCACTTATTGGGGGGAGGGAATCGGCGGCTGCCCAGGGGAAGGGCTGCCGCCGGTCGTTCGATCGCCGCGCTAGTTTCCGTAGTGCACCGCGCATCCATGTTTCTTGTTTATTTGGCGTCGCGCTCAATCGCCTTCAGCACAAGGTCCTTGGTCAGCAACTCAGGCAAAACATCCGCCGCGCTCCCCGCTGCCGCCGGATAGAGCACGTAGGTCGGCACGCCCGCGCGGCCCACCGATGCGAGCTTCTCTGTAATCGCCGGGTCGCTGTTCGTCCAGTCCGCCTTCATCGTCACCACGTGGCCCTTGCGCAGCGCGCTCTCGACCTCCGCGGCCTTCAGCACCGCGCGCTCGTTGAACTGGCAGCTTAGGCACCACGCCGCCGTGAAGTCGATGAACACCGGATGCCCTGCGGCTCGCGCTGCAAGCAGCGCCTGCTCGGAGTACGGCTGCCACACGACCTCCGTGGCATTCGCGACAGCGTTACTCGGCTGCGTGGAACTCGGTTGCTCGGCACGAGCCCTGGCTGCGGCACCGCGGGCCTGCGACAAAGGAATCGCCAGTCCTAGTGCAATCAGCGCGACTGCCGCGATTCCACTCGCCCACTTCGCCGGCCATCGGCCGAGTGCCCATCCTGCAATCGCGAGCATCAGTAAGCATGCGAGCAGCCACGCGTTTTGGTCTCCGCCCCCAGCCCCGCCTCCACCAGCCACCTGACCGTAGACCCAAGCCAGCCAGA
>OCZT010007919.1_pt1 | contig 10373 bp, 8 predicted proteins | sample 1539031 | NCBI WGS metagenome assembly OCZT01 (sample SAMEA3539308, study PRJEB22396) | soil metagenome | biome: tundra; feature: field; material: soil | place: USA | collected 2010-05 | depth 0.15 m
TGCGGTCGATTCTGCGCCACGACCCGGACAAGATCATGGTGGGCGAAATCCGCGATCAGGAAACCGCGCAAATTGCTATTAACGCGGCACTTACGGGCCACCTGGTGTTCACCACCGTACACGCCAACAACGTTCTTGACGTGCTGGGCCGATTCCTCAACATGGGAGTGGAGCCTTACAACTTCGTTTCGGCTCTTAACTGTATCTTGGCGCAGAGGTTAGTCCGCGTTATCTGCCCTCATTGCAAGAAAGCGGTGAAGCAGACGGACGAATATCTGGTGGAAAGCGGTCTCAACCCGGAGGAGTGGCGAAACGTCACATTCTATGAGGGCTCTGGTTGCTTCGAATGCGGCGGAACGGGGTTCCGGGGCCGCAGCGCGATCCATGAATTGTTGGACTTGAGCGAACGGATTCGCGAGATGATTTTGGACAAGCGGCCGGCGTCGGAAATCCGGCGGCAGGCGGCGGGCGAGGGCATGACTTTTTTGCGCGAGGCGGCTCTTGAGAAGGCCAGAACCGGGATCACGACGCTGAAAGAGATCAATAAAGTGACCTTTATTGAGGGTTAAATGAGCATCGTTCAGTCCATTTCGCGCTTGGTGAAAGACCCTCCGCCGGAGCATGCTTTCGAGATTTCGGAAGCAGGGATCTCCTACGCGCACGGAACCGAGACGGGCTTCGAACGATTTGAGCCGGGCACGGTGCTGGTGTCGCCGTCGGTCGATAACGTTTTGCAGCCGGAGGCGATTTCTGCGATGATCGGCCACATCGCGCCGGCCAATGGCGCGAAGAAACGTCGAGGAGCCGCGTTGATTTTGCCAGACTACGCGGCCCGCGTGACTGTTCTGGATTTCGATTCGTTTCCCAGCGTGGCGGCCGAGCAGTTGCCACTGGTGAAATTCAGGATCAAGAAAACGATTCCGTTCGATATCGAATCGGCGGCGGTGAGTTATTACGTGCAGCCTTCGTCGGGCTCAAAGAAGGTGGAAGTGCTGGCAGTGACCATGGCGTTCGATATTGTGGCTCGCTACGAAGCGTTGTTTCGCGCGGCGGGGTTTCATCCGGGCGAGGTGACTACGTCGTCGCTGGCGGCGCTGAATTTATATCGGGGCGAAGGTGTCGCCGTGGTGGCGAAATTGTCGGGGCAGGTGCTGACGGTGACGGTGCTTTCAGGCGGCACCATCAAGCTGTTCCGGTGTGTGAGGCTGGAAGGCACGGGCGACGATGAACTGCTGGCGATTCTGCATCCGACGTTCGCTTATGTCGAGGATGAGCTGGCGTCGCCGGTGCGGAAATTGATTTTGTGTGGATTCCCGCATGGCGTTCCGGCGGAGCTGCGATGTGAAGTGGAGCCGTTGCGGAGCCGGATGGGCACGCCGGGCGAGTACAATGCGGGGTTGTTGGGGTATTTGGAATCGGTGGTGAATTAGTGAAGAAGGAGCCAGGAGTCAGGAGTCAGGAGTCAGGAGTCAGAATAAGAGCGATGCGTATCCCGATCAATCTTGCGACGGAGCCGTTTCGGCGGGACAGGCCGATGCTGGTGGCGTCCAGCGCGCTGGCGGTGGTGCTGGCGCTGATGCTGGGGTTTGTCGTGTTTCTGATCCTTGCCGACCGGGCGCGGATGAAGGATACGCGCGTCGCGGTGGCACGGCTGGATAGCGAGGTGCGGAAAATTTCCGCGGAGCAGGCGCGCCTGGAAGGGACGCTGCGGCAGCCGGCCAACGCCGAGGTTTTGCAGCGCAGTTATCTGCTGAATCAGTTGATTGAAAAGAAGTCGATCAGTTGGACCAAAATCTTTAACGATCTGGAAGGAGTAATGCCGGCCGATGTGCGCATTATTTCGGTGCGCCTGCCGCAGGTGAATTCGCAGAATGAAGTGATGCTGGATGTGCAGGTGGGAGCGAAAGAGCCGGGGCCGTTTCTGGTGTTTCTGAATCGCCTGAACAAGTCTTCGCTGTTCGGGCCGGTGGATCCGAAAAGCACGCAGCCGCCTACGCAGCAGGAGCCTCTATTTCGATATCGGTTTACGGTGAATTATGCTCAGAAACTTTAGGCGCGAGGCACAGGGCGGCGGGCGCCAGTTCGGAGTGCGGGTGTTGCTGGGGATCCTGCTGGCCGCGAATTTAGTGGCGGCGGGGATTTTGCTGTTTCCTCCAGGAGGGTCGGCTGAGGATCTGGGGAGGGAGCTGGCCAGTTTGCAATCGCAGGCGACGACCAAACGGGCTTTGCTCGAAAAGACGCGGCAGCATGTGGCGGCGGTGGAACTGGGACGGGCCGAAGGCGATCAGTTTATGGGCACCTACTTCCTGACGCGGAGGGCGGCGGCGGAGATGCTGCTGACGGAACTGGGAAACGCGGCCGCGGGATCGAAAATCAGAGCGAAAGAGTCGAGTATCTCGGTGGAGCCGATTGACGGCTCCGATACGTTGAGCATGATGTCGATTGTGGCGAATTACGAAGGCACCTACGCCGACCTGCTGCACTTCGTGCACGAGATCGACCGGTCCTCGTCGCTGATGATCATCGAATCGCTGAACGCGGCTCCGCAGGCGGGGAGCAACAGTTTAACGGTGTCGCTGAAGCTGGATACGTTTGTGCGCGAGGATGCGGGAGCGGGCTCGCTATGAACCTGATCCCGGACAAGCTCGGCGGGAGCCGCAAGCAGGTGATGTGGCTGGTCGGGCTGTCCGTGGTGCTGGCGGTAGCGTATTTCAGTCAGCGCGAGCCGTCTTCTCCGGCGGTGACGCCGGTTAAAACGTCGCCCTCGATTGCGCGGCAAGGGCCGGTGGCGCCGGAGACTTCCTCCGGTCCGAAACCGGCGACGCGGAGCGGGCGCAAGGCGGACGATTTTCGTCCTACGTTGAAGCTGCCGGATGGGATCGACGTCACGAAAATCGATCCGACGCTGAAGATCGATTTGCTGGCGAAGTTGCAGAAGGTGCCGCTCGAAGGCGGGTCGCGCAGTGTGTTCGATTGGGGGCAGGCGCCTCCGCCTCCGCCGCCACATGTGGATCCGATTAAGCCGGAGGTGATCGCGGAGCAGAAGAAAAAGGCGGAAGAGGCGATGACGTATGCGAAGGAACATCCGGTGAAGCCTCCTCCTCCGTCGATTCCGTTGAAATTTTACGGCTATGCGAACCGGCTGACCGGCGCGGCGCGGCAGGCGTTTTTTCTGGATGGCGAGGATATTCAGATCAAGGGCGAGAACGACGTGATCCGGAGCCGCTACAAGATTCTTCGAATTGGAATAAACTCAGCTACGGTGGAGGATTTGCAGAGTCACGATCAGCAGACGTTGCCGCTGGTGGCGGAGCAGAACTCATGAAGGTGAAGCAGAGCTGCGTTTTTGTCTGCGCCAGGGGACAGACAGCCTTTTTCGCCACGGAGGCGCCTTCGTCTTACCGCGCAATGAGGGGCGAAAAAGGTGTCAGTCCCCGAGTCTCCGGAGAGAGGGGATATGCGCTGCTGACGGTGTTTCTGATGGCGGCGCTGATTGCGTTGTACCTTTATGCGCAAATTCCGCGAGTGGCGTTTGAGAGCGAGCGCGATAAGGAACAGACGCTGATCGATGCCGGCGAGCAGTACAAAAGAGCGATTCAGCTTTATGTGATCGCGGTGAAGAAGTATCCGGCCAAGATCGAGGATCTGGAAAACACCAACGACAAGCGCTACCTGCGGCGGCGCTACATCGATCCGATGACGGGCAAGGACGAGTGGCGGCTCATCCACGTGAACGCGGCGGGGCAGTTGACCGATTCGCTGGTGCAGAAGCCTCCGGCGGCGCCGGGGGCGAACGGGCAGACGACGGGCGGACCGCTGTCGTCGGCATCGGGCACGGCATCGGGAACGCCGGGAACCACGACCGATCCGAATGCTACGGCTGCCAATGGAACAACGGCTCCCACCGATCCGAACGACGTCAACGCGGCGATACGGCGGCGTCCGAGCGACGTTGTCGGGCAGGCGTACACAGCGCCGGTCGAGGCCGATCCGAACAATCCGGCAACGTGGGCGCCGATTACGATTACGACGCCGGTGGGGACCAATGGAACCGCTCCCAGCGGTCAGCCACCGTCTGGCGCGGTGGGGTTTAACGGTGGGTTCAATGGGGGGTTCAACGGACGGGCGCCTGGGCAGACGGGTTTGCCGGGTCAACAAGGAATGGTCGGAGGTTTCCCTCTGCCGGGACAGCCGGGGTTCAATCCGAACCAGAACCAGTTCAAGATCGACGCCAACGGGCAGTTGGTGCCGGTGACGCCGACGCAGACCGGCGCGGTGATTAATTCGCAGAATGGAGGGGTGCAGAATACTCCTCTAGGCGCGCAGCCGGCGAGCGGGATTAACGCGGCGGGGATAAATCCGGCGGGCAACGGCATGGCGGCGCAGAATGCGGCGACGCAGATGATCCAGAGTATGCTGACCAATCCGAATCCGCAGCCGGGCGCGGGCGGCCTGGGGACGTCGGCGGGGATGACTACGGGAGGAATTGCCGGGGTGGCGTCGATGTACAAGGGGCCGAGCATCAAGATTTACGGCGGGCGGCAGAAGTATCAGGAGTGGGAATTTATTTTCAAGCTGGACAACGGGAACGGAGCCGGCGGGCAGGGGAGGAATCCGCTACAGCCGGGGCAGAACGGGTTGACGCCGGGGCAGAATGGGGCGCCGGGGACGGGGTTGTCGTCGGCGGGTGCGCCGGTGACTCCCGGAAACGAATAAGATCTGTCCGCTTCGCCTGTCGACATGCGGGCAGATGGGACTACTCGGTCCGCAATGTGGTGGTGGGGTCGACTGCCAGGGCCCGGCGGGTGGGGATGTAGCTGGCGGCTACGGTCGCGATCAGGATGGACAGGGTGACTGTCGTCAGGATGACCGGGTCGGCTGGGGCTACTTCGTAGAACAGATTTTTTAGCGACTGGTTCAGGGCGAGCGCCAGAACGAGGCCCGCGGCCAGTCCGATGCCTACGGGCATCATACTTTCCTTCAGCACCAGGCCGATGACGTCGGCGGGGCGCGCGCCCAGCGCCATGCGAATTCCAATTTCCTTGCGGCGGCGGGCAACGGCGAAGGAGAGGACTCCGTACAATCCCACGGTGGCCAGCAGGAAGGCCAGCGCGGCGAACAGAGCGGTGAGCGTCGCGGTCTGTTCATGCTGCCAGGAATCGTTCTTGATGAAATTTTCCATGGTGCCGATTTCGGCGACGGCGCCGCCTTGCTGGGCGACGGCGTTGCGCACGGCGCGGGCGAGCGAGAGAGGGTCGACGGCGGTGCGGATAGCGATTTGCGAAGCGGGGGCGTCGCGATTGGAGCGGTAGACGGTCGGGCCCTCCTTTTCGAAAAGGCGCGAGCGCGTGTCGGCGGCGATGCCGACGATTTCCCACTGCTGTCCATCAAGGGTCATCGTGCGGCCGATGGGATCCTCGGTGGGATAATCGCGGCGGGCCAGCGCTTCGTTAATCACGATGCGGCGACGGTCGGCTGCGGTGAAGAACCGGCCGCGTTTGAGCGCGATGCCGAGGGTTGCGAAATAGTTTGGGGAGACGGCGCGGCTGCCCGCTTGTCCGGTCAGGGGTTGAGAACTTGTGAGGGCGGCGGACTGGACTCCGGGCAGCGTCGCAATCGCGTCGTAACAGGCCTGGAGGCGGGCAGCGGCGTTGGGATCCGAGCGCGGAATCGGCAGGCGGAGGACGAGGATGTTTTTGGGTTGGAAGCCGAGGTCGATTTCCTGGATGTGACGCATGGTTTTGAGCAACAGGCCGGCGGAGGACAGCAACACGACGGAGAGCGCGACTTCGGCGGTCACCAGGATTTTTCGCGCGAGGGGGGAGCGGGAGGCGGTTGCGTCTTTTAGTCCAGTGACGAGGTCGATGTTGCGGAGTTCAATCAGAGGAAGAATCTGCGCGGGGATACAGGCAGCGATCGCGATGAGGGCGGCGAAGGCGAGCGCGGGAAGATCGACGGTGACTCGGTTGAGGCCTGGCAGGAGCCGGGCGGAGTTGAGGTCGGGCGGGATGGTTTTTATGAGGATCGTCACCAGGGCCTTCGCGAGAAACGCTCCAGCCGCGGCGGCGATTAGGGCTAGCTGGAGCGCCTCGCCGAGCAGCAGTCGCAGGATGCGCAGAGGCGTCGCGCCGAGGGCTGTGCGGATCGCGATTTCGCGGCGGCGGGCTGTGGCGCGGGAGAGCAGGAGGCTCGCGACGTTGACCGAGGCGATGAGCAGCAGAAGAATCGACGCGGCGGCCAGGGCCAGCAGAGCGGATCGGACGGGTTGAGCGGCGGTGTCTTGCCAGGAGCGGACCAGGACGCTCGAGTCTTTCTGGATCGGAATGGCGCGGAGGGCTGATTGGGCTTGCGCGATGTTCACGCCATCGGCGCGGCGTCCGATGACGTAGAGATTTCTTGCGGCCTTTTCATTGAGAGGGACGAAGACTTCGAAGCCGGCGTAGTACATCCAGAAATTCGGCGGCAGGACGCCGATGACGGTGTAGCGCTCGACCTCGGGGGTGCGGGCGAAGTCGAGGGCGATGGAGCGGCCGAGAATATTGGGGTCGGCGGCGAAGTGGCGCTTCCAAGCCGCGTCGGTTAAGATCACCACGCGGTCTTCTTGAGGTCCAAAGTCACGGCCGAGGACCGGAGCAACGCCGAGGAGACGGAACAGATTCGGGGTGACCAGGGCTCCGGCGATCTGCTCGGGCTCGGTGGCGTTGGTGAGGAAGAAGAAGCCGATGTCGAAGGCGGCCATCGAACGGAAGGCTCTCGTTTCGTGCCCCCAGGCGCGAAAATTTTGAAGAGATGCGGGCACGGGATTGCCCTTCGGGTCGCGGGCTTCGATGGTTACCAGCTCGCCGGATTTTGGGTAGGAGAGAGGGTTCAGTAACAGGGGATGGACGAAGCTGAAGATCGCGGTGCAGGCGGCGACGCCCAGGGCCAGCGTCGAAGCGGCGAGCAGGTTTCGCTGGATTGTGAACATGTGAATCCCGAAAACGGACAGTTTAACTGGTTTAGACACCGCTTCCTGGGGTCGCGGCTCAGAAGGCGCCGGAGGCGTCGACACTCTCGAAAACACGGAAGGCCAGGCTTACAGCTTGCAGCCCAGCCCCATGCGTCAGCTTGGGGCTTGTGCAGACATGGAAGATAGCCCCAAGCTGACGCATGGGGCTGGACCACCGCACATCGTTTTCAGCACTATCGGTGCGCTGAGGGCGCATCCAGAACACGAGTGTCGACGCGGCTGCGCCACAACAGCCGCAGTTCTTTTGGAATGGCCCGGGGATTGCTTCGATACTTCGTTACAATTTACCCAGATGAGCGGAGATGGAAGAGTTCTTATCGCCGACGATCAGCCGGACGTTTTGGAAGCGCTGCGGCTGCTGTTGAAGGGCGAGGGATTTGAGATCGAATCGGCGGCGTCGCCGATGGGGATTCTGGCGGCGCTCGAGACGCGCGACTTCGACGTCGTGCTGATGGACCTCAACTATACGCGCGACACGACGTCGGGGCAGGAGGGGCTCGACACGTTGATGCGCATTCAGGCGATCGACCCGAATGTGCCGGTGGTGGTGATGACGGCGTGGGGCAGCGTGGAGCTGGCAGTCGAGGCGATGCGGCGCGGCGCGCGCGATTTTATCCAGAAGCCGTGGGACAACGCGCGGCTGATGACCATCGTGCGGACGCAGGTGGAATTGTCGAACGCTCTGCGGCGGGGGCAAAGGCTGGAGGCGGAGAATCGCCTGCTGCGGACCGAGGGCAGGCCCGCGCTGATCGCGGAATCGACGGCTATGCAGCCGGTGCTGCAACTGATTTCGCGCGTCGGGCCTTCGGACGCGAACGTGCTGATCACGGGCGAGCCGGGGACGGGCAAGGAAGTGGTCGCGCGCACGCTGCACGCGGTGTCATTGCGTCACAACCGTCCGATGGTGACGGTGAATGCGGGCGGACTGGCCGAAGGAATTTTCGAGAGCGAGCTGTTCGGGCACGTGAAGGGCGCGTTTACCGACGCGAAGATGGATCGCGTGGGGCGGTTCGAGCTGGCCGACGGAGGCACGCTGTTTCTGGACGAGATCGCGAATGTGCCTCTCAATCTGCAAGCGAAGCTACTGCGGGTGCTGGAAATCGGCGAGATGGAGCGGGTCGGATCTTCCAAAACACACAGGGTGGACGCGCGCGTGATTTCGGCGACCAATGCCCTGCTGCCGGAAGAGGTCGCGGCCGGCAGGTTTCGACAAGATCTGCTGTTCCGGCTGAATACCATCGAGATTCATCTGCCTCCTCTGCGCGAACGGCGCGAGGATATTCCGGTGCTGGCATCGCATTTTCTAGGCGTGCATGCGCGGCGGTATCGAAAAAATCTGCAAGGGTTCGATGCGGCGGCAATGCAGGGGCTGCTGGAGAATCCGTGGCAGGGAAACGTTCGCGAGCTGAATCACGTGATTGAGCGCGCGGTGCTGATGGCGCAGGATGCGCAAGTGAAACAGGCCGACCTGGCGCTGCGCAGCGGAGCGCAGGGGTCGATGCGCCTCGAAGATATGAGCCTCGAGGAAGTGGAGGCGTTCCTGATCAAGAAAGCGCTGGCGCGCTACAACGGCAACGTCAGCCATGCGGCCAACGCACTGGGGCTGAGCCGGAGCGCGCTATACCGGCGGCTGCAACGCTACGGTTTGTAAGTGGACTTCTCCAAGCTAAAACCCGTCCATGAACAGCGCATGCTGCTGCTGGCGCTGGCTTCCGGATTGCCGGCGGTGGTCACGGCGATGGTGATGCTGTGGGTGGGCGATTATTCGCCGAAGGTGCAGTGGACGCTGACCGTGGTGGTGCTGGGCGGATGGTGGGCGTGCGCGGCGGCGGTGCGGGACAGGGTGGCGTCGCCTCTGCGGACGCTGGCGAATCTTCTCGAAGCGATGAGGGAGGGCGATTATTCGATTCGGGCTCGAGGGGCGCGCGGAGAAGAAGCGCTAGGGGACGTGATGCAGCAGGTGAACGCGATGGCGACCACGCTGCGGGAGCAACGATTGGGCGCGCTTGAAGCGACCACGCTGCTGCGCAAAGTGATGGAGGAGATCGATGTCGCGATCTTCGCGTTCGACGGCGATCAACACCTGCGGCTGGTGAATCGCGCCGGGGAACGGCTGCTGGCCCAGCCTTCCGAACGCATCATGAATGCGAGCGCGGCGGCTCTGGAACTATCCGAGTTTCTGGGCGGCGACGAAACGCAGAGCATCCAGAGAACGTTTCCGTCAGGCCCCGGGCGGTGGGGGATTCACCGCTCCACATTTCGCGAGGGAGGGCTGCCTCATCAGTTACTGGTGGTGACGGACCTGACGCGCGCGCTGCGCGAGGAAGAACTGCAGGCCTGGCAGAGGCTGGTGCGCGTGCTGGGGCATGAGCTGAATAATTCGCTGGCGCCGATTAAATCGATCGCCGGGAGTTTGGAATCGCTGGTGAAACGCGACCCTTTGCCCAGCGACTGGCGCGAGGACACCAGCCGCGGGTTATCGATTATCGCGACGAGAAGCGAAGGCTTGAGCCGGTTCATGGGCGCGTACGCCAGGCTGGCCAAACTGCCTCGACCGCAACTGGCGGCGGTGGAGGTCGGCGCGTGGATTCGCAATGTGGCCAGCCTGGAGCAGCGCATTCACGCAGTGTTGAGGCCGGGCCCGGAGTTCACCATTCGCGGGGATCGCGATCAGTTGGATCAACTGCTGATCAACCTGCTGCGCAACGCGGTGGATGCATCGCTCGAAACAGGAGGCGGCGTGACCGTCGGGTGGTCCAGGCTGGGCTCGCAGTTGGAGGTCGTCATTGAGGACGAAGGGCACGGTCTTTCGAACACCGCGAACCTGTTCGTGCCGTTCTTCACCACCAAGCCGGGAGGCTCGGGCATTGGTCTGGTGCTGAGCCGGCAGATCGCCGAGGCGCACGGAGGATCGCTCGATTTGCGCAACAGGCTGGATGCGCCGGGGTGCCTGGCGCGGCTGATTTTACCGATTTAAATGTGGGGGCGGGTTAACGGACCGCAGCCGCCCTCGCCACGAACAGCCGCCTGGTAGCCCGCCCCACGTGCTGAAAACAAATTCGCGTTAACATAACTGATATTGCAGGATAAGACACCCGGCGAACCGTACCTGTCGATTGTCGTCCCGTCGCGCAACGACAATCACGGCGGCGATCTGCTCGAGCGCATGCAGATCTTCGTGACGGCCCTGCTGGAGCAGTGCCGCCGGTACCAGATCCCTTCGGAGCTGATCATCGTCGAGTGGAATCCCCCGGCAGACAGGCCGCCTATGGTTGAGGCGCTACGCTGGCCTCTGGAACCGGGTCCGTGCGCGGTGCGGATCATTGAGGTTCCTCCAGCGGAATTGGACCCGGAGCATGCAAAT
>OCZT010007920.1_pt1 | contig 10373 bp, 7 predicted proteins | sample 1539031 | NCBI WGS metagenome assembly OCZT01 (sample SAMEA3539308, study PRJEB22396) | soil metagenome | biome: tundra; feature: field; material: soil | place: USA | collected 2010-05 | depth 0.15 m
ATGCACCGTCCCGTCGCGAGGAGTATGCCCCCCCTACTTTAATTTTCAAGTATTGTCCTAAGAATAGCATTAGTGGCGTCTGGCGGTACAGGGAGCTGACTGACGGGGGCCCCGGTTCAGCACCACCCCGGCGCAGAGCGCCAGCCCCTCCTCATTTTAGGAGGGGAGCCGCAGTTCTGCGCAGGTGCTCACAAAGTGTTCGAACTAGGATTCTACCCGCTGCGTCGTGGGACAAAATTACCGAGGCGGTTGTGCTATACTCGCTCTTCCAAGCGAAGGAAGCGCAGTTTTGTGTGGACGGGCTGCCGATCATATCTTCGTGGTCCAGGCTAAATCCCCATCTCTCAATGCTGGCCTTCTCCCAGGAGCGTGCCGGGAGCTTCCGGGTTCGCGCTCAATTGTGGGCTTGATCCCGTCGTGTGCCTAATACGGAGGTTGTCCGTGGTGCCGATGAAGTCCGAGCGGATGGGACCGTTTCCGCGGTTTATCTCCGCCTCGCGCGGGATGTTGCTGGGTATTTCGCCCTGCGTTTTGGCCTGTGCCCTGTTAATGTCAACGCAGAATCTAAAGGCGCAGCAGGAAAGCACTCCTGTCACCAAACCCCAAGAGACTCCTCCCGTGACCAAGCCAAAAGAGACCATCGTGGTAACGGGCGTGTATGAACCCGTGCCGCTCGGCGAAGTGGATCGCCCCATCACCCAGCTCGATGTCCGCAGCAACGCACTGGTCACCAACTCGTTGGAGGATTTCCTGCGTCTCGACGCATCTGTTGATTTGCAGGAGCGCGGCGTGAACGGCACGCAGGCCGATGTCGCCATGCGCGGCGGGACCTTTGAGCAGACCCTGATCCTGGTGGACGGCTTCCGCATGAACGACCTGCAAACCGGTCATCACAACATGGATTTGCCATTCCCCGTGGACTCGCTTTCCGATGTCGAAGTGCTGCATGGAGCGGGTTCGGCGCTTTACGGTTCCGATGCCGTGGGTGGAGCCATCAACTTCATCACCCAGCCACCCCCTGTCACCGAGCTTCGCGTGCGCGGCGCCATCGGCAACTTCGGCGTCAACCAGGAGAGCGGCGTGGCCAGTCTGGTGACGCGCCGCTTGACGGAGCAGGTGAACTTTGCGCGCGATTATTCCTCCGGATTCACCACCGACCGCGACTATCGCAATCTGGCGCTCACTTCATTGACGGATTTTTCCACTGGATTGGGCAACAGCGAAATCATCGTGGCGCACAACGACCGCCCCTTCGGCGCCAACCTCTTTTACGGGCCTTACGATTCCTGGGAGCACACCAACACGTATTTTGTGGGCGCGAAGCAGGATTTGGGAAAATCCACTCAAATTTCCTTTGCCTATCGCCATCATCGCGACCGCTTCGTTCTGTTCCGCGAGAGCCCCGCCATTTACGAGAATCGGCACTCGCTCGATAGCTTTCAGGCGGCCGTCAGAAGGCGGCAGGGAATCGGCAACAACACCCATCTCTTTTATGGCGCGGAAGGCTACGACGACAGCATCCACAGCACCAATCTGGGCGACCACGCGCGCGGCCGGGCGGCGGCGTATGTGGCTCTGGACGCGCGCGCCTGGAATCGACTTTCATTCAACATCGCCGCGCGCGAAGAGGTTTACCGCTCCGTGCAGGGCCAGTTCAGCCCCAGCTTCAGCGCCGGCTATTGGCTGAATTCCCACGTCAAGGTTCGCGGCAACGTCAGCCACGCGTTTCGCGTGCCCACGCTGACCGACCTCTACTACCACGATCCCACCACCTTGGGAAACCCCAACCTGCGGCCGGAACGCGCCTGGGATTTTGAAGGCGGGCTGGAATGGAATGCGCCGCACCGGCTGCACGGCGACGCTACCGTGTTTCAGTTGCGCGAGCAGGATGTGATTGACTACATGCGCAGCTCGCCCGCCGACCAGTGGCAGGCCACCAACATCGACCGGCTTCATTTCAACGGCATTGAGGGCTCGCTGAAGGCGCCGCTCTCCAACTCTCAGGAGATCGACCTCAGTTACACCGCGATGCATGGCTACCACCAGGACATGCCGGGCGTTCAATCGGAATACGCCTTCTGGTATCCCGCGCAGTCCGCCGTGATTTCTTGGAGGGCGCAGTTGCCGTACGGCCTGCTGGCTCGGTCGCGGGTGGGCGTTCTTGACCGCTACCAGTACAAAACCTATGGCCTGTGGGATATCTACCTGGCTCGCAATACGGGACGGATACATCCCTTCGTTCAACTCACCAACCTCACCAACACTTCCTACCAGGAAGTTCAGATGGTCGCCATGCAAGGCCGCGCGATTGTGGCCGGCGTGGAGGTTGTGGTGTTTTCAGGAAAGAAGTAACGACGGAGCGAAATGCAGCCACTAAAGCAACCCACACTTCCTTGTTGACATTAAGTCCCTGTGGCGGTATATACCCCATCTGCAGCATCCTACACACTGAATCCGGTACAACTTAAACTTGAGGAGGAGCCTAACTATGCTTGGTGAGCAGATTGGTGAAGTTCACGGAAAGCGGACAGCAAGGCGGGTGCTCTCGACGGATGGCGGAACGTTTAAGGTGGAGGTTTCGTTCGAAGGCAATGGAAAAGTGCTGGGGGTCGACGTGCATGAAGTCGGGACCTATTGGTCAGTATCGCTGCCCGGCGGCGGATTGTATGGAGAGGGCCAAGGAGTGGTACTGACTGCGAACGGCGGAATGGCTACCTGGAAGGGGGGAGGCGTGGGAAAGTTTGGGGAGGGTGGTGCGGTGGGCTATCGAGGCGCCATCTATTACAGCACAGCGACTCCCGGCCTCGCCCGGCTGAACGGTGTCGCCGTGGTGTTCGAGTTCGATGTGGACGCGGAGGGAAACACTCACTCTAAAATCTGGGAGTGGAAGTGATTTAGCCTTGGGCCGGGGATGCCGAGGTAGACTTCCCCGGAATCAATTTTCCAAGAGGCTCGGTTGCCTTGGCATCCGAGCCTCTTCGTTTTGGTACCGCACCTTGGTGGCCGGAGTGGTCGCGTAGCTACGGTCAACGGTTTTTTTGCGGTGGGCTTTCCTGACGGCCATTGTAATTGACTGGAAGTTCCTCGCAAAAGGACGGACCCACCGTCGGAGTGCTCGCCGCAGCGACACCGTGGATACAGGAGTTTTGGTGATGACATCCGATCCTTTGCGATAGCGGAGCTAGGGTGTGCCGGGTGTTCCACGAGGCAAAGTCAGCCATGAAGCGCTATACTCTCCGCAAGCGAAGGGAGAATACATGGACAGACGTCACTTCATAACCAAGGGCGCCGGAGCGGTTATCGCCTCGTCCCTGCCAAAAAAGCTCAAGCTGTTTCCAAACGGTGCGGTCTCGGCGGAGTCGATCGGTACGGCCCCGAGTCAAGCTAGAAGTGAGCGAAATGCCACGGGCCGTCATCGCATCGGCGTCAATTACACTCCATCAAACAACTGGTGGTTCTGTTGGAACGAGTGGAATGTGGATCCGATCAATCGGGACCTCGACGCCATCGCGGCTTTGGGAGCTGACCACCTGCGGATTATGCTGGTATGGCCTTATTTTCAGCCCAACCTGACTTGGGTAAGTGGGGCCCATCTGGAGCGATTGAGCGAACTGCTCACGCTGATGGCAGAGCGCAAGTTGGATGCCCTGGTAACCGTTTTTACCGGGCAGTTGAGCGGCTGGTACTTTCTGCCTCCCTTTAACAAGCCCGATCCTGCACTTTACTCCGATCCCGAAATCTGGGCGGCACAGGAGCTCCTAATTCACGAGCTGGCGCACACGATGAAGGCTCACGACAACATCATCGGTTTCGACTTCGGCAACGAGATGAACACTTGCTGGAGCGCGGAGCCGGCGGTGGGTGATGCCTGGATGGTGAAGATGTTCGCGCTGATGAACTCTGCCTACCCGGGGGGCGTCCACGTGAACGGGACCGATCACAAGCCGTGGTTTCAGCCGACAACCTTTTCTCCGCGGGCGCTGGCTGCCAACCCCTTTCCGGTTGTGCACACCTATCCCTACTGGACGAATGCGCTGAAGTACGGAGGCCCCATGGATCCACCCAGTACAAGGTTGCTCGTCGCCTTCGCAGCTCTGGTCCGCTCTTATGCCGGCGATCCTCAGAAGCCAGTTTGGGTCGGAGAGTTCAACACTTGTATTGAGTCGCTGCCTGAAAAGCTACAGGCGGCCTGGCTGGAAACGGCCGTCACGGCTGCCATCCAATCGGGAGTAAGCTGGTTCACTTATTGGGATAGCCACGATGTGGATCGAAAGTTCGCGTTCAACCCACTGGAATACAGTCTTGGGCTCCTTACGAATGATGGAAGGGTGAGAGTGCAAGGCAGGGTGTTCAAACAACTCGCTGCTGCCTATAGTGGCAAGCCTGTAGTATTTCCAACTATAGCTCCTCCCCCTCCACCGGTGCAACACAACTTCGGTGCAACCTGGAAATGGATGTTGGATTTCCTGGAATGGAAGCCAAAATCTGCTGGGATGTGAAGCGAGTAGAGCAGGTCTCTAAGATCGACGACTGATGGTAATATCCTGATGCCGAAGCCGCCGCTCGTGCCGAGGATCCACGGACCGGCCGTTTACGGTGTGCGTCGGGGACATCCGTTTATCTAACGGATTCCGCGCACTGGGCAGCGGTCGACCGAGAGGAGAATTGGTCATGAGTTCAATAACCAGACGCCGGTTCTTTGCCGGGGCAGGGGCGATCACGGCCTTGGCTACCTTTCCAACCCCAGCAGTGGGAAACAGCTCGCAGGGCTCGGAATGGCCGGCGGGTGACGTGGAGAACACGTCCTTTCGCCTGTCGCTTTCTCCTCGCGAAGGGCTTAAGAATACTCGCCTGCTTCACCTGCCCGGCGGACTAATCCTGGCGGATGCGGACTATAGTTATTCGTTTGAGCGTCCCACATTTCAGGCGAGTCGGATGGTCAAGTCTGATGATGGCTCGGTCTCCATCCATCTGCAAGGAGGCGCGTGGGGAGGAAGTTTGGAGATCCTCCAGAAGTTTCATTTGCCGCATGGCAAGCCCTGGATGGAAGAGGAAATCACGTTGGTCAATCGGGGCTCCGTGCCGTTAGACCTCTCTCGCGAGCGATGTGGTTTCGTCCTTCCGCTGGCGCTCGAAGCGGAGAAGGTCAGTGGGAGATGGAAGGAATTCAAACTTACGGCCGTGCCCTACCGCCGCGAGCCCCAAGGTAACAGGTCACAGTATTTCGACTTTTCACTGGATCAGATCCTTAGCGAAGAATTCCGGTCGGAGCTCATGACTTACGACACGAAGGCGACGCCGGTCTACGCTTCCGAGGGCTGGGTCTGGACGGACGGCAACCTGGGTTTCTTGGTTACCAAGTACAGCCAAGAGGGAATGGAATGGTCGATCCTTGACCGCGTTCCCCTGGGAAAGGAGCGCGCGGGGTTCCGCTGGGGAGGGATTGGCTCGTACCTCGACGAACCAGAGCACGGAGCCTGGCTACCCCGGGGGGAATCCCATCGCTATGGCGTGACGCGTCTCACGGCGTATCAGGGTGGGATGCTTGAAGGTTTCTACACCTTTCGTCAAGAAATGGCCGAGCGCGGGCATGGGTGCCCGCCGGGTTTCAACCCTCCGGTTCACTGGAATGAACTCTACGACAACAAGCTCTATTGGCTTCCCGGCGACCAGCAGGGCGACCCGGAAATGCGCAAGAAGTATTACCTGCTCGCGGACATAAAAGAAGAGGCCGCCAAGGCCAAGGCGATCAGTTGCGAAGCGCTCTACCTGGACCCCGGCTGGGATACGCTCTTTGGTTCCAAGATCTGGGATGAGACAAGGATGGGCCCCTGCAAAGCCTTTGCCGAGATGCTGCGGCGCGACTACGGATTGAAGCTGTCGCTGCACACACCCTTGTCCGGATGGTGTGACCCCACGGCCTACCCTCCCGAGATATACCGTATGGACCGGTTTGGTCAACGGCTCACCTGGGAGAGGAGTTCGGGGTTCGGCTCCTCGCCGCTTTGCGGAGCTTCCGGCCAGTACGTCGAAGAAACCGCCCGGCGGCTGAAGGCGCTGGCCCGCGACGGGGTAACATTCTTCATGTTTGACGGCAACGGTTACCATGCCGAGTGCTGGGACCCACGACATGGCCACAGTGTGCCCGCCCAGCGGGAGGAACATGTTCAAGGGATGTTCCGCCTGGCACGGCTGGTCCATGAGGAATATCCGCAGGTGCTGATTGAGATGCACGAGATGAATGGCCCCACGCCATCCTACTATGGGCATGGCCGTGTCTCCCCAGACCGGCAGTCTTCCCAGGCGTTGGGATATGATTCTGTCTGGGCCTTCGAGCTCATGTGGGGCCCCATGGCGGACCTTTTGAGTGGCAGGTCTATCGTGCTGTACTACTACGCTCTTGCTTACGGCCTGCCTCTCTACATCCACATCGATCTACGCACGGACAACGCCAATGCGTTGGTGTTCTGGTGGAACGCCTCCACCTGTCGGCATCTCGGTATCGGAGGAACTCACAAGGACGCTGCCGTCCAGAAGGCCCATCATGAGGCCATGGCGACCTATCGCAGATTGGAAGCCTTCTTCAAGGCGGGCGCGTTCTACGGGCTGGACGAAATGATTCATGTTCACGTGCATCCATCGGAATCGGCCGCGGTCGTCAACTGCTTTAACCTGGGAGACCACTCGGTCGCCCGCAGGATTGAAATTGACCTTGCGAAGTTCGCACTGGACGCGAGCCACAATTACGAAGTCAAGGGGGCCCCGGCCCGGCGAGAGAAAAATTGTTATATCGTTGACACCGAGATTCCGAGCCATGGCCATGTTCTGCTCGAAGTGCTGAAATCAGCGTGAAGCTTCAATCGTGCCCAGCAAGTGCGATTTGCTCGTTCAGAAGGGACCATGATGGATCTGGGTCTAAGCAAGAAAGGCGATATTGTGACCGGTGGCGAGTCGGGAATTGCCGGAAACTAACTCTCCAAGTGGATCAAGAAACCCTGGACCTGCCAGCGGAGCTCCCCGCGAACAAGGAAGTCCTAGCGCGCGACCGGGCGGCTTCGAAACCATAGCAGATTTCCCTTCGTTCCGGAACCGCCATCACCATGAAATGCCCGCCGCTGCTCTGCTGCTCCGTCGCCTGCGGCTATTCTCCACCCGCTGCCTGAAACTACAAATGACCGGCACCCGCGAAGATCCGGGTGCCAGCCTTTGCCTAAAGCAGATGGTTTGCACTACCGGTTAGAGGGATAATTCACCTGCACGGTCAGGATTTCGAATGGATGAATGGGCGCCGTGACGGTATCCTTTACGATATTCAATGCCGACCCCTCGGGCTTTTCCATCAGGTTGGTGATGGTGGCTCCCGTGGCGCCTTTGGGCACGTGGATTTCAACATCGCCCGATCTTCCCGCCCATTCATAGACGCGGAAGATCAGGCCGTTACTGTCCTCAGCTTTCTTGAGAGCGGTCAGCACCACATTTTCAGGCTTCACGGTTATGTATGCATGTTCCGCAGGCAAGCTGCCGGTGTGTGCTTCCACCTGCATCGCCTGGAGTTTGTAGTTATATTCGTAGCCGTGCCGGACCGTCAGCGCCTGTCTCCAATCACCGCCGTGCGGATATAGAGCGTAGCAAAAATACTGATGCCCGCGGTCGGCCTCGGGATCGGGCCACGTCGGCGAGCGCAGCAACGAGATGCGCAGCACATTGTCCTTGTCGTCGTACCCATACTTCGATTCATTCAACAGACTGAAGCCATGTTGTCCGTCTCCCAGGTCGGCCCATCGCAACGCCGGCACTTCGAACTGCGCTTTCTCCCAGCTATTGTTGCGCGTCGTCGGCCTCTCGATGCTACCATAGGGAATCTCGTAGGTTGCCTTGTCGGTGGTCGCGGCCAGCGGAAACGCGGCTTTCAGCAATACATGCGTCTCATGCCAATCGAGGTCATTCGCCACATCCACCTGGTCCGCGCCCGCGTCGAGCGTAATGTCCTGCACGAACTTCGAGTTCTGCCATGTGCGGGTCACTCGAATCACGGCGCGCAGCGGCCCTTTCTCAATCAGTTCAACCGACTCGGCATTCTCAATCGGAGTGGAGTGATCGAGAGTGCCGGGATCGATGTTCCAGGCGTCGTACTCTTTCGGCAAATCTTTGAAAGCCTGCAACTGATTGCCGCACGCGCCGGGCGCGAGCGTCTCGAATTTCGTGTGCTTGTCGTAGAGGCTGGTAATGCACCCGGTTTGCTTATCCACGGTGACCTTTAGTGCAGTTCTCAATCGTCAGCCCATCCGCCTTTAAATCGCTTGCGAACGGCTGCGTGCCCGGAATGACGTGGAGCACTTTGTATCCCAGTGACGGCACGTCCCTGATTGCTACAAGCAGGTGGTAGCTGTTGGTTTTCGTATCGTTCTGCAAAATCTCCGACGGCACAACGCGATTGGCCGCATCCAGCACGGTCACGCCGCCCACCGCGGGCGCCGGCATCTGCACATCCACGGTTACTAATCCCGAGCGCTCCCAGGCCAGGGGGTTGAAGACGAGCACGGGCACGCCCCCGGCAACCTGCGTGTTGATGCCGGCCGCCAGCGTCTTCAGGGCCTTTTGCGAAATCTCATTCGTCGCCCAGCGTACCTGGTCGTAATCCTGCTGGGCTTCTTTATAGATGGTTCCGATTCCTGAACCCGCCGCCAGGTCATGGAAGTCATTGAAGGTAATTTTCTTCCATGCTTCCGTCAGTTCTTCGGCCGGATACGGCTTGCCTCCGAGCCAAGCCAGCGACGCGTATTTCTCCGCATTCAGCGCCCATTCTTCGCTCTCCCGCATATTGCGCTTGTGGCTCGCCTGCGTGGTCATCACCCCGCGGTGGTACTCGAAATACATCTCGCTCTTCCACGTCGGAATCGCCACCTGGCCTTCAGGGGGAGCCGCCGGGGCCTTGTATCCTTTGGCGGTCGATGCCGGATTTCTTGTAGATCTGCGGCAATTGCCAGGTGTATCCAAACGAATCCGGGTTCCAGCCGATCCGCACATCCACGCCATACTCTTTTTGGAACCATCGTTTACCCACCAGCAGTGACCGAACCTGCGACTCGCCGTCGGGCATATTCAGATCCGGTTCCACCCACATGCCGCCCACAATTTCCCAACGTCCTTCCTTGATGCGCCGTTTGATCTCCTCATTTATCTGCGGGTACTTATCTGCAAGCCAGGCGTTGTACTGCGCCGCCGACTGGGTGAACGTGTAATCCGGGTATTCATTCATCAATTGCAATGCCGTGCTGTAGGTTCTCTTGACGGCGTCCACCGTCTCGGTCCATGGCCACAGCCATGCCGCGTCGATGTGCGGGTTTCCGGTTATGTGCAGTGTGGTTTGCTGAAGCATCGGCTTCAGTCCTTCGATCGTTGCCTGAGCCTGCTTGAGTGAGGCATCAAACTTCGCCTGATCCTGCGCGTCCAGCGCCGCCAGATCGACCTCGCCAATCGCCTTTTCCAGAGTCACCGTATCTGCAGCAATATCCTTGGAGAAGCCTGGAATCAGCAACGCCGCGGACAGGATCTCCAACCTTAGATCCTCGGGATTCGGCCGGTTCTCGGCGAAATCGACTTTCAGATCCGCTCCGACGAATTTTTTCTGGTCCACCGTGTGCAACAGCTTGACGGCCACCAGCACCTTGTCGCCTGGCTTTGCCTTGTCGAAGAGCACAATCGGTTCCAGGTCATCACCCAAGGCCACGCGCCGCCCGTTGAAATAGAAAATCTCCGGCATGGGGCCATTGGCGTCGGTGGCAAACCTGAACCATACCCGCGCGCCCGTGAGGTCGTATCCGTGCAGACCCTGGGGAACTTCGATCCACCGCCTGAACCACACCGCGTCCTGCGGCGCTTCCATTCGCGGCTTCTCCAATGGCCACGCGGAGTCGTCCAAATCCGGCGATTCACCATGGGCAAGGTCGCCCGCGTGAAACCGCCATTCTTCCGCCGGAAGTCGGTTGAGCCCCGACAGCCGTTCAACCACCGCCTGGGAGCGGCCACTGAGGGGCTTGACGATCTCCCCCGCCTGCGCCGCGGTCTGCGCGTTTGCCGGCACGCTGTTGAACACGCCCATAACGGGCAGTAACAGTGCCACCGCCACCAGGCTGACTTTCAAAACCTGCATCCCGGCCCCAAGAACCTGCGTGCTCTTCAAAGCTCTCATTCGAGATCTCCTGGTTCACTTAGCAAACGAAAATGGCCCGCATTTCCGCGGGCGAACCACCATCATAACATCGCCGCGAATTATACTCTTGTGAACATATAAGTGGAAACGATACATTCAAATGGTCTGCGATTCAGACAGTGGGGGGAGGGCGCGAGGCTGGCGGGAGGCAGGAGCGGCG
>OCZT010007921.1_pt1 | contig 10373 bp, 10 predicted proteins | sample 1539031 | NCBI WGS metagenome assembly OCZT01 (sample SAMEA3539308, study PRJEB22396) | soil metagenome | biome: tundra; feature: field; material: soil | place: USA | collected 2010-05 | depth 0.15 m
ATTAAAAAATTATCTTTGCTCAAAATAGGTTCGTCCAAAGTCAAGGTATGACCGCAACGTCCAAAATTTGTTAGCAGGGCTCGAACCAAGTATATGTACGTTGTTTTCACTCATTTCAAGTTCTCCGGTTTTTCTGAAAGCAAACCTTCGCTTGAGCGAAGGTATTACTCAAAATTAGGATTAATTTGCATTCTGCCATTATGAGCAGGGAGGCAGGTACACGGCACAAATAGGTTTTGCAATATGGGTTTCACCCTTTCCTACTCACCCCCGTACAAATACAGCAGTACCGGCTTAGAAAAAAGGTATACACTCATGTTGTTGGGGGCAATCGCTTTTAATGCTTAAGCTTTTTAGGGTCAAAGCGGTTATCCCAAAATGAAAGAAGTTCTATTCTGGTGGGATGAACTCTATAAAGCAGGCTATTCTGTTTTGTCAGGAGAGCTTTTCGTACTTTCTTTGATTTTGATTGCTTAAAAGAATTAGGAAATTCCGAAATATGATAAAGTGTTTCATTGACCTTTTTAATAAACTTCTGAATTTCTCTTACGGTCCACTTCTTGTGCAAATAGGTAATAATACTATCAAAAGTTTCTTCCGCTTCTTCCGTCCACTTAATCTCTAAGCCCATTTTTGATATTTCTTCATTACTTCTTTGTGTGACTTAAATTCGCCTTTATCGGCTTGGGTTATACCTCTTTCAACAGAAGCCTTTTGTGCATCAGAAAGTTCATCCCAAAAATCAACTTCAAGAGTTTCCTTTTTAGATAAAAGAGTATAGATTGCTTTCAATATTTTACTATCCTGTACATCTTCAATTAACTGATGCAGGCTTGATTTTAATTCTGCGGTACTCATGGTAGTATGTTTTTGTTACAAATATACTCCAAAAACGGCTGAACAAAAGTATGCAGAGTAAAAATCAGCGATAAAAAACAGGACTTACGCAGAGTTTTATTTTTGCCACAGATTTTATAGATTAACACCGGTAGCAGGGGTGAGTCAGAAGTAATTCACTATCCCGAAATTCACCTTACCTGCTTTCAGATTAATGGGATTATTAAATTCTTTGCCCAATGCGTAGTTGATAGAAAAAATTCCCGCCTTGGTTTCAAAACTTATTCCGGCACCAAAACCGTAAGGCGTATCATAGCGGTCACTGGTGAAGGACACACTTTGGTTTTCATAATACGCTCCATCGCCAAAAAAATAGAGGTAAGAATTTTCTTCCAGCAGGTAGCGGTACTCCAGCGTGAAAATACAATATTGAGAAGCATAAATGGATTCTTCGTCAAAACCGCGCAGTGTTTTAAATCCACCGATGCGGAACAATTCATTCTGAAACATATTGTCGTTCTGCAGGTAAGCGGACCGGGTTCCGAGTTTCACAGTGCTCCGATTTTTTATCGGGACAAAAATTTCAGCTTCCAGTTCAGCGGTATACTGAACAGAATTTAACTTCAGCCCGTTATAAATATTAGCATCGAGTTTGGAATTCTGTTTAATGATTTTATTTCCTGCTCCAATTGTTGCGAGCACAGAATATCCTCTTCTCGGGTTCAGGCGGTAATCTAATTTTTCAGATTTTAAACTGATACCGTAAATAGAAGAAGTAATATCGGCATACGGGGGAAGTGTGGCAGCATTTTGCAATCCTGCCGTGGAGATCAATGTCATCTGCCTGCGGTTGACAAAAGCTTTAAAATAATTTCCTCCAGAAAGAAGATACTGTATTCCGAAGTTCGGATTCACTTCCAGGTAAGTGGAATCTTTTTTGTACAGTTTGAAACTGGCATCGATCCCGAAGGGGGTTTTGAAGAGGAAAGGGAAAACGAATTGTGTCTTCAGATCCTGGGTGCTTACCTGCAATCGTTTCCAGGTAAGTTCGAACAATTCCCCTCGATAGAAAGAATTACTGAGTTTCAGATGGGCATCACCGGTTAAAAGGATTTTTCCTGTCTTGTTGTCAGGAAGCAGCCCAACAATTCCATCAAACTGGCTCGCGCGCTTTTTCTCCAGGAATAATTCCACTTTTGCGTTTTCACCCGGGAATAAAATCCTGAACGGAATTTTTTCTTTCACGAACGGCAATTCCTTGACACGCGTACCAATTTTTCTTATCAGCGCCTCATTGTACAGATCTCCATTTTTTATGGAGAGATAGCTTTGCAGGTATACAGGAGAAATTTTCGCAGTACCATGGCTTACTACACTGTCAATCTTGATGAGATTATTTTTTTGCAGATTGAGCGATGCAGAAAGCGAACTTTCTGAAATAACGATGCTGTCCAATTTCACCGAAGCGAAAGGGTATCCGTTGTTTTCACAATAAGAAAGAATTTTTTCCTGGAATTTCCGTACATCTTTAAAGTAAAGCAGTTTCCCTTTGAAAAGTTTTTCCCTGTACCCCACCTCGCTCAGGATCCCTTCATCCACATTTCCTTTTCGGAGCGTTGCCCATTTGTATTGCTCACCTGTTTTTATCCATACAACCTCGCGCAAAGAATCATTCACTAAACTGTCGGCAGATGCAGAAAGATAAGCATTATCATATAAGCTAAAAAAAACATTCTGAATTTCCTTGTCGCGTTCGTTTTTTGAAATAAAAGATTTTTTGTAGGAAATCTTATTCAGAATTTCATTCGGCTGAACAGATTTTATTTCAAGAGAAAGCAGCTTCTGAGCAAACGCTTCGACTCCACTCAGCGTGACAAGAGAAAGAATCAAAATACAAACCCGTTTCATGAATTAAAGATACGAGTAATAACGGAAAATATTGTTTGAAGAATCAAATCAATAAACCACCCCGGGGCAGCTCTTTTGTGCCGGGCGGTAAATAATACCTATGCGAAGTTCCCAGGCTCGGTTATGGATGTTGAGAGGAGCGGTTTTATAAGCGTAATAAAAAGGAGTATCGGGATTATAGTGCACTTCTATAAATGGCTTAAAATTACTGTAAACGATTTTTTCAAATCCTGCTCCAATTGACCAACTGAAATTAAATTTTTGGAATGCACCCGTAATGGCAGGAGATTTTGTGCCTTGCGTGAGCAAATATTCCACACGAGGCCCCAAAAGCAGGTATGGGAATCCGTTATATGTTTCGTACTGGAATTTCAAAAAATTATTCCAGCAGATATAGTTCAAACGATTTCTGAAAGTGGCGCTGTCTGTTTTATCCTTACATCCTTTCTGGTCATATTGAATTTCTGTCACCCATCGGATGTTGTCGTTATCAATGAATTCAGCTCTCACAGAACCGTTGAAGCCAAAAATATTTTTCTTGCGTTCAATCCCAGAAGAGCCATCCGGGTAATGCAGAAACCATTTTTCTTTTGCAAGATCTACTCCGGCAGTGATGCCGATGCCCTGGAAGAACTGACCGAATGCAAAGCTGGCAGTATGCAGTTGGCAGTATGCAAAGAGAACAATTAAATAATATTTTTTACTCATTTTTTGTATTTGCTTGATGACTGCCAATTGCCAACTTTTTTAAGCGCTTTGCGCCTCTGCTTCTTTATTTACTTTTTTAACCAATCCCTGCAAAACCTTTCCCGGACCCACTTCCACGTAAGAATTTATTCCGTCTGCCGTCATTCGCTGAATGGTTTGCGTCCATCGCACAGGAGCGGTAAGCTGCGCGATCAAGTTCTTTTTTATCTCTCCAGGATCTGTAACAGGACATGCGGTTACATTCTGATAAACAGGGCAGATGGGTTTGTTGAAAGTTGTTGAGTTGATGGCGGCTTCCAGCTCTTTTTTTGCAGGTTCCATCAGCGGGGAATGAAAAGCACCTCCCACAGGAAGAACCAATGCACGTTTTGCTCCTGCGGCTTTCATCTTTTCACAGGCGATGTTCACGCCTTTGATCGAACCGGAGATCACCAACTGGCCGGGACAATTATAATTTGCGGCAACCACCACTTCGCCTGAGTTTGAAATTTCAGCGCAGATATCTTCAACAATTTTATCATCCAGATTTAAAATTGCAGCCATGGTGCTCGGATTTGCCTCGCATGCTTTCTGCATTGCCATCGCTCGTTTGTACACCAGCGACAGTCCATCTTCAAAAGTCAGTGCATTGGCAGAAACAAGGGCTGAAAATTCTCCGAGGGAATGCCCCGCCACTGCGTTCGGCTGAAATGCTTCACCCAAAGTTTTAGCAAGGATAACCGAATGAAGAAAAATTGCAGGCTGGGTTATATTGGTTTTCTTTAATTCCTCATCTGTTCCGCCAAACATGGTATCTGTGATACGGAAACCAAGGATCTCATTGGCTCTTGAAAAAAGTCCATTTGCAAGCTGGGAATTTTCATAGAGCTCTTTGCCCATTCCTGAAAACTGCGAACCCTGCCCGGGAAAAATGTATGCCTTCATAATCTACGAATAACGAATTTTTACGAATGTACGAATGGGAACTAAATGAAAAAGGAAGTATAAAACAGAAATATTAACAACCACTTGTGTTATTCGCTCCCTTTAGGGTTGGGACTACTACTTCTTAATAAATATAAACTGCCCTCCTTCATCGCCAGTGTCCTTCAGCGGAGCAAGTTTGGGAGTTTGGTCGGAATTATTTACAACGGGTATTTTTATTTTATCATAGAGCTGGCTCGCATCAAAATATTTGCTGTCGTTTTCATTTAATGATTTTAAAAAGTAATACGCAAACACCGAATGCCCGTTTTTACCTCCATCCATCACGGGTTCAATACCGCCCGAAGTGAATGCCTGGCGCGAAGCGAGGCCATGCACTTCCTTATAATACTTTTCGGAATTCTCAAACGGAACGGAAACAGTATTGCCCCTGAAAAGATCTCCGCTGAAGCATGCATCGGCCACAAGTAGCGTATGTTTTGATTTGATTCCGCCAAGATACGTTTGAAGATCATTATTGGAAATATAATCGGCAGTGGATTTTGAAGCAGCGTCAATGGGAACCCAAAATCCTTTGTTCAATTCCTTTTTATATTCTCCATGACCGGAATAATATATAAATACATTGTCATTTTCTTTTGCATTCTGCACCAGCCATTCCAATTGCGCTATGATCGCCTTGCGTGTTGCCTGTTCGTTGTAAAGAGTTAGGAAATTGTCAAACTTATATTTCGAATTCAATGTTGTTTCGATGGCTTTGGCATCGTTCACGGCATTTTGCAGAGGCGGCCAGTTACCTTTGTATTTATCAATGCCGATGATAAGCGCATAATAATTACCAACCACCATCTCTTTCGACTTGGCAACATTGAGTCCTTTTAACGGATCCCCGCTTCCTCGGTATTGGGGCTGTTCAGGCACGCCTGTATTGATTTGCGCATTGGTATTGACGGCAGTATTCGAAGGAGGAGCAGCTGCAGATTCATCTTCAGAAACTTTTGCTTTGGTAAGAAATTCCAGAACGTATTTCCCATTTTCCTTATCCACCTGTTCTTTTTCTTTCTCAATGACGGAATCGGGCTTGGTGGAAAAAAGCCCTTTGCCAAATTTCTTAACGCCCTTTTCAGCACCGGAGGAAGCCACGTGTTTTACAATGAAAGTAACTTCCACTCCAGCATCCAGGTTAATCTGCTCTGTCAATCTGCCAAACGCGGTATTGGAAAAAGTAATTTGTGCGGAATACAATCCCCGGTTAAGCTGCCGGGCCTTTACATTGGTCTGTGGTGAACTATTATAGGAAATTCCATTCAATATAACTGTGAACGTCTCCCCGTTTTCGGTAAAAAATACCAGGTTGGATTTTTGAGAGAATGCGAGTGCCGCCTGGAACAAGATCAAGGCGGTAAAAAATATTTTTTTCATAATGAGAAAAGATTGAAAAACCTTATAACAAAATTCATGCTAAAGATACAAATAAAAAAACAATGTTAACTAAACCTCGAATTTATACTGAACATACAATAGAAAATTGAAATACCTCAGTAAATATCTTTTAGCTGCTAATGAAATTTACCTGCCACAAGCTGAATAAATTCATCCCTGGTTTTCGAATTATCGAGAAACCCTCCTGTAAATGCAGATGTGGTAGCCACCGAATTTTGTTTTTGAACTCCGCGCATCAGCATGCACAGGTGTTTTGCTTCGATCACCACGGCCACTCCAAGTGGTTTAAGTGTATCCTGAATACAATCACGAATTTGGACCGTAAGCCGTTCCTGCACCTGTAATCTTCTTGCAAATGCATCCACTACCCTGGGGATTTTGCTGAGTCCGACAATTTTCCCATTCGGAATATAAGCAATGTGCGCTTTTCCAAAAAACGGTAGCAGGTGATGTTCGCACAAGGAATAAACTTCAATGTCTTTCACGATCACCATTTCTTTGTAAGCCTCATTGAATGTGGCTGATTTTAAAATATCCGCAGGATTCAAACAGCTTCCATGCAGAAGATATTGCATTGCTTTCGCAACACGCTCAGGAGTTTTCAAAAGCCCTTCGCTGCTCATGTCTACACCTGAAATTTTCAGTATCTGCCTGTAATGCTCCGCAAGTTTCTCCGTAGTTTCCGGGTTATACTCGTCAATTTTTTTATAGTTGCTCATAGGGGGTTGAATTATTTACCGAAATATTCTACATAATTATTTTCTGTTTCCTGAATTTTCACACAATGAAGTTCGCAACCAAGTTTTTTTATCGAAGTTTCAAGTTGCTTCCATATTTCCACTGCCAATGTTTCTGTCGTGCTGAGTTTTCCCTTCATAAAATCCACATCAAGATTTATATTCTTATGATCAAGTTTGGAGATCACGTTTTCGCGGATAACATCGCTCACATCGGAAAGATTAGCCACAAAACTTGTATCCGGATTTTGTTCACCTTTCACAGTAACAAACAATTGATAATTGTGTCCGTGCCAGTTGGGGCTTGCGCACTTGCCGAATATTTCCAGGTTCTTTTCAGCAGACCAGTCCTCTCTCACCAGCTTGTGTGCTGCCGAAAACTGTTCCCTGCGTGTGATGTAAACCATGTGTATTAAAAAGAGCTGCAAATATAGAAACAAGGACGAAATGACAAATGACGAACGACAAATGATGAATTATTACATTCGTATCTTTGAAATCAATAGTATTCCATGAAAATCCTTCTCGTATCTGCCACGAAATTTGAGATCGCCCCGCTGCTGAAGAACTTTAAAAAGATTCGTTCAGAAAAAAATCTCAGTACGTTTCGTTTTGGAAAACACACCATTGATGTTCTTCTGACAGGAGTCGGGATGACTGCTTCTGCTTTTCACCTTGGGAAAATTTTGAGTAATAAATATGATCTGGCGATCAATGCAGGAGTTGCGGGAAGTTTCAAAAAAAATATTCCACCCGGAACTGTCGTGAATGTAGTGAGCGATCGCTTTGCGGATTTGGGAGCGGAAGATGGAAATAGGTTTCTGACGTTGAAGGAAATGGGACTGGAAGAAGTCACAAGTTTCAAGTCTCAAGTTTCAAGTCTCAAGATCAGAAAAGTGTTATCCGGTCTCCCTAGTGTAAAGGGAATCACAGTCAATACCGTTCATGGAAATCCTGCCAGCATCAAAAAAGTTGTACGAAAATTCCATCCGGACATTGAAAGCATGGAAGGCGCTGCCTTTTTCTTTGCCTGTGATCTTGAAAAAATTCCCTGCCTGCAGATCCGCGCCATTTCAAACTATGTGGAGAGAAGAAATAAAAAAAACTGGAAGATGGAGTTGGCAATCAGAAATCTGAATTTATTCCTGCAGCAACTTCTATCTGATTTATAGAGCCGGAAACTATTTATTGGAATTATCCTTTTGGCTACTTTCCTACCTGTATTTTTACTACCTTCGCTGCCCTTTAAACAAAGTATGCAAAAAATCAGGAACATCGCCATTATCGCCCACGTTGACCACGGAAAGACAACCCTCGTTGACAAAATTCTTCACCAGTGCCAGCTCTTTCGTGATAACCAGGAGACGGGGGACTTGATCCTCGACAGTAACGATCTGGAGCGGGAACGCGGAATCACCATCCTCGCAAAAAACGTTTCGGTAAAATACAAGGATACCAAGATCAATATCATTGACACTCCGGGCCACGCGGATTTCGGAGGAGAAGTGGAGCGCGTACTCAACATGGCTGACGGAGTTCTTCTTCTTGTTGACGCCTTTGAAGGACCAATGCCCCAGACAAGATTTGTTTTGCAAAAAGCGCTTCTGCAGGGATTGAAAGCAATTGTTGTGATAAACAAAGTTGACAAACCGAATTGCCGTCCGGATGAAGTGCATGATCATGTATTCGAACTTTTCTTTAACCTCAACGCCACCGAAGATCAATTGAACTTCCCGACTATTTACGGTTCATCAAAACAAGGCTGGATGAGCACTGACTGGAAAAATCCAACTACTACTATTCTTCCTTTGCTCGATGCCATCGTAGAACATATCCCTCCTGCGCCCATCCGCGAAGGAACTTTGCAAATGCAGATTACTTCACTGGATTATTCGTCCTTCATCGGCCGAATTGCCGTGGGAAGGGTTTTCAGGGGAGAAATTAAAGAGAATATGCCATTTTCTCTCGTCAAAAGAGATGGGAAAATTGTAAAATTAAGAACCCGCGAGATCTTTACGTTTGACGGACTTGAAAAGAAAAAAGTTGCCTTCGTAAAATCCGGAGATATCTGCGCTGTTACAGGCATTGAAGGTTTCGACATTGGTGATACCATCGCTGATTTTGAAAATCCCGAAGGACTCATTCCCATCGCAATTGATGAACCTACCATGAGCATGGTCTTCTCAATCAACAATTCTCCTTTTTACGGACGTGATGGGAAATTTGTGACATCGCGCCATCTGAAAGAAAGATTGGACAGAGAGCTTGAAAAAAATCTTGCGCTCCGCGTGGAGGGAACAGGTTCCCCCGATTCGCATACAGTTTTCGGAAGAGGAATCCTTCATCTTTCCATTCTCGTTGAAACGATGCGCAGGGAAGGATATGAATTACAATTAGGCCAGCCGCAGGTGATCATTAAGGAAATTGACGGAGTAAAGCATGAACCAATAGAAGTTCTTACAGTTGATACACCCCAGGAATGTACAGGAAAAGTGATTGAATTTGTAAGCCAGCGAAGGGGAGAAATGCTGGTGATGGAACCGAAAGGTGACTTGGTTCGCATGGAGTTTGACATCCCGGCTCGCGGACTGATAGGATTGAGAAATGCCATTCTCACTGCCACCGCGGGAGAAGCCATCATGGCACACCGCTTAAAAGACTTTGAGCCCTGGAAAGGACCTATTCCCGGCAGGAATTCAGGAGTTCTTATTTCAAAAGAAAAAGGACCTGCCATTGCATTTTCTATAGATAGACTACAAGACAGGGGAAAATATTTTGTGGAACCGGGAGACGAGATCTATCCGGGACAAATAATCGGAGAACACATCCGTCCGGATGACCTGGTGATAAACATCTGCACAGAAAAAAAACTCACCAACATGCGGGCTACAGGAAGCGAGGACAAGATGCGCATTGCTCCTAAAATAAAATTCTCACTTGAAGAAGCGATGGAGTACATCCAGAAAGATGAATTAGTGGAAGTTACGCCCAAGCATATCCGCATGAGGAAAATTGTTCTGGATGAGAACGAAAGGAAGCGTTCGGAGAAGAAATAATTGTTTAATTTTTTTCGTGTTGTCACCCTGAGCGTAGTCGAAGGGTCTTTATAAACAGATGCTTCGACTTCGCTCAGCATGACATTCTAATAGAGTTACATGAAAATAAAATCCATCACATCCTACTTAGAATCCATCGCCCCTCTTGCTTTGCAGGAAGAGTACGACAATTCAGGATTGATCGTTGGCAATGAAGAAGAGGAAGTACTTGGCGCTTTGATATGTATCGATTGCACCGAAGCCGTGATGGACGAAGCGATAAAGAAAAAATGCAATCTCATCATCGCGCATCACCCCATCATCTTTCGCGGCCTCAAAAAAATTACAGGAAAAAATTATGTAGAACGCGTGGTGCTGAAAGCCATTCGCAATAACATTGCTATTTATGCCATTCACACAAATCTTGATAATGTAAGTCAGGGAGTGAATAAAAAAATATGCGAGAAGTTGGGGTTGACCAATTGTAAATTCCTTCTCCCCTCTCTTCGAGGAGAGGGGTCGGGGGTGAGGCAGGGGGTGAGGTCTGGCTCCGGAATGATAGGCACACTTTCAAAACCCATGACCGAAATCGCCTTTCTGAATAAGGTAAAAAAGACGATGAAAGCCGGTTCTTTGCGCCATACCGCTTTACTTAATAAAAAAATCATCAAAGTGGCTGTTTGCGGAGGTTCGGGAAGCTTTCTATTGGATGCTGCCATCGCCTCCGGAGCAGATGTTTTTGTTACAGCCGACTTCAAATACCATCAGTTCTTTGACGCTG
>OCZT010007922.1_pt1 | contig 10373 bp, 1 predicted proteins | sample 1539031 | NCBI WGS metagenome assembly OCZT01 (sample SAMEA3539308, study PRJEB22396) | soil metagenome | biome: tundra; feature: field; material: soil | place: USA | collected 2010-05 | depth 0.15 m
GTTTTGGTGGTTGGAATAATGTCTTTTCTGAAAGTGGTGTAGAACGTTATGTATCTACTATCGTTGGTGGATTTATTGGAGGGCCTCTATTTAAATTAAATGAAAAAATAATTGAACCATTCTTAGCAAAAGATAGTATGCCAAAACCAGAGACTGCTTCAGTAATACATGAAATAGCAAATGGTAACCTTGAAGGTTTATTAAAAGAAACTGAAAAATATCGTAAAAGATTTAATAATAAATTATCTCCTGTAAGTACAGAAATAGGTGACAAAGAATTATTTTTACCTGCAAATGGCTCCACTACTCAAGGAGATGTTGTTGCAGATACTTTAACACAAGTATTTAAAACTTTAGATGGTATTTTAAATCAAGAAAATCTTAAACAAACTGATGATGATTTATTTAAAAAAGCATTACTAAATAATATTAGTATACCTCTTCTTAAAGATGCAGGATTAGATAAAATAATTTTAAAAGATTTTAATTCTCATATTATAGATATTGTTAAACTAAATTCTCAATTAAAAGATTTAGATACTAAAGTAGATAGTTCTGGTATTAGAAAAAGTGAATTAAATTCTGATTTAAATCAAAAACGTAAAGAAGTACAAGAAATATTAAATGGGGAAAAAGCAGGAGATTATGTAGAAAAATCTTTATTCTATTTAATTAAACCTATAAATGAAGCATACTCTGAATTAGATATTGATACTTTTACAAAAGGTAAATATAAACAAGATTATGATTCATTACCTGAAACAGGAGCAGGTTTATCTAAAGAAAGAGTAAATACTGAATATAATGATTTTGTTGCTAAGAAAAATACTACAGATTATTTAGATATTAAAGTTGCAGCATATAAAGGATTACAAGAAGTATTTTCTCCTATATTAAAAGAATATAGTGATAGTACATATTTAGATGTTCGTAAAAGAGTATTAATGAAAATTGTAAATTCTGCTGGATTTTTAAAATTAGGTGAAACTGTTAAAACACAAGAAGGTAAAAATTTCTTAAAAGAAATTACTGATGTTGCTAAACAAAGTGGATTAAATAATATTACATTAGAGAATATGTTTAATACTAAACTAAGTGATTATTTAGTTAGAAATAAATTACTTGATTTTTCAAAGTATGATAATATTGCAAATGAAGAAGATAGAACTACACGTATTGCAAAAACAAAAGAAATAATTGATAGATTAGGTTCTAATTTACCATTACAAGAATTGAATACAGAGACTATATCTAAAATAATGGAGAAAGTTAATACACAAATGGATTCAATTGTAAAAGGTGAAAATCCTGATTCAGAAGTAGAAGTAGTAACTCCTCATGTTAAATTAAAACCATCTGAATATCAACAAAAAGTCAATGAAATTGAATCAAATAGATTTAAAGAAAAGACTGATACATCTCTTATTACTAATACTGGTAATGAATTAAATGATAGATTATTAAAAGCTGCAGAACTTGAAACTAGAAAAACTGATATCAATCAAATGAATATCAATAAAGATTCTAATGTAAAATTAAAAATTGATGAAGATAATAAAATTACAAAAGATCATGATGTTGAATTTGCTGATTTAACTGCTGCTAAAGAAGATGAATTAAAGAGTAGTCTAACTAAACAAGGTACTGTAAATAAAATTAAAGAAAAAGGAATTAATACTCGTTATGAAGAACGTTTCAAAGTTTTAGAAGAAAAAACAACTAATTCTAGAAAAGAACTAAATGATACTTATATAGAAAATAATAAAAAATATTCTATATTAGAAAAGTATGAACAAAAATTTAAAGGCATTGATTTAAAACATGATACATTACTAGAAGCTTTAACTAAAAAAGATTCTGTAGTTGATTTAGGTAAAATTTTCTTATTTGAATCTCTTGAAAAAGAACCAATTATTGATAATGAATTATTAATAGATTTAAAGAAAAGATTAACACCGCAAGTTGAAAATACTATTACTGACTTTACAGATGCTCTATCAGTTACTAATGTAATGACTGGTGTATCTTTATTTGGTGGTACAGAATCTGTATTAGGAGACACATTATCAAGTGAAAGAATTAAAGAAAGAATTCTTGCTAATATTAATGATGGTTTAAGTTATACAGATGCATTTGCTAAAGAAAAAGAATTTATTATTAAATCTATCAATGATAACTCTCAAGAAATAAATAATATTTATCAAGATGATGTTATTCCAGAATTAACACAATTAGTTAATACAACTGTAGAATTTCCAGAAGATTTAACTAAATTTGATAGATTATTAAGTAAACCAAGAACTACAAATTCACTTTATGATTTTTTAAGAAAATTTGAAGTATCATTGGGTGGTGGGGTTCAAAAATCAATTTTTCATTTACTAGAAGAAGAAAGTAATAGTTTAAAAATGTTTCCCTCTATTGATGAATATTTAAGAGAAGGTTATAAAGCTGATCAAATTACTAATGCTATCAATTTATTAAAAATGGCTAAAGGACTTGTTCACGGTATGACTGAAACAGTTATAAGTACTGCAACTCCTTTTGGATTTAATCAATCTATAAGACATTTCTTAGAAAAAAATGATATGGCAGTTGATGCAGAAAAATTTGCTAGTATTAATACTAATCAATCTGTTATGTTAAATATCGAATTAGATATGTTGCAAACTAAACTGCAATTTCTTAAAAACTTATCAGATTCAAATTCAGAATCTAAAGCAGCTGAACAAACTAAAAGTAGAGAATCTTTTAATACTACATTATTAGATAAATATAATACATTAAAATTATCTTATAAAGGTCAAAATCTATTAGATGGTTTAAGTTCTGCATTTCTTCCAGATGATCAAAATGAAGATAAATTACAAAAGGTAGAAATGTTACTTTATACTAATTTTAAAAAACTTAGTTTAACTAAAGAAGAATATCCAGCATTCATTAAAGATACATTCAGTAAGTTTAATTGAGATGAAATTTTAAATCAAAAAAGTTTTGGAGTATCACCTGATACAAATGCTATTTCAGATTATGATTTAATGATTCATACATTAACTAATTTTGCATATCCTGCTGATTTATTTAATATTAAATTACGTGATGTAATTATAGATCCATTATTTGAATTTGCTCCATTTTTTGGGCAAGAGTATGCTGCAAAAGTAGGACACGCTCTTTATCAAAATCCTGAATTATTCTCTTCTGCAAAATCTATAATATTTGAAAATGCTACAGATACTTTAAAAGAAATTATAGTAGATGGTTCAAATATATTTTTCTTAAATGGTATATCTGGCTCAGGAAAGACTTCTGTAAGTGGTCAATACTTATTAAAAATGGTATTAATGGATGATGCAACTTCTAACATAAAAGTTACAGCTCCAGCAGAAAGACAAGTTACTACTATTATGGACGCATTAAAAAAACCTTTTTCAGAGGACAATTTGAAAAAATTTACTCTAAATAATATGAGTAAAGATGATATTTTTAATTTATTTTTAGAACCTGGTGTACATGAAAGAATTAAAGAAGAAGCTAGAACTTTAGCAGACCCTGCAGAATTTATTTCTAGAGATGAAACTCCTAAAAGTACTTCTTATAAATTAATTGATACAAATATTAATTATAAGGAACTTGAAACAGCAGTAATACCAAAAGCAATCTTTATAGATGAAGTAACCCATTTTAATAAAATAGAGTTAGAATTATTAAATACTATTGCTAAAAAATATGGAATTGCAGTATTTACATTTGGAGATACTTATCAAAAAGGAGCTTTAGTTGGAGATAATGAAGTAAATATTGATCAATTATTTACAATTGCTCCGCCTAGATTAAAAACTTCTGTTAGGTCAGCTAATATACATAAAAAAAATAACTCTAAAATCTTTGAGAATTTAATTTCACATTTTGATATAAATTCAAGGATATTGACAGTACCTCAAAGAAATCCTATTGAAAAACAGTATTTAAAAGGAGTAAATCAATCTCTTAGTTATTTTCAATCAAATGATACATTAGATGGAGATAAAATTACCAATAATATAAATATAGAAGATCTTAATACTTTAAAAACTGCATTATTAAAAGCAAGAGCTGCTAATACACTTAAAAAAGATTTAAGAATAGGAATTTTATCAGAAAATACAAATTATGATGATAATTTCTTAGCATTATTAGCAAAGGCAGGAATTGATGATACAATGTATAATAGTTATGTATATTCATCATTTGATCCTAAAGCTGTACAAGGTGCAGAAGAACAATATTTTATTGTTAAGGATTTAAAACAAACTAATGATGGTATATCAGATTTTATTAAAAGTTTATATACTTTTGCAGGTAGATCTTTATCAGGAACTTTAATTGAAGATAAAAACAATATTATTAGTGATTTAGGTATTGGAAATAAAAGTGAGAAGATAACAGCACCATATTCTTTAGATATAAATTCTATTACTAGTACTAAAGCAGATAGATTAGAAGTTTTAAGTCGTTTAACAAAGGATGCAAAATTTCCTACTACAACATTAGTTGCACCAGTAATTGAAGGTACTGTATCAGAACTTGGAGTTAAAGCACCTATTGCAAAAATTAATAATGAATGGATTGCTCCAGAAATTTTAAATCAACATCATGTGATTGTTTCTACATTAGAGACTAAAACTGAAAACGAAAAAGAAGGTACAATTAATGCAACTAAAACTCCTTTTCATTTTATTGCTCATTTATTTTATAATCATTTAGGAGTTTTACGTGATGATAGTGCTGGTACATATACAATGCCAGAAAATCAAACAGAACATGATTTAAATTTACTTAATTCAGATGCTAGTAGAGAGATTAATGAAAAAAGTGTTTCGGCTTTTATAGAACTAAAAAATTTACTATCTTTGTATGGTAGAAATAAAAATCAATTTATTTCTAAATTATCCTTTAATACACATATAATTGAAGATTTTTTAAAGAAATCAAGATTAAAAGGAATGGATAGTGGATTGAATAATAAAGAAATTGCAAATAAATTTTATGATTTAATTTCAGGAGATAGTGCAGGTGAGAAAGAAACCTATATGATTGCAGAACACTATAAATTAGGTATTGATGATCCATTTGAAAAACAAAATGATGATCCAACTTTACATGAAACAAATGGTAATGTATTTCTTAGATTAACTTATAAAGTCAAACTAGCAGATGATTCTGATGGTTATATAACCTTTGGTGCATTACCTAAGTTATCTACCTTATTAGACCCAACTAAAGGTAATTTTAAAGGAACTGAGACTGGGGATGTTTATACTGCTAGTTTAAAGAAATATGATGATTATTTAAAATCACATCCAGAAAAATCATTTATAGCTATTAAAGTATTAGATGATGTTCAGACTAATCATGGTACTGCTGATAAATTATTAGATTTTTACACTGGAATTAGAACATCAAAATTAACTGATACTCCTATTGAATTAGATCATCTTGCAAGTCAAGGAATTCGTACTGAACCAGAAATTAAGATTTTTCCTAAGGATATAAATGAAATTATTAAGATATTTACTACTTACGGTTTAAATTGGGATAAAGCAACTCCTGAAACAATAGAAGGTTTAAAAACTAGTTTAGAATCTTTCAAAGGTAGTGCTTATATAATAGCAGGATTTACAGATGAATCTGGAGAATCATTTAAAAAAGTTGTACCATTAGTTGCAAAAAGTAGAAATTTTGAAACACTTTTAAATGAATATCAAGAAATTGTAAAGAATAAACATGAAAGTAAAAGTCTTGCTCAAGAACAAATAGCAGAATTTCTTGGATTACCAAAAGTTGAACAAGAGGAAAAAGTTAAAGAATTAAAAACTGTTTTAGATATTCAAAGAAAGAATTTATTTAATAAATATACAGGTAGTGTAATGTTATTTGATGTTTTAAATGATTCAAATATGAAATCTTTAGGACTAGAGAATTTTATTAAAAGTTTTTCTGATTATATCATTAAACCTTTTGAAACAGCTTATCCTAAAAATCAGAATGTAGTAGATTTAATAGATGCTATTGGAAAGATAATGCAGTCAAATGCAGGTACTGATAAAACTAAATTATCATCTATTATAGATTTAATAAAACAAGAATCTACTAAAAATGTAAATTTAGGTCAATACTTATTAGGTTATATTACTAAATATTCAGATATTAAATATGAATCAACTAAATTACTTGATCCTAAAGGTGTAGAAACTGATATCACAATGAAAAATATTGTAGATAATATGATTAATGCTTTATTAAATGCAACTGATTCATCTAAAAAACTTTATTACTTTAATGCAACTCCTGAAGGGAATACTGATAAAGAAACTAAGAATTTAAAAATTAATACAGATTATAGTAAAAACTTTGAAGTACGTACCATGATTGAAATGCCAAGAGCTTTAGTAAACCTAGAGAAAACATTAAAAGGAGATATAGTAGAAAGTAATACTGAAAAAGTAGAAACTATTCAACCTACACCGGTAGAAATAGAAGATGATACTCATATTAATTTTTATTCTTCATATTTAGGTGCATTTGAACCAGAAGTGAAAAATGCTTTAAAGGATTTATTTGCAGATGTAAATATAGAATCATTTGAAGATGGTTCTTTTGTATTACATAATGGTGGTGAAACAGATTTATATAAACTTGATGAAATGTTGACAGATTTAGTTGATAAATATGCAAATGCTGATAATATGGATGCTTTTGATAAATTATTCTCTACTTACTGTTTATAATAATAATAATATAAAAATATAGAAATAAAAATGAGTACATGTACTATTTTTAAACCAAATGCTGGTATAACCAGAGTAACAACTAGAGATATTTCTTCATTCGACCCAACTAAAAATAGGTCGTTTGAAGATTTTCTTGTTGATGTTAAGAAGAGAGCTGAGGAATTTTATGGGAAAACTAATGTATCTGGAGCATTATTTGCTGATGATGAATTTAAACAAATAGTAAATGAAACTGTTGCTTCCCAAAAACTAAAAGCTAATCCTAATTTTACTGATATAAATCCAGATACTGTAGTTGCTATGGTAGATAAGATTAATAAAAAATCTTATACTACTATTTCAAAGAAATTTACAGTAAATAATAATGATTTTTCTGAATTATTCTTTAAATCTAATCCTGCATATAATTATATGCAAAATTCATTTATGGATAATGTACTTAAAGCTTCTTTTATCAATAAAGAAGAAGGGGTAATAATTACAGAAAATTCTGATTTAAACAAATTTATTACTCAATATAAGAATAGTTTATTTCAAATTTTGAAAGACTATGTTGGAGAAAAAAGTAAAGAACCTTTATATGGAGAAAATTTTGAAGTAAATGAAGATTTATATAGAGCAGTGTTTAATGCTGTAGATAACAGTAATTTAGATGAAACTAATCTTGATGTTAACCCTTTAAATTTATTAGAAGTTAATAGTAAATTAGATCCTTACAATGCTGCTATTATATTAACAAATTTTGATTCCCTTCTTAATAAATTATTCAAAGGTATAGTAAATACTGAATTTGTTTATAAAGGTTATTTAGAAAATGGCGGAAATAAAGAAAAATATTCATTAACTAATTCTACAATTCAATCTTTATTCTGGGGAACAGATGATGATTCGAGTAAAGATTCGAGTATCTATAGTTCTAGTTTAATGAAAATGGTTTCTACAACAATCCCACTTATTGATAATAATGGTAAAATCATTCCTGGACAATATCTTGGAATGAATAATATTTATAAACTTGCTGCTATTATAAAGAAAGGTGAAATTGAAAATATGATTAGTATGAAAGAGAATTTTGAACCTTTTATTTCTAATCCTAAAAGAATGCTTGAACATTATTTAAAAAATTCACCAAGTGATTTATTAAAGAATAATCAACAAATTGTAGATTCATTATATAAATATTTATATGATAATACACCTGTCAATGGAAAGCCAAATAAATCTTTAAGTTTAATTCAAGATGAATTTATTTCTAAAAAGAATAAAGGGAATGGGAACTTAACTAATAACATTGATTTAATTGGATTATTTGCATTTGAATTAATGAAGAATGTAGCTCCTGAATATAGAAGTTATGGTATTAATGAAATGAAAACTATTAATTTATATGCTCAAGATGAAGTTACAGGTGGTGTTAAATCTTTAATTGGATTAACTATTCGTGCTAATCTTAGTGGGGGAGAAAATAATCCATTCGATACAAAATCTTTAAAAATTAAAGGAGTAGAAACTAGTCTTAGTGATATTAAATCATTAACAAGTGAAGATATTGATTCAGTTGAATTTACTCAATATTTTAAAGCTATTACCGGATTAACATTAACAAAAGAAGTTAAAGATAGAATTAATACAAGAGGTAAAAATGAATATACTAGAGTAATTAAATCATTAACTGAAAGTACATTACAAATATATAATTCTGTAAAAAATAAATATGATTTAAATCAAATAGGGGAAATTGATACTATTATTGATGAACTAAGTAAAAAAGATACATATATTATATTCTCTCAAAATTATATTAAGAATCAACCTAAACTTGCAACTACTGTATTTACAAATGCAAAAGGAGCATCTATTCCAGTATATAGATTATCAAGTATGATCTTTAATGATTCTTATTTTTTAAATAATTATGGTCATAATGATAATTTTATTGCTTCTAATTTAGGTTTATTTACAGGTATAAATAATTCTAAATATAATTCAACTACAGGTTTAAGATTAGAAGGTAATGATATTAAAGGTTCAGATTTTACAGTAGAAGAAAGTTTATATGCATCATTTTATGGTGATTTTATTCAATCTGGAGTTACTAATAATATCTTTGGATCACAAATTGCTGCTTACTCTGATAAAGGATCTATTCTTTTAAAAATGTTTAATTTAAAAGCTCCACTTAATATCTCATCTGATATCAAAAAACTTAATCCTAATTTTAGTATTGAAGAAAAAACTTTAGGTACATTATCTAATGATACTATCTTAGCAATACATTATGATACTCAATCTAAATATTATACTAGATTAGTAAACACTACTCTTGCTGAATGGGGAAAATTAATTCCAGAAGTAGTTAAAGTTAAAACAGTTGATGATAAAATAAATGAAGTAAATAAATTTCTTAAAGGTAAAACTCAAGAAAGTATTTATAAAGAAGTTCTTAAACAAAAACAAAATGGAATTGATGCTGTTATAGTAAATGAATTTCATTATAGTAATTATGGTGGTTTAGAGTTCAATAGAAATTTAAAATATAATTTAGATAAACTAAAATCATTTGATTCTTATAAAGAAAATTATAAAAAAGAACAATTTGCTTTTGTACAAAAATTAGGTAATCTAGATACAAAAGGAATGTTTAGTATGGATAATTTTGATATAACAAATGATAAATCTGTTGATGCTATTAAAAATTTATTAACTTCTGCTGATTATAATAAAACTCAAAAATTTATTGAAAAGAAAGCTAAATTAAATATAATTTCAACTACTGAAAAAGGTATTACAACTTATCATAATGACTTTAAAACTGCATCTATAAATAATTTTGAATTAAATCCGTTAATGGATAGATATTTAATAATGACTAATTTAGTAAGAGATGCTTATTTAGGATTAACTGTAAAACATCAATATTTACATAAAGTAAAAGGAAATTATAATCCTGAGTTTAAACCAGGAATGACTATAGCTGAAAAAAGAACTCTTACAAATGATATGCTTAAACAAGAAGACTCTGACAGAGTTCAAGCTATGTCAAAACGTATGAATATTTTTCCTGCAACATTAGAAAACTATACACAAGGTTTATTAAATGGTGTTCCTCTTAAATATAAAACTGCCGTTATTAAAGATTCACAATTACCTACTTTTAATTTTAGTGGTAGTCAAACTAAACTTGGTAAAGATGGTCAAACAGTTTATAATGGACAAGATATACATGATGGTGCTACTTTTAGTAATCCATTAATGTCTCGTTTAGAAGATAATTCTCTTCCTGGAAAAGGCTATCAAGGTACAAAGAAAACTATTGGGATGGTTTCTGAAAATGGATACTCTGTGCAATTTAAACATGCACAATTTCCAATGACAAATACATTAATTAGAGATTCTCACGGTTCTACTTTTTCATATGATACAATGATGAAAAAGATGAATAATTTAGAATGGAAAGAAAATAATAAATTTTTAGATCTAGATATTAGTAAAAATTTTAAAGGTGGTAATTTTAATATAGAAAATGCTAATAAAGATAGTTTATTCTATCAAGATAGATCGGAAGAGCGTCGTGTAGGGAAAGAGTGTAGATCTCGGTGG
>OCZT010007923.1_pt1 | contig 10370 bp, 10 predicted proteins | sample 1539031 | NCBI WGS metagenome assembly OCZT01 (sample SAMEA3539308, study PRJEB22396) | soil metagenome | biome: tundra; feature: field; material: soil | place: USA | collected 2010-05 | depth 0.15 m
GCAAAAAAATAGAAGTATCGACCCGGAGGATCGAAATGGCCGAGCACACCGTTGAGGTATGGGACAAGCCCTGCACCGTTAGCGCTCATCAAGAATCGAAAAGCGTTTGGGTTGCCGTGGGCGATTACATGGGGGAGTCGATCAAGGTCGAGGATATCCGTCGCCATTGCGGGTGCTTACGGCGCCTAGACCCATCGCCCGGGACATAGAGCCGCCGTTCATATATCGAAACAGCCACGACTTCGTGACGCCGGACGTGCCCTTGCTGACCTGAAGATAGAGGCCGCCACCGTCGGCATATCGGCCCGGCTTGCTAACAGTATCGACGAATTTTGCGCTAAGCTTGTTCAGTTCTCGCGGCACTAATTTTCTCCGCTTCGATACCGCCCACACATCTACCGACAAATAACTATCGGATTTAGCCGGAAGCTACCGGACGTGTCTAGAACATTCTTTGAAAGAAATGCCTGCAATAAAAGGCGAACTAGACGCCTTCGGAAGATACCGGAATATCCTAAAAAGGAACCCCCATCAGCTTCGACAGCCGCTCGACATTGAGATAGCCCGCATTATAGGCAATCCACGCGGCGGCGAAAATGACCGCCGATAGCACGGTAGTCCATATCAGTTTGCGGCCCATCCGGGTCGCGATCGGCGCGCCGGGATCGGTGCCGGGGGCGCCCTCGCCGTCTTCGTGCTGGCTGCGCACCCCGAACGGCAGCGTCAGGAACAGCACGATCCACCACATCACAAAGTAGATCGCGAACGCGGTTGAGATTGTATAGACCATCGCGGCTCAGGCCTGCTCGATTTCGACGAGTGCGCCGGAAAAATCCTTCGGGTGCAGAAACAGCACCGGCTTGCCGTGGGCGCCGATTTTCGGCACGCCGTCGCCGAGCACCCGCGCGCCCTCCTTGATCAGGGTGTCGCGTGCCGCGATGATGTCGGGCACGTCATAGCAAATGTGATGGATGCCGCCGTCGGCATTGCGCTCGAGAAATTTTGATATCGGGGAGGCTTCGCCGAGCGGCTGGATGAATTCGATCTTGGTGTTGGGCAGCGTCACGAACACGGTAATGACGCCATGCTCCGGCAGCGGCACCGCCGCGGAAATGTCGGCGCCGAACGCCGTGCCATAGATTTTGGCGGCCTTCTCGGCATCCCTGACCGCGATCGCCACATGATTGAGCCGGCCCAGCATGACCCTCCTCCGCATTACTTCAATAACTTGCGCGTGTTCCGCTCGCAAAACACGTCCGAGGGCATGCTTTTGCGGAACACGCGCTACTTCAAACCGTCAGAACGTGAACGTAGCAGATTGGCTTCTTGCCCCAATGCCCGTTGATCGTGGCGCGCACCGCGCGGCGCACCGATTCCGCGATCGCATCGGGATCGCGCCGCCGCGCCCGCGGCAGGCCCTCCACGGTCGACACCACCACGTCGAACACGATCTCGTCGATCACCTCTCCCGCCGTATTCTTCTCGGGTATGCCCACAAGATCAACCTCGGGATCGTCGGCCAGTTCGCCTTTGTCGGTCACCGCAATCGCCACGAAGGCGCAACCGGCAAAGGCCAATTTCTTCCGTTCGACGACCGCGCGCGACTTGGCATCCTCCAGGATAGAGCCGTCCTTGTAGAGCCGCCCCGACGGCAGTTGCTCGATGATTGAGGGTTCGCCCGGTCCCAGCCTGACCAGATCGCCGTTGCGGCAGATCAGAACCTTTGGCACGCCCGCGGCCCGCGCCAGCTTGGCGTGTTCGAACAGATGCAGCGCTTCGCCATGAACGGGGATCAGCAGCTGCGGACGCACCCACGAAATCATGTCGCGGAGTTCGTCGCGGCGCGGGTGGCCGGAGACATGGACGAGCTGGGTGCGGTCGGTAATGACCTCGATGCCCTGATTGATCAGGCCGTTGATGATGGCGCCGACGGCCTTCTCGTTGCCGGGGATGGTGCGTGAGGAAAAGATCACGCAATCGCCCTTGTTCAGCGTCACCTGCGGATGATCGTCATTGGCGATACGCGACAGCGCCGCGCGCGGTTCGCCCTGGCTTCCCGTGCACAGCGCCAGCACCTTGTCCGGCGGAAAATGGCCGTAAAGATCGGCGCCGCGGAAATTCTGCACGCCGTCGAGATGGCCGGTTTCGCGCGCCACCTGCACCACGCGCTCCATGGCGCGTCCGACCACCACGACCTCGCGCCCGGCTGCTTTTGCCGCATCGGCGACCGCGCGCAGCCGCGCGACGTTGGAAGCAAAGGTAGTCACGGCGACCCGGCCCTTCGCCGCTTTCACCAGTTCGGTGATGGTCTTGGCGACTTCGGCTTCCGACGGCGAGCGGCCTTCCCGCACCGCATTGGTGGAATCGCCGATCAGCGCCAGCACGCCGGCGTCGCCGAGTTCGCGCAGCCGGCGCTCGTCGGTCGGCACGCCGATGATCGGCGTCGGATCGATTTTCCAGTCCCCGGTATGCAGCACGGTACCGGCTGAAGTGCGGATCGCCAGCGCGTGGGATTCCGGAATCGAATGCGCCACCGGAATGAACTCGACACTGAACGGCCCGAGATCGATGCGGCCGCCTGATGGTACGACCGTGACCGGAATTTTCGGCGGATTGCGTTCCGAAGCGCATTTGGCCTCGAACAATGCGGCGCTGAACTTAGTGGCATAGATCGGGCATTTCAGCTTCGGCCACAGATCCATGATGGCGCCGAAGTGGTCCTCATGGGCGTGGGTCAGCACCAACCCGATCAGATTCTTGCGCTCTTTTTCGAGAAAGCGGATGTCGGGCATGATGAGATCGATGCCGGGCAGATGCTCCTCGTCGCCAAAGGACACGCCGAGATCGACCGCGAGCCAGCTGCGCTGATGGCGGTTGCCGAGGCCATAAATCGACAGGTTCATGCCGATCTCGCCGACGCCGCCGAGCGGCGCAAAGGTCAGTTCATCCGGTCGCGCCATCATGCCGCCCCTGCCGATGCGGCTGAGCCGAAATAGACGTCGCCCGCCGCGATCGGGACCCGCTTGCCGTCCGATGTCCGGACGATCAAGCAGCCCGACCCATCGATGGTGTCGAAGGTTCCTTCCACGGTCGAGCCGCCTGTGTGGATCGCGACCGGCTGTCCAAGCCCGGCCGCGCGCTCCAGCCACAGCCGCCGGATCTCGCCAAAGCCGCGTCCGTTGTCCCAGATGCCGCGGAATTCCGCCCATGCGTCCGACAGAGCGCCGAACAGCTCCTCCGCGCCGATATTGACGCCCAGCGCCGCCAGCGAGGTTGCCGGCGTCGGCGTACCCTCGGGCGCAGCGACCACGTTGGTACCGATCCCAACCACGACGGCCAGGCGATCGTCAGCCACGGCTTCCGCTTCGAGCAGGATGCCGGCGAGCTTTTGTCGCCCCGCCAGGACGTCGTTGGGCCATTTCAGCGAAAACTTCATATCGTCCGATCCCGCTGACCTCAGCGAAGCTTCGATGCTCACCCTTCGCAGTGCCGTCTCGAGTGCAAGCCCCGCGGCAAAGCCCAGGGTCGCCGCGACGGATGGCGAGACGTCGATCACCTCGAGGATGCTGCTGGCGAGGTTACCACGCGGCGCGATCCAGGGGCGATGCCGTCGTCCGCGCCCCGCGGTCTGCTCAGATGTCACAAACCACATCGGCCCACGCTCGCCGTCGCGCGCGCGCGCCATGGCTTCCGCGTTGGTCGAACCGATGCTCTCGAAGGCAGCGAGCCGGTACCCCGCCGACGCGGCTCGCGGGCCGAGCGAGAATGTCATCTAAAACAGCGACTTCGCCGCGACCGTCGCCACGCTGACCAGCGGTCCCGGATAGACGAAGAAGAAGATGTTGAAGAGACCAGCGACCGCCAGCACCGTGCGCAATTCCATGCGCACCGGGTCGAGTTGGGCGAGCGGCTCGTCGAAATACATCACCTTGATGATGGTGAGATAGTAATACGCGCCAACCACGCTCGCCAGCACGCCGACCACGGCCAGCGTGAACAACCCCGCCTTGATCGCCGCGACGAATACATAGAATTTCGCGAAGAAGCCCGCCAGCGGCGGAACGCCCGCCAGCGAAAACAGCAGCATCGCGAAGAAGAACGCCAGCAACGGATTGGTGCGCGACAATCCGGCGAAGTCGCTGATGCTCTCGAAATGCTGACCGTTGCGCTTCATGGTCAGGATCACCGTGAAGGCGCCGAGCGTCATTGCGACATAGATCGAGATATAGACCAGTACACCCTGCGCGCCCTCGACGGTTCCGGCCGCCAGCCCAACCAGCGCGAAGCCCATATGGCCGATCGACGAATAGGCCATCAGTCGCTTGATGTTCTTCTGACCGATGGCGGCGAACGCTCCCAGCACCATCGAGGCGATCGAAACGAACACCACGATCTGTTGCCATTGCGAGACGATGCCCGGGAATGCGGTGAGCGTCACGCGGGTGAACATCGCAAGTGCGGCGACCTTCGGCGCGGAGGCGAAGAACGCGGTCACCGGCGTCGGTGCGCCCTCATAGACGTCGGGTGTCCACATGTGGAACGGCACCGCCGAAATCTTGAAGCACAGCCCTGCCAATAGAAACACCAGTCCGAACACGATGCCGACGCTGCCGGTTTTCACAGCCGCCGCGATGCCGGCGAAGCTGACGGTGCCGGTGAAACCGTAGATCAACGAGGCGCCGTACAGCAGCATGCCCGACGACAGCGCGCCCAGCACGAAATACTTCAACCCGGCTTCGGTCGATTTCGCGTTGTCGCGATTGCTCGCCGCCACCACGTAGAGGGCGAGACTCATCAGCTCGAGCCCGAGATAGAGCATGATCAGGTCGCCGGCCGAGATCAGCACCATCATGCCGAGCGTCGAGAGCAGCACCAAGATCGAGTATTCGAAGATCCGCCGGGACGGATCCGCCAGAAATTCCGCCGAAAGGATCAATGTCGCCGCCGAGCCGATCAGCGCCAGGGTTTTCAGGAACCGGGCAAAGTCGTCGACGATGAAGCTGCCGCTGAAGGTCGTGAGTTTCCCGGCCGGCAGCAACAACTCCAGCACACCGGTAAGCACCAGCAGACAAACCGCAAGGCCGGTGACGAGGCTGGTGGTCTGCGTCCCCCGATAGGCCCCCAGCATCAGCAGCGCCATGGCGCCCGCCGCCAGCACAAGCTCCGGCAGCACGGGCAGCAACTGATAACCTGCACTCTCAAAGCTCATGGCGCGTTGTCCTGACCTGCTGCGTCTATTGCAGCAGCGCGGCTGCCTTCATGGCAGTCACCGCTTGGCTGTAATTGGTAACGAGTTGCTGCACCGACGCCGCCGACATGTCGAGTACCGGCTTCGGGTAAACCCCGAACAGGATGGTGAGAAATACCAGCGGGATCAGCGTGAGGCTCTCGCGGAAGGTGAGATCCTTGATGCTCGCCAGCGACGGCTTGACCAGCGCGCCGAACACCACCTTGCGATAGAGCCACAGCGCATAGCACGCCGACAGGATCACGCCTGTTGTCGCGATCGTGGCGGTCGGTATGGAGACCTTGAAGGTGCCGATCAGCGTCATGAATTCACCGACGAAGCCGGACGTGCCGGGCAGACCGACATTGGCCATGGTGAAAACCATGAACACCACCGCGTAAAGCGGCATACGGTTGACCAGCCCGCCATAGGCCGTGATCTCGCGGGTATGCAGTCGGTCGTAGACGATGCCGACGCAGAGGAACAGCGCGCCCGCCACGATGCCGTGCGAGATCATCTGGAACACGCCGCCGGCGACGCCCTGGGTGGTTCCGGCGAAAATCCCCATGGTGACGAAGCCCATATGGGCCACCGAGGAATAGGCGATCAGCTTCTTGATGTCTTCCTGCATCAGCGCCACCAGCGAGGTGTAGATGATGGCGATGACCGAGAGCGAGAAGATCAGTGGCGCGAAATCGTGCGAGGCAAGCGGAAACATCGGCAGCGAGAACCGCAGGAAGCCGTAGCCGCCCATCTTCAGCAGGATCGAGGCCAGGATCACCGATCCCGCGGTCGGCGCCTCGACATGGGCGTCCGGCAACCAGGTATGGACCGGCCACATCGGCAACTTCACTGCGAAAGAGGCGAAGAACGCCAGCCACGCCCAAGTCTGCAGGCTGTGCGGCACGGCGGTGTGCATCAACGCCGGAATGTCGGTGGTGCCGGCGTTCCAATACAGCGCCATGATCGCCAGCAGCATCAGCACCGAGCCGAGCAGCGTGTAGAGGAAGAACTTGAAGGAGGCATAGACCCGGCGCGGCCCGCCCCACACCCCGATAATCAGGAACATCGGGATCAGGCCGCCCTCGAAGAACAGGTAGAACAGCACGAGGTCGAGCGCGGCGAAGGTGCCGACCATCAGCGTTTCCAGGATCAGGAACGCCATCATGTATTCGCGCACCCGCATCGTCACCGATTTCCAGCTCGCGATGATGCAGAACGGCATCAGGGCGGTGGTGAGGATCACGAACGGCAGCGAAATGCCGTCTACCCCCATGTGATAGGTGATGGCATTGGCGAGCCACGGCGCCTTTTCGACGAACTGGAAGTCCGGCTGCGCGGAATCGAAGCGCCAGACCAGGATCAGCGACACGCCAAAGGTGATCAGCGTGGTCCACAGCGCAATCCAGCGCGAATTGCGCTTGGCGGCTTCGTCGTCACCGCGGCTGATATAGACCAGCAGCGCGCCGACCACCGGCAGGAATGTGACGACGGAGAGAATGGGCCAGGTTGTCATCACTGGCCTCCCAGGCCGAACATGAACCAGGTGATCAATCCGGCGACGCCGATCAGCATCGCGAAGGCGTAGTGATAGAGATAGCCGGTCTGCAGCTTGACCGCGTTGCGGGTAATATCAAGCACCCGCGCCGAAACGCCGTCGGGGCCGAAGCCGTCGATCACATAACCGTCGCCGATCTTCCACAGGAAACGTCCGATCCACTTCGCCGGGCGCACGAAAATCAGATCGTAGAGTTCGTCGAAATACCATTTGTTGAGCAGGAATCGATAAAGCAGCTGGTGCTGGCGGGCGAGTTCGACGGGAACATAGGGCCGGCGAATATAGAAGACGTAGGACACCACTGCGCCGATTACCATCATCACGAACGGCAGCAATTTTATCGCCTCCGGGATGCTTTCCATGTCCTCGATGATGTGCGGGTTCATCTTCACCGACTCGCGGAAGAATTCTTCCACGCCGTGACCTGCGAACAGCTCCTTGAACGGGAAGCCGGCGAGGATCGATCCGGCTGCAAGAACACCGATCGGGATCAGCATCCACAGCGGGCTTTCGTGCGCGGCTTCATAGTGCTCCTGGTCGTGCGGCTCTCCCAGGAAGGTCTTGATGATCAGCCGCCACGAGTAGAACGAGGTCAGTCCGGCCGCGATCACCGTCATCAGGAAGCCGTAGAACGCCAACGGATTGTGCGAGGCGAATGCGGATTCGATGATCGCGTCCTTCGAGAAATAACCAGCGAAGAACGGAAAGCCGGTCAATGACATCGTGCCAATGCACATCACAAAGAACGTGAACGGAATCCTCCGCCATAGTCCGCCCATCTTGCGGATGTCCTGCTCGTGATGCATCGCATAAATCACCGAGCCGGAACCCAGGAACAGCAACGCCTTGAAGAAGGCGTGCGTGAACAGATGGAATATGCCGACGGAATAAGCCCCCGCCCCCATCGCCACGAACATGTAGCCGAGCTGCGAACAGGTCGAATACGCCACGATGCGCTTGATGTCGTTCTGCACCAGGCCGACGGTCGCCGCGAAAAACGCGGTGGTCGCGCCGAAGAACATCACCACCGCCTGCGCGTTCGGCGCCAGCTCGAACAAGGGCGACAGCCGCGCCACCATGAAGACTCCCGCGGTCACCATGGTCGCGGCGTGGATCAGTGCCGAGACCGGCGTCGGACCTTCCATGGCGTCCGGCAACCAGGTGTGCAGCAGGAACTGGGCCGATTTGCCCATCGCGCCCATGAACAGCAGCAGGCAGGTCAGCGTCAGCGCGTCGGCGTGCCAGCCGAAGAAGTCGATGGTCTTGCCGGTCAGGCCCGGCGCGCCAGCGAAGATGGTCTCGAAGTCGGTCGAGCCGATCAGCATGAAGATCGCGAAAATGCCCAGCGCAAAGCCGAAATCGCCGACCCGGTTGACCACGAAGGCCTTGATCGCCGCCGCATTCGCCGACGGCTTCTGGTACCAGAACCCGATCAGCAGGTAGCTCATGAGGCCGACGCCTTCCCAGCCGAAGAACAGCTGCACCAGATTATCGGCGGTCACCAGCATCAGCATCGCGAAGGTGAACAGCGACAGATAGCTGAAGAACCGCGGCCGGTACGGATCCTCGTCCATGTAACCGATCGAATAGAGATGCACGAGCGACGAAATGGTATTGACCACCACCAGCATCACGGCGGTGAGCGTATCGACCCGCAGCGACCAGACGACCTGCAGATCGCCGGAATTGATCCATGGGAACAGCGCGATCCTGATGTCATGGTGCATGAAGCCGACGTCGACCAGCGCTACCCAGGATAACCCCGCCGAAACCAGCAACAGTCCGGTGGTGATCAGCTCGGCCGCGCGCGATCCCGCCGCCGCCGGCTCGACCGCATGATCGTCGTGGCCGTGGTCGCCGGCGTCGTGCTCGTCATGGGCATCCGACGCGTGGGAATCGGCGCCGTGCGCGTCGCCGTGATGCTCGACCGTGTCGCCGCTTGGGTTGCGCGCATGCGCGCCGAACACGGAGATCAGGCCCGCGAGAATCGCGCCGATCAGCGGCAGAAAGACGATTGCCTGGATCATCCGCGATTTAACCCTTCATCAGATTGACGTCTTCAACCGCGATCGAGCCGCGATTGCGATAGTACACGACCAGCACCGCAAGACCGATCGCCGCCTCCGCCGCCGCCACCGTGAGCACCAGCAGCGCGAACACCTGACCGACGATGTCGCCCAGGAAGGTCGAGAACGCCACCAGGTTGATATTGACCGCGAGCAGGATCAGTTCGATCGACATCAGGATGACGATGATGTTCTTGCGGTTGAGAAAGATGCCGAGAATCCCGAGCGTGAACAGGATCGCGCCGACCGAGAGATAGTGTCCGAGACCGATCGTCATTGCACCCACTCCGGCGCGTCCGCGTCCTGCAGGCCCTGCCCCGACGCCACCTTGCGCACGCTCATCGCGAGTTCGGGCGTCCGCGCGTTCTGCACATTGATGTCCTGCCGCTTGACGCTGACCTTGTGGCGCAGGGTCAGCACGATGGCGCCGATCATCGCGACCAGCAGCACCATGCCGGCGAGCTGGAAGTAATGAATGTAGCGCGTGTACAGCACCAGCCCGAGCGCCTCGGTGTTGCTGACGTTGGCGGGAATCGCCGCGGTAATCGATTTGGCGACGCCGGGGTTGATGACCCAGCCGCCTCCGACCAGCAGCAGTTCGGCGAGAAACACCGCGCCGATCACAAGACCGATCGGCAGGTATTCCAGAAAACCCTCGCGCAGTTCGCTGAAATCGACGTCGAGCATCATAATCACGAACAGGAACAGCACCGCGACCGCGCCGACATAGACCACGACCAGAATCATCGCGAGGAATTCGGCGCCCATCAGCACGAACAGGCCGGACGCGTTGACGAACGCCAGGATCAGGAACAGCACGGAATGCACGGGATTGCGCGACACAATCACCATGACCGCCGATGCAACGCAGATGCCGGCGAACAGATAGAAGAACAGCGCGGGAAGGATCATTTCCTCACCTCACCGGTACGGCGAGTCGAGTTCGATGGATTTTGCAATCTCGCGCTCCCAGCGGTCGCCATTGGCGAGAAGTTTCGCCTTGTCATAATAGAGTTCCTCGCGCGTCTCGGTCGCGAATTCGAAATTCGGTCCCTCGACGATGGCATCGACCGGACATGCCTCCTGGCACAGGCCGCAATAGATGCATTTCACCATGTCGATGTCGTAGCGCACGGTGCGCCTTGTGCCGTCGTTGCGGCGCGGGCCGGCCTCGATGGTGATCGCCTGTGCCGGACAAATCGCCTCGCACAGCTTGCAGGCGATGCAGCGCTCCTCGCCGTTGGGATAGCGCCGCAAGGCATGCTCGCCACGAAAGCGCGGCGAGATCGGGCCCTTCTCGAACGGATAATTCAGCGTCGGCTTCGGCTTGAAGAAATAGCGCATGGCGAGAAAGAACGCCGACACGAATTCGGACAGCAGAAGCGAGCGGGCTGTGGCGTTGATATTTACACTCATAGCGACCTCATCTCGGCGCGATCCCCGCGAAATGCAGCACGCCGGCGACGATCACCACCATCGCCAGCGATAACGGCAGGAACACCTTCCAGCCGAGCCGCAT
>OCZT010007924.1_pt1 | contig 10370 bp, 8 predicted proteins | sample 1539031 | NCBI WGS metagenome assembly OCZT01 (sample SAMEA3539308, study PRJEB22396) | soil metagenome | biome: tundra; feature: field; material: soil | place: USA | collected 2010-05 | depth 0.15 m
GTGCCTGTGATCTCTTCGATCGCCCTGGGATTCGATGGCGAGTACTACAACATCAACGCGGACGAGATGGCCGCCGCTTGCGCCATCTGCACAAAAGCGGACGCGCTGGTGTTCCTCACGGACGTTCCGGGCGTCAAAGGAGCAGACGGAGAAGTGATGCGCTGGCTGTCGCTGAAACAGATCCCGGAGTTGGAACGGCAGATGGTCGTTTCCGGGGGCATGCTGCCGAAGCTGAACGCTTGCCGCGACGCGCTTACCCACGGCGTCAAACGCGTGCGCATCCTACCCGCAGAGGTGGCGCATTTACTACCTGACCTTTGCACGACCAAGGTCAACGATGGAACGGAGGTCATGGTCGCATGAATGAAAGTCACATGAAACTCGGATCGATCCAGGCAGCGGAACGGAAGCTTCTGTTGAACACCTACGAACGCACTCCTGTTCTGTTCGTGGACGGCCACGGCGTTTACCTACGTGACGAGCAGGGCAACGACTATCTCGACCTGCTGAGCGGCATTGGTGTGTCGGCGCTCGGCTATGCGCATCCTGCGGTCGAGGCGGCACTCATCGCGCAGAGCAAGCGCCTGATGCATACCTCGAATCTTTTTTTCCACGAACACGCGGCGGAACTTGCTGTGCGACTGACCGAGATGAGCGGACTCGACCGGGTGTTCTTCTGCAACTCCGGAGCCGAAGCGTGGGAGGCTGCGCTGAAGCTTGCGCGCGCCCACGCCGGCGTACTGCGATCGAAGGGCAATAGCATCGGTACGGATTTTCTCGCGCTGGAACAGAGCTTCCATGGCCGGACGATGGGCGCAGTGGCGACAACACACAAGGAGAAGTATCGGGAGCCGTTTGCGCCTGTAATGCCGGGCGTCGATTTTGTTCGGTTCAACGATGTTGACGATCTGCGCGCCAAATTTTCTTCCGAAGTGTGCGGCATCTGCATTGAGGCGGTCCAAGGAGAGGGCGGGATTCGTCCGATCAGCCAGGAGTTCTTCGCAGCAGCGCGAGAGCTGTGCGACTCTACCGGTGCGCTTCTGATTGCCGACGAAATCCAGTCCGGAATGGGTCGCACCGGAGAATGGTTTGCGTACCAGCATTACGGCATTCTGCCGGACATCACGACCCTGGCTAAGCCGATCGCCAATGGTCTGCCGATGGGCGCAATGCTTTGCACGGATGAGGCTGCTCGCGCCTTCACTCCGGGGATGCACGGGACGACTTTCGGCGGCGGGCCTCTTGCGTGCGCGGTGGCGATCGCCGTTATCGACACGATGAAACAAAGCAATGTGCTGGGGCACATTCGTGAGGTCGGCGGTTACTTCAAGGAGCGGCTCGAGTGGCTTCGCGAGCGCCACGATTGCGGCACCGAGGTGCGCGGCATGGGCCTGATGCTCGGGCTGGAGCTCGACTCGGCGGATCTGGCCAAACGCGCGGCTTCCGAGATGATGGCCCGGCACATCGTCATCAATCGCACCAGTGAGACCGTGCTGCGATTTCTTCCTCCATACATTCTTGAGCGCAAGCACGTCGATATTGCGATCGCGGCGCTCGACGAGATTCTAACCAGCATCACTTCGACGAGTGCAGCATTGGCCGGTCAAGCGCCGGCAGGAGAACATTCGCATGGGTAGCAAAACTGTCATGATGAGTCCGAAGACGGAGGCCACTCCCGATCCGCCGCGTTCCGCCAAGCCAAGTTCGCTCGGCATTCAGTCCGATAGCGCGTTCTCGGAGGCGGCTAAGCGCCTGTGTGGCCGCGATCTCTGCTCCATCGGCGACCTCACGGTCGAGGAGATGGCCGCGATCATGGAGCTCGCCCACGCGGTCAAGAGCAACCCGGAAGACTTTCGCCACTCGCTCGACGGGCGGCAGATGGTGCTGTTCTTCGAGAAGGCGTCGCTGCGTACGCGGCTCACATTCGAGGCGGCTATCAATACGCTTGGCGGCAACGCGATCTTCGTCGACCAGACACAGTCGCCGCTTGGTGAGCGCGAGTCGCTGCCCGATATGGCGCACAACGTGGAGCGCTGGATGAGCGTGATCGTGCTGCGCACCTACTCGCACGACACTATTACAGAGATGGCCGCCTGCTCGCGCATTCCCGTCATCAACGCCCTCTCTGACCTGGAACACCCGTGCCAGGCGATCGCAGACTTCTTTACTCTGGAGGAGCACTTCGGCTCGGCGGAAGGTTTGCGCTTCACATACATTGGCGACGGCAATAACGTCTGCCACTCGCTGATGCTGACGGCTGCGCAACTCGGCGTACACTGCACGGTTGCCACTCCCAAGGGTTTTGCGCCCAAGCTCGAGATCATCCACAAGGCGATCGAAATCAGCGAGCAGACGGGCGGCAGCATCACCCTGATGCAGGACCCGGTGAAGGCAGTTACTGGAGCTGATGCGGTCTACACCGATGTTTGCACCAGCATGGGATTCGAGCACGAGGCTACAAAGCGTGCGCCCATCTTCAAGCCTTACCAGGTCAACGAAGCGCTGATGGCGCATGCGCAGCAGGACGCTGTGTTCATGCACTGCCTGCCTGCCCACCGCAATGCCGAAGTGACCGATGCGGTTCTCGATGGGCCGCAGTCGGTTGTCTTCGATCAGGCAGAGAACCGCATGCATGCTCAGAAGGCGTTGTTGCTGATGCTGCTTGGCGGCGCGAAGCGTGTTTCGAACGCGCGCGACCGCGGCATTCAAACCCGCAAACGCACCTGACCCGAGCGATGACGAATCTCCACCGGATGGCAAGTAAAATGGTAAGCAATCCTTTTAGCGTGTCTGTTGAATCATTGAGGTCTGTAGTGCCATGTCCGTAATCCTCGAAACTCTGCCTCTCGGCCAGAAGGTGGGCATCGCCTTCTCCGGCGGGCTGGACACCAGCGCCGCCCTTCACTGGATGAAGCAGAAGGGCGCTCTGCCGTACGCCTACACCGCCAACCTCGGTCAGCCTGATGAAGCCGATTACGACGAGATCCCGCGGAAGGCGCTTGAGTACGGCGCGGAACAGGCACGCCTCATCGACTGCCGCGGCCCGCTGGTTCGCGAAGGCATCGCCGCCCTCCAGTCCGGCGCATTCCATATCACCACCGCCGGCGCCACCTACTTCAACACGACGCCGATTGGCCGCGCGGTCACGGGCACCATGCTGGTGACTGCGATGAAGGAAGACGACGTCAACATCTGGGGCGACGGATCGACCTTCAAGGGCAATGACATCGAGCGCTTCTATCGCTACGGCCTGCTGGTCAATCCGGAGCTCAAGATTTACAAGCCGTGGCTCGACGCGACGTTCATCGACGAGTTGGGCGGCAGGGCCGAGATGTCGGCTTACATGCAGAAGGCTGGTTTTGGATATAAGATGTCGGCTGAAAAAGCCTACTCGACCGACTCCAATATCCTTGGCGCAACTCACGAAGCAAAGGATCTCGAGCTTCTCTCGAGCAGCATGAAGATCGTTGTCCCCATTATGGGCGCAGCATTCTGGCGCGACGACGTCGACGTCAAGCACGAAGAGATCACCGTCCGGTTCGAAGAAGGCTTCCCCGTCGGGCTCAACGGGACAGACTATCCAGACCCCGTCGCCCTGATGCTCGAAGCCAACCGTATCGGTGGCCGCCACGGCCTCGGCATGAGCGATCAGATCGAAAACCGCATTATCGAAGCCAAGAGCCGCGGTATCTACGAGTCACCCGGTCTTGCCCTCCTGTTCATCGCTTACGAGCGGCTGATCACTGGCATCCACAACGAGGACACCATCGAGCAGTACCGCGACAGCGGCCGCAAACTTGGCCGCCTTCTGTATCAAGGCCGCTGGTTCGATCCCCAGGCCATCATGCTCCGCGAAGCCGCACAGCGCTGGGTCGCGAAGCCCGTCACCGGCGAGGTCACCCTTGAGTTGCGCCGTGGCAATGACTATTCGATTCTGAACACCGACTCGCCCAACCTCACGTTCAAGCCTGAGCGCCTCACGATGGAAAAAGGCGAGTCCACCTTCTCACCGCGAGACCGCATCGGTCAGCTCACGATGCGCAACCTCGACATCACCGACACCCGCGCCAAGCTAATGACCTACGCGCAGAGCGGTCTACTCACGCTGAGCAAAGGCTCCGAGATGCCTCAACTGAGCAGCGGGAGCGACAAGAAGTAACCACTTGGTCTACCGAATCGGAAGGGTGTGGCCGCCCTTCTCCAACGCAGCATGAACGGTAGGTCTCGCTTCGGCCACTACAACAGGTGCCAAGATGTTTATGACGTTTAGCGGATTGCTGATTATTCTTGCCATTCATGTGCTGATAGGCACGGCTATCGGTTCTACCGTCACCGTCACCCTTCTTCGGAGACGAACAACATGGTGGGCGGTTTTTTGGGTGGCTCTGGCCTCCGTCGCATGCTGGATTTTCGCGCTGCACTTGAGTGATCTCGCGGGTGTTTCCGGTTATCGCGCCGACGGAAAATGGGAAATGTTGCCATGGCGCGAAAGAACCCCTTGGCAGAATCTGATTGGCGATCATGCCTACTTGTTTGCCCTTACTGCAGCGGGACTTGCAGCAGCGGCAGCCGTACTGATTCGTTCGAAATTTGTTGTGAAGAGGAATCCTTAGAGTGTCACTGTCAAATCAACCTGCAACAAAAATGTGGTCCGGTCGCTTCCGCGAACCACTGAACAAGCAGTTCGAGGAATGGCAGCGTTCGTTCCCCTTCGACTATCGCCTGCTGCCGCAGGAAGTACTGGCCTCGAAGGCCCACGCCCACACCATCTCTGCGGCAGGCATCCTCTCCGACGCCGAGCTGGCGACGACGCTCGACGGACTGACTCAGATCGGAGCCCCGACTGACCTCGCCTCCGAAGAAGCCGAAGACATCCACCACTTCGTAGAACTTAGGCTGCAGCAAGCGATCGGCCCACTTGCCCTCAAACTCCACACGGGCCGCAGCCGCAACGAGCAGATCGCTACCGACATGCGCCTCTTCGTCCGCGAGGCAATCGATGAGACCCTTGCCGGGCTGCGCAATTGGTCCCTCGCCCTCATCGAACTCGCAACATCCTCCGGCGAAGCCGTCATGCCGTCCTATACGCATCTCCAGCGCGCGGAGCCTGTGCTGGTGGCGCATTGGCTGCTGGCTTATGTCAGCATGATCGAGCGCGACATCACTCGCCTCACAGACGCGCGCAAGCGCATGAACCTCTGCCCGCTTGGCTCCGGTGCGGTCGCCGGGGCGACGCTTGCGCTTGATCGCGCCATCGCCGCACGCGAGCTTGGATTCGACGGCCCAACGCCGAATAGCATGGATGCGACCAGCGATCGCGACTTCATGCTTGAGTTCACGCAATGCCTCGCAACGCTCGGAGTTCACATTTCTCGATTTGCCGAAGAGCTGACACTTTATTCCACTGCGGAGTTTGGGTTTCTCGATCTGCCTGAGGCGTTCTCTACGGGATCAAGCGCGATGCCGCAGAAGAAGAACCCCGACTTCACCGAGTTGCTTCGCGGTAAGTCCGCACGGCTAATTGGCGCTGCAACAACGCTCTCCGTGCTCATCAAGGGTCTGCCGCTTGCCTACAACAAAGACCTCCAGGAAGGCCAGGAGCCGGTCTTCGACGCCGCTGACACTGTGAGTGGCATTCTCAAGGTTCTGCCTAGTTTCACTCGCGCTCTGAGATTCAACTTTGCTCGCATGAAGGTCGCCGCGACGACGGGCTATCTCAATGCTATGGCTGCAGCTACCTATCTATCGAACAAGGGTGTGCCGTTCCGCACGGCTCACGAGATCATCGGTCGTGCTGTCCGCATGGGACTTGAAAGCCATCGCGAGTTGAATGATTTGAAGCTGGAAGAGTTGCTTGGCTTGTCCGACGCCTTCGCGGAGGACTTTTTCGACGCGATCACGCTCGAAGCGACTCTGGATTGCCATGATGTCGTCGGTGGTACAGCACGCGCACGTGTGGCGACAGCTCTTGCTGCGGCGAAGCGCAATTTGGGGGACAATAGATAGATGAGCAGCGCATCCTCTTTGCTTGCCGCCAGCGAATCCACCGCATCGACCCGCGTCCGTGCGGGCGGCGCGATGGTGCGCCAGGCACGCTTGCAGGATGCGGTCAACATTTTCGAGGTGGTGAATTCGCTCTCGGGCGACGGCACCCTTCTACGTCGCAGCTATGCCGAGATATGCGAGAACGTCCGCGACTTTTTTGTCGCCGAGTCGGAAGCCGGCATCTTTCTGGGCTGCGGCGCGCTGCACCTGTATGGACCGCATCTAGCTGAAGTCCGCTCCATCGTCGTCAAGCCCGAGGGCAAAGGACAGGGAGCTGGAGGCCGCGTTCTCCGCGCGCTGCTGGAAGAGGCGGAGGGCCAGGGCGTTGCGTCCGTGTGCCTGTTCACACGGATACCCGATTTCTTTTTTCACTTTGGATTCCGGGTTGCCGATCGCACTGCGCTGCCCGACAAGATTTACAAGGACTGCCAGGCCTGCCCGCGCTTGTACGCATGCGACGAGGTCGCGATGGTGCGCGGGCCGCTGCCCAGAATCGCCGTGCTGGGCCCGACCAGGATTGCGCAGCCTGAACTGGTGAAACTCCAAGTTGGCCACATCGCCCATCCTGTGGAAGAGGCGGCGCAAGCCGGTGCCGAAGGGGCTGCTAAGACGGAGCGCTGAGATCCGGCCCAGGAAGCCCTCTCCAGAGCGGCGAATCCCATTGGAGTGTGCTCGACACTACTGCGACCAGGAGTGCGTGCGGTCTGTTTCGACCGGAGTGTATTCTTGAGAAACACTTGCAGGAGGCTCCGCTTGGTTCGTCCATTCCAGCCACGTTCCATCCATCCACTCGTTGCGTTTGCGTTCGCCGCGGTGTTTCTTGCACTGCCGTTGCGCAGCCAGACTCAGCCTGCGACGGTGGCCAGAGTGGCGACGGTGCCGATTGGCCAGCAGCAGGCTTTGCCTCCGGTTACCACGATCCGCGCTTACAGCAATCTGGTAGTGATCGATGTCGTGGTCAATGATGCGCAGGGGAACCCGGTGCACGGTCTCAAGGCTTCGGACTTCACGCTGCTCGAGAACAACAAGCCGCAGACGATCAGACACTTCGAGGAGCACAATGCTTCGCCGACCTCGGAGACTCAGGTTGCTCCGGCGCCAAAACTGCCTCCCGGCCTGTTCACCAACAAGTCGGCGGCGCCGGCGAACGGCCCGGTAAATGTTCTGCTGCTCGACTATCTGAACACACCGCTGACTTCGCAGCCATACGCACGCAAGCAACTGATCGACTACCTCGACCATGCGCCTGCGGGGACGCGCATTGCCATCTTCGGACTGACGACGCAACTCAGCATGCTGCAAGGGTTCACGTCGGATATGTCGGTCTTGAAGGCTGCGTTGATGCCTTCGAAGGGAGGCGCGGTGCAGGTGTCGCAGATCTTGTCGGATCCGGTCAATGGTGGGCTGAACGGCAATGCAACGTTGTCCAATGCACTGAATGAACCGGCTGCGGTCCCTGGCAATATCACCCCTGAGATAGTCGCCAACATCAATCGGTTTGAGGCTTTGCAGGCGTCGTTCGAGCAGGACCTGCGGGCGAAGTACACGCTGAATGGGTTCGATCTGCTGGCACGGTATCTTGTGGGCATTCCGGGGCGGAAGAACGTGATCTGGTTCTCCGGTTCTTTCCCGCTGAACATCGAGCCGAACGTCAATGAAGCAGATCCCAACGACTCGGTCGTGCGCAACGACGAGGAAGTGCGCAAGACCGACAACCTGCTGACGCGTGCGCAGGTGGCCGTGTATCCGGTGGATGCGCGCGGACTACAAATCAATCCCGCCAACAGCGTAGTGAGCAACATTGGAGATATCGGGGCGGGTACGGGAGCGGCGGTGGCCACCTCGCAGATGGATTTCCAGATCCAGGTGGCGCAGGAGCATGAAACAATGTTCGCGATGGCCGAAGATACGGGAGGCCAGGCGTACGTCAACACGAACGGACTGACGCAGGCGGTGGCGAAGGCGATTGAAAATGGCTCGAACTACTACACACTGACCTACTCGCCGACCAACACGGAGTGGGACGCAAGATTCCGTTCAATCAAGATCAAGACGGAGCAGCCGGGCGTGAAGCTCAGTTACCGCAATGGCTACTACGCCGTCGATCCCAACGACCGGAACAAGATGAATGCGCAGATGGCGGCCACGGCGGTGACCCAGCCAACCACGATGGCGACGGCCATGATGCACGGCGCTCCTGATCCGGCGGAGATACTGTTCAAGGTGCGCATTCGGCCGGCGGGTAGCCCTCCGGAAGACGCGCCGTTGGCGAGCAACCAGACCAATCCCGATCCGAAGGTAAAGGTTGAAGGCCCGTACCGGGCTTATGCGGTTGACCTGGTGCCCGATCCGCGCGCCGTCAGCTGCCGCGCGGAGCCCAGCGGCAATCGCCATTGCGCGATCGAGGTCTGGACCTTCGTCTACAACAGCGAGGGCGAGCGGCTGATCACGGCAAGCAACCGCCTGCACACGCTTCTGACTCCCGCGGACTACGCAAAGTTGATGGTTGGCGGGATGGCGTTCCATCAGCAGATCAGCGTGCCGATGAAGGGCCGGTATTATCTGCGCACCGCGATTCACGATATGGTCTCGGACAAGGTGGGTGCGGTCGAGGTTCCGGTTGCTGCGGTTGCTCGCCTGGAACCGCTTCAGCCGCTTCCGGCGTTGCTTGCGCCTTCGGTCCCACTGCCTGCATCGTCGGATATGCCTCCCGTGCCGACAGCAGCGCCCCCCACGACACCGGCTGCGTCACAGATACCTCGCACCGCGCCTGTTACGGCGCCGAATGGAACGCCAGCCAGGCCAAAGTGAGCGGTCGCTGCAGGCTGGTTGCTGGCGCCGGCGAACCCGAGTGCATTTCCGCCCATTGAGAGATGATGTAATTTGGGATTGAGCGTGTCTACCATCCTTATCGAAGTCTTTGAGCAGGAATATCGCGAGCTTCGCCCGCGCGCGCCGATACCCGCGCTGGACATCCGCTTTCGCCGCTTCACGTCGCTGAATACGACGATCCGGCTGCGCGAGGGCCGGCTGCACGTGCGGCTCTCCGATTTGCTGGAGCATGCGCCCGAATCCGTGCACCACGCCATCGCCCACATCCTGCTGGCCAAGCTTTATAAGAAGCCGATTGCGCGCACGCACGCAGACCGCTATCGGCGGCATGTGTCTTCCGAAGCCGTGGTGCGGCAGGCGGAGCACATTCGTCAGACGCGCGGACGCAAGACGATTCTCTCGCCGAAGGGGCATCACTACGATCTGGACGAGGTGTTCGAAAACCTGAACACGCGCTTTTTTTACGGTCTGCTGGGACGGCCCACGCTGACGTGGAGTGCGCATCATGCACGGCGCATGCTGGGACATTATGACGCGGCGCACAACACCATTATGGTCAGCCGGGTGTTTGATCGCCCGGACACGCCGCGTTGCGCGGTGGAATACCTGCTGTATCACGAGATGCTGCACCTGAAACATCCGGTGCGCGTGAAGGCGGGTCGAAGGTGCGTGCATTCCAAGGCGTTTCAGGCAGAGGAACGGCTTTTTCCGGAGTTGGACGCGGCGAAGGCGTACTTGAAACGGCTCTAGGTCCCCCCTCCTCCGCATTTTCAGAGAGAGGACGTGTGTGGCATTTGGCTGTATGACTGCGCAAAGGACGCCAGGGGCGGAAGTAGCAAATTAATGCTACTTTCGACGCAAAAGATTGCGCATGGCAAAAGGTAGTGACACCAATGTGCTCACTAAGTTGGGCAAACTACATATCCGGCATTGGTACGTCACGTGCACAAAAACTAAGTGAGGTACTTGATATGAGTCGTTCTGGACTTCTCGCTTTGGTTTTTTTCTCCCTATCGGCAGCTTCCCTGCGAGCAGACCAACTGAGTGATCTTGCGCTTGACAATTTTGCCGTCTTGGGCCACTCAACGGTCACCAACACGGGCCCTACCGTTCTCAATGGGAACTTAGGGGTATCTCCCGGTTCGTCCATCACCGGTTTTCCCCCCGGGATCGTCAATGCCCCCGGGGTAATCGACAATAACAACGCAGCAGCCGCGAAGGGTCAGACCGATGCTTCAAATGCGTCTATTTTCTTGGCTGGGCTGGTTGCCCCGCCCACGCATGACCTGACGGGGCAGGATCTTGGGTTCCTCACGCTTACGCCAGGAGTCTATTCTTATTCATCCGGCGCCCAACTGACCGGACCGCTGACCCTGAATTTTGGAGGGAACAGCGGTGAGAACTTCGTTTTCCAGATTGGAAGTTTGCTGAACACTGCGAGCGGTTCGTCCGTGATCATTGAAGGTGCGGGAACGAACGACAACGTGTACTGG
>OCZT010007925.1_pt1 | contig 10369 bp, 10 predicted proteins | sample 1539031 | NCBI WGS metagenome assembly OCZT01 (sample SAMEA3539308, study PRJEB22396) | soil metagenome | biome: tundra; feature: field; material: soil | place: USA | collected 2010-05 | depth 0.15 m
TTTTTTTTCAAGCAGAAGACGGCATACGAGATATTGGCGTGACTGGAGTTCAGACATGTGCTCTTCCGATCTGTTTCGCGCGCATCTGGAAAACGATTGCGCAACTGCGTGCCATAGCTGGCCTCTGAATTACGATCGCCAACCTTGCGATTGATACGCACCCCCAGCCAGAGTTGCTCCGCTGTCAGATTGTCGGTTTTTTGCGAAAGATTCGCGAAATATTTCTTGGCTGCGAAGTAATCAGCATTGGCAAAGTTCAATTCTGCCAGAGCAAACAGCGCTTGCGTCATTTCAGGCTGCACCAGCAGCGCCTTTTGCAGAAACTCCTCGGCATCCTTGTTGTTGCCGGCTTTTCTGGAACACAGCCCGGCATTCAGATAGGCAAGACCGGGTGTCGTATACAAAGGATTTTTGATTGCCGCCATGAACTGGGGAATAGCCTCTTTTTCCCTGTTGCGCTGACACAAGAACCAGCCATAGTTGTTATGCGTATCGGAATTCGTATTATCGAGGTGCAGACTTCTCTTAAAATCCTCCTCAGCCTCTTTGTCCTCGCGCAATGCCATATGCACCAAGCCGCGCACGCTGTAGGCTGGCGCATAGTCTCGATCGGCCTGCAAGGCTTGTGTTAACTCGTCCAGCGCGATGCCGAGTTGCGCACGCTCATAGTACAAACCCGCTAATTCGGTATGCACCTTGGCACTCTTGATGGCGTGCGAGCTGTCCGAAGGCGTGCCGCAGCCCGCCAATATGACCAACGAAAACGCCAAAGAAATCGCCAAAGAAAACGATAGCGCAATTAATTTATTCACGGTGCACCTCGGCATGCATCTATACAGCCCCAATTATCCATCTATACAGCCCCGCTGGCGCGTTGCATGGTTCGTTTGGTCTTATCCTGAACCTGCCCTGCCAGCTGTCCGCAGGCAGCAGCGATATCATCTCCGCGCGTCTTGCGCGTGGTGGTCACGATGTCTGCCTGCATCAGCACATCGCGGAAACGCTGAATGGCATCCTGGCTTGAGCGCCGATAATGCGTTTGTGGAAACGGATTGAACGGGATCAGGTTAAATTTGCACGGCACGTCGCGCACCAGCTTCACCAGCTCGCGGGCCTGTTGCACCGAATCATTCACGCCTTCCAGCATCACATATTCGAAGGTGATGAAATCGCGCGGCGCACGTTCCAGATAACGCTGGCATGCGGCCAGCAACACTTTGAGCGGATACTTCTGGTTGATCGGCACCAGCTCGTCGCGCAACTTGTCATTCGGCGCATGCAGCGACACCGCCAAGGCCACCGGACATTCCTCGCGCAATCTGTCCATCGCCGGCACGATGCCGGAAGTGGAAACCGTCACACGGCGGCGCGACAGTCCATAGCCGTGATCGTCCAGCATCAGACGCAGCGCGCTCACCGTGTTGTCAAAATTCAACAGCGGCTCGCCCATGCCCATCATCACCACGTTGCTGATTTTCCAGTTACCCTCGGCATCCTTGCCGAGCTGATGGTTCGCCCACCACAACTGGCCGATGATTTCCGCCACGCTGAGGTTGCGATTGAAACCCTGCTTGCCGGTCGAACAAAACGTGCAATTCAGCGCGCACCCGGCCTGGGTGGAAACGCACAAGGTACCTCTGTCGGTCTCGGGAATGTACACCGCTTCCACGGCATTGCCGGTGCCGACGTTCAGCAGCCACTTGCGCGTACCGTCGTCGGATAATTCTTCGCGCATCACATTCGGCGCGGTGATGCACGCGCATTGCGCGAGCTTGTCGCGCAACGCTGCCGCGATGTCAGTCATCGCGGCGAAATCGGGCTCCCCGACTTTGTAAATCCAGCGCATCAACTGGCGCGCACGGAACGGCTTCTCGCCCATTTCCGTGAAATAGCCGGCCAATGCTTGCGCATCAAAGTCGAGTAGGTTTTGTTGCATTAGTATCTTTGAGTATTAACGCGAGTAAACATTCATCGCCGGGAAGAAATATGCGATTTCCACCGCAGCCGTTTCAGCCGCATCGGAGCCGTGCACCGCATTCGCATCGATGCTATCGGCGAAGTCAGCGCGGATAGTGCCTTTGTCGGCCTTCTTCGGATCGGTCGCGCCCATCAGATCGCGGTTCTTCAGAATCGCGCCTTCGCCTTCCAGCGCCTGGATCACCACCGGGCCGGAGATCATGAAATCCACCAGATCCTTGAAGAACGGGCGGGCGCGGTGTACAGCGTAAAAGCCTTCCGCTTCAGCACGCGACAATCGCACCATGCGCGCGGCAATGATCTTCAAACCGGCTTTTTCAAAGCGGGTGTAAATCTGGCCGATGACATTCTTGGCCACAGCATCGGGTTTGATAATCGACAGGGTACGTTCAACAGCCATGCTACTTTCTCCAAACTTAATAATAGTTAATAAAAAACGGCTTGGCATTCTATCAGGATTTGCTTACGCTGTCGCAGTCGGCAAGCCCTGCGAGAGGTATTGACTCGTTGACCACCAACCTGCGCGTGGTAGAGTGCGAGCCAACAAATCCCTTGAAGGTGTCTTGGCTGGCGCGTTTTAGGGGATCTACTTTATGTTAGGGGGCGTAACCCATGTTCAATTGGTTGCAGCATCTCTTTACCGCCCGCGCTTTGCAAAAAGAGAACTCTGATCTGATGGCGCAAATAGCGAAACTTCAAGCTCAAGTAGCGGAACTTCGATCTCAAATAGATGAATACAAGAAGGTCATAGCAACTAAAGACGAAGAAATAACCCGCTTTAAAAATCTTATTAGCAACACAAAGGCAAGCCGCCCACGCATTGCTGACGGCGCTGATGAAAAGCCTTTGGGTTTTTAGCATGTCTTTATCTCCTAACCTGTCGGTAAAGGCCAACACACACCACCCCTTGAATTAGCGATCCCGGAGTACAATTAAACTATGAACCTAAATTGAACTGGAAGACAGAATGAATTTCACCATAGAACAGGAACAAGAATCAGATGGGCGTTGGTTGGCGGAAGTCCCGGAGTTGCCGGGAGTCCTCGCTTACGGTGCGACATCGCTGGAAGCAATGTCCAAGGTTGAGGTTCTCGCCCTTCGCGTTATTGCTGATCGGCTTGAGCACAGCGAAAGTCGTCCCTTTGCCATAAACATTTCTATCCCAATTGCTGCATGAGCCAATGGCCGTCGGTCAAAGCCAAGCGCCTTCTCGCTGCGCTGCTGCGACTTGGTTGGCAAGTCAAGCGACAATCCGGTTCGCATAAAACACTTTCCCGCAATGGCGACCCTGATTTTGTTTTTGCCTTCCATGATGGCGACGAAATCGGCCCCAAAATGCTAGCGCGCGTTGCAAAGCATACAGGTCTATCCCCAAATGATCTGTAACCCTACATTCGAGCGGGACTGAGCAAAAAAATTAAAGTAGCGGACTCGAATTATTTTCGCCGCCCGGAGCGTCCTGATCAGGGCAAAAAGCCACCGCGAAACCCGCCTCTTCCGCAACAGCCTGATACTCCGCCGCAATCGCCACACCGGGCACGCACACCAGTTCATCGCCGCAATACAGCAGCGGCAGGCGGTCGCGTTGCCAGGGCGGGACGTGGTGTTCTTGCAGCAGGTTCTTCAGGGTGCGCGTCGCGGCATTCGGCTGGGAACGCAGGGTTTCGCCGCCGCTACGCAGGCGTAGCGTCACCGGCGCGCACTGCAATTTCGCCAGACTGATGCCTGAGCTTTTGGTGTGTTTGAAATGCAGCCGCGCATGCAGCGCAGGCCAATCCAGTTCCACTTCGCCGTGCCACGGCAATACAAGGCTCCGGTCAAATTCGCCCAACGCGCGCAGCGCATACACCTTGCCCTGATAGCGGCGCACCTGCCATTCGCCGTAGGAGATGCACACGGCGGCATCCTCCCGCGCGTTGCACAGTTGCTGCAACATGTCGTCCAGTTGCACGGCTTGCGGCATCGGGGTGCCGACACTATGCAAGAAATAGCGCAGCAGGTTTTTTGCTCGTGGCTGGGAGAGAGATTGCAGGCGCGATACTTCCAGGCTGAACTCGTCACCCTCTCCCCCAACCCCTCTCCCGCTTGCGGGATAACCAGAGACTTGGCTGCCGTATTTGGGCAGCCTAGTCGAATGGCTAGTAGTTTTATCAGAGGGGAATAAATCAGGCGCATCCTGTTGCGCCAGCTCATCCAGCAGCTTACTGGCCTCGGCGAAATGCTGCGCGCTGCGCGCCAGGGTGTCGCGATAAGCGGGAAATTTTTCACTCAGCAACGGCAGCACGCGATGGCGCAAAAAGTTGCGCGGATAGTTGTCGTCGGCGTTGCTTTCGTCCTCTATCCACTGCAAGTCATGCGCGGCAGCGTAGTCGAGAATTTCCTGGCGGGAACAATGCAGCAGAGGACGCAATAAATTGGGTGAGCCTGCGCGCTCGGCGAGCAGCGGCATTGCACTCGCGCCGCGCACCCCTGCGCCGCGCAGCAATTGCAGCAGCAGCGTTTCCGCCTGATCGTCGGCATGGTGCGCCAGTGCCACGAAGTCGCACGGTTGCCTGGCAAACGCCGCGTGGCGCAGCTTGCGCGCCGCCGCCTCGATGCCATGTGCGCGCAACGGTGCGATATCCACGTGTTCGACGTGCAAGGAAATGTGATGGCGGGCGCACAGGTCGGCACAGAACTCCGCCCACGCATCGGCATTCCGGCTGATGCCGTGATGGACATGCAATGCGGAAAGTTGCCAGAAGAAACGCGCGGCGAGTTGGTGCAGCAGATGCAACAGCACCACCGAGTCCACCCCGCCGCTCAAGCCGATCAGGATCGAGCTGTGCTCGGGAAGCAGCGGCGCGATCTGCGCAGCCACACGATCAGCAAGAGGATTTTGGAAGTCCACTAGCAGACCCGAAGTCGTCATTCCTGGCCTGATCCGGAATCCAGTCAACACAGTGTTTCATACAGATCCGCCCAATCCGGATTGAATTTCTCTATCAATCTCAGTTTCCATGCGCGCTGCCATTCCTTGATTGCCTTTTCCCGTTGAACGGCCGATTCCATCGTTTCATGCACCTCATACCAGACAAGGCGATCCACCTGATACTTCTTGGTGAAGCCATCAACAACGTGAATCTTGTGCTCCCACACCCGCTTGATCAAATTCGATGTGACGCCCACATACAAAGTGCCATTTCGTCCGCTAGCCAGCAGGTATACGCAGGGTTGCTTGCTCATTTCGCCATACCAGCAAACTACGTCATTCCGGCGCAGGCCGGAATCCAGTTGGGTTTATCAAAGAACCAGGCGTTGTCCGGCTACGCCGGAAATTATTTGATTAGCTGGATTCCGGCCTACGCCGGAATGACGAATGAATAAAAAGTTACTGGAGTGCAACTTCCTTGAACTTGCCATAGCCCATCAAGCGATTGAAGCGATCTTGCATCAGATTTGCAGTCGGTTTGCTTTGGACGATTTTCAGCGCGTCTTGCAATGCCTTTTTCACGTTCTGCATGGTCATCGCATAATCGCGATGCGCGCCGCCCAGCGGCTCGCTGATGATCTTGTCCACCAAGCCCAGCGCCTTCAAACGCGTCGCGGTGATACCCAGGGTCTCTGCGGCATCGGGCGCTTTTTCCGCGCTCTTCCACAGAATCGAAGCGCAGCCTTCCGGCGAGATCACCGAGTAGGTGCTGTATTGCAACATCAGCAGCGCGTCGCCCACCGCGATCGCCAGCGCGCCGCCGGAACCGCCCTCACCGATCACGGTGCAGATGATCGGCACGCGCAATTCACTCATCTCGTAAAGATTGCGCCCAATCGCTTCGGACTGGCCGCGCTCTTCCGCGTTCACGCCGGGATACGCGCCGGGTGTGTCGATGAAGGTCATGATGGGAATGCCGAATTTTTCCGCCAGCCGCATCAGGCGCATCGCCTTGCGATAACCTTCGGGACGCGGCATGCCAAAATTGCGCACGATCTTTTCCTTGGTATCGCGACCTTTCTGATGGCCGATCACCATCACGCTTTGCCCGTTGAAACGCGCCAGTCCGGCCACGATGGCCTTGTCATCCCCAAAGCAGCGGTCGCCGTGCAATTCTTCAAAATCGGTGAACAGATGCTCGATGTAATCCAGCGTGTAAGGACGCTGCGGGTGACGTGACACCTGTGAGATTTGCCACGGTGAAAGCTTGGCATAAACGTCCTTGGTCAATGCTTCGCTCTTCTTCGACAAGCGCGATATTTCGTCAGCGATATCGAGTGCCGAATCATCCTGTATATACCGCAGTTGCTCGATCTTGTCTTCCAGCTCGGCAATAGGGCTTTCAAAATCCAAAAATGATATTTTCATGGTTCTTCCCCTGCTGATATGACTACTGATGAAACCACTAGCCATTCCGCTACGCCACCAAAAAACGGTGGCCAAGCGGCTGGTTATAGCCATCTGACTGTTGGAACTACTAGCCATTCCACTGATGGAACTACTAGCCATCCCACTAAGCAACCAGAAGACGGTTGCCAAGTGGTTGGTTATAGGTTGCCCAAAGGCTTTGCATAGCCATCTGACTTAAGTTGGCAAACTACGCCAACAAAGTCATTGGTTAACGGCAGCCAAGTCATTGGTTATTAAACGCGGCGCAATGATACTACAAACCGAAGAATCGTTTGATGGTCGCCAACACTTCGCTGTGGCGGTGGTGCATTTCCTTATGCAATGCTTCCTCGTCCAGATTTTGCAGTGCGCTGTCCAGTTGCGTCCTGCGCATGACGAGAATATGCGAAACCTCATCGGCGATGCCAGGACGCGCCAACAAAATTTCTTCGAATGCCTCCTTGTCGAGGCGATAACATTCGATATCGGTCTTGGCAATCACTGAGGCGACACGCGGTGCACCGGTCATCAGACTCATCTCGCCGAAAAAGCTGCCCTTGGACAAAACATTGAGACTGCGCTTTTCGCCATTCGCCGCATCGATAAATACCTCCGCTTCGCCGTTGATAATGATGAACAACCAGTACTGCCCGGTCGCGCCTTGTTTGGTGATCACATTGCCCTTGGCAAACTGCATATATTTGAGCCGTTCAGCCAACGTCTTGAGTTCTCCGTCGGCCATCTGCGAAAACAGTTCCACCCGGCGCAAGGTCTTAATGCGCAACATCACTTCGCGCTGGTGCAGCGCTTCTTCATATTTTTCATTTTCCTTGGTCAGATGGATGCTTCTTTCATCCATTGCCAGCTTGATATCCGCGCGTTGCAGCGCCGTCATAATCTGCCAGCGTACAGCTGCATCAGTCGGATCATCGAATACCAGGTCAGTCAGCCAATAGCGCATCGCGTAACGCGCGTAGCCTTTGTCGTCCATGTCCATCAACACGCAATTGGGCAACGGGTTCTTCGCCACATTGGCAATGTCGGTCTGCTGGATAGCTTCTTCGGACAGACTGATCACCCTGGCAGGCGGCGTGTCCATGCTTACGTTGAACCACACCCAGCGGCGCAACTGCACCGGTTGATCAGTACGGCGACCCAACACCAAAAATTTATTTTTCATCAGCTGACTATTCGGGAACACCACAGTTTCCCAATTACGCGTCTCAACCAGCGTGGAACGCCAACGAATGTCCACTACGCGCCCGACCACATCATCCACTTTGACCCAGTCGCCGATCTGAACCGAGTTATCCAACTGCAAAGCCAGGCCGCCGAGAATATTACCCAGCGTATCCTGCATGGCGAATGCCACCACGGCAGTGATCATCGCCGAAGTCGCCACGATGCTGCCTAAATCGAGACCGGCATAACGCAGCCGCACCATGCCCCAGGCTATGTAGGCGATGATGACAAAAAAATCTTCGGCAATACGCGGCGGGGTCATGCGCGCAAGCGGCAAAACGATCCGGAACATCAGCAGGCCCCACAGACGAATCAGCGCGATTCCGCCGCCGATAACGAAGGCCTCGTGCAACACGGAAGCCGCCATGTCGAATCGCATAGCATGAATCAGGCCGCTTAATAATTGTCCGAACAGGCAGGCAAAGAAAAAGCCCAGCGTGTTGGTGATGCTGCGGCGCTCTTCTTTATGAAAATGAAACAGCAGGAACGCCAAACTCAGCGCCATCACCAGTACCAACAGGGATTCATCACGCCAGAAAAAATGAATTGCGGTTTCCCAAAAAGACACGGTCACTCCCCAAGATTCTGATGTGGCATTCTACACCATTGAATATTCAGCCAAGCGCCTGGCACGCCGCCAGAATGTCCAAGTGTCGCCGCGCGTCAACAGGACGCGCCGTGTGCTATCCCCGCCCAAAATATCTATCTGCAACCGCGCGATTTTTCCGGAGCGCAACGCTTGCCATAACGGCCGTGCATAGCCTCTTTCAAAATCCTGCAATGCCACGCGCCAAGTGGCCAAATCGCCGCTCTGCAATGCAGATCGCAACCCCGTCCAGACCAGCAATTGCTTGCCATTGTTTTCTGCATCACACCATTGCTCAGACCATGCCGCAAAAGGAACACCCGCAGCCGCAGCGAACATTTCAACCAACACCTCATCCGAACTCACATTGTCGTAAGACTTCTGCAACAGTCCCATCACACTGCCGCCGCCCCATAGCCAGACGCTGTTAATCGGCAACGCCCCGCGCGCATCGCGGGATTCGTTGAGGGGATGTGCAAACAACAGCATCTGGATCTCATTGAACACCTGATGCCAGCGCGCCGCCTCTTCGCCGGTTGGCAAAGCACCGCGCACATCGCTACCAATGACTTGTGACAGCGGCCTAGTGTGGATGCGCGGCAGCGTGCCCAGCCGCACATACCAACGTTGCGGATGCGGCGCAAAAAATTCCATGCCCTGCCCCGCAAAGTGTCCATTCAAACTGGCGCACAGTTGCCCAGCCTCGCCCGCGCTGATTTCCATATTCGGCAGCAACAGCATCTGATCGTGCTGCAAGCGCAAATGCACCGGGTCAGCGCGCAGCCAGCACCCTGCACCGAGCCCGTCAAAAGCGGCGGAAACAGGCGCGATCGGCGCATCTGCCTGGCACGGCACATCAAATAACTCACACAGCAAATTTTCCAGCGGAACAGGCTCAATAATTTCGCTACGCCCGCGTCCCAGCAGCTTTTCCAAAGAGGGCAAATGCAATTCCGCGCAAACCTCTGCGGCAAAGTCTTTCGGCAAAAACAAATCGGGAATGACCAGACGGACGTTTTTCATGGCGGCGAGTTTAACCCAGATAGTCCATTAGAACCGACCGTCCCTTCCCCCATGCAGGGGGAAGGTTAGGATGGGGGTAGAGCAGTGGAAAAGCCAAGATTCTACCCCCCTCCCTAATCCCTCCCCCTGCATGGGGGAGGGGACATTTTTTATCATTCCCACGCTCCGCGTGGGAATGCAGCCGATGACGCTCTAGCGTCTGGTGCTTGTGACATGAGACTCCCAGTATTGCGTTTTCCCACGCAGAGCGTGGGAACGATAAGCTAAGCAATGTCCACCATTGCCCTCCAGGTTTGTGGCACACTTACACCAGTTCAAACACATCCATCCACCTGCCTTGCAACCTTACGAACTGTTCATTGGTCTGCGCTATACCCGTGCCAAGCGACGCAACCATTTCATCTCCTTTATCTCGCTGATCTCCATGCTGGGCATGGCGTTGGGCGTGATGGCATTGATCGTGGTGCTGTCGGTGATGAACGGTTTCCAGAAAGAAATCCGCGCGCGCATGTTGGGCGCGTCACCGCATCTGGAGGTGGTCGCGGATGGCGGACGACTGAATGACTGGCGACCTGTTCTGGACAAGGTCGCGCAACACCCGCAAGTTTCCGCCGCCGCGCCTTATGTGGCCGGACAAGGCATGCTGTCGTTCGAGCAGAACGTGCAAGGCGTGATGGTGCGCGGCATCGATCCGGCGCGCGAAACAGCCATCACCGAACTTGCCAACAAGATCAAGGCGGGTGCTTTGGAGGATTTGCGCAGCGGTGAATTCGGCATCGTGCTCGGCACCGATCTGGCGCGCGCACTCGGTGTGCGGCTCGGCGAAAGAATCATGCTGATCGCCCCGCAAGGGCAGATCACGCCTGCCGGCATGATGCCGCGCCTCAAACAATTTCGCGTGGTGGGTATTTTTGAAATCGGCATGGCGCCCTACGACAACAACCTCGCGCTGATCAACATCAGCGATGCGCAAAAACTGTTTCAACTCGGCGATGCGGTGACCGGCATCAGCGCCAAGTTGCGCGACATCGATCTCGCCCCGAGCGTGGCGCACGATCTGCAAACCCAGTTGCCGCCCGAGTTATTCGCCAATGACTGGACACACCAGAACAGCAACTACTTCCGCGCGGTGCAGATGGAAAAGAAAATGATGTTCATCATCCTGTCGCTGATCGTCGCGG
>OCZT010007926.1_pt1 | contig 10368 bp, 18 predicted proteins | sample 1539031 | NCBI WGS metagenome assembly OCZT01 (sample SAMEA3539308, study PRJEB22396) | soil metagenome | biome: tundra; feature: field; material: soil | place: USA | collected 2010-05 | depth 0.15 m
CCCGCCTAGCTCAATTGGTAGAGCACTTCACTTGTAATGAAGAGGTTTTCGGTTCAAGTCCGAAGGCGGGCTTAGCCCGATTTGCAGGGAAAGCACGGGTTTCGGCGAGCATCCTCAGCCTCGCTCGTCAGGCGCTTCGGAACTTTGACGGAACAGCAGATTCACTCAGCTCGGCGCGGGCCGCCGCGATCAGCTCGTCGAAGCCGTCGAAGCGCTGGCCCTGCATCCCGTCGATCACGTGTGCGTACGTCGAGATGTGCAGCGTCGGTGAGTGCCCAAGCCGGCGTGCGGCCTCGGGGACCGTCAGGCCGGCGTAGTGGCACAAGCTCGCGGCGGTGTGACGCAGCGTGTACAGCGTCGCGTCGTCGCGACCTGTCGCGGTGACGACGCGCGAGTGCAAGCGCTGACGCGTCCAGCTCTTGAGCCCCTCGGCGCTGATCGGGCCGATGATCGGCTCGTCGTCTCCGGGCCGACCGCAGTGCAATCGCCATTCGCGGAGCTCCTGCGCAGTCTGACGCGGCACCTCGATCGCCCGGGCGCGGCGCGCGGTCCGTTTCGTCTGCGCCTTGCCGACGAGCAGCGTCTCTGATCCGAGCCCCCTCCACGGCACGAGGCGAAGCTCGAGCGGCCGTAGTCCGAGGTGGCCGGCGAGCACGACGATGATCCGGTCACGGCCCTGCAGCGATGCGATCAGCGCCTCGAGCTGGTGCGGCGTGAACGGGCGCACCTCCTCGCGGTCAGCGAGTGGCTTTCGGACGGCGCGGACCGGGTTGACAGCGATCAGCCCGTGCTCGGTCGCCGCCTGCATGATCCCACTGAGGTAGATCAACGCCTCGCGGGCGGTGTTCGCGCTGCGTCCGTTCTGCAACAGATGGTGCTGGTGAGCGATCACCAGGGGGACGTCGATCGCGCGCAGCGGCTCGTCCAGGAGCTCGCCGAGGTGCTTCTCCAGCGCCCACGCGTATTTCGCCCTCGAGCTCGGCGATAGTGTCGCCGCGTGCGTGCGGAACCCCGACCGCACGAACTGGTCGAGCGTGACTGTCTCGCGGTCGAGATCGGCGGCGAGCGTGGGGCCGAGCTGCCGGCGGCGGGTGGTCTCGGCGTCGAACGTGACCGCGTCACGCTTGCGATCAAACGTGCGTGAGCGCTGATTGCCGCCGGTGCGATATTTCACCCGCCATTTGCCGTGCTCCTTGTGGACGCTCATCGGGTGCCCTTCACGGCGTCCAGGTAGTTGTCGAGGATCTTGTCGGGGAGTCTCTCCATGGCGTCTGCCGTTGCGAGGGCGTTCTCTCGCGCTTGGTCGGTGACCCCCTCCTGGTCGGCGGCGGCGCGTAGCGCCTCAACGTGACTGGCCCGGAGGCGCGCCGCGTCGGCGAGTTCCCTGGCGAGCGTTCGCATGGTCAGGTACCTCTCTACCGCGTTGAGGTCGGGCACCTCCACGTCGGCCTGATCGCCACGTTCATCGCTCACGGTCCACTTCCCGTAGTCGAGTCCTAGTGGATCGCGCATCCGGCTTTTGCTGATCCTGAGACCTTGGCGCTGCGCCATCCCGCGAAGCCGGTTCTCGCGAGCCTTCTGCACGAATAATTTGTTCGTTGTCATGCTGGAAGCGTACCACAACCGATGCCAGAAGGCATCCTAATCGCGCAGGAAGTCATAGCTCCGCCCCACTCGCCGCGAGCGGGACGGGCCCGGCGCACCGACGCGCTCAAGCCGCTCGATGTACTCGCGCAGCTCGTCGGCGCGGACCATCACCCGCCCGTGATCGAGCACCGCCGGCACCGACCGAGCGGCGATCCGCCGGCGCACCGTCCGCGGCGAGCAGTCCAGCAGCCGCGCCGTGGTCGCGACCGACAGCAGCGCCGGTACCTGAAGCACCGCGACCGGCTCGAGCTCGGCATCGGTCATCAGCCGTCCGGTCACGCCGCCTCCCGATCCCGAACACGATCAAGTTCGAGCACCAGGTATGCCGCCGCCGGCAGCGCGTTCTCAGCGAGCCCGACGCGCACGAGCGCCCGTAACAGACGCTCGGCGCCGCCTCTCGGAGTCCGGCGACGATCCGCGAGCCCAGCCGCGAGCCCTCTGCACGCCGCCTCTAGGTCAAGCTGCGTCTGCTGCTCGGTCACGGCGCTCACGACGCCTTCGACTGCTCGGTGAGGAACAGCTCGGAGAGCACGTAGTAGTCGCCGGTCAGGCCGTACTCAATCCACGCCTGCACGTGCTCACGGTCCATGAACACGCGATAGAACTCCGTCCACCAGTGCTCGTAGTCGAGCTCCCCCGCTTGGATCGCTGCCGCCACGCCATCGTTCGCCAGTTTCAGTTGGTCGACGGTGAAGCGGTCACGGACGATTCGCCCGCCCACTGCTTTGGCTCGAGCGTCGGTGAGTTGGACCCTCGTGCTTCTCCTGGCTTTGATCCGCCAGTCCTCGAAGACATCAGCAATTTGTTCCTGCACGTCCAGCGCGGCCTTCGGCCGTGCCTCCGTCTCTGGCGCGGTCGTAGACCGTGCCTCCGCCTCCGGAGGCAGAGGCAAAGCCTCTGCATGGAGAGAGGTCTCGCCTAAAGAAGGTTTAAGTAACGGTTCTTTAACGGTTAGGGTGACATCTGGGTGTCGCCCCTGACGGACATAGCTATGTCGCCCCTGAATGGACATAGCTATGTCACCCCTGAGGCTGTCAGGGGTGACATAGCTATGTCCGCCCTGCCGTGCCGGTTTGGACACCGCGGCTGACGTGTTCATGCGATACCGAGCCGGCTTGTAGCGGTGCGCGTCCGCGACCTTCACAAGCAGCCCGATCTGCTCCAGCTGGCGGATGATGCGCTGCACCTGACGGTCGCTCTTGTCGACCTTCCAGGCGATGTAGGCGACGCTGGGGAAGATGCTCTGGCCGTCGTCGCTGCCGTGGTCGGCGAGCGCGAGCGCGACGAGCAGCTGCGACTCGGTCAGCTTCAGCGCGAATAGGGCGGACATCAGCTTGCCGCTCACGCCGCCGGCTCCAGGTCAGTTTCGTAACGGTCTGAGGTCGCTATCGACACCCCGGAACCGTTACGAAAGATGATGAGCGCAGACGGGAACGGCGCGGCGGCGCTCGCACCGCCGAACTTCAGTCGGCCGCGCAGCAGACGCACCTCGCCGTGCATCGCGTAGTCATGCCACCAGCGCGTGTCCGTGCGGGCGGGCACAAGGCACACGACAAGCTCGGCGGTGGTCTGAGCTGACAAGCTCGCCTTCTCCATCCACGCCGCCACCGCGCGCCCATATGGCGGGTTCATAAACACGCGCCCCGGCCACGGCTGCGCCAGCCCGTTGTCCGCCATCGTGAAGTACCGCGCGCACTTTGCGTTCTCTACGGTTGCGCACGGGTCGAGGTCGAACCCGAACTCGGCATTTAGCTCGTCAAAGAAGTCCTGCGGAGTCGACCACTCGACCGTCTTGGACGAGAACAGCACCGCGAGCTTGTGCCTCGGGCGTCGGTGTCGCTTGCGATACGCGACCATTCGGCAGGCGTCAGAGCAGTAACGGCGCGGGCGTCCCGTGGGGGGCCGGACGACCGCGACGCGGCAGATGTTGCAGCGGCCGGGCCGGCTCACGCCGACCGCTCGGTTAGATCGTGTCGCCGGCCGCCAGCCGGCTCGCCCTCGTCGCTGCTGGGCCCGGCGCGAGCCGCGCTACGAACCCTGCGGGAGTGAGCCCGACGCGCACGGCCGTGGCACCGGACGCGAGCGCGAGACCGGCACGGCGGTGGCCGCCGTAGCAGCTTGCGGGCCATGACCAGCTCGCGGGCCGTGTACAGAGTTCTGAGCGCGACGTCCGCCCTGAGCACAAAGTCCGCCCTGAGCGACGACAACGCACGGCGATTGACGTCGGCGAGCACGTCGGCCGGCGACGGTGGCGGCGAGGACTGGGGTTCGCTCGGCGTGGGCAGGGGCGGCAACGGTTGCTCGAGCAGCGCCGCATCAACCAGATCGAAGAGATACGCGGCGCCACACGGGCCGAGATCCCAATCAGGCGCGTCGCCGCTACTGGACTGCGTCATCGTCGCGTGATCGCTGGAGGGTCATAACGCGACGCACTCTAGATTGCCGCGAGGCGGAACCTTTAGAAACGCGAAACGCCCCCGACTATGGGGGCGCTCCGTGTGGCTTCAGAAGTGTTATGGCCCTTGAAGCGCAGCGATCAGACTACGACCACACAATCTACCGGATCGGCCGGCCGGAAAACAGAGCGCCTCCCGCGAACGGAGAGGCGCTCTGGAGACGGCGCCATGCAACGCTCCAAATCTACCGGGCATCGTGGACGTCATCTTCTCCAGCGTTGCGCCGGCCATTCAGGCACCCGTTCCATGCTTCGAGACCACGGCGAGCGCGTCGGGGCTGACCTTCAGCACATCGGCGACCGTCTGCCGGGCCTCAGCCTCATTCGTTGCCAAGACAACAACGTAGGTGGTTACCTTCTCCCGCGGCTCGCGACGCAAGTTTTCAGTGAACTTGGTCTTAAACACGTCCTTGAGCCCTGGAGCGCGCAGCTTGATGATGTCGTCCTCGGTGAGGCTGCCGTCCCGTCTGGTGACTGAGAAACGCTTCGCCATCACTCGCGTCCCTTCCTGAGCGGAGCGCGTTTTGGAAGTAGACGGGCAACTCGACGCAACCATGGCGCTAGACGATCGGACTCAAGATCAGCAGCAGCTAGGAGTTCCTCGCGGGCAACCTCCATCGGGTGCGGGACGTAGCCGCGGCCTTCTTGTCGCCTTTGGTGAAGCTCGCGCCGTTCGATGTCTTGGATAGTTGCCATCAGGCCCTCCTCGGTTGCGTGGCGTTGCCGCGGCTCGGAGAGCGGGTCCTGTCTGGCGAGGAAGGCAACCGCCGCATTCGGTAGGTTGCCTGGCGCGTCGAACGGTCGCACGTTCGGAGCCACGGCGGGGGCTGTTTCGGGCAGCGCCCCGCCACTTTTATGGTGGACGCGCACTCTAGCCCTGCCAGCGGCAGACCGCAAGCTAGCCGGCGGTAAGCCTCCGGCGCTGTTCGGCGCGACGCCGCCGCGCTTCCGCGGCTCCGGAAACGGCCGCTCCCCTCTGCGCCCGCTCCACCACCGCCCGGATTTCGCGCGGCCTGGCACCGCACGAAAGGCAGAACTCGAGCAGCTGATCGATCCGCTCGCCCGGCGCGAGCGTGGAGCTCCCCGGCGCCCCCGGCCACCCATCCAAGGAAAGCCAACGATTTCGGATTCGTGTCGCAGTCCCCGCCGGCCGCCCGTATGACAACCACGACCCTGCATCGCTGAGCTGACACCAGACCTCGGCGTCATCGCCGTGGGCCTGCACGCTGGCGCCGGGGATTTTCTCAGCCATCGAGCCCGGCCGCCTTCCGGTCTGACACTGCCCGGAGCCGCTCGCGGTCCCAACGCACGCTCGCGGCCTTGATCGCACGCCGCGACGTCGGCGACGTCGCGCGTCCTGCCGTGTCCTCCGTCGAAACCCTCTGCAGCAGCGACACGACCTGCGACTCGCACAATCTCAACTCCACGAGCGCCGGATGCAAAGTCAGCTGGGCGCGGGAACCCTCGGCGAGCAGGCCATCGCGATCAAGAATCTCGCGCAGCGCAGCCTCACGGTCTGCGACCTGGCAGGCGCGGGCGAGGATCTCGAGCTCGTGGACGCCGAACCTCAATCCTTCGCCCAAGCCGTCGTGCATCGCCGTCCACAGCCGCCGGCCGGCTGCCTGAAGCCCCGCGGGCGCACGTGCCGAGCGCTCAGCCGCCATCAAAGCTCCCTAAGACCACCGGAAAACCGAGGCGACAAGCATTGCGTCTCCAGCGAGCTGCACTGGTCCCCGGTGCCGTACGAACGCTGGAGGGGGACGGGGGAAGGGGGGGTGTCGGCGCTGCGAGCGTGCTCTGAGCGCGTTTGTGCGGCCGTCTCCGGCCATCCGAGCTTGGCGTCGTACTCGGCCATCATCTCGGCGTCGACCCGTCGCTGGCGCTCGGCGGCGAGTACGCGCTCGCGGTGAGCTCCTTGACGGCAGGCCGGCGAGCAGTACTTCGCATCGCCGCGCTTAGGCTCGAAGCGTTCCCGGCACACCTCGCAGCGCTTTTGCTGGCGAGTCCGCTCGCGCCGAGCGTCACGAGCGCGGTTCGTAACGCTAACGGAAGTTGGCAGAGTTTCCATCTTCCGTTAGCGTAACGGTTCGCCCACACGATGCATGGTTGGCGAACGGTGCTCATGCAGATCATGGTACGCGTGGTATGAACGCCTTCCCAAGCGATTCGCCTTCCCAAGCGAATCGCCGTCCCTTCCCAAGCGAATCGCCCGTCCCTTCCCATGCGAATCGTCGTCGGTCCATCCCATGCGTCGACGCCATCCCTATGCGTCGACGCCCGTCCATCTATGCGACCGTGCGCGGACCGCGCACATTTCCAGAATCGCCACCACCTTGGGGGAGGTCGCATGCTCGGCGGCCTATGCGAGTTAGCAGGTGGCCCAGGCGTGGACCACCTGCTGGGTGCGTCATGCGGCTTGCTGCTCCCGCTGCTCGATGAGTCGTGCCGCTGCGTGCGAGAGTGCGACCAACTCGCATCCCACTCGCGGGTCGTCACGGTCCGGTTCGAGTAGCGCGACTGCCGCCGCGATCTCAGCGAGGCGAGCGTCAACGTTGGTCGGTGTGCGCATCGTCAACTCGCGATCGCGTCGATCTTGAATGCCCGGAGCGTGGCGCCTTCATCCACGACCAACGACGCGCCGCTGAACACGGAGATGATGCTGGCGGTTGACAGTTTGTGCGGCGAATACTGCAACAACTGCCGTAGTTGCAATCCTGAGTCAACGGCCACAGTGCAATCCGCACCGCCACCAGGCGGCCGCGGCGCGACGTTCGCGAAAGCGACACCGCTCGTGTGGAACGCAACCGCTGTGTCTGCCGGCATCTCGATAGTCTCGAGGAACGCGATACCAAAAACCGTGCCGACGTTGGCCGTGTCCAACGCCGTGCCCTGGTCGCCACGCAAACTGGCCTGAACGAATTCGGGAATGTTGAGTAGTCGGGTCGCGATGTCAGGCGAGACGGCGCAGTAACGCCCACTGGCCGGAATCTTCTCCTGTGTCATGCGTTCGCGGATCTGGAGCACCACGGCGAGGTCATCCGCCGCGTCGGGGTAGGGCCCCCATTGGATGCCGGCGACGTACGGTGCGCCGAGCAACGCGTTCGCGCAACTCTGCTCCGCGGCCTCGGCTATCGCCACGATCGCGGGGTGGAGGATCTGGAATCCGTAATCTTCGAGGGCCAAACTCAGGTCTTCGTCGGTCACCAGCGTGGCCGAATAGTGATGGGCGAGTGTCACTTCGATGTGATCCTCGGTGACGACGTCGAAGGTGACGTCTGCGCCTGGGGTGACCTGCTGGTGGGCGATTCTAGGCCTGGGGACCCTGACGAGCACGGTGCCACCGCTGGGCCCCGCGAATTCGGGCGTCGGCACTCTGGAAACAGCGGCCGGAAGGACAATCGACCTTCGTAGAAGCTGAACCGCCAGCGCGCTAATCGGTTCACTGGTAAGGAACGTTGACATGGGAGCTGCCTTTCATCGGATGGCTGTGTCGCGCTTCGAGCGCCATCGCGGCAAGCTCGTGCTTTTCAGGGCCTACGCATCGCGCGTTGGGCCCTGATCTGGAGTATAGGTGGCGCCTCAGCGGCCTCTCACGATCCTCGCAGCGAGCTCGTCCATCGACGGCTCGGCCGCGCTGCTGCCTTTGCGGGCATCCGCCGACCCGGCTACTCGTGGCGGCTGTAGCGCCCAATGCGGCTTGGCCGAAACGACCCGGCCGACCGCCTCGCGGACCTTGCTTGGGTCGACGGCGCCGTGCTCATCGAGCATCGCTGCGAGATCCGCCTGATCCGCTCGCCATAGATCGGACGGATCCGCGAGCGGTTTGTAGCCATCCGCCGCAGCGCCAGCGACGCGCTCTACTTCGCTGCGCTGCAACGCTTGGACACGATCGTCGGCTGCCTGCGCTCGTCTCTCGGCGGCCTTGCGGGCCTTGCGTTCAGCATCGAGCGCCTTTCGGCCGGCGTCGCCGAGCTGCTCGTCGGGGTCTGGCGTGGGGTCGGGTGTGGGGTCTTCGGGTTCAGTCATCGTCTGCTCCTTGTCAGTTTGAGGGTGCTGTGACAGCAGCGTGGAGTGCGATTTCGCGCTGGAAGCGGACGGCCACCGCCAATTTGGAAAGTGCGCGACGAACATCGGCGCTTGAGAACGCGTCGGCCAACTTGTAGGCCGCAGGGAATCCGGCCGTCGCGGCCTCGTCGAGCACCAGCTCGGCGACGAGGGCATCGGGCTGCACTCGCGCTCCGCCCCGTGTCGCGTCGACGTGAACGTACGCCAGCATCGCGATGGCGAACGTGGCTTCGGCGTCGCTGAGCGCCCACACAGCGGCGTTGAGCGCTTCCTCGCCGCCACGAGCGGCCTTCACAATGCCCGCAACGAGATCACTCGTGGCGCTGATCTTCAGCGCGTCCTGCCCGGCCATGTCTAGCTCATCCGTCATTTGGTTCTCCTTGGGGTTGGTTGTCAGCATGGTGAGCGCCCGCCGCGGAACTCTGACGGAACATCAGGTGCCGCTTTGTGACCGCCGACGCCACCCTAGGGGCCACGGATCGCCCGTGTTTACGGGACATTCGCGGTCAGAGAGTGGCATCGACATGCTCTTGTAATGAAGCGGTTTTCGGTTCGAGTCCGAAGGCGGGCTCTCTGAAAAGCGCTCGATTTGCAGACGTTTTCGCGAGCGCGCTGTCGTAGCCCGAGCAGGGTTCTAAGACTGGGGTCCATGCCCGGGTCCATTCAGGGGGTAGGCGCGGGTCACCCCCAACCCGACTTCAATGCACGTCCCGGCTACGAGTGAGCTACCGGACGCGTGGCCCGATGCATCCACGCTTTCGCTCCGGCGGGACGCATGGGACGCAAGGGACGCGTACGGACGCATCTCGTAGGTCGCGCCCCGGTTCGAGTCCGGGTCTCGCCATCGGGTTCTAGGTCCTGTCCGCGGGACCCCTTCCAGGCTTCGGGGCCTCGTCGTACCACGGGCGGTACCAGGAGCGGGGCAACCGCTGCACGAGGAGGGAAGCACCGGCAGCCACCGGTTTCAGCGGGCCGTCGCGCTTGGAGCCTGCCGGGGCACCTCCAAACTGTGTCCCTCAGGTGCTGTGGACGGCGACCCCCCTTCGACGTCGCTGTCACAGCAGGGTGCTGCGGAACCCGCAGCGATAGATAGCGCCTCCGAGGAGGAACGCGTCGAAGCGCTCTCCGGAGTCGAGGACCGCCGAAGCCTCGAACGAAACCTCGAGCGTCATCGGCGCATAGATCGTCGGTCGAATCCGCTCAAGGTCCCTTGTGAGCGCCCACTCCAACACTCCATTCTGCTCGAGGGGGAGGGGGTGCCCGGTCTTGGGAACGGACACCGTTTCAGGGGGCGGAAGTCCGGCCTGCAGACCGTGGGTCTGTCTAGGACAGATTGACGAACTTTTCTTGCCTGCAAAACGGCACCTTTCTGTTGCTCCCTCCATGGTCGTTACCCCTCGGCCTCGGTGCGTCCGTCTACGACTCTCAGCCCCTCCCAGGACACGGAGTCCTGGTTTCGGTTGGGCTAAGCCGCCTGAGCTGGAACCACTGGGGCCATCGTGTTGCGACCGCGCACGGTCGCTCCTGCTCCGTGACCGCCGACGGAGTCGCGGTTGACCGGACAGACTGCAATCGCGTGACCGTCACCGTATCCAAGCCCCACCGGAGTTGCCGCTTCGCAGGTATCAGGCGCTCAGTACGACACGCCCGACTCTAGGACACGCTTCGTTGGCGTATTCGTCAAGATTGCGAACCTCGGAACAACCGCCTTTAGCGATGACCCGGAGATCGAGTCAACGCTGCTTTCAGCCGGGGCACCGAAACAGGATGGAAGGAGGCGCAAACCTCATGACCCACCCAGACAACCAACACGAACCCAGTATGCAACGCTGGTTCGAGGGACGCGACGAAGAGGGCCGACTGCCACCACCGGCCCATCGCGAGCGGCTTCCCGTAAAAGAACGTCTCAGCACAACCTGGCTCGCAATCCTCGTTTGGCTTGGCGTGTTCGTCGCTGTAGCCGTTGTGGTAGCGGCAAATGGCCAGCGTTTTCCGGTAATCCCGACAGTAATCCTCGTGGCAGTCGCCATCGGCGGAGTCTGGGGAATTACAACAGGAGCACAGACTTCCGTTCGTCAGGCCATCCCCGTCCCGACGCCCGCCGACGTCGGTCAGCGGCGTGCGCAGAATCCGCGTCATGCGGGTGCGAGGACGTCACCGTCCTGATCGACCGGTTCCTCAGCCGCGCCGCCCGCAGCCGC
>OCZT010007927.1_pt1 | contig 10368 bp, 7 predicted proteins | sample 1539031 | NCBI WGS metagenome assembly OCZT01 (sample SAMEA3539308, study PRJEB22396) | soil metagenome | biome: tundra; feature: field; material: soil | place: USA | collected 2010-05 | depth 0.15 m
ACCCGAGGCGAGCCGCCCTGGGGCTGACGCTCCGGGCGCCATCGCGCCGCCGGTGGCAGACTGCAGACAGCGGTCGGAACGCAGCCAGCGTGCCGACGGGGGCAGAGGAGAGCCGTTGCGCCGGGCGTCGATCGCATACGTCATCGTGTTCGTCGCGATCGCGGCGTGGGCGCCGTACCTCTCGGCGTATTACCAGGGCCTCGGGATATCGCTCGGGGACATCGGATTGCTGCTGGCTTTGACGTCTGCCGTCTCGCTCGTCAGCGCCCCCGCCTGGGGGGCGGCGCACGATCGATACCCGAAATCCCTCGTGCTCCTGCCGCTGTCGGCCGTCATCGCGGCGCTCGGCGCTTTTGGGCTGGCCACCGTCGGAGCGTCGCTCTGGCTCATCCCATCGGCGGCGGCGTTCGCAGTGGGGGCCGCGGGTCTGTCGCCGATGATGGACGTCCGCGTTCTCGAGATAGCCCGCGCCGACCGGACCAGATACGCCCGGGTTCGCGTTTGGGGATCGATCAGCTTCATTGTCTGCGCGCCACTCATCGGGGTGCTCGCCGACGCCAACGGGCTGCGGGCCATATTCCTGGCGATGATCCCGGCCCTTCTGATCGGCGGGCTCGCGGCGACGACGCTGCCCGGCCGTTCGATGTCGGTGCGGGCGCCCAGTCTGATGCGAGCTCCCGGCACGGTTCTGCGCCACCGTCCGATCGCTCTCTTCCTGATAGGCGCGCTCGTCGGCTGGACCGCTGTTTCGGCCCAGAGCTCCTTCTTCACGATCTACCTGCGGGCGCTCGGGGCGCCGAACGACCTTGTGGGTTGGGCCTGGTCGGTAGGAGCGATCACCGAAGTGCCGACGATGTTCTTCTTCCCACTCCTGGCGCGGCGGTTCGGGGTCGAGCGCTTGATCGTGGCAGGCGCTGTCGTCCTCGTTGTCCGGCAGGTCGCCAACGTAGTCTTCACCGACCCGGGATGGCTGATCGCGTTCTCGCTGTTCCAGGGCGTCGGCTACGCATTGATGCTGATCGGCGGGATCACGTTCGTCTCGCGCCAGGCTCCGCGCGGAACCGCCGCCACGGCCCAAGGGATCTTCACGGGCGTGGCGTCGAGCCTCGCCTCGATCCTCGGTTCAGGGTTGGGCGGGCAGCTGGCGGGGCTGCTCACGATCCGCGGCCTGTTTGCGGTCTCGGCCTGCACGAGCGTGGCGGCCATCGTCCTGATAGCGCTGGCCGTATTGCCCGTGGCAGGTCGCGCGACAGAACTGGCGCCTCCGGGGGTTAGTAGCCCACCGGTTTGATCCGCGCGTAGATCGTGTTTGCGACTACCTGGGCCCCGAGGCTCGACAAGTGCAGGCCGTCGCTGGTATAGCGGGCGAGGTAGGTCCCAGCCGAGCTGGCGAGGGGCCGAGTTATGTTCGTCACCCTCACCTTGAGACTATTGCCGAGCGCGACGATAGCTCCGTTCAGAGAACTGATGCGAGACACCATCCCCGGGTAGGAATCAGGGGGTATCGTCAGCAGGAAGACGCGGATTCCGTGCGCCTGGGCGGTGGTCACGATCGCGCGCAGGTTGGCGACGATCGCCGCCTGGCTGTAGCCCTGGGCGATGTCGTTCGTGCCCCCCATCACGATCAGAACGTCCGGCTTGTAGGCCAGCACGTCCGACGACAGCCGCGCCCGCATCTGCGCGGTGACATTGCCGGGGACGCCTGCGTTTCGAATGAGCTTGAGCTGCGGGTCGACCGAGTCCAGGCGAGAGGGCCACGGGTTTGCCGGCCACGCGGTAAGGGAATCGCCGAGAGCGACGAAGCGGTAGGTCCTGGCCGGAGCGGTCGACTTCTTTGGCGCGGGGGTTGGAACCGGCGAGGGCGTAGGTACCGGTGTCGGGTCGGGCGCCATCGGGACAGAGTACTGGAGGGCCAGCAGGGCCGGGTCCGGCGTGAGGGTTGGCAGGGGAGTGGGGTCGATGGTGGCGGAAGCGAGGCCGACCTCGGGTGGGGAACTGGTGGCTGGACGGACGCCGCTGCCGCCGGTGAGCCCGGCCGCGGAAAACACGCAGGCGATGAGCAAGAGCGCCAGAACGATCGCCATCTCGCGCTTGCGAGTCTCACGCGGCAGGCCGGAAGTTCGAAGCGCCGCGAAGCGTCGGCGACGCGTGGGATGAGCCATCCGGCGCCCTGCGGCGACGTCGTGCGTGTTCGGGTGGGCCATCTCGCGGATCCCGGGACGATCTGGGCTGCGCAATCCGCCGCCGGTCCGTTCCCGCCCCAGATCGGACGAGGGCCGCGATGGCTCGTTCGTGTGGCTCCCGGAAACTCGATCCGGAGTGCTTCTCACTTCGAAGGCCCAGCCTCCGCCGCGATCGTGTCCACGTCCACCTTAGCTTGCCGTGGTTGGTTCGCCAGTGCGCCATCCGGGGTGGCCGAGGCGCCACCAGACGAATAGCAGGACGGCCGCGACGCCGACTACGAGGATCAGCGTGTCGAACGGCGCCAGATCCTTGCGGATGTCCTTCCAGTTCGATCCGAGCACCGTGCCGAAGTAGACCAGGGCGATGGTCCAGGGGATCGCGCCCAAAGTCGAGTAGACCGTAAAGCGGCGCAGCGGCATATGAGAGACGCCCGCGATGAAGCTGATCACGCTTCGAACCCCGGGCAGCAGACGGCTGAAGAACGCGGTCGGCGAGCCCCATCGGGCGAAGAACCGTTCGGCCTGATCGACCTCGTGGGGGCGGATCAGCAGGAACCGGCCCCAGCGATCGAGGAATGGCCGGCCGAGCTTCGCTCCCAGGGCGTAGCCGAAGAGCGAGCCCGTCGTGTTTGCGGCGACGCCGACGACGACCACGATCCAGAAGTTCCACGGGCTGTTGGTCAGCGGCTCGATCTTGCTGGAGTCGCTGACCATGAAGCCGGCGAGTGGCAGGATCAGCTCAGAGGGCAGCGGCAGCAGGGTGGACTCGACCACCATGGCGAAGAAGACGCCCAGGTACCCGACCGCGCCGTAGAGGTTCTGCAGAAACGGAATGACAAATGTGTCGAGAACTGCGAGCACGGGGCCCTCGCTCGTGACGGGGGTGGACGGGGCGCCGGATGACTCGGCGGACTCCCGGGCAGGATACCCGAGCGGCCAGTTCGCCGCCCGCTATGCTGACGTTGTGACCGATACGCCCAGGCCCTCAGAGGCTCCGATTCACCACCACCAACCCACTCCCCAGGGGTCGCGATCGAGCCGTGAGCCCGACGCCGAAATCGTCCTCACCGGCGCGGACATCGCCATCGCCGACGTCGAGGCCGTCGCCCGTGGCGGCGTGACCGTGCGTCTTGGCGACGAGGCTCGAGCCCGAATGGCCGAGGCTCGAGAGGTGGTTGAGCGCCTTGTCGCGGCCGGCGAAATCGTGTACGGGGTCACCACCGGGTTTGGTGATCTCGCGTCCACGTTCATCGACCCGGCCGATTCGGCGCGTCTGCAAGAGAACTTGCTTGTTTCCCACTCGGTGGGCGTTGGCGACCCGCTGCCACGGGACGTGGTGCGGGCGATGCTCCTGCTCCGGGCAAATACGCTGGCGTTGGGCCACTCGGGCTGCCGGCCCGTGCTCGTGGACCGCATCTGCGAGCTGCTGCGTTTCGGCATCCACCCGATCGTCCCTTCCCAGGGTTCCGTTGGTGCCTCGGGCGACCTCGCGCCGCTGGCCCATCTGGCGCTGCCGCTGACGGGGCGCGGCGAGGTGGAAGTGGCCGGCCGGACGGTGGCCGCCGCGGACGCGCTCCGCAGCGCGGGCATCGAGCCGCTCGTGCTGCAGGCGAAGGAAGGGCTCGCCCTCCTCAACGGGACGCAGATGATGAGCGCGATCGGAGCCCTGGCGCTCGCCGACGCCGATCGCCTGGGGCGCACCGCCAGCGTGGCCGCGGCGATGAGTTGCGAGGCGCTGCTCGGCACCGACGTGGCCTACGGCGCCGCCTACCAGCTGGCTCGGCCGCACCCCGGCCAGATCGCCGTCGCCGGGGAGCTGCGCTGGCTGCTGCGCGAGTCCTCGCTGATGACCAGCCACCACCCGTCGGCGCACAAGGTCCAGGACCCGTACTCGCTGCGCTGCGTGCCCCAGGTCCACGGCGCCGTCCGCGACGCCCTCGATTACCTGCGTGGCGTCCTCGACGTGGAGATGAACTCCGCGACGGACAACCCGTTGGTCTTCCCGCAGGGCGGCGGCGCCGACGCCGACGCGATGGCGACGGGCGGCGGCCTCGTGATCAGCGGCGGCAACTTCCATGGCGAGCCGGTGGCGATAGCGCTGGACTTCGCCAAGCTCGCGGTATCGGAGCTGGGGGCGATCTCGGAACGGCGGATAGCGCTCCTCGTGGACGGTCGCCTCAACGGCGGCCTGCCGCCGTTCCTTTCTTCGGGGAGCGGCCTCGAGTCGGGAATGATGCTGCTCCAGTACACGGCCGCGGCGCTCGCGTCGGAGAACAAGGTGCTCGCCCATCCGGCCAGCGCCGACTCGATCCCGACATCCGCGAACCAGGAAGACCACGTTTCGATGGGGTCGATATCGGCCCGCCATCTCCTTGCGGTGGTCGCGAACGTTCAGCGGATCGTTGCGCTCGAGCTGATGTGCGCGGCCCAGGCGCTCGACTTCCGACTGGCGCATTCGGCCGAAACGGGCCTATCGGTCGCGCCCGGGGTCGGCGTTGCTGACGCCCATCGGCGAATCCGGGCGGTCGTCCCGCATCTCGACCGCGACCGGCTGCAGTCGGCCGACATCGAAGCCGCGACCTCACTGGTCCGCGACGGCACGCTGGCGGATCTAGCCCTCGTCTAGTGGCGAGCCGCGGCTCAGGAGAGCAGCGCCTGCGAGTCCCGGCCAGAGCAGCGATCGATCGCCCGACGGACTCGGCCCTCGTCCGCAAGGCCCGTGCCCTGCAGCGCCCAGAGTGCCGGAAGCAGGCGCGGATCGGCCGCCTCCGCAGCGGCATCGACTTCGCGGCCCTGGACCTGCGCCGAGGCCAACGCTCGGATGAGGTGTGGGACAGCCCGCGGATCGCGCCGCATGGCCAGACCGAATAGCGCCTCGGCCCGTGCCTCGTGATATGGGTCGCTGGCCCGGGCGAGCAAGGCGGCGGTGACTTCGGGACTCTCCTCGATCGAGAGCGTTCCCAGGCCGAAAGTCGCCCAGTCGCGAACCTCGGGGTCCTCATCTCGTGACAGGCGGATCAGGCCCAGCTTGACTTCGTCGGAGAGCGGCCGCGGGCTGATAGTGGTCACGGCGAACGCGACGGCGAGTCTCACGCCCGCGTCGGGGTGACGGGCCAGCGGGATCACCTGCGGCAGAGCGTTGGCGTCGCCGACGTGGCCGAGTGCAGCGACCATCGAAGCGATCGCGTGGGGCGCGCATTCGTTCTGCAGCGCCGGCAGCAACGTTCGTTCGACGTCGAGGCCGGCCTCGGGATCCGTGCCTACGAGCCGGCCGAGGATGTCGGCGCCGAGCGTACGCTCGCGTTCATGCTCGCCTCGGACTAACCCGGTGGACGCTTCGAATACGTCGTCCGGGCACTCGTCCATGATTCCTGCGATGAGTTCCCAGCGGGTTTCCTCGTCGTAGGCGGCAAGAGCGGCGGAGATGCGGGCGTCAAGTGACCGCATGTGCCCTCACTTCTCATTCGATATTGGTCGGTCGCCGTCTCTCACGGGATCGACTTTGACGGGACTTTCTTCGGGGCCCTGCCTGGGCCGTGGTCGGGACGGAGTTGCTGCCTCCGGCTTTCCACTCCGGCCGGACGCTTGGAGATAACTTAGTTCATGCGTAAAACGGCGGTGGCCGGTCGCGCACAGGGGAACACCGGGCCCGCGGCATGAGGACCGCACGACCAAATAGCCATCCGAATCGGTGGGCTATACCGTGCCGAATGGCCCCCCATGGACGGTGTTGGGCCGGACCGTGGCCAGAAGCAGCACCACCGCCGCGGCCGAGCAGGCGGCCCCGAACCAGAACGGCGCCGGCGGGGCGATCGCGCCCCAGAGCACTCCAGCGATCACCGAGGCCGGAAGGATCATCGCGCCCTGGACGGCGTTGAAGATGCCAAAGCCTGTGGCGCGCAGCTCGCTCGGGGCGAGATCCGCCACGAGCGCCTTGCCGACGCCCTCGCTGAGCGCGTAGTAGGTGCCGTACGCAATCCACAGCGGCAAGACCCACACCGCCGACGTGGCCAAGGCGAAGCCGGCGTAGCAGGCGGCATAGATGAGCCAGGCTGAGGCGACCAGCCCGCGTCGCCCGATCCGATCCGAGAGGGCGCCGGCGGGCCAGGCCACGATGGCGTTCGTGGCGTTGAAGGCGACGATGGTCAGCAGCAGGGCGAGGAGCGTGAGCCCGAGGTTCTGCGAGCGAAGCGCCAGGAATGCGTCGCTCGAGTTGCCCAGGGTGAACAGCGCGTTGGCGAGGATGAAGAGCCAGAACGGGGCCGGGAAACGGCGCCATTCGGCCGTGCTGCCGACCGTGCGGCGGAAGATGCCAGAGTCGGGGGCCGCGGGGACCGACACGGCCACACCTGCGACCGGGGCCAGCTCGCGACGCACGTCTCGCACGCCGACGACGATTGTGACGATCGCCAGCAGCCCCGGCACCAGGGCGAGCAGCACGAGCATCCGGAAAGCGTCGCCGGTGAGGCGCGTGGCGTCGCCTTCCATGGCCCAGATGACGACCGCGGCGACCAGCACTCCGGCGAAGGCCCCCGTGGTGTCCATGGCGCGATGGAAGCCGTACGCGACTCCGCGGTGCTCCGGCGCGGTGGAGTCGGCGATCAGCGCGTCGCGGGGCGAGGTCCGGATTCCCTTGCCGAAGCGATCCCCGACGCGGCCTAGCAGCACCACGGGCCAAACGGTCGCCACCAGATAGAGCGTTTTGGCGGCGACGGACGTGCCGTAGCCGATACCGACGAGCAGCCGGCGCCGGCCGATGCGGTCGGAAACCGCGCCGCTGATCAGCTTGAGGATCGAGGCCGTGCTCTCCGCCACTCCCTCGATCAGGCCGATCACCGCGACCGGGGCGAGCAGAACGTTGGCGAGGAAGAGTGGGATCACGTACACGAGCATCTCGCTCGAAATGTCCGTGAAGAGGCTCACCAGCCCGAGCGCAACCACGTTTCGGGTGACGCCGCGCGTCAGCGCACGCCGCCAGCCCGAACTGGCGGTGGACCCGGCCGACGTTTGCGCCTTCATCTGGAGAGGAGTCTACCGGGATCGCTCGGTCAAGCGGAGTCGTCCGCGCCCACCGGGTCGTCCGCGCCGCGGAACGCTAGAGTTGGGAGCCATGGCAAGCATCGAGATCGTGGACGTCACCGACGAGTTGGCATTCGGCCGGGTTCCGTCCTGCGCCGACCCATCGTTCGACCATCGGACCTGCGATTACTGGGAGGATGCCGACCGGGGTTCGAAGGCGAGTCGACCGGGCTGGCTGCCGGCCGCTTCGGGCGAGTCCAACGCGAACTCGAACCCCTTCGCCCCGCCACCGAAGGCTTCGACCAATCCGTTCGCGCCGATTGTCAGCGGCCCGGCGCGCAACCCGTTCCTCGACGAGCCGGCCGAAGTCCTGGACAACCCCTTCGCGCCACAGCGGCCCAAGCGCCAAACGATCGAGGGAGACGCTCCGCGCAAGCTCAAGCTCCTGGGGCGTGGGCTCGGCATCTTCGGGAGCTATGCGCGAATCCTCGTGGTCGACGGCGAATCGGTTGCCTACTGCCAGTTCGGGCCTCTGTCGGCATATCCTCGGGCGCTGCGCCTGCGGGAGCTGTACCCACAGCTCCCCGATGCACCGCTCCCAGCGGTCATCACCTGCATCGCGACGACCTCGGCCGCCCGGCGCGGCGGATACGCCCTGCGCCTGGTGGCGTCGGTATGCGATGAGCTCGGCAGTCGCGGGTTCGCGGCGGTCGAGGCGTATCCGGAAGCGCATGCCCGTGAAGATGTCACGCCCGCGGCGCGGCCCGAGTTCTGGATCCGCGCCGGGTTCCGCCTGGCGGTGGACGACGAAACGTATCCGGTCGTGCGCCGTGAGCTCTGACGGCCGCGCGCGGGTGCTAAGGCTTCGGCGCGTCGGCGTCCTGGTGAGCGCTTGTGCGGTGCTCTTGTCGGCCTGCGGGACGACGGCGGCCACTACCCCGCCGGCCGGAACGGATGTCGCCATCGCGCCGACCCCGTGGCCGAACGGCACGGTGGGTCGATACGGCCTGCGGATCGATCCGACGCTCCTGGGAAAGCTGCCGGCCCAGGTCGGTGGCAATGCCATCGTGCAATCGGCCGACGCCGAAGTCCAGGACCTCGACAACCCGGACCTCCCCACCTCGTTCGAGGGCATCGCCGAAGGCGGCATCGGCGACATAACGGCCGCCAACTGGCTCCGCGTTTCCATCGGCCGGCTTCGTCCAGAAGCTCAAACGGACGACTTCTATGCCGCCTGGCGCGACCAGTACGACCAGGGCGTCTGCTCTCAGGCGGATGGCGTGGCATCGGTTCAGATGGAGACGATCGCCGACCGGTCCGTCGACGTGGCGACATGCAAGGGCGGCGTCATCGCCTACACCGTGCGCATCGACGACGGTCTTCTCGTGTCGGCGCAGGATCTGGGCCCGCGGCGTCTGGGCCGCCAGTTGATCGCGGCGCTTCAGTAAGCTGCCGGGGCCTCCGGGTCGGCGCGGCCGCGTGACGTCGCGGACGAAGCGGCGCAAACTGGCTGGGAGCCCGGCTTCGGTCCGGGCTGTCGTCGGAGGACTCGATGGCGATCGAAACACCAGGCACCAGCGTCGGATCCCGCGTCGTCCGGGCGCCCCGCGGCCCCGAGCGAAGCTGCAAGGGCTGGGCGCAGGAAGCCGCGCTGCGCATGCTGATGAACAACCTCGACCCGGAGGTGGCCGAGCGTCCGGCCGACCTCGTCGTCTACGGTGGAACCGGCCGCGCCGCGCGCTCCTGGGAAGCCTTCGACGCCATCGTCCGCGAGCTGCGGAACCTGGAGAACGACGAGACGTTGCTGGTCCAGTCGGGCAAGCCGGTCGGCGTCTTTCGTACGCACGAATGGGCTCCGAGAGTCCTCATCGCCAACTCGAACCTCGTCGGCAAATGGGCCAACTGGGACACGTTCCGCCAGCTGGAGCGGGCCGGCCTGACGATGTACGGCCAGATGACCGCCGGTTCGTGGATCTACATCGGCACCCAGGGGATTCTGCAAGGCACGTACGAGACGTTCGCCGAACTGGCACGGCAGCATTTCGGCGGGACGTTGCGGGGCCGCGTGACGCTGACCGCGGGTCTGGGGGGCATGGGCGGCGCACAGCCACTGGCCGTGACGATGAACGACGGCGTGGCGCTCGTCGTCGAAGTCGATGAAGCGCGGGCCGCACGCCGGCGCGACATGGGCTACGTGGACAAGCTCACCTTCGACCTGGACGAGGCGCTCGGCTGGGCGCGAGAGGCCGCCGCGGAAGGCCGCGCGGAGTCGATCGCGCTGGTGGGCAATGCGGCGGAGATCGAGCCGGAGCTGGTTCGTCGTGGCGAGCGTTTCGATGTCGTGACCGACCAGACCAGCGCCCACGACGCTCTGAACGGCTACGTCCCGGCGCGCGTCTCCTTGGTCATCGCCGCCGAGTTGCGCAACTCGAACCCCGAGGAGTACGTCCGGCGCTCGATGGCGTCGATGGCCGATCACGTCCGCGCGATGCTGGCCTTGCGCGCCGCCGGCGCCGTTACCTTCGACTACGGCAACAACATCCGGGCCCAGGCTCAGGCCGCCGGCGTGGCAGAGGCCTTCGACTTCCCGGGTTTCGTGCCGGCGTTCATCCGGCCGCTCTTCTGCGAGGGTAAGGGCCCGTTCCGCTGGGCCGCGCTTTCGGGCGATCCGGAGGACATCCTGACCACGGATCGCGCGATCTTGAAGCTGTTCCCCGAGAACGAGTCGCTGGGCCGATGGATCCGCATGGCCGAGGCCCAGGTTCCGTTCCAGGGCTTGCCGGCGCGGATCTGCTGGCTCGGTTACGGCGAGCGGGCTCGCGCTGGGCTTGCCTTCAACGAGCTGGTTCGGACGGGAGCGGTCTCGGCGCCGATCGTGATCGGGCGCGATCACCTCGACTCGGGGTCCGTCGCTTCGCCAAACCGTGAGACGGAGGCGATGCGCGACGGCTCCGACGCGATCGCGGACTGGCCGCTGCTCAACGCGATGGTCAACACGGCGTCGGGCGCGAGCTGGGTGAGCATCCACCATGGCGGCGGAACGGGGATCGGGTACTCCCAGCATGCGGGCATGGTGATCGTGGCCGACGGATCGCCCCTCGCGGCCCAGAAGCTCGAGCGCGTGCTCACGGTGGACCCGGGCATGGGCGTAATCCGCCACGCCGAC
>OCZT010007928.1_pt1 | contig 10367 bp, 12 predicted proteins | sample 1539031 | NCBI WGS metagenome assembly OCZT01 (sample SAMEA3539308, study PRJEB22396) | soil metagenome | biome: tundra; feature: field; material: soil | place: USA | collected 2010-05 | depth 0.15 m
CTGCAGCATAGAGGTCTTCGAACTTGGCCAAGACGCCCCGAGGCTGGACCGGCGCCCGCACGCCGTCAGCGATCAAGCGGGTTCGCCAGGCGCAGCGCCGGCGGGCCATCAATCAGCCACGCCGAAGCATGGCGAAGACATACGTGGCAAACGCCATTCTGGTGGCGTCGGGCACGATGGAAGGCGACACCGCGAAGGCGCTCGCCGATGCCATGAGCGCCCTCGACAAGGCCGCCAAGGTCGGGGCCATCCACCCGAACGCCGCGGCCCGGCGCAAGTCGCGGCTGACCCTCAAGATCAACGCCCTTGAAGGCGGAGTCGCGATCCAGACGGCCGCTCGGGCGACCAAGACGACGGGTACCGCCGCGGCCGTGAAGGCTGCCCGCACCCGCATCGCGTCGGCGAAGGCCACCAAGGCCAAGGGTCCGCAGACCGCCGCCGGGAAGGCCCGCGCCGCTTTGTCGAAGAGCGCTCGATCCGAGGCGGCTTCGGGCTCCGCCGCCGCACCCGCCGAAACCGCCAAGGTTTCCAAGGTCGCCGGGAAATCGGCTGCGAAGGCGCCCGCCAAGGCCGCCGCGAAATCGGCTGCGAAGGCGCCCGCCAAGGCCGCCGCGAAATCGGCTGCCAAGGCTCCGGCTGCGAAGGCCGCCGCCAAAGTAACCGAAAAGCCCGCTGCCAAGGCTGCCACTAAGGCTCCGGCCAAGGCTGCCGCAAAGCCGGCCGCCAAGCCGGCTGCCAAGGCTGCCGCAAAGGCTCCTGCCAAGGCTGCCGCAAAGCCGGCCGCCAAGGCCACCGCTAAGGCTCCTGCCAAGAAGCCCTAGAACCCGACGACTTTGTTCGATCACTGAAAAGGGCCAGGTCCGGCGACCTGGCCCTTTTGATTCCGAGGCGGAGGAATGTCCGACCCGCGCGCTCACGCTCGCGAGCTTGCCCGAGAGTCCATCGCTCGCGGCAACGTCACGAGCTGGTTCGAGCAGCTGTACGCGGAGTCGGAGCGGGACGGCTTCGCGATTTCGTGGGTGGACCTTGCCCCGAACCCGTACCTCGTCGATTGGCTGAGCCGCCATCCGGGCCTTCCCGGCCGGGCACTGGTCGTGGGCTGCGGCTACGGCGACGACGCGGAACTTCTCGCTGGGGAGGGACTGGAGGTCGTCGCATCTGACGTGGCGCCGACTTCCATCGCCCGCTGCCGCGGCCGCTTCCCCGACTCATCGGTCCGCTATGAAGTGGCGGACGTTCTGCAACCGCCGGCGGCATGGTCCGCGGCCTTCGACTTCGTTTTCGAGGCATACACGGTCCAGGTCCTGCCCGGGGAAGCGAGGGCGACTTGCGCTCGCTCGATCGGTGGCTTCGTCGCGACGGGCGGTTCGTTGCTCGTGATCGCTCGATCGCGCGGCGACCGGGACCCCGAGGGGCTTATGCCGTGGCCACTGACTCGCGCCGAGCTGGACGAGTTCGCGGTCCCAGGCCTGGCGCTGGCTCGTCTCGACGAGATCGTCGAGCCCGGAGATCCGCCCGTGCCGAGGTTCGTCGCGGAATTCTCGCGTCGGTAAGATCCGGGGCCCAGGCGAGCAACCTCTCCACTCAGCCTCCACAGACGCTCCATCGGCATTCCACCCAGCGGATCGAGACTCGGGTGGTATCGAACCGCTGGGAGGCTTTACGTTGAGCACGATCCATCGAGCAGGAGTCACAATCGCGGGGCTCGCCGCCGCTCTGACCGTAGCGGGCGCCTTCGTGGCCCAGGGCTACGTCGCGGCCCAGCACTCTGCGCCCAAGTCCACCGATACCGTGCAGACGACGGCCGCCCCGACGGACCCCGCTGCGCAAACCGAGACGATCTACGTCAATCCCGTGCCATCCGCTTCCGTAGTCCACGTGGTGCAGACCGCGCCCCCGGCGGCCAACCCGCCCGTGGTCCACGTGGTCGTGGCGGGAGGTGGCGAGTCCGGCGACGATGGCCCAAGCCAAAACGGCCAGGGCAACGACTGATGGACGGCAACCCGACCGGGCGCGGGCCCTCGCCGTCCCCGCACGCCCCTAAGGCCAAGCCCGACGCTCGACCGATGCGGCTTGCCCTCGGCGCCGGCGGTCTGGCAGCTTTCTCGGCGATCGTGACGGCGATCGTGATTCCACCCGCGACGTTCGTCGTCGCGGCCCCGCCGGCCAGCCAGCCTGCGAACGGCGCGGCGGCCAGCCCAGCCACCGTCCAGGTGCAGCATCAGGTCCGATACGTCCAGCTCCAGCCTGGCCAAACGGCACCTCCCGGAGCCAAGGTCATCGATCCGGCCGCCCCGAAACCGATCACGGTCGTAACCACCGTTCCGGCTCCGGTTCAGAAAGCCGTGATCATCAAGACGACACAATCCGGCAGGGTCGTCAAATGATCTCGGCACCACCCGCGCTCGGGCGTATGGACAGGTCGGCTTGGGGCAAGCCGGGCTCGAGCCGCCGGGCGCCGTCTCCGATCGTGCCCGTCAGTTACGTCACCGCCTCGATGGGCGGCCAACTCTCGATCCATCTGGACCCGGAGACAAGCGCGCGCGACGCGGGCCGAACCGGCCGTCTGGTGGCCGGTCGGATCGAGTCCTGGGCCGGCCGTCTGACCAGGCACTTGGAATTCTCGGAGCTGAGCGCCCTGAACGCGGACCCGCGCTCGGAGGTTGAGCTCGGCCCTACCCTGGCTGCGGCGCTGCGAGCCGGCCGTATGGCGAATGAGGCCACGGAAGGGCTCGCGGACGTGACCCTGCTGGACGCGAGGCTGGCCGCTGAGAATGCCGACGCGGCCACTCCCGCGGAGGCCCAGAGCGGCCGCGCCATGTTCTGGTCGCTGTCGTCGGGACCCCGGGGCACCGCCACCGTGCGACGGCCACCGGGGCTGCGTTTCGATCTCGGAGGCATCGGCAAGGGCTGGATCGCCGACCGAGCGCTCGACGCGCTCGCCACCTGGCCCAGTGCCGTGATCGACGCCGACGGCGACATGGCCGTCCGTTGCGCGCCCGGCCGCTTCTGGGAAGTCGGCATCGACGACCCACGCGCTCCCGACGGCCTGCTCGCAGTTCTTCGCCTGGCCGCCTCGCAGTCGATGCCCGAACGCTGGGGCGTCGCCACCTCCGGTACGTCGATCCATCGCTGGAACGTCTCCGGAGAGGTGCGTCACCACCTGATCGACCCGCGAACGCGTATGCCCGCGGTCACGGACGTCGTCCAGGCGACCGTCGTGGCCGGGTCCGCTCTGCGGGCAGAGGCGCTGGCCAAGGCCATGGTGATCGCCGGGACCGTGGATGGTTTCGCCCTGCTGGAGCGGGCCCGAGTCCTCGGGGCCGTAGTGCTCACCGCCGGTGGCGAGACGCTCGCCCTGCCGGGCACATTGCCGCTGTTGGCCAGCTGAGGAGGTCCCGATGCTCCCCGACCCGAGGCAAACGGCCACAGACACGAACGCCGGCCCGGCCATGCCCCCGCTGCTCCCCCGTCCCGAGTTGCTCCCCCGTCCCGAGCTGCTCCCCCGTCCCGAGCTGCTCCCTCGCCCCGCCGCGGTTCGCCCCAGGAGTGGCCCGGTCTACCGCGGACTGCCGCGTCCCGTTCGCTACCTCGCCTGGTCCGCCGGCGCGCTGGTCGTCGGCGCCGTCCTGGGCGCGACCGCGCCAACGGCACTTCGCAACGTCGGCGCAGTCGCGGCACTTCAGCCCGGGTTGCTCGGCTGGTATTCCGTGCGGGCCCTCGGGTTCCTCGCCTACATCGTGCTTGCGGCTTCGGTGCTGTATGGGCTGCTGCTTTCGACGAAGCTCCTCGACGCCATCGCCCATCGCCCGGTCAGCTTCGCGCTCCACAAGGACCTGGCAATCGCGGCGCTCCTGGCGGCCGCCCTCCACGGCGCACTCCTAGTGACCGATCAGAGCTTCAGCTTCACGCCCAGGGCCATCCTCGTCCCGTTCGCGTCGCCTTACGCCCCGATCCTGGTCGGCATCGGCCAGATCACTTTCTACGCCATGGCCATCGTGACCGCGAGCTTCTACGTCCGCCGCCACATCGGCCAGCGCGCCTGGCGCACGCTCCATTACGTGACATTCCTAGCGTTCATCGGCGCCACTTTCCACGGCATCTCCGCCGGATCGGACAGCGGCCAGGCCTGGGCGTTCTGGATCTACCTGACTCCAATCGCCGGGACGGTCTTCCTGCTCACCTATCGGATCGTGCTCAGCGTTTCCGGCCACCGTGGGCAGACACGCGAAAGCAACCCATCGATGGCGCCGGCCATGCGCCTGGCGACGGTCTCCGATCGAGGCCTCGCCGATCCCACCTTCGATTGATTTCCGCGCCCTGGAGGTTGCCTAATGGCTTATGTGATCGCCGAACCCTGTATCGACAACATGGACCAATCCTGCGTCGCCGTCTGTCCGGTCGACTGCATCTCGTCGGACCCAGAGCGAGATCGGAAGTTCTTCATCGATCCCTCCAATTGCATCGACTGCGGCTCTTGCGAGCAGGCCTGTCCGAACGGAGCGATCTTCCGCGCCGATAGCCTGCCGGCCGAGTGGGTCGGCTTTGCCTGGGTGGACGCGACCTGGCATGCCGACCCACAGCAGGCCCGCGCGGCAATCGACGCATACATGCCGGCACCCGCGGCCTGACGTCGAGATGGCCACATCGGTCTTCCAGCCCGGCATCCCCCCGGCTGTCGAACGCCCGCTTCCAACCGGGCCGATGGGCCCGATCCGTCGCCCTCTGCCTGTGGGCTCGATCGGCCCCATCGGTCCCGGCTCTGCCGCGATCCTGCCCAACCTGCAGCCGCGCCGCGCCATTGCCCCCAACGCGACGCTCGTGGCACGGATCGATCTGACGCCTTCGGTGGCTCAATTCCGGATTCGCCCCGACGCCCGAGTGCCACCCTTCAAGCCCGGCCAGTACTTCGCTCTTGGGTTGGAGGTCGACGGCAAGTTTCTCCAGCGCCCCTACTCCACGGCCTCGGCCGCAGGAGCCACCGGAGCAACCGACGAACTCGAGTTCCTGGTTCGCCGAGTCTCGAGCGGGACCTTCACGCCCTTTCTGTGGAAAGCGGCTCCGGGCGACCGGATCTGGATCGGGCCGCCAAAAGGTCTCTTCACCCTCCGGGCGGGCGATGAACGGACGCATCTGTTCGTCTCCAGCGGCACCGGCCTCGCACCTTTCATCTCGATGGCCGACGCTCTGCTAAGGGCCCGCTCCGGGCCCCTGGCGGTCGTGGTCCATGGCGCCTCTTATGTCTCCGAGCTGGCCTACCGCGATCGGCTCGAAAGCTGGGCGGCGGGCGGTGGCCTCGTGTACGTACCCACGATCTCGCGGCCGTTCGATCCGGCCAACGAAAGATGGAGCGGCGAGACGGGACGGACCGAAGCCATCCTCGCGTCGGTGTGCGGCACGCTCGGCCTGAATCCGCTCGACAGCGTGGCCTACCTGTGCGGCAACCCGGAAATGACCGACTCCGCGGCGGCCGTGCTGGCCGGGCTGGGCTTTCCAACGGCGGCGATCGTGCGGGAGCTCTACTGGACAGCGCGAGAGGCCGGATGAACCGGAGCGTCGGAATCCCCCGCCAGTAGGAAACCGAGTCCGACTCCACTATCGTGTAGGCCATGGCACCCCGGATCCTGGTCGCAGACGACGAACCCCATATTCGCGAGGTCGTGCGCGCTTACCTGGAAAGGGAGGGTTACGACGTCCTCGAGGCGTCCGACGGAGATTCGGCACTCGAGCTGGCGCGAACTCCGGGGCTCGACCTGCTGGTGCTCGACGTGATGATGCCGGGGCGTTCCGGGTTCGACGTCCTGCGCACGCTCCGAAGCGAAGGATCGACGGTCGGGGTCATCATGCTGACCGCTCGCGACGACGTCATCGACCGCGTGGCGGGCCTGGAGCTCGGCGCGGACGACTACGTGGTCAAGCCGTTCGAGCCGCGGGAAGTGGTCGCCCGAGTCGGCGCAATCCTGCGGCGGTTCGACCGGCCGGCGCCAGGGTCGGTCTCCGATTCGCCAACCCGACTCCCGGAATTGTTCGACCTGAGCATCGATCTCGACGGCCGCGAGGTGCGGCGTGGAAGCGAGAGCGTCGCACTCACCAGGACGGAGCTGGACATCCTGGCCGCGCTGTCGGAGCAACCCGGCCGTGTCTGGACGCGCGAGCAGATCGGCGAGAAGGTGTTCGGCGAGTCCTTCGACACGTACGACCGCACGATCGACAGCCACGTGAAGAACCTGAGAGCCAAGCTCGGAGCAAGGCCCGACGGCGGGTCTTACGTCGAAACGGTTCGGGGCGTGGGCTACCGCGCCGCACGATCGATCGAGCAGAGCCAGGAACTTCGATGAGCCTGCGCTGGCGAATCGCCCTCGGGTTTGCGATCGTCGCGCTGGCGACCGCCGTCGTGGTGGCGCTCGCCGCCCCGCAGATCGTCAGCCAGGGCTTCTCCGAATTCGAGACGGAGGTCGGCCAGGGCGCCGAAGCGCCGGGTGCGTCGAGCGGAGCGACCGCGGGGATCGGTGGCGAGGCCGACACCGGCGAGGGCCAGCAAGCGCCAACCCCGACTCCGAATTCGACGGGCCAGGCCCAACAGGCCACGATCGTCCGATTGATCGTGGCGGCGGCCGGAGCGGCGGCACTGGCATCGCTCCTCGGCCTGCTGGTAGCGGGGCGTTTGGTGCGGCCGCTCAACCGCCTGGAGGCAGCGGCCGGCGGCGTGGCGCGTGGCGATCTCACGCAGCGGTCGGGCCTGGCGGACCGGAGCGACGAATTCGGCCGGCTGGGTCGCACCTTCGACTCCATGGCGAGCGACCTGCAGAAAGCCGAGGAAACGCGGCGGCAGTTCCTCCAGGACACGGCCCATGAGCTCCGGACTCCCCTGACAGTGATCGACGCCACGTCGAGCGCCATCCTCGACGGCGTGTATGAGCCGGAACGCCGGCACATCGAGACGATCCGCGACCAGTCGCGAGTCATGGCCCGGGTCGTGGAGGATCTCCGCACGATCAGCCTGGCCGAAGGCGGCCACTTGCCGCTCGACCGCAAGGAGCTCGACGTTGGCGAGGTTCTCTCGTCGGTGGTCGCCGGCTTCGAGGCGCGCGCAACCGCCGGCGGTATTCGAGTTACGGTGGTCGGCGCGCCGGGCCTGGCGGTGGCCGCCGACCCGGTCCGGCTGCGCCAGATAGTCGGCGCCCTGGTCGACAACGCCCTGCGACACACTCCCCAGGGCGGCGCCGTGACGCTGAGCGCCACCCGTTTGGCGCGTGGAGCCGGCCGGCCCGAAGTCATTCGCGTCGCGGTGGAGGACACCGGCGCAGGAATCCCTCCCGAAGCTCTGCCTCATATCTTCGAGCGCTACTTCCAGGCCGGTCCCTCGCGAAGCCGCCATCCGGGGACGAGCGGCCTCGGACTGTCGATCGTGAGGGCCCTCGCCGAGGCCCACGGCGGCAGCGTCGGGGCGGAAAACCGTCCAGAGGGCGGCGCAAGGCTCTGGTTCGAGCTGCCGGCCGGAGAGGTCTGGTGACGACGGTGCGCCACGGATCGACCTCGGGCCGCCGCGATTCCGGACCGGAGACCGCCCCGCCGTACAATCGCTACATATCCTCGACAAAATCGCAAGGAGGAGCCCGATGTCGGCCTGGGGCACCGTTTCCTCGGGGTTCGATCCGCTAGGAGCCGCCGGCCCTGGGGGAGACGACCGATCCGAGATGATCGAACTCATCGGTCCGCACCTCAGAGTCGCCGGCAAAATCTCTCTGCTCCGGTTCTCGCGCCTCTCCGACCTCATCAACCATGGCCGTGGCTACATACGGTTGACCGACGCACGCCTTCTTCGTCGCAATGGCGATCCAACCAACCTCGTCGTGCCCGAACTCATGGTCAACCAGGACGAGATCACCTTCATCGGGCAGAAGGAAGAGGAGATCTCCACCGGCCCGGCCGGGGTGACGGACGGCATGGATAGACCGTTGATGGAGCGGAGGCAGCGGCAGCTGGTCATCTTCACTCCGGGTCACACTCTGACGGGCACCGTCTACTTGTTTGCGGAGACGGACGTCTCCACATTCGTGGATTCGGCCGATCCCCGTTTCGTGCCGATGGTGAAGGTCACCGCACGCTCCCTGGCGGACCGCCGCGTGATCAGCCACTTTGGGCTGATCCTGATCAACCGCACCCAGATGACGGCGGCGTCACTCCTCGAAAAGTCCGGCGAAGTAGCCGAAACCGGCGCTGCGCTGGACTAGCCGCGGCGCGCGGCGCCCGGCGGCCAGTGAACTGGAAGCCGGCAGGAGCGTCGGCAGGATGGATCGCCGACACGGCGCGCGAGAGCGCGCTCCAGAGGCGAGCCAGGATGCCGGCCTCCGGACGGCTGACCCACGCGGCTGCGTGAACTCCCCGACGACCGACCCGGAATCCAACGAGCCGGCCCGAAGGCCGGCCCGCAGAACTGACGAGGGACGAGTTACGCCTTGGCGCCCGCGAGAGCCTGACGGCCGAGGTATACAGCCGCGTCGCCAAGCTCTTCCTCGATGCGCAGGATCCGGTTGTACTTGGCCACGCGCTCGGATCGCGACGGAGCGCCCGTCTTGATCTGGGCCGTTCCCATCGCAACCACGAAGTCGGCGATGGTCGTGTCTTCGGTCTCGCCCGAGCGGTGGCTGACCATGGCCGTCCAGCCGGCGCGTCGCGCCATCGCGATCGCATCGATCGTCTCGGTGATCGTGCCAATCTGGTTGAGCTTGATCAGGACCGAGTTGGCGGACGACTCCTTGATGCCCCGGGCGATGAATTCCGGGTTGGTGACGAAGATGTCGTCGCCGACGAGCTGAACCTTCGAGCCGAGCCGCTTGGTCTGCTCCGCCCAGCCCGCCCAGTCGTCTTCGGCAAGGCCGTCTTCGAGGGAGATGATCGGGTACTTGGCGATCCACTTCTCCCAGAGGTCGATGAGCTGGCCGGAGTCGAGGGTGCGACCCTCCCGCTCGAGGCGGTATTGCCCAACGACGCCATTGGTTCCGGTGCCTTCGACCAGGATCGAGCTTGTGGCGGGATCCAGCGCGATGGCAACTTCGTCGCCCGGCTTGTAGCCGGCCTTCTCGATGGCTCGAAGGATGACCTCGACCGCGGCCTCGTTCGACGGGAGCGACGGTGCGAAGCCGCCCTCGTCGCCCTGCCCGACGGAGAAGCCCTCGGCGCTCAGGATCGACTTGAGGGCGTGGAAGACTTCGGCGCCGGCACGAAGCGCGTCCGCGAAGGTCGCGACGCCGACGGGCGCAACCATGAACTCCTGGAAGTCCGTGGAGTTCACGGCGTGCTTGCCGCCGTTGAGGATGTTGAAGAACGGAACCGGCACGATGCGCGCGCCGACGCCGCCGAGGTAGCGGTAGAGCGGCATCTCGTAGCTGGCCGCCACCGCGTGCGCCGCCGCGAGCGAGACGCCGAGGATCGCGTTGGCGCCGAGCTTGCCCTTGTTCGGCGTGCCGTCGAGGGCGATGAGCGCCGCGTCGAGACCGGCCTGGTCCGAGGCGTCGGTGCCGAGCAGCTCGGGCGCGATGACTTCGCGGACGTTGGCGACGGCCTTGAGGACGCCCTTGCCGCCGAACTTGCTCTTGTCGCCGTCGCGCAGCTCGACTGCCTCGTTGGCGCCGGTGGAAGCGCCCGACGGAACGGCCGCGCGCCCGACGGAGCCGTCAACGAGGACGACATCGACCTCGATGGTCGGATTGCCGCGCGAGTCGAGGATCTGGCGGGCTTCGATTAGGTCGATCGTGGTCATTGGTTGCTCCCGTCGCCGGCTGGGGCCGGCACTCGATCCTGCAGCACGGCCACGCCGGGCAGGGTCTTGCCTTCGAGGAACTCGAGCGAGGCGCCGCCGCCCGTCGAGATGTGGGTCATCTTGTCGGCCAGCCCCTGCTGCTCGACGGCAGCGACCGAGTCGCCGCCACCGACCACGACCGTTGCACCGGCCTGAGTTCGACCGGCCAGGAAGCGGGCGACCTCCTTGGTCCCGGTCGCGAAGACGGGGATCTCGAAGACGCCGAGAGGACCGTTCCAGAAGACAGTCTTGGCCGGTTCGAGAGCCTTGCACATGGCCTCGAGGCTCACGGGCCCGATGTCCACGATGCTCCAGGAGCTCGGAACCTTGTCCGCGGCGACCGTCTTGTGCTCGCTTCCGCGCGTGACTTCCTTCGCCACGACGACGTCGGTCGGCAGGACGATCTTGGTGCCGTGCCGCGCGGCCGATTCGATGATCGCGCGGGCGTCTTCGACCCGATCCGGCTCGACGAGGCTTTTGCCCACCGGCTTGCCCTGGGCGAGCAGGAAAGTGTTGGCCATGCCGCCGCCGATGACGAGCATGTCGACCTTGTCGACGAGGTTGC
>OCZT010007929.1_pt1 | contig 10367 bp, 8 predicted proteins | sample 1539031 | NCBI WGS metagenome assembly OCZT01 (sample SAMEA3539308, study PRJEB22396) | soil metagenome | biome: tundra; feature: field; material: soil | place: USA | collected 2010-05 | depth 0.15 m
GCGGTGCCCACGGCTGCCGACGATGTCGCCATGATCGCGTTCACCTCCGGCACCACCGGCCGGCCGAAGGCCACCATGCATTTCCACCGCGACATGCTGGCGATCGCCGACACGTACTCCGAGCACGTGCTGAAGCCGCGACCGGACGACGTGTTCACCGGGACGCCGCCGCTGGCCTTCACGTTCGGCCTGGGCGGCGCGGTGATCTTCCCGCTGCACGCGGGCGCCGCCGTGCTGCTGCTGGAGAAGGCCACCCCGGCCGAGCTCGCCGAGCAGATCGCGGCCCGGGGCGTCACCGTCTGCTTCACGGCGCCGACCGCGTACCGGGCGATGATCGCATCCGGCAAGGCGCCGCTGCTGCGCGGCCTGCGGCGGCCCGTGTCCGCGGGCGAGCACCTGTCGGCGGCCACCTGGCAGGCCTTCTACGACGCTACCGGGGTAAAGATCATTGACGGGATCGGCAGCACGGAACTGCTGCACATCTTCATCTCCAGCGCTGATGACGAGATCCGGCCCGGGGCGACCGGCCGGGTGGTGCCCGGCTACGTCGCCGAGATCCACGGCGAGGACGGCAAGCCGGTGCCGGATGGCGAGACCGGCAGGCTGGCGGTCCGGGGCCCGACCGGCTGCCGCTACCTGGCCGACGACCGGCAGAAGGCCTACGTGCAGGACGGCTGGAACATCACCGGCGACACCTACCGGCGGGACGCCGACGGCTATTTCTGGTACCAGGCACGGTCCGACGACATCATCATCTCCTCGGGCTACAACATCGCCGGGCCGGAGGTCGAGGAGGCGCTGCTGAGCCACCCGGAGGTGACCGAGTGCGGCGTGGTCGGTGTGCCGGATGAGGCACGCGGCCAGATCGTCAAGGCCTACGTGGTGCTCGCCGACGGGGCCTCCGGCGGCGATGCGAAGGCCAGCGAGCTGCAGGATTACGTCAAGCAGCGGATCGCTCCGTACAAGTACCCGCGCGCGATTGAGTTCCTGCCGGCGCTGCCGCGGACGAACACCGGGAAGCTGCAGCGGTTCCGGCTCCGCGATCTCGCGGCAGGCTGACTGGCCGCCTGGACCGTCCGCCTGGACCGTCCGCGGCGCTGACCGTCCGCGGCGCCGCCGGGCCGCGGACGGGCTGGCTCAGACCTCGATCAGCACCGGGATGATCATCGGGCGGCGGCGGTAGTTCTCGTTCACCCAGCGACCCGCCGTCCTGCGTACCAGCTGGGACAGCTGGTACACGTCGTTGATCCCGTCAGCCGCCGCCCGGGCCAGCGCCTCCTCCAGCCGGGGCCGGACCTCGTCGAACGCCGTGTCGTCGATGCCGGAGCCGCGGGCGTGGATCTCCGGCCCGGCGACCATCTTGCCGGTCGTCGAGTCGATCACGATCACCACGGAGAGGAACCCCTCCTCGCCGAGGATCCGCCGGTCCTTCAGCGACGTCTCGGTGACCTCGCCGACCGACAGCCCGTCCACGTAGACGTAACCGCAGGGCACGGCGCCCACGACCGAGGCCTGGCCGTCGACCAGGTCGACCACGATGCCGTCCTCGGCGATCACGATGTTCTTGTCCGGAACGCCGGTGCGGGCCGCCAGTTCGGCATGCGCCTTGAGGTGCCGCCACTCGCCGTGCACCGGGATGAAGTTGCCGGGCTTGACCAGGTTCAGCACGTACAGCAGCTCGCCGGCCGGCGCGTGCCCGGAGACGTGCACCAGCGCGTTGCCCTTGTGCACCACCCGCGCGCCGAGCCTGGTCAGGTCGTTGATGATCCTGGACACGGCCGTCTCGTTACCTGGCACCAGCGACGAGGCCAGCACCACGGTGTCGCCGTCGGCGATCCTGATCGGGTGGTCCCGGCCGGCCATCCTGGACAGCGCCGACATCGGCTCGCCCTGCGATCCGGTGGAGATCAGCACGATCTGCTCGGGCGGCAGTTCCTCGGCGTCCTTCATGTCCACGATCAGGCCGCCGCGGACCGACGGGATCTGCAGGTAGCCGAGGTCACGGGCGACGCCCATGTTCCGCACCATCGACCGGCCGACCAGCGCGACCTTGCGCCCGTGCGATGCCGCGGTGTCGAGCACCTGCTGCACGCGGTGCACGTGGCTGGAGAAGCAGGCCACGATGATCCGCTGCTCGGCGGCGCCGAAGACCTCGGCCAGCACGGGCGCGATGTCCCGCTCGCTGGTCACGATGCCAGGAACCTCGGCGTTCGTGGAGTCGGCCATCAGCAGGTCGACGCCCTCGGCGCCGAGCCGCGCGAACCCGCCGAGATCGGTCAGCCTGCCGTCCAGCGGCAGCTGGTCCATCTTGAAGTCACCGGTGTGCAGGACCACGCCGGCGCTGGTGCGGATGCCGACCGCGAGCGCATCGGGAATGGAGTGATTGACCGCGAAAAATTCAAGGTCAAAGGGCCCGAACGAGTCCCGGGTGCCGGCCGCCACCTCCTCGGCGACTGGCGTGATGCGGTGCTCAGTGAGCTTGCTGCGGATGAAACCGAGCGTCAGCTTCGAGCCGACCAGCGGGATGTCCTTGCGCTGGCGGAGAAGATAGGGCACCCCGCCGATGTGATCCTCGTGCGCATGGGTGAGGACGATCGCCTCGATCTTGTCCAGCCGGTCCTCGATCGCGGTGAAGTCCGGCAGTATCAGGTCAACCCCTGGCTGATCGGGCTCGGGGAAGAGCACGCCGCAGTCCACGATGAGCAGCCGCCCGGCATGCTCGAATACCGTCATGTTGCGGCCGATCTCGCCAAGGCCGCCCAGCGCGACGATGCGCAGGCCGTTCGCCTCCAGGGGCGGCGGTGTCCCGAGCTCGGGATGCGGGTGGCTCACCGGAGCTTCACGCCGCCAGCCTCAAGGTCGGTTCGGAGCTGTTCGATCTCGGCTGGCGTAGCGTCCGCCAGCGGAGCGCGGACCGGGCCGCCGGGCAGGCCGAGCATGCTGAGCGCCGCCTTCGTGGTGATGACGTTCTGGGTACGGGTCATGCCCATGTATACCGGCAGCAGGTCCCGGTGGATCGTCAGCGCGCCGGCCACGTCTCCGCTCAGATAAGCGTCGATCATGTCGTGCAGCCGGTCACCCACGATGTGCCCGTGCACGCTGACGAAGCCGCACGCGCCGAGCGCGAGCCAGGGCAGGTTGACGATGTCGTCGCCGCAGTAAAAAGCGAGATCGGTGCGGGCCATCACCTCGGAGCTCGCGCCGACGTCCCCCTTGGCGTCCTTGACGGCCACGATCCGGGGGTGGTCTGCCAGCCGGACCAGGGTCTCGGTGGCAATGGCCGTGCCGGTCCGGCCGGGGATGTCATAGAGCATCACCGGCAGCCCGGACGAGTCGGCGACCTTGGTGAAGTGCGCTAGCAAGCCGCTTTGCGGCGGCTTGCTGTAGTACGGCGTGACGACGAGCAGCGCCGCCGCGCCAGCCTGTTCCGCCTGCCGGGCGAGTTCGCAGGTGTGCGCGGTGTCGTTGGTGCCGACGCCCGCTACCACCGTGGCCCGGTCGCCGACGGCCCCGATCACGGCGCGGAGCAGTTGCTCTTTCTCCGCGTCAGTGGTGGTCGGTGACTCGCCGGTGGTGCCGCTGATCACCAGGCCGTCGTTGCGCATCTCGGTGACCAGGTGGTCGGCGAGGCGGGCGGCCCCGTCGTAGTCGACCGCGCCGTCGCCGGTCATCGGGGTGATCATCGCGGTCAGCATCCGGCCGAATGGCGCCGCCGGGGTCAACGCCGTGCTGCCGCCTCCTGCCGCTGTCTCGGAAGCTGTCATGCACCGAAGGTACCGGGCGGCGGCCGCCCCGTGTACCGCCGGCACGTCGGCTGGCCGATTGAATCGGCCGGAAAGTGAAGACCAGGCGACGTGAGCTCGGGGGTACCCACGTCGCCTGCGTCTATCTCAGTATCGCTGGCGACCGCACGTAGCGTTACGTGTTATGTGCAATTTGCTGACAGACAATTGCATCCGGCATCCGGCTCGGACGCCACCAATCGTGATCAGGCGGGGGCCTGAGGGTCGGCGGCCAGCGGGTCTTCCATGCCGGTGCCGGTGCCGCTCGTACTGCTCTCGTCGTTGCTGGTGCTGCTTTCGGCACTGCCCTTGCTGCCGTTAGTGCCGTTGCGCCACGGCCGGGCGTAGGCGAGCCAGGCTGCCCCGGCTGCCAGCAGAACCGCGCACAGCACCCAGCCGAGCGTGGTGGTCCCGAGCCCGACGTACTTGAGTCCCGATGCGAAGATCACGAACGTGATGGCGGGCCGGACGAAACGGTCGGGGGCCCTGGACGAGAAGAACGAGCCGATCAGCACCGCGGGCACGCTGCCGATGACGATCGACGTGGTCACCGAGAACTCGACGTGGCCGAAGGCCAGCGCGCCCAGCGCGGCCGCCAGCGTCAGCGGCACGGCCTGGGTGAGGTCGGTGCCGACCAGCTGGTTGGCACCGATCATCGGGTAGAGGAACAGCAGCAGCACGATCATCAGCGATCCGGAGCCGACCGATGTCATCCCGACGATGAGCCCGCCGACCACTCCGATGCCGACGGTCAGCAGCGGACGGGGGCTGATTTCGTGCACTACGGCCTCGCGCTTCTGGCCGCTGCGCCGGTCGAGTACATAGCGCAGCACCATCGCGGCAGCGCCGATCAGCAGGGCGGCACCGAGCGCCCGCTCGATGTTGGCCTGCGCCGCGCTGCCGTCCCCGAGCAGGTGCAGCAGGTAGGCGCCAAGGAACGCCATCGGGACGGAGCCGAGCACCATCCAGCCCACCAGCCGGAGGTTCACGGTCCCCTTGCGCAGGTGCACCGCCGCACCGACCGGCCGCATCAGGACCGCGGCGACGAGATCGCTGGAGATGGCCGTGGACGGCGTGATCCCGAACAGCAGGATCAGCATCGGCGTCATCAGGGCGCCCCCGCCTGCGCCGGTCAGGCCGACGAGAAACCCGACGACGGCGCTGCCGAGGACAATGTAAGGGTCAGCGTGCATGGCACCTCCGGTCCACCGTGGCCTGCTGCAGCGCGCGGGCTAGTGCGGCCAAGATGCACGCGGGCTAGTCCAGCCGGGATGCCCGCGCCCGTGCAGGCTTACACCTCTTACGGATCTCAGCACGCCGCTTACCGGATTTCAGCACTCCGCGCCGGCTCACACCTTATGCACTGCTTTCGCCGGGCTGCTATGCCAACCGCGATACGTATCTCACAGTTTGGCCACGAAGGCCACCTCGCAATCCCTCGCAATCCCTCGGAATCGGAGGTTTACGCTGCTGGAGCCCTCCTGATCAGCGCAGCAGGCGCATACTGGAGATCATGAGCCCAGCACGCGCCATGCCCCGGCGCTACCTGCCAGGAAGTCCGTTCAATAATTCCTCCCCGGCCGCGCCCATCGAGCACTACGACGCGGGTGACCAGGTGACACACGACCGCTATGGACTCGGCAAGGTGATCGGCGTCGAGGAGGATGTCGCCGTGATCGTCGACTTCGGCGGGCAGCAGGCGCGGATCACCTCGCCGTTCACCAAGCTGACCAAGCTGTAACACCTCCGGGCTGTAACACCTCGGGCAATAGACCTCCGGGGCTCAGGTGCCCGGCCGGCGCCGGCCGGACCACGCCGCGCAGGCCCTGTCAGAAGACCGGGATGATGTCCTCGGGGTTGATGTCGGCGGAGACGTCCACGCCCTCGATATCGAGTTCGGGGATGGCGGGGAACTCGATTCCCCAGCGCTGCACGATCACGCGGATCTTGGCGATCGCCTGCTTCCAGTTCTCGGCCTGCTGCTCGTAGGTCAGCACGCCGAGCCCGGCATCCCTGGCATGGCTCATCAGCACCCGGTGGTTCGGCAGGAAGTACGGCGGGATATCCCAGAATCCGTCCGGCGGCTCCCAGAGGATCATCGACAGGAAGATGAAGCCGGCCCTGAGCTGGCGGGTAATCGTTGTCTTGACGTCGTCGGTCAATCCCGGCCACTCGTTCTCCAGGATTGTCATGCAGATCTGCAGATGCCGTGACTCGTCGCGGCCGATCCGGTGGAACATCTCCGAGAACACCGGGTGCGTCGTGTTGGATGCCATCCCGCGGAACAGGGTGGACGCTGCCATCTCGCCCATCATGAAGCTAGTGAACAGAACCGGCAGCGAGTACTTGCCGACCGCCTTGCTGTAGCCGCTCCAGTACCGGCCGCCATTGTGGTAGAGCCACGCGATGTTGTTGTGCGCCGCGCGCTCGAGGTCGGTCGACGGCTTCCAGCTGAGCGGGCCGCCCGGCCAGAGCGCGGCGATCGAGCGCTGGCAGCACTCCTCGTGGTTCATCTCGTCCCGGGTGATCGAGAAGAAGCACTTACGGACGGGGTCCTCTTCATGCTGCTCAAACGCCTGAATCGTGGCACGGGCGAACACGGCCGGCCCGGACGCGTCGAAGTTGGCGAGCACAGAGAACCAGTACATGATCCCTAGCCGCTGCTCGGACGTGAAATCGTCGGCGCGCAGGTCGTCCCACGGCAGGTCGGCCGGGTTCCAGAGCGCGAGCTTGGACTTCTGGTAGATCGCGGCGAGCTTCTCGGTCTCGACCCGCCACTCCATCGGGTAGATGTTCGGCTGCGGGATCTCCGGCGCCGGCCAGAACCCGCCGTCCGGGATGGTCAGCTCGTCTTTCCGCGCTGCTGCACTCTCGGACTCCGCCACGTCCCGCTCCGTCCCTCATACCCCGCGAGCGCACCGCGCGCCGCCACAGGTATATACCCGGCGCCGGAAGCACCGGACCACCGTGTGACACGATACCGCCAGATCTGCGCAACAGCGTTATAGAGATGCACCGCCGCAGCCCGGCCCTCGGCGGCCTGCCGGCCGACGTCAGACGCCGAGCCCGCGGCCGATGATCTCCTTCATGATCTCCGTCGTGCCGCCGAAGATCGTCTGCGCCCTGCCGTCGGCGAACGCGCGCGCCACCGGGTACTCGCGCATGTAGCCATAGCCGCCGTGCAGCTGGACGCAGCGATCAACGATGCGATTGCACAATTCCGTATCCCACCACTTCACCATCGAGGCGTCCTCGTTCGACAGCCGGCCCGCAACGTGCTCGGTGACCGCGCGATCGGTAAATGCCCTGGCCACCGCCAGCTCGGTCGCCATCTCGGCCAGCACGAAACGGTTGTACTGGAAACTCCCGATCGGGCGCCCGAAGGCCTGGCGCTGCTTGCAGTACTCCAGCGTCTGCTCGAAGACGGCTTCGGCCCCGGCCAGGGCCGTGCTGCCGATCGAGACCCGCTCCCTGGGCAGGTTCTGCATCAGCGCGACGAAACCGCCGCCTTCATCCCCGAGGAGATTGTCCGCGGGCACCCGGACGTCGCTGAAGAACAACTCCGAGGTGTCCTGCGCATGCATGCCGACCTTGTCCAGGTTGCGGCCGCGCTCGAAGCCCGCCATGCCGCGCTCGACCACGAGCAGGCTGATGCCCTGGTGACCGGCCGCCGGATCGGTGCGTGCCACGACGATCACAAGGTCGCACATCTGGCCGTTGGAAATGAAGGTCTTCTGGCCGTTCAGCACGTAGTGGCCGCCGTCTCGCACCGCGGACGTGCGGATGCCCTGCAAATCGCTGCCCGCGCCTGGCTCGCTCATCGCGATCGCGGTGATGAGCTCACCGGAGCAGTAACCAGGCAGCCAGCGTTCGCGCTGCCCGGGGCTGGCCAGGCGAATCAGATAGTTGCCGATGATGTCGTTGTGCACGGCGAAGCCCGGGCCGTGCGCGCCGACCCTGGCCAGCTCCTCGTTCATGATCAGGTAATAGGTGTAGTCGGGGTTGCCGCCGCCGCCGTACTTCTCGTCGATGTCGATCCCGAGCAGGCCGGCCCGCCCGGCCGCGAGCCACACGTCCCGCGAGACGGCCCCGTCGCGTTCCCACTGCTCGTGATACGGCGTGATCTGCCTGGCGATGAAGGAACGGACCATGTCCCTGAACGCCTCGTGCTCGCTGGTGAAGATTTCCCGCCGCATCGCCCGATCCCCTGCCTCTGTTGCCACGTGCACGGCGAACGTAACATCTGCCACGGCTCCCCAGCATTGCCAATTGCGAAGCAAATACTTCACAGCTACTCTTTCACAGCATAACCTTCATAATTTTGAACGGAGCATGCCGGTGACTGTCTCCCCAGAGCCGAGTCCCGAGCCGGGAGATGTAGTCCCTGCGCCTGGCGAACCCGGCAGCGCGGAGAACCCGCTCAAGATCACCGACCCGCGCGTGATGCGCGCCCTAGCCCACCCGGCGCGCATCGCGATGCTCCAGCACCTGGTGATTGACGGCCCGGCTACCGCTACAGACTGCGCCGAGTTTGCCGGGCTGTCGCCGTCAGCCTGCAGCTATCACCTGCGGGCACTCGCGCGCTACGGCCTCGTGGAGGAGGACACAGCTAGCGCAGCGGACGGCAGGCACCGGCCATGGCGGGCCCGCGTCACCGGGCTGGAGTTCCGCGACGATCCCGGTGAGAGTCTTGCGTTCAGGGCAGCAAGCAGGCTGCTGGGGGAGAGCCTGCATGCCGGGGTCGAGGAAGTCCGGATCCAGTACCACGATCGCGAGTCCGAGTATCCGCCGGCCTGGCGCGCCGCAGCCAGCGAGCACATGGACGTTCTGCATGTGACGCCGGAGGAGCTTGCCGAGATCCGCTCGCGGCTGCAGGCCCTGGTGTCTGGCTATCGCCGGCTGGACAAGGCCGAGCGGCCGCCTGACTCCCGGCGCGTGCACGCGCTGTTCGAACTCACGCCGTGGTTCCCGCCGGACGGCAGCTCGTGAGGCCGGCTGCGCGGCTGTCGGCTGCGATCAGTTCCGGGCCGCTGGCCAGCCGCAACTTCCGGCTGCTTACCGCCGGCCAGTTCACGTCCACAGTCGGGGACTTTTGCTACGCCGTCGCGCTGCCCTGGCTAGTGCTTTCGACGCACGGCGGCCCGGTCCTGCTCGGCACCGTGCTCGCCTGCTACGGCGTGCCGCGCACCATAGGAATCCCGCTCGGTGGCATGCTCGCCGACAAGCTGGGGCCGCGCGCGATCATGCTGACTGCCGACATGGTGCGCTGCGTCCTCGTCGCCGTACTCGCCGTCTTTGCCGCCAGGCACATCGCTTCGCTGGCGGCGCTCGGGCCGGTCGCGGCGCTGCTCGGCGCCGGCGAAGGACTCTTCATCCCGGCCTCGTTCACCATCATGCCGGCCCTGCTCGGACCTGACCGGCTGCAGGCCGGGAACGCTCTCAACTCGGCGGCCGTGCAGTTCGGCTCGCTCCTCGGGCCCGCACTCGGCGGCGTTCTCGTCGCCACGGCCGGCTCCTCGCCGGCCTTCGCGGTCGACGCGGCGTCATTCGCGGTTTCGGCGCTGGCGCTGGCCCTGATCGTGCCCAGGGCGCGGGCGATCCTCGGCGCAGCCGACGCCAGGACTGCTGAGGCTGGCCACAACGCTGCCGAGGCCGGCACTGCCGAGGCCGGCCTCAATGCTGCCGAGGCCGGGACTGCCGAGCCGATGGCACTGGGCACGCAGAATACGCCGGCCACGACAGGGACAGAGCCTGGAAAGACGGAGGCAGAACCGGAAAAGCCGCCCGGGGTGTGGCAACTGCTCCGCCACTCGCGGCTGCTCCAGGCCCTCATGGTGGTCACCGTGGTCGCCAATTTCACCTCTGCCGGGACATTCGAGGTCGCGCTGCCCACCCTGGCTCACCTCAGGTTCGGCGCTACTGGCTACGGCGCGCTGGTCGCCTGCTTCGGCGGCGGCGCGGTCATCGGCACGCTAGCCGCCGTCAAGGCTGGCGGCCTGCGGCGCCCGGCACCGGTCGCCTGTGTCGCTTTCCTGGTCAGCGCGGTAGGCATCGCCCTCGTGCCGTTCCTTGGCGGCCTGCCTGGCGCGGCGGCAGCGACCCTCGTGTTCGGTGCCTGCACCGGTTTCGGCAACATCGTGATGATCACGCTACTGCAGCAGTGGGCGCCGGCAGCGTTGCTTGGCCGGATCATGGGCGTGGTGATGCTGGCCAGCATGGGTACCTTCCCGGTCTCGGTGGCGCTGTCCGGCGTGCTGGTGCGATCCCTCGGCCCGACCCCGTTCTTCCCGGTGGCCGGAGCCGCCCTCGCGGTGGCGATTCTCGGCGCGCTGACCCAGCGCGAGATCAGGGACTTCGGTACGGACGTGGCACAGCCAGCGAGACCAGCATTGCCTGCGGAGTCACGCGCCCGGGATGAATCGGCCGCCGGACCGGCCTGAGCACCACTGGCCGAGAACACGGTCGTCCTGGGCGTCCTGGCGTGTAGTCCCGCGAAGGCCGCCGGGGGTCAGGCGGCGCGGGCTGGTGGTCCGTGGCTGTGCAGGGTGCGCTGGCCGTCGGGGCTGACGGCGGTGACGGTGGCGT
>OCZT010007930.1_pt1 | contig 10367 bp, 6 predicted proteins | sample 1539031 | NCBI WGS metagenome assembly OCZT01 (sample SAMEA3539308, study PRJEB22396) | soil metagenome | biome: tundra; feature: field; material: soil | place: USA | collected 2010-05 | depth 0.15 m
TCTACCCGTCCTGGCGGGCCGCTACCGGTGTTGCCGGCCCCCGGTTGCGGGGCGACGCAGCGGCGTCTCATGCTGGGGCCTATGCCCATGGATGATCAGGTGACTCCGGTCTCCGGTTCCGCTGTGCCCGGCTCGGCTAGCCCGGGTTCCGTGGTGCCCGGCTCGGCTAGCCCGGGTTCGGCTGACCCAGCGCTGGCCGGGCGCGACTACGGCGAGGTGCTCTGGGAACCCGGCCCGGAAGTGATCGACAGCGCCCGGGTCACCGCCTACGCCCGCTGGCTGGCCGGCCGCCGCGATCTCGACCTCAGCGGCTACGACCTCAGCGGCCACCACCAGCTCTGGCAATGGTCAGTAACCGAACCTGCCGCCTTCTGGGACTCCGTCTGGGACTACTTCGGCGTCCTTGGCGACCGGGGCACCGGCCCGGCGCTGGGCGATGCCCGCATGCCAGGAGCCAGCTGGTTCGACGGCGCCACGCTCAACTACGCGCGCAATGCCCTACGGACAGCGCGCACCGAGCCTGCCCGTATCGCGGTGATCTACCGGGGCGAGGACGGCAGCGGCGGCACGCTCACCTACGGAGAGCTCGAACGCGAAGTCATCAGGGTGGCGGCCGGCCTGCGCGCGCTCGGCGTCACGGCCGGCGACCGGGTAGCGGCCTACCTGCCGAACATCCCCGAGGCGCTGATCGCCATGCTGGCGACCGCCAGTCTCGGCGGGATCTGGTCGTCGTGCTCGCCGGACTTCGGGGCCAGCAGCGTGATCGACCGGTTCGCGCAGATCTCGCCCAAGGTCCTGATCGCCGTCGGCGGCTACGCCTACGGCGGGAAGGACTATGACCGGGCCGGCGAGGTCGCGAGCATCGCGGCCGCGATGCCCAGCCTGGCCGCGGTCCTGCTCGTACGCACCGCCGGGGGCGCAGCGCCTGGCACGGGTCCTGGCCCGCGCACGCTGAGCTGGGACGCACTGCCCGATGACCCCGCGGGCGATCCGGCTGCCCGGCTGGAGTTTACCGAGGTTCCGTTCAGCCATCCGCTGTGGGTGCTGTACTCATCCGGCACCACCGGCCTGCCCAAGCCCATCGTGCATGGTCACGGCGGGATCGTGCTTGAGCACCTGAAGGTGCTCACCTTCCACCAGGATCTCGGGCCGGGTGATGTCTTCTTCTGGTACACCACGACCGGCTGGATGATGTGGAATTACCTGGCCGGCGGCCTGCTGGCGGGCGCGACGGTGGTGCTCTACGACGGCAGCGCGACTCATCCGGACATCGGCGCGCTCTGGCGGCTGATCGCGGATACCGGCGTGACCTACGCCGGGACCGGCGCTCCCTACCTGCTGGCCTGCGCCAAGGCGGGACTGCGGCCGGGCGCCGATCATGACCTGTCGAAGCTCCGCGGCGTCGGATCCACCGGGTCCCCGCTGCCGCCCGAGGGCTTCCGCTGGGTATATGACGCGGTGGGCAGCGACCTGCTGCTCGGATCGTTCTCCGGCGGGACTGACCTGTGCACCGGCTTCGTCGGGCCGAGCCCGCTGCTCCCGGTGCGGGCCGGCGTGATCGCGGGCCGGTGCCTCGGCGCGAAGGTGGAAGCGTATGACGCGAACGGCAACCCGGTTACCGGCGAGGTCGGCGAACTGGTGATCACGCAGCCGATGCCCTCGATGCCCGTCGGCTTCTGGAACGATCCCGGCGGCGAGCGGTACCGCGCCAGCTATTTCGCCGAGTACCCGGGAGTGTGGCGGCACGGCGACTGGATCATGTTCCTGCCGGACGGCGGCTGCGTTATCTACGGGCGCTCCGATGCCACCTTGAACAGGGGCGGCGTCCGGATGGGCACCAGCGAGTTCTACCGGGTGGTGGAACGGCTGCCGGAGATCGCCGACAGCCTGGTGGTCGACACCGGGCAGCTCGGCCGCGACGGCCGCCTCATCTTGTACGTGGTGCCGGCCGACGGCTGCGAGCTGGACGACGACCTCACCGCCCGGATCCGGGCGCAACTGCGCAGCCAGCTGTCGCCGCGCCATGTCCCGGACGAGATCCACCAGGTACCCGGCATCCCGCGAACGCTGTCCGGCAAGAAACTCGAGGTGCCGGTCAGGAAAATCCTGCTGGGCACGCCGCTCGCCGACGCGGCCGACCCCGACGCCCTGGCCAACCCGGAAGTGCTGGCCTTCTTCGCGCCTGCGGAGCTACCGTGACCACGCCAGCGGGCCGGGCGGGCCGCGGGCCGGACCGCCGCTTCGGCGAGGAGGGCGGCCTGCTGACGTACGGCGGCTACCTCCGGCTGCCGGAACTGCTGGCTCAGCAGGTACCGCAGGCCGATCCGCCGGCCCATGACGAGCTGCTGTTCATCACGGTGCACCAGGCGTACGAGCTCTGGTTCCAGCAGTTGCTGCACGAGCTGGGCGCAGCGCGCGGCGCGATGACGGCAGGGCAGACCTGGCGGGCCAGGCAGCTGCTGCGCCGCGTGCACGTCATCGAGCGGCTGCTGGTCAGCCAGATCGACGTGCTGGAGACGATGACGCCGCAGGACTTCCTGGAGTTCCGCGCGGCGCTTGCGCCGGCCAGCGGCTTTCAGTCGGTGCAGTTCCGGGAGCTTGAGTTCATGTCCGGAGCGAAAGACGAAGGGTACATCGCTCGTTTCCGCGCTCTGACAGATTCAGAACGAGCCCGGCTGGCCCGTCGCCTGGCCGAGCCCTCGCTCTGGGACGCGTATCTCGGCCTGCTCCGGAGCCGGGGACTGCAGGTCGCGGCGGCTGACGAGATCCTGGCGTCGCTGGTCACCATCGCCAGGGACCGCGCGAGTCACGACGATCTGTGGGAGCTCGCCGAGGACCTGCTGACCCATGATGAAATAGCGGGACTCTGGCGGGCCAGGCACGTTCAGATGGTGGAGCGGCAGATCGGCACGAAGTCAGGCACCGGCGGGTCGACCGGCGCGCCGTACCTGCACAAGCGGGTGCCGCTGCGCTATTACCCGCTGCTGTGGGAACTGCGAGATTGGTTGTGACGGCCGGAGCGGCGCGCGGTGGCAGGCCCGGGACACAAAGGAGTGGGACCGATGGCGGAGAACGCGGGCGATGGGAAGCTTGCCCTGCTGACGGCGGCGGCGGCGCTGGCCCGGGGCGACGGCGGCCCGGATGAGCTGCTGAGTTACCTGCGGGCCTATTACCGGCATGTCGCGGTCGAGGACCTTGCCGAGGCCGGGCCGGAGCGGATCGCCCGCGTGGCGACCGAGCAGGCCGCGTTCGCCGCGCACCGGCCGCAGGGCCGGGCGCTGGTCCGGATCCGGCCGGCCGGGGAGGCGGCATCGCTGGAGCCGGCCGGGGCAGTACTCGACATCGTCACCGACGACATGGCCTTCCTCGTTGACTCCGTGACCATGGAACTGGCCAGGCACCACCTGGCGGCGCACCGGGTGATCCATCCGCAGCTGCGCGTCCGCCGGGACGTCACCGGAGCAATGCACGGCGTGCTCGGCCTGATCGGCGGGTCGCCGCCCGCGCACGACGAGATAGCCGAGTCGTGGACGCACATCGAGATCGGCGCGCTCGCCGACGACGCCGAGATCGCCAAGCTGGAGCACGACCTGCGGCGCGTGCTCGGCGACGTCCGGGTCGCGGTCGAGGACTACCCGAGGATGCGGGCCAGGGCAGTGCAGCTGGCCGAGGATCTCGCGCTGTCCGAGGCGGCCGAGCCCGCCGGGGCCGAGGCGCCGGCCGAGATCGAGGCGCTGCTGCGCTGGCTCGCCGACGGTCACTTCACCTTCCTCGGCTACCGCGAGTACGACCTGATGGACGGGCCGGACGGGATGATTCTGCGCGCGGTGCCCGGCACCGGCCTGGGCATCCTGCGGCACGACAAGCAGGGATCGAGCTCGTTCGCCGCACTGCCGCCCGCGGTCCGGGCCAGGGCACGGGAGCCGAAGCGGCTGATCCTGACCAAGGCGAACTCGCAGTCCACCGTGCACCGGTCGAGTTACCTCGATTACGTGGCGGTCAAGCGGCTCGATGGCGCGGGCGAGGTGGCCGGCGAGTACCGGTTCCTCGGCCTGTACACCTACGTCGCCTACTCCGAGAGCATCACCCGGATCCCGGTCCTGCGGCGGAAGCTGGCCGGCGTCCTGGAGGCCCTCGGCCTGACCGCCGACAGCCATGACGGCAAGGATCTGGCCGAGTTCCTGGAGAACTACCCGCGGGAGGAGCTCTTCCAGACCCCGGTGCCCGAGCTCGCCCCGATCGCCTGGGGCGTGCTCCGGCTGCGTGACCACAAGCAGACCCGGCTGTTCCTGCGCAAGGACATCTACGGCAGGTACATGTCCTGCCTGCTGTACATGCCGAGGGACAAGTACACGACCAAGGTCAGGCTGCGCGCGCAGGAAATCCTGCTCACGGCGCTCGATGGCGCCTCGGTCGGCTACAGCGTGATGGTCGGGGAGTCAGCGGTGGCCAGGCTGCACGTCGTGGTCCGCGCGCGCCGCGGCCACGTGCTGCCCGACGTCGACGAGGCCGGGCTGGAGAAGCGGCTCGCCGCCGTGGTCAGGTCGTGGGACGACGACCTGACCGAGGAAGCGACCAGGATGCTCGGCGCCCAGCGGGCCCGCGTGCTGCTGGCCATGTGCGGCGACAGCATTCCTGATACCTACAAGACCGATGTTCCCGCCGCGCCCGCCGTCGGCGACCTGGACAGGATCCTTAAGCTGCGCGAATCCGGGGAGGATGTGGCCTTCGAGCTCTGGGAGTCGGTGGGCTTCGTCGGTGGCGTGCCGGTGGAGCACGATCAGCGGATCGGCGCGTCCGGGGCGTTCAGCCGGCGGGTCTGGCGGCTGACGATCTACCGGACCGGCTCGCCGATCACGCTCACCGACGTGCTGCCGAGGCTCCAGCACATGGGCGTCGATGTCGTCGACGAGCACCCTTACGAGTTCGCCGGCGCCGGTAACCCGTTCTGGATCTACGACTTCGGGCTGCGCAAGACCGGGTCCGGTGACGCGGCCGGCACCGGCCAGGACGCGGCCACCGCCGATCCGGCGGCATCCGGCGGGCGGTCCAGGGCCGCGGTCTCGCTCGAGTCCGTGAAGGACCTGGTCGAGGGCGCGCTGGCCGCCCTGTGGCACGGGCAGATCGAGGACGACGGATTCAACGCGCTGGTGCTCGACGCGCACCTGACCTGGCGGCAGGTGGTGGCGCTGCGCGCCTATGCCAAGTACTTGCGCCAGACGGGCACCACGTTCAGCCAGAACTACGTCGAGCGGGTACTGCGCGCCAACGTGACGGTGACGCGGCTGCTGGTGCGGCTGTTCGAGTCCAGGTTTGACCCCGACCATCAGGCGGGCGAGCGTGAGCGGAGCGAGGCCATCGCGGAAGAGATCCGCGGCGAGCTCGATGATGTCGCCAGCCTCGACCAGGACCGCATCCTGCGGGCCTACTGGGGCCTGATCTCCGCGACGCTGCGGACGAACTACTTCCAGGAGAAGACCGGGCCGCACGCGCCGCTGCCCTATTTCGTGGCCAAGCTGGACGCGGACAAGGTGCCCGACCTGCCGGCCCCGCGGCCGCGGGTCGAGCTCTTCGTCTACTCGCCCAGGTTCGAGGGCGTGCACCTGCGCTTCGCGGACGTCGCGCGCGGCGGGCTGCGCTGGTCGGACCGGCCGGAGGACTTCCGCACCGAGGTGCTCGGCCTGGCGAAGGCGCAGGAGGTAAAGAACTCGGTCATCGTTCCCTCCGGCGCCAAGGGCGGCTTCGTCTGCAAGCAGCTGCCCGATCCCGCTGACCGGGAGGCCTACCTGGGCGAGGGGCTGGCCTGCTACCGGATGTTCATCTCCGCGATGCTGGACGTCACCGACAACCTGGTGGCCGGGGAGGTGGTACCGCCCGCCCGGGTGGTCCGTCATGACCGGGACGACCCGTACCTGGTGGTGGCCGCGGACAAGGGCACGGCGACCTACTCTGACACGGCCAACGAGATCGCCGGGAGCTACGGGTACTGGCTGGGTGACGCGTTCGCCTCCGGCGGTTCCGAGGGTTACGACCACAAGAAGATGGCCATCACCGCGCGCGGCGCCTGGGAGTCGGTCAAGTTCCACTTCCAGGCACTCGGCATGGACACCAGCTCCGATGATTTCACCGCCGTCGGCATCGGCGACATGTCCGGTGACGTGTTCGGCAACGGCATGCTGCTGTCGAGGCACATCAAGCTGGTAGCGGCGTTCGACCACCGGCACGTGTTCGTCGACCCCGATCCTGATCCCGCGGCAAGCTTCGCCGAACGGTACCGGCTGTTCACGCTGCCCAGGTCCTCCTGGGCGGACTACGACACGGCGCTGCTCTCGGCGGGCGGCGGCGTGTGGCCGCGCAGTGTCAAGTCGCTGCGGCTGTCGCCGGAGGCGCGGGCCGTGCTCGGCATTGATGACGACGTGACCGTGCTGACACCGGATCAGCTCATCTCCGCGATCCTGTCGGCGCCGGTGGACCTGCTCTGGAATGGCGGCATCGGCACCTGGGTGAAGGCGAGCACCCAGTCGCACGCCGACGCCGGCGACCGGGCCACCGACACGGTCCGGGTGGATGCCACCGACCTGCGCGCCAGGATCGTCGCCGAGGGCGGGAACCTGGGCCTGACCCAGGCGGCCAGGATCGAGTACGCCCTGGCGGGCGGCCTGGTGTGCACCGACTTCATCGACAACTCGGCCGGCGTTGACACCTCCGACCATGAGGTCAACATTAAGATCCTGCTCGACGGGGTAGTGCGGACCGGCGAGCTGAAGCCCGCCGACCGCAACCTGCTGCTGCACGAGATGACAGACGAGGTCGCCGCCCTGGTGCTGGCGCACAATTACCACCAGAACAGGACCCTGGCCGCCTCCTGCGCGCAGGCCGCGCAGATGCTGCACGTGCATGCGCGGTACATCCGGAAGCTGGAACGGGACCGGCGGATTCACCGCAGGCTCGATGTGCTGCCCGGCGACAGGGAGATCGCCGAGCGGCGGTCTGCCGGGGTGGGCCTGACCACGCCGGAGTTCGCCGTGCTGCTCGCCCAGACCAAGATCGCCGCAACCCAGGTGGTGCTCGCCTCCGACCTGCCTGATGACGCCTATCTCCGGCGCGTGCTGGTCAGCTACTTCCCGACCCAGCTGGGGGAGCGCTACTGCGCCCTGATGGGATCGCACCGGCTGCACCGCGAGATCATCACCACCGCGGTCATCAACGACATGGTGGACCGGGCCGGGATCACCTTCGCGTTCCGGCTGAGTGAGGAAACCGGGGCGTCGGTCCCCGACATCGCCCGCGCCTGGCTGGTGGCCAGGGACGTCTTCGGCCTGCCGGATTTCTGGGCGCAGGTCGAGGCGCTGGACGGCAAGGCCGATACGGCCACTCAGATCATCATGGCGCTGGAGGCCCGCAAGCTGACCGAGCGGGCCGCCCGCTGGCTGCTGCACAGCCGCCGTCCGCCGTTCGACATTGCCGCCACGATCGGTTTCTTCGCCAGCGGCGTGCAGACGGTGGCGGCCTGCCTGCCCGAGCGGCTGATCGGCCGTGACCTGACCGGGTACACCGAGCGCAGGGACACCCTGACCGGCCGGGGAGTGCCAGCCGTCCTCGCGCACTGGGTTTCGGCCATGGTCCCGGCCTACTCGTCTTTCGACATCGTGGAGGTTGCCTCGAGTACCGGCCGCGGCATCGAGGAGACCGCCGAGGTGTACTTCGACCTGGCCGAGCGATTGCAGCTCAACCGCCTCAGGGACCGGATCACCGCGCTGCCCAGGGACGACCGGTGGAACACGATGGCGCGCGGCGCGCTGCGGGACGACCTGTTCACGGCGCACGCCGCGCTTGCCAAGGACGTGCTGAAGGTGACCGGGCCCGGCAGCCCGGAGGAGCGGCTCGCCGCCTGGGCGAAGCGGAACGATTCGGCGGCAAGGCGGGCCGGGCAGACGCTGTCGGAGATCTGGGAGAGCGACGCGTTCACGGTGGCGACGCTGTCCGTGGCCGTCCGCGCGGTCCGCACGCTGGTAACCGCCAGCAGGCTGCCAGAGTAGGCGGTGCGTCGCGAGGCCGCCGGCAACTGACAGCCGGCGGGCTGACGTAGGCTTCCGCCATGGCAACCGACGCCGCCGGCGAAATCTCGGAACTAAAGGCGAAGCTCGCCAGTGTCGAGGCTGTCCTCGACCCGGACACCATGGCGAAGGAAGCGGACGGCCTGCGGGTCCGGGCCGCCGACCCGGCGCTCTGGGAAGACCAGGAACAGGCACAGGCCGTCCACCGCAGGCTCTCCTACCTTGATGGCGAGCTGGCCCGGCTGGACCGCCTGCGCCGGCAGCTTGACGACACCGCGGTGATGTTCGAGCTAGCCGAGCGCGAGAACGACGAGCCCGCCCGGGTGGAAGCCGTCCGCGACCTCGCCGTGCTCCGCCAGGAGATGAACCAGCTGGAGATCCGCACCCTGCTGTCGGGTGAGTACGACTCCCGTGAGGCGCTGATCTCCATCAACGCGCAGGCGGGCGGGGCCGACGCGGCCGACTGGGCGGAGGGCCTGCAGCGCATCTACCTGCGCTGGGCCGAACGGCATGGCTATCAGACCGAGGTCTACGACACTTCCTACGCGGAAGAGGCCGGGATCAAGTCCACCACGTTCGCCATCAAGACCCCGTACGCCTATGGCACGCTGCGCGGCGAGCACGGCACGCACCGGATGGTCCGCATCTCCAAGTACGACAACCAGGGGCGCCGGCAGACGTCCTTCGCCGGGGTGGGCGTGATTCCCGTCGTCCAGCGGGCCGACCACATCGAGATCGGCGAGGACGAGATGCGGATCGATGTCTTCCGGTCCAGCGGCCCCGGCGGGCAGGGCGTGAACACCACGGACTCAGCCGTCCGGATCACGCATCTGCCGACCGGGATCGTGGTGTCCTGCCAGAACGAGCGGAGCCAGATCCAGAATCGGGCCAGTGCCATGGCCGTCTTGCAGGCCAAGCTGCTGGAGCGCAAGCGGGCTGAGCAGGCGGCGAAGATGGCCGAGCTGCGCGGCGAGAACACGAGCAGCTGGGGCACTCAGATCCGTAACTACGTCCTGCACCCGTACCAGAACATCAAGGACCTGCGGACTGGCGTCGAGACCGGGAATACCGCGGCCGTACTCGACGGCGAGATCGACGAATTCATCGAGGCCGAGATCCGCTGGCTCCGCACCCATGGCCTGTAGCGGCCGTAACGCCGTTGAAACGCTGCTGGCGCTGGTCGTGCTGCCGCGTGTCTAGCGCAGCGCTATGCCGCGGGGAGGGCATGCGCAGTTCGGCGGCTGCCCAGTCTGCTGGTAGCCGGCTGCCCAGTCTGCCGGCAGCTCAGTGCGATAGCTGCATGGCGAGCACCAGCAGCAGGGCGATCAGCGCGAGCATGACGAGCGGCATCCGCAGGCCGTTTCCCTCGTGATGCACGTGCGCCCTGGCTGCCTGGCAGACCGGGCAGTGACCCTCTGCCACCGGCCCCGCGCAAGCAGCGCAGATCAGGTGTTCGCAGCTCATCTGGGTCTCCTCCGTCCGGCCGGCTACCCGGTCACTTCGCCGATGTTGGACGTTCGTGACCAGTTTCCCCCCTACACTGGCCCAAGGCCAAACCGGGACGCCTGGCCGCCCCGGCAGGTCGTCCGCATTTTCGTCGAGCGCCGTGTGATGGGCCTGTGATCCACTTCGACAACGTCACCAAGATGTACCCGAATCAGAGCCGTGCCGCCCTGGAGAGCGTCAGTCTGGACGTCGAAAAAGGCGAGTTCGTTTTCCTGGTCGGGCCATCGGGGTCCGGCAAATCGACTTTCCTCCGCCTGGTGCTCAAGGAAGAGCGGCCGACCGAAGGCACGATTCACGTCGCGGGCAAGGACCTGGCGCGGCTCACCAATTGGAAGGTGCCGCACTTGCGCCGTCGGATTGGCTGCGTGTTCCAGGATTTCCGGCTGCTGTCCGGTAAGAACGTTTATCAGAACATTGCCTTCGCGCTGGAGGTCATCGGCAAGCCGCGGCGGTTCATCCGCAAGGTGGTGCCGGAAGTGATCGACCTTGTCGGCCTTGAGGGCAAGCGGGACCGGATGCCCGACGAGCTGTCCGGCGGCGAGCAGCAGCGGGTGGCGATGGCCCGCGCGTTCGTCAACCGGCCGATGATCCTGCTCGCCGACGAGCCCACCGGCAACATCGACCCGGCGACATCCATCGGCATCATGAAGGTCCTCGACCGCATCAACCGGACCGGGACCACCGTCGTGATGGCCACGCACGACGCGGCGATCGTGGACTCCATGCGTAAGCGCGTCATCGAGCTTGAGTACGGCAAGGTGGTGCGCGACCAGTCGCGTGGGGTCTACGGCCAGGCCTACTGAC
>OCZT010007931.1_pt1 | contig 10366 bp, 4 predicted proteins | sample 1539031 | NCBI WGS metagenome assembly OCZT01 (sample SAMEA3539308, study PRJEB22396) | soil metagenome | biome: tundra; feature: field; material: soil | place: USA | collected 2010-05 | depth 0.15 m
GCGTTTGTTGACAGCCTCGTCCAACACGGTAGTCCACGAACGTTCGATCCCAAGAAGCTCTCCCGAATTTTGCCCGTGACGCGGAACTCATCGTGCTTTGTACCGCGTAAACGCCCGCTGGGCAGCTTTGGCCATTTGAAAAGTTCACTTCGGTGGCCAAGTCACGCCATATCAGACTTCGACGAATAATCCCAACTGATGACACAGAATCCAGAATTCCTCCACCTGCTTCGCAACAGCACCGCGCACGAGCACGCCGAGTTCAATGTGTCCTGCCAAGCCCGGGCCGGTTAGGTTGGCGCTCCCGATATATGCCGCTATGCCGTCCGACACACAGAGCTTCGCATGCGACCCCAATACTTTTGAGTCGAGCACGTTTGTCGTGGGTTGGCTGATCCGCAGGCACCCGGTCGCGGAACGCTTCAGAGAAGCTACGTCCAGGCCGGAAAGGCTCTGCCCAGTCGTCACAAGCTCCACCGTTACGCCGCGCTTTAACGCGGCCTTGAGCGCCGCATTGAGGACGCCGGTGGAAATTCCCGCCCCCGGCTGGAGGAACGGCGCGGAGATGATGAGCCGATCAGTCGCGGTGGCGATCAGCTCAGTGAGGACACCCAGAGTCTGTCGGCAGCGGGCAGAGTACGCAAGTGTTGCAAGCATCTCAGCGGGAGCTGTGATGACCAAGTCTGTCGATGAATTGTTAGCCCCGGTCTCGACGCTAGACACTGAGGCCTTCCCAGTACCCGACAAGACGCCGCTGAAGAACGGGGTCCATTCCGCCGAACAGGAAGGCGCGATTCAGGTTCAGGTTGAAGTAGCGGCAACTCGTCTCGGCAAGGTAGGCGCAGGCGTGGCACGCGCCATCCCGATCCCTGCAAACGGGGTCGTAGATGCATTGGCTCTGGGACTGGACGGACCGAAGCCAGTCCGTGAAAGACTGTTCGTACAATGCTGTCAGGGCACCGATGGTGGCCCCAAAGCGGTGATTGCAGTAAATCGAAGCTGTCAACGCCCGCGGCAGGATGTACTCCGAGATGCTGGTCATATCCAGGCCACACAACACGGCAGCTTGGCGGACACACAAATGTGCGAGGGAGTGCAGCAGGCCGAAAACGAGTCGGAGTTCGTCGTTGCCGCGGATGGTCTCTCGCAGATTTTCACCCGCGAAGAGTTGAACGAAATAAGACCTGGCGGACGCGGACGGATTTGTTCCGACGGGAACTACGGGCGTCAAACCATTGGCGCGAAGCCACTGAAGTACCGAGTCCGGGTCCAGGCTGACGGAAATGGCATCGGCCCGGATACGATCGACGAATATAGGCAGACGGCCGGAGAAATTCGGGTCGGACGGAAAGGCATTGAGTCGGCAATCATTGGGCGTATAGGCAGTCCGGCTGAATCCGTAAGTCGCGGTGACAATGGGAAAGTCGGAATAGAGAAATACATCCTCTAATCGCAGGCGTGTGGCGGTCGCGCGCGCTCCGGCCGGCGCGCCTGCGTCTCCCAGTCCGACCGGGCGTCCGATTTCGAATGGCAGGAGCGCCTCCAGCATCTCCTGCCCCGCCTCTTCCCATACCGGTGCCGGCACACCGGAAGCTCCCACGAGATCCTGCGTTATGGTGACCGGGTTGCCCGCGCTCTGTTCGCGCCTGCGCCGCTGCACCAAACTGGCCAGCTCCTGGGCCATTTGCTCGGGCGATAGCTCATTGTTTGCCTGGCGCGCCAGCAGGCTTTCAACATCCGCCCCGGAGAGCGTAGCATCATTTGAGCCGGTGGCGGCAGTCGATGGGGAAAAGCTGCTGAGCGCCCGATTTACGACGCCTGGCAGGCCCAGGTACTTGGCCGCCGCCACGTACTGCCAGCCGTTGACCGACAGAAAACTGCTCAGCTCGCGGTTCGGCGTATTCAACAAAACGGCGCTGTGGGCATAGAAGGTGCGCCCGGCGCGGTGAACCTCCACATCCATGTTGCGAAGTTTGGGATCGTTACCGGGCCACTGGCACGCGTTGCACCGACCGGAGAATAGCCTTTGCGCTGCGCCGCAGGATGCCGCCCTGCAAACCCACCGGAAGTTGGACAGACGCTCGCTTCCCCGTGTGTCGAGCGCCATCCGAAGGTTGTTTCCGCATCGGCGGCAGGCGGGCGGGATCAACGGCGCGATGGCCCCGCAGCGATGCACTTTAACGAAACGAATCTGGAGGAGCTTTCCGGACCTGCAGACCTGACAGCGGTTGGTTTGAGGAAGGGCGCGTCCCGTTCTGTCTACAACGACGCCGCAGGAGCGATTCTGACACCAGAACACGTTCGGAAACAGGGACGACCGAACCTCCTCCGGGTCGACCAGCACGAACCTGGACGGATCGCGAAGCACGTCGTCGCGAAGGACGGGCCTCATGTCGCTTTGCCAGGCGCGGGCCTGCTCGTAAACCTTCAGCAGGACCATAAAGGTGTTCAGGTCATTGACGGCAGTACCTCGAATGACGTCCACCCGTGCGATGACGTCCACTTTTTCAAAATCGAACGTTCGGCCGGGAAGGTAGTTATATAAGACTTGTTGTTTTCCGCGGGTCATTGATCGCATAGGTTGAACCTCAGTTATACTTGCCAGTTATACCTGCCGCTGCCGACTGGCCCAGTTGGAGCCGTCGTCATCGAGCGTGATCCCTATCGGCTCGTCGACATCACGCAGGCTGCGCATCGGTTTCGGGATGAGCGCCTCGGAGACGAACGTAGAACTCCCGGCAGCGACGATCTGATCCAAGAACTGCTGGACCCGAAGGCGGATCTCCCCCTGGAACGTCAATTCGCCGACCGACGTGGCATTGGATACCTGATAGGCTTCCTCCAGGAAGGAAACGAAGTCGGCAGCCCGGATGCTTCCGTCGGCGATGCGCTGCCTCAGGAAATCGAGCATGTAGTAGCGCTCCGGTTTGGTCCCAGCAGGCGTCGCCGAGGCCAGGCGTTGCAGGAGAATTGCCATGAACAAGCCCGGCAAGGTCCGGTTGACGCTGAAACGAGCCCATCGGTTGATCGCAACCGGCTCGACAAGACGCCCGAGATATTCGTGGTATTTGGCGAAATAGCTGAAATGACTGCGGTCTCGCTCACGGATGGGATGCAGGAGCGTGAAAACAACTCCGACATGGGCGCGTCCCACGCGCGAGGACGCCTGGATGTACTCGGCCGTCTGTCGCGGCATGCCGTAGAACAGCATGGCATTGAGACGATCTATATCAACACCGTGACTGATCATGCTCGTCGCCAACACGCAGTCCGGCGCCGCGCCCGGCGCTGGGGTTTCCAGCCTTTCGAGTATTCGAGTCACTTCATCGGTTCGAGTGCTTCCCTTGAGTTGGAGCTTGTTGAGCGCGGGCAGTTGATCTTGCTCCAGATTGGGGTTGACGTCGCCTTCGATATCATTGGCGACTTGGTCAAGTTCGCGTTGCGCGAGAAAGTATGTGAGAGATGTGCGGTACAAATCGAGGGCAGAGGCCCACGCGGCGGTGCCGGGCGACAGCGTTCCGCCAAACGGATTGGATGCGCCCGAAGGGAGCCTTTCCATCCGGTAAATGGCGCGGTGATAGGCTTCGATCAGTTCCAGGACTGTGTTAAACAGCGTTTTGTTGTGGGGCAGAATACCGACATAGAGCCGCTGTGGATAGGCCTCCGTCTCGATATAAAATGACTCTGTCAATGTCGGACCAAGGCCAGGGAAAACCCGCGCTTGGGACGGGTCGCGGCCGTACAGGTGCTGGATCTGCCGCTCGAATGCCTCCACAGTGGCGGATGAAGCAATAATCTTCAGCGGCGCGGTGTCACCAAAATCGCGGCGTAACCTTTGAAGGAAAGTCTCATAGTGTCCGTCGAAGGTACCCAATCCTTCCTTCAGGAGATGGAGTTCGTCCTGAATGAAAAGAGAAGGCCCGGTGAGGTTGGCCGGTATGCGCTTGTCGAGCAGTTTGGGATCGGTGCAGTCCTTTTGACTGCACTTGCCTTTATAGAAACCGTGGAGCCGGCATCGCCCGTCCACTCGGCCGAACAGCTGCGAGAATTTTCGCTGATTCCCGATCACGGCCAACTTGTCGATGGTTCCGACGATCACCGTGGGCAGGTGCCGGTAAATCTCGTTATCGACCACCATGACGGGAAGATGGCCTGAAGGGAAGGCGCAGGACGGGTTCGTGCACACATGAAGGACACGGACCGTGCTCGGATCAAAGTCGATCCTGACCGACTTCGTCCGGCATGCCGGACAGTAAATGACGCGCTTCCATTCTTCGCGCTCGCGTGGATCATTCGCCTTCGCCCATGCGGCCTCGACCTCGGGACTGACACGATTGGCCAATTGCGGATTGGCGATCTCGTTCGGGGAGCCGCCCTCTCCGACAAAGTACCCGATGGAGAACCCGTCAACGTCCGGCGAATGCAGCCGGGGATCGCTCTGCGACCGGCGCACAAGGTCTGCGATTCCGATGACATCGGCGATTCTCTGCGTTTGTTGAAGCGTCAGGAGCCGCAACGGAAATCGCGTCCAGGCGGTCACGCCCAACCGTTTCCCCCGCAACCTGTCAAAAAAACAGTGAAAGACCAGGGCTCCGAGGTAAGCCTCGGTCTTGCCGCCGCCGGTCGGGAAGTACACGATGTCGACCACCTGCCGCTCAGTCATGCCGGCGCTGTCGGAGGTTGCCAGCGCCACAATCCCCGCAAGCTGGCTGACGACGAAGACGATCTGGAACAAACGCCAGCGGTCGCGGCCACGGCCCGTTCCGGCCCGGAGAAACGTCGTGTTCGTGAGGCAGAACGCCAATAGCGCGTCGGGGTTCTGGCGCAGGAGATCGATGCCCCGCCGGAATCTCGTGATCTCTTCATCAAACCGTCCGAAATCCCGGTCAAATTCCTGGCCATAGCGTGCCTCCCAGGTGGGATCGCTGGCGCAATATGTCGCGCGGCACTGCTGCCACGTCTGCCGGTAGGCCTCCATTGCGGAAAGAATCCGGCCCAGGACCGGCAAGGGCGCAGAGGAGAGCTCGTCGAACAGAGCGGCCGGGGCCGTCTGAGTGGTAAGCCGCGGTTGACGATAAGTCGGTATGTGGGTGGAGGATATGGCGGAAGGAGCCGATGGGTCGCGTTCCAGGCCGCAGTTGAACCCGCGTCCCCAGATAAGGCGGTCATAGCGGAATCCCCGAGGGGCAAGGTCGAGTTCGAAAGGTAAGAGCGTATTGCTGGGGAACGTCAGCCGAAATCGCGTATCGAAAATAAAGGGCTCCCGGTGAGGGCTTCCATCGTCCAGGGATGCGTTGACCAGTTCCAGCGAGAATAGCAGTGGACTATTGGTCGCCGCTGATTGCTCGGAGATGGCCGCGTTGACGATCCATGCCCAGCTCGGGGGCACCTCCACCGTTAGACCGGCAAGAAACGATCTATACGCTGCAGGACTCTGGAGGGCCGATACTGGCACCTGGATCTTGGTGCCTGGGCCTCCACTTGTCCTGATGCGCTCCGGGTCCGCCATGGCGACGGCCATAGCCCTTTGCATTTCACGGTCGAGCGTTGTGCGCAGCGGATCAGTGTTGACGGCCCACGTACCGGATGGATCGCGGGTCAGGATAAGCTGTCCTGCGGTCGCGCTCGCCACTTTTCGGAATCGGATAAACAGGCTGTCGTTAGGCGCGCCGGGCGCGCGCCTCCCTGCGCCAGAGCCAGCGGCTGGTGGTGGTGGAGATCCTGCGTTGCCCCCCGTGTTTGGCCCTGAGTCGTCATCAGCCGCGGTTTCATTGCCGTCGTCGACTGCGTCCGCTTCGGAGTCTGCCTCAGTTGCCCCCTCCCCTGCTTCCTCTTCTCTTCCCGGCTCGGGCGGCTGAGAGGGGTCGGTCGCGGGGAAGGCCTGCTGGAGATGTTTTCGCTGCTGGTCGAGGCTGGGAAAAACCCGATAGTACACCGACCAGGAGACCTCTGCCTGGAGAACCAATGGCGGTTCCGGCGGCTGCAACCGAAACTGGCCGCCCAAGGCGAACGGCGCTATCTTCGTTTGCATCTCGATCTTCCCTGCCGATCCGACAGGCGCGGCGCGCAACCCTGTCTGGACTGACCGCAGGTTTCCGATAAAGTACACGTCTCGCGGACAGTTCCGGTTGCACTCAGGCGCGCTGGCACCCGTGCCAAAGTCCCGGATGGTCGCAACGAGATATTCGGCCAAGAGGGTCTCTTCCGTGTTCATGCCCAAAGCCGCCATTTCAGCTCCTTTCAAGCCGACCGAGTCTGGTTTTGAAAACTGGTCCCGATACGGGACGTTTATCGGTGACCCGCAGCAGCATCAGGGAGCTGCGAAAGTCCTCGAAGGTAATTCCAAGGTCGGCGTCGATGATATCGCTCTCGGCCGAGGATTCGCCGCTCAGAGCCTGACTGCGAAGCCACGAATTCAGCCTACGCGAAAGCGCCCGGTGGAAGCCGCCGAGCCGCTTGGCGGCGGTGTGAATCCTCTTGTAGTTCGATACGACGAACGGCACATGCAGAACGCTGCCCAGACGCAACAGGTCCTGCGGGTCGTCAGGACAGAGGATTTCGCCCAGAAGCCAGAGTCGGACCGCCGAGTAGGATATCGTACTCCCCTCCTCCTGCAGCGCTCTGTGCAGGGATGTGAGCGGGCTCGACACGCGGCGGCCGTACGTGTAATACGCCTGTGCGATTTCATCTTGCCACTTCTTTACCAATGCCACATGAAGCGCAAAGCTCGGATGGCTGTGCACGCGCGAGATGAGGAGGTCGTAAAAGCTCTGGCGGCGCTCGCCATAGATCAGAAGGACCCGATCGTTAACCCGTATGGCGCTGATGTACCGTTGCTCCATGGCGGGACCCTCGGGAGAGGAAATCACCACATACAGCCGTTCATCAGGCGCAAAGATCCCGTACCAGCCCTGCTCGAAGGACAAGTGAACCGCTTCTGAACACCACTCATCGGCATCAGTAGGGCCATCAGAAACGTTCTCACCTGACGGGGGAACGATGGTCACGGTTTCATCGTCGCCACTTGCTTCGCTGAAGAGTTTCGAAAGCTCGTCCGCCGCGTCGAAGCCATGAAGCAACGACCGATCATATGGCTTGGAGCCCGTCTTCCGCCCTGAGCCGGCATCGAACTCGACGCTTCGGCGCAGCCCGACACGGCGTGTGTCGGGCGGTTCCGCATCCAGCCGCTCCTTTCCACACACCGCAATCAGAGACGACGTTAGATACTCGGGATCGGGATTGCATCGGGATGCCCACTCTACGACCCTACGCGAAAGGCTGCGCTCTTGATACTCGTACACGAACACGTCCACGCCCCGGTGGGAAAAGCACGGCAGCAGGTTGCCCGTAACATGAGGACTCGGAACGCCGGTCAGAAGCACAGTACCCGCGCATAATCCTGCCGGCTGTGCCGCCTGCGTATCAGGATTCGATGCAAAGAGCTCGATGTCCCGGAGTTCGCTCAGGGTCACGGGGACGGTGCCGATCTCTGCAAGATCCGATTCAGTAATGTTGTAGTAAGCGAGCAGAGCCAGCAAAAACAACTGTTTCCGCGATCTGCTGGTGAAAGCAAGATAGCGCGTCTCGCGGTTCTTGGGTTCGTCCAGAATCAGCGTGCCCAGGGCGCGCCAAAGAGGGGGCGATCCTTGTCGCATCGCCTCTACTGCGGCGGCGCTGCGGAATTCCGCCGCTTCCAACTTTGCGACGATTTCGTGGTAACCCGATGCGCAATGGCCCTGGAAGCTCTTGCATGATTGGCGCAGGTAATGAAAGGATCTAAGGCCATAGAGCTTCTGTGCTTCGGCCTCGTGAAAGTCCACGGGCACGGCCAGGGCCTCAACACTGCGGAGATAACGCCAGTGCGCAAGCACCGCCGCCCGTGGCAGACTATTCTCTTTCGTCCTGGTAGCCGCGAGCTCCTGCACGGCCCGGCGGAGATCGGCGCTGACGGCATCGATTCCGGGACCGCTGAGCACTAGGGGCTGAATGGAAGTCTCGGCGGCATGATCCGCGAAAACGCCGTTGCCGTTCCCGACCGGACCAAGCGGAGGGTGCGCGACCCGGCCGGACAAGGGCCAGATGTAAACCAAGCCAGTCTGCTTGAAGACGCCTATGGCGTCCGACAGGGGATTGAGCCCCCAGCCAATCACAGGAATCTGGCGGTCGCGAGTAAGGACAAGGACTTGCGCAAGCCATGGAACTCTGGCTTGGTCGCCAATATCAATGGCCACCCAGTCGGGTTTTTCCTTATCCAGTGCCAATTGTGGGTCGGCGGGTGAATAGACCGTCGTCACTTCCGGCGTGTGCGACGAATCCCCGGCGGCCTGTGGCGCTCGGCTGCCGGTGGCGACGCTAGTTCCGAGTCGCCCGAGATTGTATTGAGGGAAGGCCTCGGAAAACTTCATTTGCCAGGAACTCAACCTTACGGATGCGAGCTGTTCCCGGATGCCGATATGAGTGCCGAAATAGACGACACGCTGCCGATAACTGGCGGAGGCGTGAACACTGCGGGGATGGAGCCACGAGTAAAGCAGGCCCGTGGCCAGCAGGACGGCGCGGCGATGCTCGGCAAAATCGGGCAGCACGACAAGGAGGCGCTGCTCCCGCTCCAGGGCGGACCACACTAGCGCCGAACTCTGCTGGTCGGTCATGTCGCAGACGGTCTTGCCGCCGTTGACCGTCAGGAGCCCACGATCCCAAATGCTCCTGAAGGCGTGCGCTTTTTGCGCGGGCAGGTCCTTGCAGGCCTGTTCAATCCATGTCCCGAACTCTGTGGGGGTAGTCACAGGATCTTCGCGGAGTACACTGCCGGGGTATCAGGCAGCAGACGCTTGAGTGAAACGATACTGAGCCAGGCATCAGGTGCGAGCTCGGGATAGTGCTGCTTGAGCGCACGCACGAGATCGGTCCTGCTGTCGAAACCATCACGCTGTGCGTCCGCGTCGGTCAGATCGCTGGCAAGACAATGACGAATGCCCGTGAGTTCGGCGACCATCTCCTTGCGGCCGCACTGAAGAATAAGGGGGCCGGCTGGAAAGAACAGCCGCCCGCTTCGAATCGTCGTCGTTTTCCGGCCCCCGGCAAAGGCTTCGAGGTATTTCGAGGCCATCCGCAGGCGGGGAATGGTCCAGGATTCCGTCCTGAGGCGGAGCTTTTGCTGAAATGTCTCCCCGTCGTAAACGTGGTATTCCGTCGAACTCGACAACTGCAATACGACGTCCGGACACAAGCTTCCCAGGAAGGCCTCGGGCTGGGAGGACGCGACGACAAGAACGGCTCGTAGTTTCTTCGTTAGTGACCGGAGGCGAAGCGAGACGACATTTGCCGTGAGGCTGTCCAGGTTCGCGCAGAATTCATCTGCGATCCAAACATTGGCGCCACTGGCGATGAGCCGCGCGAGGGACGCCCGGTACTGCTGGCCGTTGCTTAGTTCGTCGAAGCGCTTGAGGTAAATGAACGCATCCGAAAGTCCGACCGTACCCATCAGTTGGAGAGCGGCAGCGACATCATTGAAACCAACGACCTCGATCAGCGGCTTGGAAGACCGAATCGGGTCGAGGCTTCCCGGCTTATAATTTTCCGGAACTGTGATGGCATCAGTCTGCCGTGTCGGCCCATTCGTCAAGAACGATAGAAGGCTGGTCTTGCCAGACCCTGAAGGGCCGGTGATCAGGACCACCTGGCCGGGAGCCATGTCCAGCGAAAGCTTCCGGAGGATCTCGTGATTCATGAGTTCGGGCGAGATGCCAAATGCCTTCTGGACTATGTGTGTTTTCTGGGTGCGGCGAACCACGGAGCTATATGAGAGCGAGAAATCGCGAATCCGCAGGGGCTCTTTGATCGGCTCGATTACCGGCGGCAGCGGATAGTTGCCATTGGTAATTCCAAGCTCCCGGACTCGCCGTTCCACGAAGGCCTGAGCATTCTCCGTCAATCCCTTCAGGTAGGTCGGCTTCGGAAGGCTTAACAAGCCGGTGAACAGGGCATAGTTTTTGAGGGTGGGCCTTTTTTCGAGCGCGTCCAGTCGCTTCATAAGATCGTCGACGGACCAGTTCTCGCGCTTCATGAGTTCGGCCGCGTGGGTCATGCGGGCGACTTGTTGATCCACAATGCCGCAGGCTTCCTCGTGGACCACGTCGCCATTAACACGCGCCTGATTGGCGAGGAGGTAGCGCAGGTCCTTCGCAACGCGTCGGAGATTGCCTTCCGTTTCACCAATGAATACCATTCCCGCGTGCTGCGAGAATGGCACGAACTTCAGCATATCCGCTGAAATCTCCATGAATTGCGGCTTGAGCTTCGCGACCTGCCAATGGTCTTTGGCAAAAGAACATGCGTGATTTACCAGGAGGCGGCCGAGACTTAG
>OCZT010007933.1_pt1 | contig 10365 bp, 13 predicted proteins | sample 1539031 | NCBI WGS metagenome assembly OCZT01 (sample SAMEA3539308, study PRJEB22396) | soil metagenome | biome: tundra; feature: field; material: soil | place: USA | collected 2010-05 | depth 0.15 m
ATTCTGCGTTAGAAACACGGCCTGCCTCCAGGCTCATCTTGCGTTATACAAGACTGGTGCTTGACATATTCTGACAGTCAGATATTCTGAAGGGTATGGGAGTAAAATCAACCACAACCCAAGAGCGGATCGGCCGCGTTGGCCAGCGGCGCCAAGTGGTGATTCCACGGGAGATGCTCGAAACCCTCAACCTCCAGGAGGGGGACTTTGTGGCATTCGCTCAAAAGCAAAATGGCGTGCTCATCAAGCCCAAACGCGTGGTTGATCCTGGCGATGTGCTCACCCCTGAAGAGAGCGCTCTCGTGAAGAAGGCCGAACGAGAGATGCGCCAGGGAAAGTTCGTCACGCTCGCCCAACTCCGACATGACCTGGACCGTCCACATTCACGACAGCGCCGCAAGACAGCTTAAAGCGATGCCGCCCGACCGGCGGCAACGCGTCCTTGACGCTTGTCCGGGTTGCCGATGCGGCCATGCGGGAGGTATCGGTCGGTTTGCTTGTGGCTCATTTCAGCCATTCGATGAGTGCGATACCGCTGCCTTCGATGATTGCCCTGATGGTACCGAGCGGAAGGATACGACCACGATGATGGGCCACAATGACCTGCTTCGCGGTAGCCGGATTCCGCCACTTCTAATGGCTACCGGATTGTCCTACCCGCAAGAAGTCGTGATGCCGGAGGATGTCGATCACTCGGTCGGAAGTGAGCCGCGGCGTGCCGCGATCACCCAACCGTCACCTCGGCCAGTTTCGCATTCTCAGGCAGGTCGATGTCGCCCGGCGCAAGGTAGAGTTGAATAGCTTCTCGGATGTTCGCGCGGGCTTCCGCCTCGGTTTCACCAGCAGACGCACAGCCGGGGAGTTCGGGGCACACCGCCGAGTAGTCACCGGTCTCGGGATCATGTTCCAGGACGACTCTGAACGTCATACCAATAGTATAGGGCTGCGGCCACATCTTTTGGGGAACTGAGTGGTGATGTACCGCGGCCTTGGTGGCGTCCAGGAAGCCCGACCTGATCGGCGTTTCACCGGCCCGATCCATGCATGCTTGGCGCGCGGTCAACTTCCCCCAAGGGGACTTCAGGTCAGCGTCGACCGGGGGCCCCCGCGAGTAGGCCTCTTCTGGCCACGACTCGCTACTGTTCTACGCCGATGATGAAGGCGGGCGCTGCTTCCGGAACTGGATCACGAGTGTGTAATCTCAACCCTTGCCCGTTCTGCTTCGGGCGGGAACATTCGGCGAAGATTGCTGACGTGGCACAACAAGCCTAGGGCAGCGCGTTAGAATCTCGGTGGGGTAACGTTATGGAATCGATCGACCTGCAGGCCTACGACTGGCAGAGTATTTCCAAGATGCTCACCGAAGACGCCCTCCTATTGCGCCTACAGAGCAACGAGCATGATTTCGTCGAACGGAAACCGCTGAAACAGCTTGGGGAGTGGCGGCAGGTTGCGGTTGCTTTTGCGAATTCCGCGCCGGTCGGGTGGCCAGCCGTCCTTTTCGTCGGGGTTAGCGATAGCGGCGTCCCTCAGTGCAAAACACCGGAAGAAGCGGCAAAGCTGATTCGATCGATTTCGGATACCCTCGAAAATGTTTATCCGGCGATCTATCGCCATGTCGTGCCGCTAAGCGTTCCCGGCCAGGGAGTCTGCGTCGCCGTCGTCGTACCTGGTAGCCCGATGCGCCCACACTTTGCCGGGCACTCGTATATTCGGGTGGGTGACCAAACGAAAATCGCCTCAGCCGCGCAGTACGACGCGCTCATAGCAACACACAACTCCAAAGTAAGGGCGGTGATGGAGTGGGTGGACAAGGAAATCACCTGGACAGACATCCTTCCAGCCACTCCGAACGGCATCGTGCTCAGAGAGGTACCCGTGCAAGAGACATTCGTCGTTCAAAGCTGCAACCCTCACTATATAACCGTTCGGTCAAAGATCTCTCCAGGAGCATCGTGGGCCGTAAGGTCGTACAGACTTAGCAGTTTGGAACTTGGCTTCGACCACGTCGCGAAGCGGCTTAGAGTCTACTGCTACTCAACCCGATAATCAACGGTCGATATAACGTCGATATCGGGCGCTCACGCCTGTTCGGGAGCGGAGCAGAACTTCATTCGATTCACGAGTGCGCGGATTGGGCTGGAATGGCGCGCCCCGTCGCGATTATCGCTGCTTGAGGCCACCAACGGAATCCTGGACAAGGTAGGCACCGAAGGGTTCAAGATCCTTCTCGCCGAATGCCGGCCTTAGGTAAAAGGTCGGGCTAAGTGGTGCGCGCTTTGCCAACAATTCTGCGCGTTGTTTTGCTCCGATGACGAGAAAGATGACCTGACATCGCCCGGAATCCGCAATGCGCCGGAAACGTTTTTGAGCGGGTCCCTTCCCGCCAGTAACCGGCAAACTGATTCCGGGCAGTTCTCCGAGCAGTCGGCCCTTTGTAGTTTATGAAGGTGAGTTGACCGTCCCGGCAAAAGCTAATGCTGAGAGCCAACGAAGTCACAGACTTTCTGCGCAATATTCTTGTTTAGAAAAGGTGTTCTGAAAACATGAACAACGTCTCCCTTTTCGTTGTAAAGTGCCGAAGTGGGCATTGAGATGGCAAGCTTGTAGTCAGCCGTATCTCGGTTTTCAGTGACGGTGATGGCGGAAGGGCAGCGTTGCTGCAGTTGACGTGCCATTTCTAGGGAGTAACTCTTCTTCTTTTCATCAATGAAGAGTCGCTTAGGGCTGATCTGTTGTTGGGCGGTAGTGGCGGCAACAAATGCAATGAGAACGCTCAGGACTTGTTTTACCATTTCAGTTTGAGAGTACCACAAATGATTTACGTGGATAGGGGCGCTGTGGGTGGCGTTGTTGCCGGGGATACCGTGCGGCCAGCGAGCGACTCCGGGGCGAATCCGAGCCGTCAGCGCCCGCCACGCTGCCACCGCCAAAGCCAAAACGCAGAATCAGCAAAGCAGGTCTGGCAAGGATCATCGCCGCCACCAAAAAGCGATGGACTACAGTGAGAGCGGCCAAGGCGCAACAGGAAACGGCCGCCAGGAAAGCTGGCCGAAAGAAGGCCGCTGTCAAGAAGGCGGCGGTAAAGGCACCACCGGCAAAGGCGACGACGAAGACAGCGCCGGTCAAGAAAACGGCGGTGAAGACGGCCCCGGCTGCGTCAGAACAGCGGGGCGGTTGGACGCAACACCCTGATAGATCACGGCCAACCTTCCAGCCTTCGGAATGAGGCTATACGTGAACCTGTAGTCAATAGAAGTGACGCTCCGACACCGGATGGTGACTTGAAAGGGATCGGGCAACTTCCCCGTTTCTATCCACTGATACAGTGAGTCCGGGTCCCCCGCGTCGTTGTGGTGCGGTTCGTATTGATAATGGATTCCAAGAGTGCGTTCTTCCCCAGGCGTTAGGACGGTCCTGTCGTTCTTGAGTTCTAGCGCCTTACTGTCAGCACAGTACGGCTCAATGAGGACGTTGAATGCGGGGCCGTTGCCCACGTTCCGCAGGACCAATCGGGATTTCGCACCACCGTAAACCTGTTGTGAGTTTGATATGACTGGTGGCGTATCCAGGATTATTGCCAGCAGCGGCATCACGGAGAACTCGTTTTGCCTTTGCGCTTCCATCCATAGACTCGCCGTGACTTCATTTTGACGGCATGCTTCCGACACGAGCTTCGATGTCGCTTCATTTTGCTGGTGCGCTTCCTGCAACAACCTTCCCGTTTCCCGTGTCTGGTCCTGTGCGGCCCGTCTCAGCCGAAAGGTTTCAATTGTGTAACAAATCAGGACTGCGAAGGTCAAAACGACGGCAATCGTGCTGACGTGGTCCCACGGCCCTTTCTGTTGCGTCAGAATCAGCCGCTCAAGAGCATTGGCGATGGCGTTCAGGTCCGGGTTCATGCGGCACCGGGTTTTTCTGGCCTTTGGCGGTTGTTGAATTCGGTCTGCATTTGGCACAACGTCAATTGGGCTTGCAGTCTATATTGAAACGCTTTGTGTTGCCCAACCGCAATACCGAGTAACCCGCCAAGAACCACAAACGGGCCGAACGCCGGATCGCCGATCTTAAACGCCGGGTCGCTGATCTTAAGAATCGCTGCGGCTACGAAGGTAAGTCCTATGCCAAGAAGCGCACCAACCAAACAGCACTTGATCGTGATCATGCGGCTTTAACGTAGAGTCTATCGGCAAAGGTCTGCACAATGTTTGCGTCGTATTGAGGCATTTGAAAGGTACGCCAGCTTCATTTCTTCTTCAGCTTTCTTTTCTTGTCTTTGAACTCGTACATTTCACCATTTGGGCAATGGAGTTGGACACGACGAACCCGCCCGTCTTCTGGAGGCGTCATGAACTTGAACTTCACGAAGGACACGAATAGTTCTTGGATGGTATCTATAGCTTTCTTCGCCGCATAGAACCCCAATGCGCTGTCTCTGACATTAGCAATAATCTGGTGAACCGCCTTGGCATCAAATTCGGGTAGAAATGGGTTGGGAAGGACGGTCTTGCAGCCGAATTCAGTGCTGAACACACGATGAAGGTCACGGAATTCGGTTTTCGATAATCCCGTGCAGACCAACGTGAATCTAGACCGGGCCTTTGCTTTCCGTTCTTTCTTGGTGATGACATGCACTGTTGCCATATAAGACCTTTGTAGCCCGTCCGTTGCCGAAATGCAAGGGATATATGCTAGGGAATTTCCCTCCAATCTGCTGCCGTATCAGTACCTGGGCAGTTGGCGAACGGATCGAAAAGCCTGTGGTGCGTGCCGCATCCAAGCTCTTGCGGGTTCCGCTGTTTATCCGCCAAAACACGGGCGTGGACGGAGAAACCGGGCGGTTCTATTGTGTTGGCGTGGGCTGGCGTTCAGGATGCCGTGGCGTCATGAGCGGGTCTTCACCACATGTCACGCAGCCGGAGCCGTTTGGCCCCCTTCTGTAGGTTTCTTTTCTTCTCAATCACCCGGAGGTTATCGGCAGTGTGGCTCACATGATTACCTCACGCTACCGGGGCACTTTGGTCATTTTGAGCCTTTGGGCCCACCGAAAAATCAATAACTCGCACTGTGGAATACCCCGGCAAGGGTTCGAATCCCGCCCGGCTCATGGTCACTCCTGCTGTGTCCTCGTCACGTCGAAACGCGCCACTTGCTCGCACAACGCCCCGGCCCCCTCCGAAACAAGATCGGGCGCTTATGGCGGTTCGCCCACGGCTCCGCCCCCCCTACGCTTTCAGCTCATGCAGTTACGGGATGCTGGCCTTCATCAGGTCCAGGTCCATCTCCACAAAGTAGTTCTTCACCCCGCCCGTCCTGGCTGCGGCAAACAGCTTCGCCCAATCGACCACTCCCTTGCCAATCGCGACCGTTTTCTTCTCGGCGGCCGACCAGTCCGCCAGGTGGAGCGAAAGGAATCGCCCGGGATACTTCGTCAGATACGTCGCCGCCTCGTAACTCAGGCTCACAACGGCCACCTGGAACTGCATCTTGACCAGCTTGGCATCCAACTGGTCCATCAGCTTGTCGTAGACCAGCACGCCATCGATCTTCTGGAACTCGAAATTGTGATTGTGGAAGCCGAGCTGGATGCCCGCCTTCCGGGTCTCGTCGCCGATCTTGTTCAGCTCGTCGTCGGCGCGCATCCAATCGGCCATGGGCGCGTTGTTCGGAAGGCCGAATGTCGAAAGGACCATCTGCGTCAGACCCATTTCCTTCGACCAGGCGATCCGCTCGTCCAGACTTTCCCTCAGCCCCCGAAACTGAAAATGGAAGCTTTCGCAGCGCTACTGGAGTCGGCTGGTAGCTACTGCCAAACGAGCCAGTGCCGGATGCCAACAGGTTTACTCCTTGAGAGGCATGAGCAGTGCCGCCAACATGGGGTGAAGGGTGGCCGCAAACGGGTTGGTCACGGTTACTCCCCGCCACGTAAACCCCTCTTGGAGATCTTCCGACAGGAGCAAACGACACTCGGCCTCCGCCGACGCGGCTAGCACAACCGAGTCCCAAATCGTGAGGCCATGATCGGACGCCAGATCCGTTGCGTTGACCATTACGGCTGCCGACGTCTCGACCACCGCATACGCGTCGCGCCAGCTCAGCACGGCTTCGCGCGCACGAGCTGGGCGCCGCTTGGCTTTTCGAACCAGCACATTGAACAGTTCGCCCAATGTCTGAACCGGCAGCACGACAGCTTCCGGTGGCAATCGCTGGATCAGCTTCAGCGCCTTGTCTCGCATGATCGCTCCGTTGGCGCCTTCGGCGTAGGCCAGGACGTTCGTGTCCAAAGCGATCCTCATGGGGCGTCGTCGTACAGTTCGTCACGCGTCCAGCGGCCGGCGTTCACCACTCGTTCTCTACGCAGCCGGGCGAAAAGGGCGGAGCGTGCGCCTTCCGCGGCCCGATCGTCCCCGATGACGGGCGAGATTCTTGCCACGGGCTTGCCGTGACTTGTCACAACGACGCTTCGGCCCTGCTTCACGGTTCGCAGGAGTTCCGAGAACCGGCGATTGGCGTCCGCGGCCGAGACTGCATTGTTCATGGTAGTCTCCACAATGTAGTGACATTCACTACTATACCTCAAAACCCGACGGTCTGTCCCCCCGCCTCCGCCCCGCGCTACGCTTTTAGCTCATGCAGGTACGGGATGCTGGCTTTCATCAGGTCCAAGTCCATCTCCACGAAGTAGTTCTTCACCCCGCCTGTCCTGGCGGCGGCAAACAGCTTCGGCCAATCGACTACGCCCTTGCCAATCGCGACCGTTTTCTTCTCGGCGGCCGACCAGTCCGCCAGGTGGAGCGAAAGGAATCGCCCGGGATACTTCGTCAGATACGTCGCCGCCTCGTAACTCAGGCTCACAACGGCCACCTGGAACTGCATCTTGACCAGCTTGGCATCCAACTGGTCCATCAGCTTGTCGTAGACCAGCACGCCATCGATCTTCTGGAACTCGAAATTGTGATTGTGGAAGCCGAGCTGGATGCCCGCCTTCCGGGTCTCGTCGCCGATCTTGTTCAGCTCGTCGTCGGCGCGCATCCAATCGGCCATGGGCGCGTTGTTCGGAAGGCCGAATGTCGAAAGGACCATCTGCGTCAGACCCATTTCCTTCGACCAGGCGATGCGCTCGTCCAGACTTTCCCTCAGCTCCCGAAACTGAAAATGGGAGCTTTCACAGCGCAGCCTGGCCGCTTGGATCGCCTGGCGGATCTCCGCGGCCTTCATCGTCGCGAGAGGCCCGAAGCCGGATGTGGCATAGCCCGGCGGTGAGCACATTTCCAAAGTGCGGAATCCGACGCCGGCGAGCTGCTTGAGAGTGCCCGGGAGGTCCTTCGCGAGCGCGTCCCGCACTGGCCACGACTGGCATCCGATCGGCATGCCCAGCGGGTCCGCGCTGAGCTCCAGCGCGCCCCGGGAGAGATACCCGGCCGCGGCGGCTCCCATCACGCCGCCCAAAAATCTTCTTCTTGAAACATGCGACATATCAATTCTCCTTTGCGGCGGCTGGGCCGGGCGTGCCCGGCCCCTACACGGAGTCGGGCTCGAAACCCTTCCGGTATTCGCGAACCAGGTATTGGTTCGCGGCTGCGTAATTCGTGATTTCCATCTTCTCCGGGTCGTACAACAGCTTCCGGCGGCTGCGCAGCGCGGCGGCATACAGGTTGACAGCCTCCGAAATCGGCCACGCGTTCAGAAAGCTCCCGGCCGGCTGTTGTTTGGCGCCCCGGCAGGCGGCCATCCATTGCTGGATGCCCGGCGGAGGTTGGTAGGCCGCGCCCTGCTGACGCCGTTGCGGCTCCGGCGGGGCCGGATAGCCGCTCATTCTCCTCTCGGGGATCAGCCGCGGATTCTCCACGTGGAAACCCGCCAGGATCTTGCCCTTGTCGCCGACGAACATCATCTGCTCGGCCTCGAATGCGCGGTTGTCCTCGTCCAACTCCGGGGGCGTGGGCGGCCGCATCCCGCCGTCGTACCAGATCAGGTCCACCGCCGGCCTCGACCCGCGCGCCGGATACTTGAAGCGCACGGCGCTGGCCATGGGGAAGGAGAAATCGTTGTTCACCGTGGTGGCCACGGTGTCCCGGAATGCGCACGCGTGGCTCAGCATGGGGTCCACGCTGGTGGGCCCGACCAGATCCAACGCGTTGAAAACCGTCCACAGGCTGTAGTGGCCCATGTCCGCCATGGACCCGCCTCCAAAGTCGTACCATCCGCGAAACACCATGTGCGTGTAATTCGGGTGGTAGGCCCGTTCGGCTTCGGGACCCAGCCACAGGTTCCAGTCGAAGCCCGCCGGGACGGAAGGCGTATCCGTGGGGAGAGTCGGGTATTGTGGCCACACCGGGCGGTTGGTCCAGTTGTGAATCTCGCGCAGCGTGCCGATGGAGCCGTCCTTGATCCACGCCATCACCTGGTCCATGGATCCGTTGCTGTCCCATGGAATGAAATGCGTGGCGACGCCCTTGGCGCGCACGGTGTCAATCACCAGTTTCGCTTCCCTCAAACGGTTGGCGATGGGTTTGTGCACCATGACGTGCTTGCCCCGCTTAATGGCCGCCAGGCTGATGATGCCGTGGAGATGGTCCGGGGTCATGATCTTGACGGCGTTCAGGTCACCCTCCTTGGCCAACAGCTCGCGAAAATCGGCGTACGAGGCGCAGCCTTTATAGGAGCCGGAGGGCTGCTTGTTCGCGTAGTAGCTCTCGACGATGTCCTTGGCCGCATCCCTGCCTCCGGGAATGGCGCCAGCGGCGCCGGCATGCCAGTCCGGCTTTCCAATCGCGGCGCGAATGCTCCTCAACAGGGAACTATTGTCCCAGTCCCGATATCCGACCGCGTCTTTGTTGGGGTCGCAAACCGCGACCACCTGAATATCCGGGATGGCCAGCAGGTTCGGCAACTCCCTCAAGCCTTGCGTGCCCACGCCGATGTAAGCCAGCGTGATCTTGTCGCTCGGGGCGACCGTTCCCTGCCCTCCCAAAACGTGTCGTGGCACGACAGTGAACGCTGCGGCGGCGGCCGTCCCCAGGAACTTGCGGCGATTCTGTTCGGTTGTCATCGATCCTCCTCTTTACCAGCGCCGAAAAAATCATACTCGATAGTCGCATTCGAAGCAAGCTTGTGAATTGCACTTCCTACCCCAAAGTCGGAGCCGGCAGGACGGTTGACGCTCTCGGCGGGCAAGCTACTATATCCTGCTCGCGACGGTGTGGAACTTCGGCGAACTGGCTCCGGAAGCCCAGGTGACTTTCGCAACCGGATTCCTGGTGGATGGAGATACCCCGGCTGAGAGCGTGGTGAACACGGGCACGGACTGGAAATGCGCGCGCGACGAATCTGATTCGCCGGCGCCGGCCCGCGAGGTGCGCGCCTATTTCGTAGTGGGGCCAGGCGACCGGGTGGCCGGCCCGCAGCACCCATGGGGGTGGGAAGGCAGGGAATTAGACGACTCCAATTGGCCGGCGGCGCTGGTGGCTGGGCGATGCGTGCACCATGAGCCGCTACCCGACGCGGCTGGAGCAGTACATACCAGGCTTCTCGCTGTGGTGGATCGGGATGGTGCGGGATTACTGGTGGTATGTGGACGACCCGGCCGCGGACTCTCCGAGGTTTATCAGGCGCGTGAGAAGCAGCTTCGCGAAACGGCGCAGCGGCTTTACTGGGATGCCGGCAGGAACCTGTACGCCGATACACCGGCCAAACAGCAATTTTCGCAGCACACGAACACCCATGGCGGTCCTGGCAGACGTGATTACGGGCACGCCGGCGCGCGACCTGATGCTGCGCACCCTGACGGCGCCGGGGCTGGCGCAGGGAAAGGTGGAGGTGCGGCTGGAACCGCAGGGAGCGGGGATGGCCGCGAACATCACCCTGCCACCGGGGACGCCCGGCGAGTTTGTATGGCGGGGCACGCGCCGGGAACTCGCGCCGGGCGTCAACCGGTTTTCACTGTGAGATCTTGCCGTCGGCGCGACGCTTCTTAGCCTCGGCTAGAATGCCACGCATGTACTCGGCCGCCAATTGGGCGTTCTTGTCCACGAACTCCAGGCCGACCGTCCGACCGTCAACCACCTCGTGATGCCCGGTGTGATAATCGGGGCATGCGAGTCACGGCTCTGATTCTGTTTCTGGCTGCGGCGCTGGCAGGCGCGACGGGCGAGGTGAAGCAACAGGGCTCCAGTTGGATTCTGGAGAATGGCAGGCTACGGGTGACAGTTGATGCCGGCGCAGGCCGGGTGGCGGTGTTGGACAAGGCGGCGCGATACGAGTGGAAACAAGCCGTGGCGGCCGGGCGGATGTTTCGCGATGTGCGGAGCCTTGCGGGACGTGAGCCGGGGGTCGCGTTCGCAGGCGATTTCGCGTCGAGCGGTG
>OCZT010007935.1_pt1 | contig 10364 bp, 10 predicted proteins | sample 1539031 | NCBI WGS metagenome assembly OCZT01 (sample SAMEA3539308, study PRJEB22396) | soil metagenome | biome: tundra; feature: field; material: soil | place: USA | collected 2010-05 | depth 0.15 m
GGCCGGATGCCCCGCCGCCGCCCGCGATGTCGTTCGCTGCGCGGCTGCTGAATGTGTTTGCGATTCCTGGCGAAGTGTTTGAGACGGTCAGGGCCAGCCGCTTGTGCGTCGCGAATTGGCTCGTGCCCGCCGTGTTGTTGGCGGTGGTCGGAGTGCTCACCATAATCGTCGTATTCTCGCAGCCCAGCGTCCAAAAGCAGGTGAGCGACCTGCGCGAACAGCAGGCCAAGGCGCTCGATCAGCAGGTCAAAGCGGGTAAAGTGCCCCAGGCTGAGGCGAGCCAGGTCGAGGCGATCACCCGGAGGATCACCGATCCCGCCACGCTCAAGAACATTGGCAGCGTGGCGGCGGGCCTGTTTGGAGTGGCCCGCGTGTTCTGGTGGGCGTTTATCCTCTGGCTAGTGGGGCGAATCTTTCTGAAGGCTCAATTTGGCTATCCTAAAGCGCTGGAAGTGGCCGGTTTGGCGCTGATGATCAGCGTCCTGGGCGGGATTGTGGCACTGACCCTGACGGTTAACCTGAACAAGGTATTTGTCACGCCCAGCTTGGCGTTGGTGGCTCCCGACTTCGAGGCAACCCGGAAGGGCCATCTAATGCTGGGCGCCACCAATGTATTCTCCTTTTGGCTGGTGGGTGTGCTCTCCGTCGGCCTGGCCAGACTCGCCCGTGTGCCTTTCCTCCGTGCCGCGTGGCTTGTCTTTGCCTTTTGGGTTATCCAGCAATCCTTAGTCTTGCTCGTGCTGGGAGCACTGGGACAGTTTGGGCTGTAGCCAACGCGCAGCTCGAATAGCTGGACGAGCGCCGACGGTTCCGGCATTCTCGGCACGTGGCCGTTGAGCCGTTTTCAAACCCGAACGCATCATATGGAACAGACTCCGCTGACGCAGGAACCGCAATCGGAAGCTCCGCACCCGCCCACGATGTCGCTGGGGGGCCGGTTGTTGAATGTGTTTGCAACACCGGGGGATGTCTTCCAGGAAGTGAGAACTGCCAGCGCCTCGACGGCCAACTGGCTGCTGCCGGCGGTGATTCTCCTCCTGGTAAGCTGGACGGCGGGATGGCTGATTCTTTCACAGGATACGATCAGGCACCAGTTGAGCGATATAACCGACCAAGCCATCCAGAAGCAGGTCGAGCGCGCTCACATGAGCGAACAGCAGGCCGAACAAGCCCGCGCCATGGGAGAAAAGTGGGCAGGCATAAGCTCCAGAATAGGTATCGCTTTGGTCCCGGTGTTTGGCGGGTTCGTCAGCCCGTTTATTTGGGGGCTGATCGTTTGGCTGGTTGGCGCCAAGCTACTAAAAGGGAACTTTCCCTATATGAAAGCAGTGGAGGTCGTCGGCTTGGCCAACATGGTCAGCGTGTTGGAGGTCATCGTGAGGACGTTGCTTATCATCGGGATGGGTAACCTCTACGCCGCGCCCGGATTGGTGCTGCTGGTGAAGGAATTCGATCCGCAGAATCCGGTTCATTCGCTGCTGGCGGTGGTGAATGTGATGACGTTTTGGATTCTAGCGGTGCGCGCCATCGGTTTGGCCCGACTCAGCGGCGCGTCATTCGCCAAAGCCGCACTGTGGGTCTTCGGCATTTGGGCGGCGTACACCGGCTTACTCATTGGCCTGGGAGCGCTCGCGCAGGCGGCGTTCAAACGGATGGGCGCATGAAACAGCCGCACGACGGACACGCGCCGATGGGCGAGTGAGAAGCAGCTTTCCGGTGAAACAAAATCGCTCTGGGGATGTCTGAATAGCTAACTGAAATGGCAAAGTCTAATAAGCGTAGAAAGGTCCTCATCTTTTCGGTCATCGCGGCTGCATTGGCAGGGTTGACGGCAGTGGCGATCTTCAAGAAGCGGGAGGTCACCATCACCGTGCAGACAGAGAAAGTCACACGGCGGAACCTTACCGAAATCGTAGTGGCCAACGGCAAGATCCAGCCGGTTCTGCAGGTCAAGATCAGCGCTGAGGTCAGCGGCGAGATCATCGACTTGCCGGTTAAGGAAGGGCAAGCGGTCAAGAAGGGCGATTTGCTGGTGAAGATTAAACCGGAGTTCTACATCGCTGCCACCAACCAGGCCGATGCGAGTTACAAGTCTGCCCTGGCGGGCAAGACGATGGCAGAGGCAAGCCTGCGGAAGGCGGAAGCCGAGCTCAAGCGCAACCGAGAGTTGATCCGGCACAAGCTTGTGTCGGATTCCGCGTTCGACGAGGTGCTGGCGGCTTATGATGTGGCCAAAGCCCAACTCGACAGCGCGGGGCATCAAGTCGATGTGGCCAAGGCCGCGGTGGACAGCGCCACCGACTCGCTGGACAAGACGACAATTTGGGCGCCGCTGGCAGGCACCATCAGCAAGCTGAACTCACGCCTCGGAGAGCGGGTGCTGGGCACGGTCCAGAACGTGGGAACCGAAATCATGACCATCGCAGACCTGAATGAGATGGAGACGCGGGTGGACATTGGCGAGAACGACGTGGTGCGCATCGCGCCGGGGCAAAAGGCGAAGCTGGAGGTGGACGCGTTTAAGAACCGCAAGTTCAACGGCACCGTCACCGAGATTGCCAACTCATCCAAGGACGCCGGCCAGATGAACACGGGTTCCAGCCAGGAAGCGACCAAGTTCGAGGTGCGCATCCGCATCCAGGAAAAGGAAGCATTTCGGCCCGGCATGTCCGTAACCGCTGAAATCGAAACCTGCTACCGCACCAATGCGCTTACGGTGCCTTACGCCAGCGTCACGACCCGCCCTCCGAAAGAAAAGGAGAAGAATGGCGAGGGGAAAACCGCGAGGTCGACTGACCGATCAGGGACAAACACACCGAAGGCCAGCACCAATGCGCTGGCAATAGGTACCAATGCTCCCGCGACGGAAGGGACCAACATCGCGAAGTCCGACAAGAAGTCCAAGGAAGCGATCAAGCAGGTGGAAGTGGTCTTCGTGCTGGAAGGCGACCACGCGAAAATGGTGCCGGTGAAGATCGGCATCAGCGACGACAATTATTGGGAAGTCACGGAAGGTGTGACGGAAGGCCAGGAAGTGGTTTCGGGCAGCTTCAAGGTCATCACCCGGGAACTGGAGGACGCCAAGAAGATCCGCAAGGGCCCGGCGACTGGCGACAAGGAGAAGGCGGGCGAGAAGAAGGAATGAGCGATGCCTTTGATCCGGCTCCATAAGATCTCGCGCCGTTACCAGATGGGGGCGGAGACGATCCACGCATTGCGGGAAGTGTCGCTGGAGATTCAGCGCGGCGAATACGTTGCGATCATGGGGCCGTCGGGTTCGGGCAAATCGACGCTGATGAACTTAATCGGCTGCCTGGATACTCCGACCGGGGGCGAGTATGAATTGAACGGCGCTCAAGTGAGTCAGATGAACGACAACCAACTGGCAGAGATCCGGAACAAGGAGATCGGCTTCATCTTCCAGACCTTTAACTTGCTCCCGCGCTCAGACGCGTTGCGCAATGTCGAGTTGCCCCTGATCTATTCCGGCATGCCCGCCGACGAGCGGCGACAGGTGGCGCTGGAGGCCTTGCGCAAAGTCGGGCTGGCGGACCGGATTCATCACCGGCCCAACGAATTGTCCGGCGGCCAGAGGCAGCGCGTCGCGGTCGCCCGCGCGCTGGTGAACCGGCCTTCCATCCTGCTGGCGGATGAGCCGACCGGGAATCTCGACAGCAAGACCGGCGCGGAAATCCTGGCGCTATTTGGGGAACTCTCGACGCAGGGCAACACGATCATTGTGGTGACGCATGAGGAGGACGTCGCCAAACATGCGCGGCGCATCCTGCGCATTCGCGACGGTCTGATCGCCAGCGACGAACAGCAAAGCGCGTGGCGGCAGATGAAAGGAGCGGAGCCGGTTGTCGCGAGCGCCTAGGCAATGAAAGTCGAGCGGGAGTTGCTTCTCCTCTCACCCTCCACATGAACCTGTTGACCGAGCTTAGAGAGGGTCTGGCCATTTCGTGGAGCGCAATCCGCGCCAACACGATGCGCTCGGTGCTGACGACGCTGGGGATCGTGATCGGCATCGTCACGGTAACCTTGATGGGGACAGCACTGGAGGGGTTGAATGGAGCGTTCCTCAAAGCCATTTCCTCCATCGGGGCGGACGTGCTCTTTGTTAGCCGCGAGGATTGGTCCGGCGGGGATACTGAGGCGGAGTGGCTCAGAATCCAGAAGCGCCCCCATCTTACGATTGAGCAGGCCAGCGCGCTGGAGCGGGATTTGACGCTGGCCCGCGCAGTCACGCCACTTGCCTTTGACCAACGGATGCTCAAATACGAGAAGCGCAGCGCCGGCGGCGTCCAGATCATCGGCTCAACTGACCAACTCCTGTTGACCGGCGGCATTTCGATCGCCGATGGGCGTTTTCTTTCCACGGCGGATGCCGAGGGCGGCCGGCCCATGTGCGTGATCGGTTCGACCGTGGCCACCAATCTGTTTCCGCGGGAATCGCCGCTCGGGAAGAGGATTATTATTGGCACACGGCCCTTTGAAGTGATCGGCGTGCTGGAAAAGCAGGGAGATATGTTTGGCCAATTCGACAATCAGGCGATCATTCCGCTGCGGCAATTAACTGCTGCTTTCCTGCACACGCGCGACGTCGAGATGATCGAGGTCAAGGTCAAGGACGTCGCGGACCTGGAGAACGCCAAGGAGGAACTGCACAGTGCCATGCGCCGAATCCGGCGCCTGGCGCCGGGAGATCCGGATGATTTTGCCATCAACCAACAGGAGCAGGTCCTGGAGATGGTTCACAAGGTAACGGCCATCATCGGCGGGATCGGCCTGTTCATCACCGGCCTGTCGCTCTTTGTCGGCGGCATTGGCATCATGAACATCATGTTCGTCTCGGTCGCCGAGCGAACGCGCGAGATCGGTATCCGCAAAGCCATCGGTGCCAAGCGGCGAACCATCCTGCTGCAATTCCTGGTCGAGGCGGCAACGATCTGTTTGATCGGCGGCGCCATCGGACTCGGCATTGCATGGCCGCTGACCCTGCTGATGCAGCAGTACATGCCGGCGGCCCTCTCACCAACCGTAGTCGGCCTGGCTCTCCTCGTATCGTTGGTAACAGGACTGTTGTCGGGCTTTGTCCCGGCTTGGCGTGCCGCGCGCATGAACCCGGTGGACGCGCTGAGGAATGAGTGAAGTGTAATGCGTGAAACGTGAAACGTGATTGATGAAAGGCTAGCACATGAGATTTGAGGAATGGGTAAAGTCGGTTTCTGGGGAGATAACGGGGGATTCGCTTTGGAAGATGGAGGCGTATCGGCTGGCGCTCTTCGCGGCAGACCTTGGCTGGCGCGACGTGACGAAGTTGACTGGGGACAGGCGCACGCTGGACATCGCCAGCCAGTTGTACCGTGCTCTAGGCTCGATCGAAGCAAACATCTCGGAAGGTTATTCACGCGGCAGCGGCAGGGATCGCGCACGGTTCTACGAATATGCTCTTGGCTCCGCTAGAGAGAGTCGCGGCTGGTACTACAAAGGCCGGCATGTGCTGGGGAAGGCCGTAGCCGCACATCGACTTCGGCTTGTTACACAAATCGTTCGTCTGCTGCTGGCAATGGTGCCTGACCAGCGAACCTTTGGCTCGCTCCTAAAAGAAGACAGCCCCGCATATCAGGCTGATCAGGACCAAGCTAAACTGGAAAGCCCGCTCAAATCAGCGGAACGTGCCTGGTTGCTCCAAGATGCTCCGATGTCCTAATCACGTTTCACGCATCACGTTTCACTCCCCCCATGCTCCCAAGAGGCATAATCATTCTGCTGGCTGAGCTTCGTGAAAGCTTCCGCATGGCCATCAGCGCCGTGGCGGCGCACAAGCTGCGCTCCGCCCTGACGCTCCTGGGGGTCTTGGTCGGCGTGTTTTCCATTATTGTCGTGATGACGGCCATGCGGGTGATGCAGAGCACCGTCGAGTCCGAACTCAATATGCTTGGCGACCAGACGTTCATGATTCGGAAGTATCCCATGATCCTTTTTACCCCGCCTGAGGGCCTGGAAAAGATCCGGCGGCGGAAGAACATCACGCTCGCGGAAGGCCGGCGCTTGCAGGAGAGTGTTACGCTCGCGCGCACGATTGGCGTAGAGAGCTACTTCTGGGCTGGTCAAATCCAGACACGGTACAAGCGGACCTCACCGGATGTCCGCCTCTATGGTGAGACCGCCGGCAGTTTCCCGGCCCGCAACTGGATCGTGCAGGACGGACGCGGACTTGCTGACGCCGACGTGGAAGGGGCGCGTGATGTGTGCGTGCTCGGCAACAGCCTGGCCCGGACCATTTTCCCAACCGGCCCGGCCGTGGGCGAGCGGGTGAAGATCGATGGGCTCAATTACGCCGTCGTGGGTGTGCTGAAGGCCAAAGGCGGTTCGCTGGGAGGCGACCAGGACAAGTTCGCGGTTATCCCCATCACCACCGGCCTCAACCGATTCGGCTACATGTGGCGCTCTGTGACCATCCTGGTCCAAGCCCGCGACCGCGCGAGCTATGATGCCTGCGTCGAGGAAGCGCGCGGCCTGCTGCGCATCATCCGCAAGGTGCCACCCGGCGAGCAGGATAGCTTTGATATTGCCTCCAATGACTCTTTGATTGCCCAATTCAATGCCTTCACTCTAACCGTGCGCATCGGGGTGGCGTTAGTCAGCTCGATTGCGTTACTCGCGGCGGGCATCGGCATCATGAACATCATGCTCGTCTCGGTCACCGAGCGCACCCGCGAAATCGGGATTCGCCGCGCGGTTGGCGCCAAGAAGCGCAATATTATGACGCAGTTTATCATCGAGGCCATCGTGCTCTGCGAGATTGGCGGTGTCATCGGCGTTCTGTGCGGCATCCTCGGTGGGAATACCTCCGCCTGGTTTTTCAAATTGGACCCGGTCATTCCCTTCGATTGGATTGGTCTGGGCCTGTTGATCTGCTCAGTGGTGGGCGTTGTCTTCGGCACCTACCCCGCCTATAAAGCAGCGAACCTGGACCCGATCGAATCGCTGCGGTATGAATGAAGTCTGCTAGCGCGAGCCTTTCATCCTCTGGGCTATCGCCACTCCCCCGCGCATATCCCGGGAGTCTCCCCATGGTACCTCTTATCGGGGATAAGAGGTACTACGGGGGGACTCCGGAGGGACTCGCGCCCGGTTAGCAGGGTGAGCGGGGGCATCTTGGGCGCCGAGATGCGGGTCCTGGGGTGGCGTCCTGGCAAAGCTTTTCGCGCATCTGCTTGGCAGCGAGACAAACCTGCGGCGATTTTGTCCGGAATGGAACTGTAACTGTTCCAAGACTTCTGGACATGGAAATTGCGCACCCTTTTGGCGGGTGTGCAAAATAACCGGCCTTTAACGGCCAGTTAGACCGGCGTTAAAATCGCTTCATCCGGATCGCTAACCTGCGCCGGATCGGCTTCCTGGAATCGCAGCCGGCTACCCCTGGAATCGCCCGGCGAAAGCGAGGGTATAATGTCCCGCCCGTGAGTCTCGGCGGGCTCCAGGCTAGCTCCGTTGAATGGTTGGCGGCGCTCCGCAGATCATCCCCGTCCCCAAAGTGTGGCTTCAACTTCTGTTCGACCTTCGCGCGGACACGGGATTCGAGCTGCCGGCACCGCGGCGCAAGATGCTTCTTGACGAACTTCGAAGCGGCGGCAGTCAGGGCGATTTTTGCGGTCTCATTCTCCCCATGCCGGTAGGTTCGGCGAGCGCTGCCGACCGCCGAGATCGTCAAAAGCGTCGTCATCCGCTGCAACTGGCCAGGGTCAGAAATGTCAATCGTCTTTAGCAGGCCGTTGTGTTCGGCGGCTGAGTCGGCGAGCAGCTTCGCCTCCTGGGCAAGGCTGGTCTCGATGCTCTCGCAGTTGTCCAGAGCAGTCTTGAGTTCGTGTGCAGGATTCATTTTTGGTTCCATTGGCTTGTCGCTTTCTTTCGAGTTATCCATCTACTGCCCTGCCCAAGGCAGGGAAATCACTAGTGATCCGGGTGCTCAGGGAAACGCTGCCGGTGCTTGAGCGGAAACGATATTCCGCTCCAGCGGCTCCCATCGGCACGATCAAGGCCAAAAAATCTTTCCGGATGGTGACCCGGTCACTGCCGTCGTCCGGCACGGGCATGAATTCCGTGCCGCCCGGCAAACGCATTTCCCAATCTCCATTCATGTCCGGCTCGCCAGTCCTTTGACCTGGCCTGCCTTCATGGCAGCATTGCTGAATTGACAACCATCGGTAGCGCATAGCGTAAGCCGGATGGCTGGCAGTTCTGAGGCAACGATTACCGAGTTGGAAACCGGCGGGGGCGCGAAGCGTGAGCGAGGTTCGATAGATTCGATCATGGCTCCTTAGCCGGCGCCTTGGCCTGATCTGCCTTCAGGGCGGCGTATCGGGCAGCGAGATTCTTCAGTTTCCAAATCCCGGCCAACACCTTATAAAGCGAATTCCGGTGCACGCCCAGAGTCCGCGCGTCCGCGCAAATTCCGCGGAACCGCCAGCCGCGTTTCGCTCTGCTTTTTATTGCACTACGGTGCATCTGTGGAAATGTGTAGCATGATACACAACCACATGCAACACCTTTTTAGACTTTTTTTAGGGGGGTAAGACAGGTTAGACTTCCTGCGCATGTCAGTGATCAGACCTCCAGTGCTCCCCACGCATGAGAGCAGCACCTGCGCCCGCCTCGCAACCGTGCGACGGCAACTTGATTTGAGCCAAGACACTCTGGCCGCTGCCGTGGGGATAACCCGCGATCAATTGGCGAACATTGAGACCGGACGCACCGTGCTTAACTTCGAAATTGGCTGGAAGATTTGCCGCCATCTGAACGTGGACCCACTATATCTGGCCAGCGGCATTGGGGCCGCAATGCCATTCTACAATGTTGACCTAGAAGGGAGAAACATTCGCGGCAGCGATTCCTTTCGAATCGTGTGCGCCACCCAGCTCCTGGAAGAATTGGAGTTTAGCAGGGCGCTTAGCAGGGCGCTGTCTGGCAACAAGCAGCTTTTTGCGGAGTTCCAAGCGGACGCCCTGGCGCCAGCCTATGAACGGGCCATCTCTGGTATTGTGAAGGCTTTTCTTGCCGAGGCTCCTCCTCAAATCCGGAAATTGGCTTTGGAGTATATTGCTAGGTCATTGAGGGAGTTTCTGGATGTTCACGCCAAAAGAAAGTTGTTGACGGATATTTCCGAATGCGTTAAACATTCCCCGATGAAAGCGCAACTGCCCAGCTTGTTGGAACGGCTAAAGAAGGCAACCGAAGAGCGCGGAAGCAAGTCCGCCCTGGCAGCCTATCTGGGGCTTCCACTCGCGAGCGTTTCGCAATGGCTGTCCGGCGATAGAGAGCCGGGCGGTGAAACCACTCTCCGGTTGCTCCACTGGGTCATGCAGCAGGAGAGTCAACAAAAAGAAAGCCCTGGCCGTGCGCAAACACGACCAGAGCGAAAGACCCGAGTCCGCAAATCAGGTTATGACAAACAAACTCAAGTCCGTAAAAAGGGGTAGCAAAAGCGCCTCCGCTCCACAACCCAAAACCGCGCAGAGCAGGGCGATTGTTCGCCCCGAATCCAACCCGCCGTGCATTGCACTTTTCCCGCAAGGCGATACGAGCGTATTCGAAGAGGTAATCGACTTGAGCAAGGCTGAATACGCCGAGCTCAAGCGCGCCGCCCGCCCCACGCGCGATGGCGTGCTCATGTTCATGGCCAGAGCAGCTTTGGAGAAAGCCCGCTGGCCTGACACGACGGGACATGCGCCCAAGGCAGGGAGCGCCTTCGCTTCTTCCCTGTGCTTATTCGACGCCAGTGTTGGCGAGCTGGCTGGTGAAATCCCTCTCGTTGGTAAGGAACTTCCCCAAGTGGTCATTGCGGCCCACCGGCAGCACACAACCGTCGATCATTTCATTGCCGATGCGATCAGAGAAAAGCTCGGCAAGCCCCGTGATAAAGCGCCAAGTCCATCGCCAGATGATGGGATCATCGTCAAGCTGACCGGCGAGCACGGGACTGAGCTTGGAACGGTCAAGATTGACGACGGGGATGCCGAGCTTCTTCAAAAAGCGGCGGCGGCTTCGGAACTGGAACTCACAGAACTCCTGCATTTCATCGCCAACTGGAGGCTTTCTTCCCTCCGGAAGTCAAAGGACTTTATCGCGTCTCTGATAACACCGTTCACGAGATTTCGGTGGGTCTCTCGAAATTAGAAGAGCATTGTGATGCGGTATTTGCAGTATCACGCCTATTCATTGAAGGGATGGACTATTTGCGTTATTTAGGGAGCTTGCAAGAGGTGCGGACATCCCATATTCCTCGCGCGAGAAATAGTTAAGCTCTAGAAACTCAAGCTGGACGGGCGTTCCGCACACTTTGACGTTCCATACAGGTT
>OCZT010007936.1_pt1 | contig 10364 bp, 7 predicted proteins | sample 1539031 | NCBI WGS metagenome assembly OCZT01 (sample SAMEA3539308, study PRJEB22396) | soil metagenome | biome: tundra; feature: field; material: soil | place: USA | collected 2010-05 | depth 0.15 m
ACCATAGCTGCGCGCCCAATTGCGAGGCGGAGAAGGACGACGACCGCATCTGGGTCATTGCGACGCGCGATATCCAGGCGGGAGAGGAAATCACCTTTAACTACGGTTACGATCTGGTGGACTACAAGGATTACCCGTGCCTCTGCGGCGCGCCGAATTGCGTCGGCTACATGGTGGCCGAGGAATACTTCGAGCATGTGCTCAGCCGCAAGGCAGGACAGCCTTGACCTGCGCCTGCTGGCAGTGCGCGGGGGGGTTAAGCAGCGACGCTGGCGCGGTGAGCGGCGTGTGTCGAGCGCTGAACGGTGTGAAATAGAGCTTGCCAGATTGCCTGCGAGCAGGAGCCTATGGCGGAAATGTGTCTTGAGTCTGATGATGGGCGGGCGGCGGTTGCCCGCGCCGGCTTGGTTCCAAACCCCAGCGTCCACTTCCTGGGGCAGGGGAGATGGTGCTTTCGTGCTTTGGCCCTTCTGCTGATGATGGCTGCGCTGCTGACGTTGCGGGGCGCGGCTGTAGCGGCGAGCGCCTCAGGGGGCAAGCGTTGCGCGTTTATCGGGATCACGAAGTTCGCCAAGTTCTCCAAGAGCGCGGGCACCTTGACCAACGAAACCACCTTCACCTCGCCTGTAATCACGGCCCCGATTGGCTGGGATGAGCTGGTAGTCTCCTGGAACGTATTGCCCGGAGTGCACCTGAAGGTGGAGGCTCGCGCGATCTATCCCAGTCACTCCACACAGTATTACACGATGGGGATGTGGTCGGAGGACCCGGCGCAGTTCCCGCGGGAAAGTGTGCGGCGGCAACGGGATGAGGATGGACTGGTGAAGATGGACACCCTGGTGCTGAGCAACGTCACGCGTAAGGTGCAGCTCCGCATCACCGCGGGGGGAACCGACGCTCAACGGATGCTGAAGTTCCTCGGGCTATCGTTCTGCAACAGCACCGTGCCGGCGACCGTATTGCCGCCAAACCGCGCCGCCTGGGGCAAGGTGCTGGAGGTCCCGGAGCGCCGGCAGGGCGAGTATGAGGGCGGAGGCGGTTGGTGCAGCCCGACTTCGCTGTCGATGGACTTGGCCTACTGGAGCGAGCAGTTGCATCGCCCGGAACTCAACCACACTGTTCCCGAGACGGCTAACGCCATCGCCGATGGGCTCCGCGGCGACACCGGCAACTGGCCATTCAACACTGCCTATGCCGGCAGTTACCCGGGAATGCGGGCGTACGTGACGCGCCTGGGAGATGTTGCCGAACTGGAAGATTGGATCGCGGTGGGCATCCCAGTGATTATCTCGGTCTCCTCTTATCTCACGAACGATCGGACGAACGGACCGGACAACGGGCATCTCATTGTCTGCGTGGGCTTCACAGACAAAGGCGACGTGGTGACGAACAATCCCGGGGTCTCGGTGAGAAGGAATGTGCGGGCCCGGCAGGTTTATGCGCGGGAGAAAGTCGTCAACGCCTGGAAGAAGTCCAAGAACACGGTCTATCTCATCTATCCTGAATCCGCCAAGGTTCCCGCCAACCGGCTTGGTCATTGGGCCAGCAGGGGCTGAGGACAGGCCATTTACCGGCTTATGAACCTGCGAAACCTACTTGTCCGTACCACATGGGGCTGCCCATGCCTCCTTCTATATCTGCTTTTGACGAGCGCGAACCTCGTGGCCTCGACGCCAACCTTTGTCTCCGCCAAGCCGATCTGGCCCAAAGGGCGTGAGACAGAGAAGAATCTCTTCGCCGGGTTCCGCGCGGCCTTCAAAGCTCCCGCCCAGGAAAAGGTTGTGCTGCGCGCTACCGGCGCCACGCTCTACCGTGTCTTCCTCAACGGCCATTTCCTTGCTCAGGGCCCGGCCCGCGGCCCGCACGGCTATTTCCGCGTGGACGAGTGGGACCTCACGGCCAAACTCCAGCCTGGCGTGAACGTCGTTGCCTTCGAAGTCGCGGGTTACAACGTCAACAGCTACTACCTGCTCGATCAGCCCTCGTTCCTCCAGGCGGAAGTCGTGGCGGGAGGCAAGGTGCTCGCCTCAACCGACGGGGGCGGCGCTGCCTTCATCGCCACCATTCTCAAGGAGCGGGTGCAGAAGGTGCAGCGGTATAGTTTTCAGCGTCCGTTCTCGGAGGTCTATCGGCTCGCCCAAGGTTACGACCGGTGGCGGAGCGATCCTGCCCCGGCGCTGGTCGAGGCCAAGATCTCAGTCCAGCCAGCCAAAGCGCTGCTGCTTCGCCGAGTCGATTATCCCGACTATGTCGTCCGCCAGCCTTCCTTCCTCGTCTCCCAGGGCGACGTCACCACCGGTCTCAAGGTGGCACACCCCTGGAAGGACCGCTCGCTCACCGGCATCGGCCCGAAGCTGGGCGGTTACCTGGAAACGGAGTTGGAAACCGTTCCTTCTCTCGAACTGCAAACCGTGGCGAACGCTACCAACCATCCGATTAATCAACCCTGGACACCGGGCGATTCACATGTGCTTAGATCCAACGCCTGGCAGATCGCCGATTTCGGTTGCAACCTTACCGGGTTCCTCGGCGCCAAGATTGTCTGCCGCACCAAGACCCGCTTGTTCCTGACCTTCGACGAAATCCTTTCCAGCGGCGATGTGGATTTCAAACGGCTGGGCTGCGTCAACATTGTCAGTTACGAATTGGAGCCGGGCAACTACGAGCTGGAGTCCTTCGAGCCCTACACACTCCGCTATCTGAAGCTGATCGTGCTCGCGGGCGATTGCGAGGTTCAGAATCTTTACCTCCGGGAATTCGCCGGCGCCGGCATCTGGCAGGCTCAGTTCGCCGCCAGCGATGAACGCCTGAACCGCCTCTTCGCCGCCGGACGCGAAACCTTCCGTCAGAACGCCCTCGACATATTCATGGACTGCCCCTCCCGCGAGCGCGCCGGCTGGTTGTGCGACAGCTTCTTCACCTCGCGCGTCGCCCAGGACCTGTGCGGCGACACGCGCATCGAGAAGAACGTCTTCGAGAACTACCTCTTGCCCCCGAAGTTCGCCTACCTGCCCGAGGGCATGTTGCCGATGTGCTACCCGGCGGACCACAACGACGGCGTGTTCATTCCCAACTGGGCGCTGTGGTTCGTCGTCGAGCTGGAGGAATACCTGGCGCGCAGCGGCGACCGCGAGACGGTGGACGCGCTTCGGCCCCGCGTGCTGCGGCTGTTCGACTACTTTAGGAAGTTCAGGAATGAGGACGGCTTGCTCGAGAAGCTGGAAAGCTGGGTCTTCGTGGAGTGGTCTGCCGCCAACTCCTTTGTGCAGGACGTCAACTATCCCTCGAACATGCTTTACGCCAAAGCGCTCGATGCCGCCGGCACCATGTACGGCCTGTCCGAGTTAACCGAGGACGCCGAGCGCATCCGTGAGACCATTCGCCGCCAGTCATTTGAGGCGGGGTTCTTTGCCGACAACGCCAAGCGCGTGAACGGCAAGCTGCAGACCACCACCAACCGCACCGAGGTTTGCCAATACTTCGCCTTCTTCTTCGATGTGGCCAAGCCTGAGACCCACTCGGAGCTATGGCACCGGCTGGTCAAGGATTTCGGCCCGCAGCGCAAACAGACGAAGGCGTTCCCCGAAGTCCACCCGGCCAACGCCTTCATTGGCAACGTGCTGCGCCTGGAACTCCTCTCCCGCTACGGCCTTTGCCAGCAGTTGCTGGATGAATCCCTCGCCTACCAGCTTTACATGGCCGAACGCACGGGCACGCTCTGGGAGAATGACGGCGCTTACGCGAGCTGCAACCACGGCTTTGCCTCCCACGGCGGCGTGCATGTTCTCTATCGCGACGTGCTGGGCCTTCAGGAGGTGGATACTGTTAACAAGAACGTGCAGGTCCGCTTCACCGACTCGCGCCTGGACTGGTGCGAAGGGCGGCTGCCGACCGTAGATGGCCCGGTAGCACTACGCTGGCGCAAGGAGGCCGGCAAACTGGTTTACCAAGTCGCCGCTCCCGCCGGCTACACCATCAAGACCGAGAATCGGAGCGGTTTGGAGGCCGTACGGCAGCCGTAGCAAAGGCTGAGGGTTAAGAGCCGATGGTTGAATGGCCGTTCTACGCAACACGCTGCGGCACCTTGAGTTACCCACCCCGATCGGGTTCTTCGCTGTTTTCTGTGGAATTAGAAATGGGGCGAGCGGAACTTGCCCGTTCCAGGCCCGAGCCTACCATCGGCTGACCGTAAGTCCGACTAATAATAGGGAGTCCGGCGAAGGGTGGGGGTGCCCCCATGACTCTCCCCGGCATCCAGCATCGGTTTGGCTTATGGAACTGAGGTTTTTGAGCATCAAACGAACGGCGCGACCCCACTGGGGTTGGCGTCTCTGGCACAGGTCACATGGGTAACTCATTGCTGGGCTGGCGGGGACAATCTTCGGGACTTGAGAGAGGGTGCAGGACTTTTGAGAAAGGCACAGTTGGGTGCTACTGAGAGTGCCCGTTACTCCACCGAGAATAGCGAAGAACCAGAGGCTCCCCCGCAAGTTGCAGAATTGCAATAGGTTACGGGATCCACATGGGGGCACTACTGGGACACTACCGGAGCAGTGTGCGAGCAGCCCGTTTTGGCGGCCCAGGGCAGCGCTTTCTGGCACTGGCGAGCGGGGCTGGCAGGGAGTAGTGTTGGCAGGCATGAAGACCATCTCCTTGCGCACGCTGCTTCGCGACCCGTACGAGGCTAAGCGCTGGACCCGCGCTGGCCAGCCTGTGCTGGTCATTGTGGGTGGCCAACCGCTCTGGCTCCTTCAACCTCCCGTCGCGGCTCCTGATGAGAAAGAACGCCGCCGCGCCACCGAGGACATCCTCGGCGAGGTGCTGCGCGAGAAGCCATCCCGAGTCAGCGCCGCTCGTCTGTTGGAGCGGTCGCGCCGGTGAAGCCCTATGGCGCCAGCAGTTGGATTCTTCGGTTGGCCATGATTCACCGACGCGGAATAGCCACTCCCCCGAAGGGGCAGTGACCCCGCCTGCTGCTCTTCCGGCAAGAATGGTGAATTACTTGTTAGTAGCTTCTTGAAGACTTTGCTTGCAAAAAGGACGGCCATTGCCTTACTGTCGTGGTTAGTTGGGAGAAAGGTTTATGAGAAAGAAATGCCTTACGTTCTGCACGGCGGCTTTTGCTCTGAGTTGGAGTTTGCTCACACCGCAACACGCGCCGGCGCAGGTGCAGCCGGTCCCCGCGCCGACCCTTGCTGCTCCGCCGGTCATCGTGGTTCAGCCGAACGACCAGATGGCAGGCTATGGAGATGATGTCGCCTTCACGGTCGTCGCTAGCGAGGCGGCGGTGGGCTACGAGTGGCGGAAAGACGGTAGAGCTTTGACTGACTACGCCAACGTGGCCGGCGCGAATTCAGCTACGCTGGCTTTGGTTGGCGTTGCGCAGAGCGATGCGGGTGCCTACAGCGTCATCGTCACCAATAGCGGGGGCGCGGTAACAAGCCTGGTGGCCACCCTGACCGTGGGCAGCATGGCTGTCTTCAGCGATGACTTTGAGTCCGGCACCCTCGAAAAGTGGACGCCCTTTTCACGCCGAGGGCGCCTGAGCATTTCCACTGACCAAAACCACACGCCGGGAGGCTCGTCCAGTGCGATGCTCACAAACTCGCTCGCCCGCATGTACCATAATTTCGGAACGAAACTTGCCTGGCATACGAAAGCCACTTTCTGGATTTACGATGATGGCGGCAGCCAGACCCGGTGCTACGGAGATCTGCGCGGGTACCGGGGGCGCGGGTATGCACTTGACGGGCCGCCGGGTGGCCGGGCGCAACTGTTCGCCATTGGCAGGTACGGCGTCGGGTTCGGCACAAACCACACCGGCAACCTCAAGGGGGAGCGGGTTGACCCAAAGAAGTACCAAGGGCGTGTGGAGCGCGGCAGGAACACGGGCTGGTTTAATCTCAATGCTCCAGGCGCCCCCGGCCGCTCGGTCGGCTGGCACAAGTTTGAGATAGAGCGGGCCGACGACGGGGCCACCGTGCAATTCCGCGTGGATGGTGTGCTGGGCCGGACCATTACAGGGGCCAAGCACGTGCTCCTGGACTGTGTGACCATTGGCTCGGCGGCAGCGGGCAACCGTGTCGGCAAGGCTTGGATTGACGACGTGAAGGTCGAAGGTTTCCCCTGGCGCTTTGACTGGGCTAGCAAAACATCCGACAGCAACGGCCTGTTCGACTGGATGAAGCTGCGCGAGAGCGGCACCAACTCGCTGGCGACACAGATCACGCAAATCGCGACGGTGTCACAGGCGGATGGCTCGACTGCGACCGCCAAGCTTGGCCCATGGGCCACTGACGGCTCGGCCATCTACGGGGCGGGCATGCGCGGCAGCGTGGACTATGTCCTTGCTGCGCCTGTGGACGATGCCTACCGCATTGAGATCGAGGGCCGGGAACGCAGCAGCCGGCGCCCGAGCGTAGCACTGCCGCTCATCGTCTCGATTGACGGGGAATACCTGGGGCGTTTCATCCTGCCCTACCAGGGCGCAACCAACGGTTTCGTTCACTGCTTCACGCCCTTCATCAAGACCGGTTCGCACACCCTCCGCGTGTATTGGGACAACACCGATGACCAGTACTCACTCTACCTCCAAGCCGTGCGCTTGCAGTCCTTGCAAGGCCCTGCCGTGGATAGCAGCGGGCTGAAGACTTGGGTGCTAAACCGACTGCGCGCGCAATGCGGCGTCGAGGTGGCCCCCGCCTCCAGCCTGGTTTCCCCGGTTTGTGTCGAGGGGCGCGGGCAGTACCTGAGTATGATGAGCTTGAGCGCCGGGCCTCCAGGGCAGTTGAGGCCGGTGCCAGTCCAGCCGGGCGCGGGCCACCGCTGGTATGCCAACGTGCCCCTCTTGCCAGACGGTGCTACCCATCTCGAAGTCTCCCACCAGAACGGGGGGTTGCGTGGAACGGGTGACATCCAGTGGCAGGTCATGAACCTGCTGGAAGCGGACGACATCACGATCCGCAAAGGGGACTCCCTCCTCCTGACTGCGCTGCCAGCCGGGGCGAGCTCGGGTGCCGTGAGCATCACGGTCCAGGGAGTAACGAACTACATCAGCGACACGACGACGCCGGTGGCGCATGGCTTCGACCAGCCCGGCACATTCAGTGTCTTGGGCACCTTCAACGCAACGGGCGCAAGCCGCGGCATCACGGTGAGGGTGGTGGATGCCTCCTTTGACGGGCCAGTGGCCGGCTGGGTGGCCAAGCGCCGCTACTGGAATTGCACCAACGTGCCGCCAGAGGCCGTTCTGGACGCCGACCCGCGCCTCAACATCACCCAAGTCTCAATCCCGCCGTCGCTCGGGGCAAACGGAAGGCGGTACAGCCTGACCACCGACGCCGCCGAACCCCGCTGTGTCGTTGCGCGCCTAGGCGCCAATGGCCCGGTGTTGGCCAACACAACGGTGCAGGGCTTCCGCCTGTTCAACGCCCAGGACACCTACCTGCGCATCATGAGGAGGTACGAGGACGGCAGCCAGCTCATCCAAGCTGCCATGGTCCTCAGTCCGCCCGTGCCCGAGGTGACGGTGGGCTTGCGCCTCATCGTCAGCGGCTCAGTCTTTGAGGACGGCACCCTGCTCAGGACCCTCCGCGCTTCCGACTTCGACAGCCTGGGAATCTGCCCGGTGCGCTTTATCCGCGCCCCCGGAGTGAAGACTAGCGTGTGCCACACGACCAAAGCCTACCAGCGTGACGAACTAATCGGCTGGCCCACCTACGAGCCGTGAGCACGACTAGCATCATCTTAGAAGGTGTAGTCGACGGCGCCAGCCGGCGCACTCTCGTCTGGGCCTTCCTGCCGCTCACTGCCATCCTCTCCGCCACTCCGCTCTCTGCCGCGGAAGAAGCGCCGCCCGGCCCCTCCGCGCGGATGGCTGCCGATCCCGCAAGCGGCGGCCTACAAGTTGAGCTTTTCCGAAGAGCCAGAAAGCCCACGCCCCATTCACCCGTTGCCCACGCGAACCGGGAGGCCGCGATGCGCCCCATCCTACTGCCGATTGTCGGCGCGGTACGCGCGGACATGTGCGAGCGGTTGGACGCAGTTAACGCCCTTGGCAGGGGACTCAGCCGCGAGGAAATCGCCCTCCTGTGGGAGTTCCTCAGCTCGCCACCAGCCGCTCAGGAGAAGAACGTTCCCGACTTGGAGGGCCTCAAGAATGACATCCTCAACGTGCTGCGGCGGCAAAGCCCGCCGCCTTCGGGGTTCACTGAAACCCTCATTGGCATCTACCGCGATCCTGCACAAGACAGCGTCATTCGCGACTACGCCATCCAGCATCTGGTGGTGTGGTACGAGCAAGGCGCGCCAGATACGCCGCAAGCCCGCGACAGAATTCGCGCTGCCCTCTTCGAGGCTGCAGGTGAGAGCGGCAGCATTGCAGGAACGGCGCTCCTCGGCTTGCACCTGCTCTCCGCCGAAGACCCCGCGCTCGGCCAAGATGACATCAACCGCGTTGCCCTTCGTCTGGTATGCTCCGCTAAAACCCAAGTCGCCAGCCGCATCACTGCCATCCAGGTCTGCGCCGAGCGCGGGCTCAAGGAGGCGGTGCCCGCAATCCAAGCTGTGGCAGAAGCGCAGGGCTGCGTTCCCTTGCGGCTTTCGGCACTCGCCGCCCTGGCCCGCCTGAACGCCGGACAGCAGGCCCGGGCGCTGGGACGGGTGTGGGTGGACGACGACCAGGCCGCACCTGCTGGCGCGCGCGTGGCATACCCGCAGCCTGAGCAGAAGCCGGTAGCCTTTTAGGGGAACGTAAGATGCAAACGAAGCAAGCTCTTGTAGTTGTAGTGGGAACCGCTCTGTTGGTATTGCTAACCCTCAGCCCCAAAGCGGTGGACATGACCAACCCGCCCCGCATCCCTAACCATCCCCCAGTGGACACCAACTGCTATCCCGTGAGCACAAACGTGGTGTGCGACCCGGAGCCCGGCCCGCAATTCCTCTCGGTCACGGTCAGCAACCAGTGCGTCGCCGCTGCGATGATTGTGGCGACTGCAACCTACACCAATGTTCCCGGAACCGTTACTACTACCATCACCTACTCGAATGGCTCGTGTCCTCCGCTGGTGACCACTAACACCGTGTCATCGGCCATACTGACGAACTGGTGGACAGCGACGGGCGGCGCTGTCCCGTCGAGCGGAGGAGGCTTGGGGGCGTCCTTTTCCCCAACCAATTGTGGGGGCGGGACCATTTTCTTCTACCTAACGTATTCCAACGCGCCGCCGTGCAGCAACCACCTTACGATTCAAACAAGCATCGGCTGGAGTTGCGACTGCGACTGCAGGCATCATATACTGAACCCAACCCCCCTTTCGCCTGGCACCCAGAGCTGTGGAGGCATAACCTGGACTGGCCAAGTTTTCACTACCGCGTGTGGTAATCCCAAATCCTCGCCTAGGGATGTACAAAGGCGGAATGGGTGGTCCCATGGCGTATAATGCTCTCGATTGTCCGGCTGGCCTGCCATCGGGCACATTTGCCGCAAGGGAAATCCTGAACCTGCTCTGTCTGGCGAGCCCGAACAGGACGTTCCACGTCTCGGTGGCTCACGAGGGCCTATGGGTAACGCCCCTGACGTGTGTTGGTTACAAGCCGGCAGCCTCGCCAACGCCGGGCGCGCTTTTCTATTGGCGAACCGAAGTCAACCCCTCCACCCAAGGCGCCCCGACGGACAGTGAGCTTGTGGATGCGTTAACCAGCAAGGAGGTACGGATTCGTGCCGCAGCCCGCAACTACCTTGACATGGCCCTGCCGCTCAGTCAGATGAACGCTCTTGTCTCGCAAGGCCTCCCGGCGGAAAGGCTGGTCTGGGTGCCAGAGACGCTGCGGCCTGGCATGGCGCACTCACAAGGCCTCGCCGCGGACAGGGCTGTCTGGGTGGCAGTGGCGGTATTAAGTGTGATGACGCGCGCGGACGTGCCTGCATGGCCTCCTGCTGCCGCCAGGCTCAAGCAGGTGCTCGCGGAGAACGCCCTTTCCGATAAGCCAGCATTGCAGGCGTTGGCGGCGATGGAATTCGCGCGCGTCGAGAAGGACGGCACGCTCCTGGAACAAGCGGCAAAGCGTCCCCTATCCGCCCTGGAGATTGCCGACGTTGCCCCAGACACAGTTCGCAATCTGCGGTATTCGGCGTTCGTGAGAAAGAAGCTGCTTGAACTGAGTCCAGAGTGGGCTGGATTCTCCAAGGCACAGATTGAGTCTCTGGGCCAGACCAACATCTTCAGTCTGCCATGACCGGGAAGGAGCAAAGCCACCTGCCCCCGGGCGAACGGCTGCCCGGTCTGGGCTCTCAGGAAGGTGTCATGGCCGAATGGCGCTTAGATAAGAGCGCGATTTTTGGAGGGTTGACTTTTGCGATAACG
>OCZT010007937.1_pt1 | contig 10363 bp, 10 predicted proteins | sample 1539031 | NCBI WGS metagenome assembly OCZT01 (sample SAMEA3539308, study PRJEB22396) | soil metagenome | biome: tundra; feature: field; material: soil | place: USA | collected 2010-05 | depth 0.15 m
TCGTGATACCACATCCACGCCTCGGGATTGATCGGCTCGCCGACGCTCCCGAGCAGGCGCAGCCGCGAGAGGTCGTGCTTCGCCGGATGCGCCGCGCCCCACTTCATGAACGCGCGGATCGCCGTCGGCGCCGTGTAGAGGATCGTCACGCCGTGGTGTTCGCACAGATCCCAGAAACGGTCCTTCTCGGGCCAGTCTGGTGCGCCCTCGTACATCATGCACGTCGCGCCGTTCGAGAGCGGACCGTACACGAGATATGAATGGCCGGTGATCCATCCCACATCCGCCGTGCACCAGAAGACGTCGTCGTCCTTGAGGTCGAACACTTCCTTCGTCGTCGCGGTCGTGCCGGTGAGGTAGCCGCCGGTCGTGTGCACGATTCCCTTCGGTTTTCCGGTCGTGCCCGAAGTGTAGAGAATGAACAGCACGTCCTCCGCGTCCATCTTCTCGCACTCGCACACGGCACTGGCGGCGTGCAAGAGCCGGTGGTACCAGTGATCGCGCCCTTCCTGCATCTCGACATATGCCTCGCCGATCGGGCCGCCCGCGCGCCGCTGCACCACCACGACGTGCTTCACGCTCGGCGCCTCCTCGAGCGCCTTGTCGGCGTTGCGCTTGAGCGGAACGACCTGGCCGCGGCGGTATCCGCCGTCCGAGGTCACCAGCACCTTCGCCTGCGCGTCGTTCATCCGGTCGCGCAGAGACTCCGGCGAGAAGCCGCCGAAAACGACTGAATGAATCGCGCCGATCCGCGCGCACGCGAGCATGGCGATCGCGGCCTCGGGGATCAGCGGGAGGTAGATGCCCACGCGATCGCCCTTGCCGACGCCGAGCGACTTGAGGACGTTCGCGAACTGCTGCACCTCGCGGTACAGATCCCAGTACGTGAGCGTGCGCCGGTCGCCCGGCTCGCCCTCCCATATGATGGCGGCCTTGTTTCGCGCGCCGCCGCGGGCGTGACGGTCAACGCAGTTCGCCGCGACGTTGAGCTTGCCGCCGACGAACCACTCCGCGTGCGGCGGTTTCCAGTCGAGCACCTTCTTCCAGGGCGCGATCCACTCGAGAGCGCCGGCCATCCTGGCCCAGTACGCCTCGGGGTCGCGATCGGCTTCGGCACCGACGCCCGGGCTGTTGATGAACGCCTGGGCGCGAAACGCGTCCGAGGGCGGGAAGGATCGCGTTTCAGTTAACAGAACATCGATATCGGACATAACAGATGGCAGAAGGCGGAAGGCAGACGGCGGATTGGACGGCGGACTGCAGGACGCAGAGTCTAGCGGACTAAAGATGGCACACGCCCGGCGCCGCGATCAGCAGTCACCGTATTCTGCCCCCTGCCGTCCCGTCTGTCGTCCGCCGTCTGTCGCCTGCCGTCCGTTGTGATAGTTGTGCGACACTTTGAAATACTGCGAAAAGGTGACACGGCATGCAGAATGCATTTCGAGTCGCGCAAACCAGCGGCGCCTTTCTTCGTCACACTGTGATAGTCGCAGAAGTCAATGAATATCAAGCAGTTACAAGACTGCGCGGTCTGGCACGGTTCTCGCTTATCTCTGCGGCAGGATCGCAGTTCGCTTCACCACGAAAAGGGCACACCCGTCGCGAGGCGGGGCCGCAAAGCCAGGAATCTCGAAGATGCTTCACGAGATCGTCCGGTTGCCGAAGGAAGATAGAGAGGAGCGATGCACGCTCCGATCGGCGAACCGAATTCCAGGCAGCGCGGAGTGCTCTCGCCCCAGGCGGAGGAGTGCATGCCATGTTGATTGCCGAGAACTACGACGAAGTCCTCATTGCACCGCCGCGTCTCGATGCCGGATCGCGACTCGACTTCCGGCGCGCGGCACTCGAACATCTCGAGCGCGTCGTGCAGCGCAACGAGACGCGGGTCGTGATCGACCTGCAGCACACGACCGACATCGACGCCAGTGGCCTCGGTGTGCTGGTGCTGGTGCAGAAACGGGCGCGAGAGCGGATGATAGCGACGAAGCTGCTGCACGCTCCAGCGTCCGTGAAGCAGATGATTGCCCTGACGAAGCTCGAGTACCTGTTCGAACTCGAGGACTGACCCCCGCGCGTTCGACGGAGCCGCCGGCGATGTGAAAAACTCGCTAGCGGCTCCCCTCGACCAGCCGCCGGCGCCACGCCGCGAGCGCCGATTCTCCGGGCAGGCGCGTCTTGATGCGTACCGCTCCCATCACGGCGGATCCCGTCACGCGAATCACCGGCGCGTCCGGCGGCGCGAGTCCCTCGCTGTGCGCATCGTCGAACTCGCCCATGAGCGCAAAGCCGTCGCACTCCACGCGCAGGCCCGGCGGAACGATCAGTTCCACTTCGCCCATCACGACGTTGAGCTCGAAATGCGTCTCGCCGTGGAGCATGAGTGCGTCGCGCAGGTCGAACTTCGCGTTTCCCATCACGCACGTGACCTTGTTGTGCCGGGCCGGCGTCCACTGGCCCGTCTTCCTCACCGTGGACATCACGACGAGGTGCCGTTTCTCCGCCGGGTCCGGTCGTCCGCCGGGCGCGAGGGCGTAGAGTGGCGCCGGCGGCAGGACGTCCGGCGGCAGCGCCGGCAGTCCGGCCACTAGCGCCCGCAGCTCGGCGCTCGTCCCGGCCTTGTACGCATGGTCGAACCGGAGTTCCAACTCCTGCGTGCTGAGATTGTCGTTCGCGAAATGCAAGCAGAGTGTCTGGATCACCCGCTCGCGGTCGATCTCGATTTCGGACATCAGGAGGCTCGCCGGAGCACCAACGCGGCATTGATGCCCCCGAACCCGAACGAGTTGGACATCACGTGTTCCACGCGGGCCACGCGCCCCGCGCGCGGTACGAAGTCGAGATCGCACTCCGGATCGGGCGCGTCCAGGTTCACCGTCGGCGGAATCCATTCGTCGCCGAGTGACAGCGAGCAGATGGCCGCCTCGAACGCACCGCTCGCGCCGAGCGCGTGGCCGTAGTAGCCCTTCGTGCCGCTCACCGGGATGCGGCGCGCGTGCTCGCCGAAGACCTGCTTGATGGCGAGCGTCTCGCTCGGGTCGTTCAGCGGCGTCGAGCTGCCGTGGGCGTTGATGTATCCGATCTCCGCGGGCGAGAGGTGCGCGTCGTCCAGCGCGAGCCGCATCGCGCGCGCCGCCTGCGCTCCGGTGGGAAGCGGAGCGGTCATGTGATGCGCGTCGTTCGTCGTGCCGTAGCCGCAGAGTTCGGCGTAGATCTTCGCGCCGCGCGCCTCCGCGCGGCCCCACTCCTCGAGCGTGAGCACCACCGATCCCTCACCCATCACGAACCCGTCGCGGTCCCTGTCGAATGGCCGGGATGCCCGCTCCGGCTCGTCGTTGCGCGTGCTCATCGCGCGGATCAACGCGAACGCGCCGAAGCACAGTGGGGAGAGCGGCGCTTCGGCGCCGCCCGCGAGAATCACATCCGCGTAGCCATGGCGGATCTGACGGAACGCCTCGCCGATCGCCATCGTGCCGCTCGCGCAGCTCATCGCGTTCGTGGAGTTCGGCCCGCTCACGCCGAACTCGATCGCGATGTTGCAGCTTGCCGCGCCGCCGAACACCGCGAGCGCGAGCGTCGCGTCCACCGCGCGCAGCCCCGCCGAGAGAAAACGCCCGAGCTGCTCCTCGGCGTAGCCGATGCCGCCGAGCGCCGTGCCCATCATCGCGCCGATGCGCTCGCGATCCTCGCGTTCGAGGCGTATTCCCGAGTCCTCGAGCGACATGCGGGCCGCCGCGACCGAGAACTGTCCGAACCGGTCGAGACGTTTCACGCGCTTCGCCTCGATGTGATCGTTCGGCCGGAAGTCGTCCACCTCCGCGGCGTTGTGCGAGCGAAAGATCGACGGGTCGAACCGCGTCATCGATCGCACGGCCGAGCGCTCGGCGCGAATGCCCTTCCAGAAGTTCACGCGGCCCGTGCCGACCGGCGTGATCGCACCGATGCCGGTGATCGCGACGCGACGCGTCGTCATGTGCGTGCTCCGCCGGGCGCCGCGCCCATCGCCGCGTCACGCTCCGCGATGCGCGCGAGTCCCGCGAGCGTGCGGGTGGCAATGCCGTGCACGAACACCGGCCCGATCACGATCGTTGCCGCGAGCACGCCGATCAGCGGCCAGCGCGGACCGTCCCATGCATGCACCAGTTCCACCCGAGTCCCTCCGTCAGATTGCTCGAACCTCCACTCCACATCCATACCCTTCGTGATACCCCCAATATGACGGAAGCGAACCGCGGGTGTCGTTCCCGCCGCACCCAGCACCTGCATTTCCGAGAGCCACCAGGTGGGCCAGTTGAACAGTCCGAACGGACGGTTCGCAGCCATCTCGACGATGCCGCCGCCGTCGCTCGCACGCTCGCGGAATCGCACGAAGCGGTAGTGCGCGAGGTGTGCGGGCCACTGCTCCACGTCGCGCACGATCTGGAACACGAGCTGGACCGGCGCGCGCACGAATCCCTCGTCCACCGTGCGCATGGCACGGCCGAGCGGCATCGGGCCGAGATCGTACGCGGCGCGCATGGCGACGTCGCTCATGCCGGAGTCCAGCTCGCGGTGACCCGAAACCCGCGCCGATTGCGAACGGACGGCAGGCATCCCGTGGCGGCGACTACGGCGGCGGATAGTTCCGCGGCGCGAAAGCCGCGCAGCACCGATACGACGCCGTCGTGCCGGCTCACCGGATGAAATCCCAGTGCCCAGCTCCCCACCCAAACACCGGCCGCCGCCGCCCATGCGCGCCGGATGTCGGCGACGATCACGCGCACGCGAGCCACGCGGTTCATCTCCGCGAGAAGTCGCGCACCGTCCGCCGCCTCGAAGTGATGCAGCACCTGCGAGCACGCGACGATGTCCACGCTGCGATCCGCGAACGGCAGCGCCAGCGCATCGCCGGCAATCGCGTCGCCGCTTCGGGGACGGCTCGCGGCCGCGAGCGCCGGCGTGACCTCCAGCCCCATCGTGAGCAGGCGCACGCCGCCTCGATCGGCGATGCGGCGGGCGAGCTCGGGAATGTCTCCCGCACCGGTGCCCACGTCGAGCAGCGTGAGTGGCGCGCTGCGGTCGCGGGCCGCCGCGAGCACCGGCACCAGCTCGGCGATGACCGCGTTCGCGCCGCCGAACCAGCGATTGCTGCGGGCGACATCCTGCAGCGATCGCGTGGCGAGCGCCGTGTCGGTCGAGGGATCGTCGAGCAGCTCGATCCCGCGGCGGCGGGTCGGCGCGAGCGCGTCCGTGATGTTCACCGCAATCGCCGGTATTCGCCGAGCTCGTAAATCAGGGGGCGCCCGCCTTCCACCGTCGACGCGGCGATCACCTCGCCGACGACGATCGTGTGGTCGCCCCCGCGATGCCGTGCGACGATCGCGCACTGCAGGTGCGCCACCGCACCGTCGAGCAGCGCGAGCCCGCTGACGCCGCGCGCGACCGCCGTGCCCGCGAACCGGTCCGCGTCGGAATCGGCGAAGCGGCGTGCCAGCGGCTCCTGATCCTGGGAGAGTACGCTGACCGCGAAGTGTCCGGCGGCTGCGACGGCGCCCGCGATCGTCGCGTCGTCGCCGATGCACACAAGCACGAGCGGCGGCTCGAGGCTCAGCGAGGCGAACGCGCTCACGGTCATCCCGTAGTCGCGGCCGTCATCGCCGCGAACGGTCACGACCGTCACGCCCGAGGGAAAGCGGCCCAGCGCGTGGCGGAAAGTGGCGGCGTCGATCGGTGTCATCCGCGCGGCCGCGACGGGAGCAGCAGCTCGCGGAGAAACGCAGGCCGCATCAGCGCGCTCGCAGGAGAGAATCCGCTGGCCACGTTGACGATGAGATCGGAGACCGCACGGCGGCCCGTCGCCGCATGTGCGGCCTGGTTCAAGAGGGGCGGAAACGCCACGGCGAGCGCGACCACTTTCTGCACCCGCCACGTGGCGGCGAATTCGTGTCGGCGCGACCGGTCGTACGCGGCCAGCGCTTCGTCCGCCACCGGCGGCGAACTCGCGCGCAGCGCCTCGCACAGATACGGCCCGAGCAGCTCGCCTCCCCGCAGCGCCTCGAACATTCCCTCTCCCGTGAACGGATCGAAGAAGTCCGCCGCATCGCCAACGAGTGCCGCCCCGGGCGCCCACGCGCGCCGCGCGTGCACGGCGAATGGTCCCGTGGCGCGGGCCGGCGTCACGCGCTCGGCGTGGGCGAAGCGCGCCGCGAGTGTGGGATGCGCACGGATCCAGCGATCGACGAAACCGGTGACGTCTCCGCTCGCGCCCGCGGCGGCGCGCATCGGCATCACCACGCCAAGGTTGGTCAGGCCGGCGCCGACGTTCGCGAGCCCGCAGTATCCGTCCCGCGAGACGTGCATCTCACCACACTCGCCGATGCCCTCAACGCCGCGGAAGTGCGACACGAACCCGATGCGCCGCGGCCATCGCGACGCGCGGACGAGTCCGAGCCGCCGGCCGACGACCGATCGCAGCCCGTCCGCACCAACGACGATCCGAGCGGAAATCTCGCGAGTCGTCGTTCCGTCGCGAACGCGAACGCCGTTTGCACGGCCCGAACTGCTTCGCAGCACGTCCGTCACCGCGACACCCTCGGATACCCGCGCGCCCGCGGCGCGGGCGCGGTCGAGAAGGATCGTGTCGAGCAGCTCGCGGCGGATGCCCAGGCCGACCGTGTGCCCGCCGCCGCACGCGGGCGCCGCGTCGAATCGGCCCTCGAACGAGAGGCCGTTCACCGCGTGGATGGTCATCCCCGCGAGGGGCACCGCTCCCGCCCGGATCACCGCGTCGAGCGCGCCCATCTCGCGGAGGATGCGCCTCGCCTGCGGGCTGAGATACTCCGCGCATGGCTTGCCACGCGGAAAGCGCGCGCGGTCGAGCACGAGCACCTCGGCGCCATTGCGCGCGAGCGCCCACGCCGTGGCGGCGCCGGCGGGTCCGCCGCCGACCACGACCACGTCCGCGCTGCCCGTCGTCACCTGCCGCAAGAAAGTCTCTCCCGGGTCCGCTGAATCAACGGGCCATCAGCCAGCCGGCCAGCACGGAAATCACCGCGCCGACGAAGGTCCCGCACAAGTTCACGGCGTCGTTCGACAACCAATTGATGCCGCGCGCATGGCGTGTGCGGTAGCCGCAGGCGTGAACGCGACGCTCGGTCCAGTGACGGCAGCGGTCGCAGAATCGCTTCGACTGCAGCGTCGCCCCGATGAGCGAGTCGGCCAGGCACCCGCCGAATCCGCCGGCGAACGCCGCCACGGCGAGCCGCGCGTGATGATGCGGTATCGCCAATGCCCCGGCGAGCGCGATGAACAGCGCACCCGCGATTCCCGCGCCGAATCCCGCGGCCGAAACGCCTCCCGACATGCCGGTCTCCGTCGCCTTCCCCGTCGTGATGAGGCGCGGAGTGCCGCCGAACAGCATGCCGATTTCCGTCGACCAGGTGTCCGACGAGGCGGCGGCCAGCGCCCCGAGCGCCGCGAACGCCAGTCGCTCGTTCCCGGTGTACTGTGCCCCGAAGGCGAACAGCACGAAGAATCCGCCGTTCGCGATCACCTGTGCGGCGTTGCGCTCCGTGGCGCGCGGAAGCGATCCCTCCGTCTTCTGCATCTTCTCGTGCAAACGCCAGCGCGAAAGCGCCGCCGACGTCACGAAGAACGCGATCAGCAGTCCCGCCCACCACCAGCCCGCGGCCGCGGCGAGGATGCCGGAGAAGAAGGCGGCCCACTGTCCGGATTCCGAGAGCGTGCGCGTCTTTCTCGCGCCAGCCGTGATGGCTCCCGCGACAGCCGCGCCAGCGAGTGCGCGAATGACCAAGCCCTCTTCGATGGCGAGCTCCGGACCGGGGAATGGGGTGAAAGATACTCGCTGGGCGCACGGGCATCCCGCCCTCCGCGCCGCCGTCAACTGTACGCCGGGTCGACCCGCGCTTAGTTTGGTCGCACCTGCGTCATCTCCCCCCGCGCTCACATGACCGCCACCGTCGACCCACTCCTGCCGCTCAGCCTGCTCGAAGCGGTGCGCGCGGTGGACACACCCAGCGGCGAGCACGAAGCGGAGTTCGTGCACGAGCTGCGCAACAAGCGCCTCGGCCTCAGCGATACCGTCTTCGCGCAGATCAAGCGCTACACCGAGGCGGTGCGCCGCAACCAGCGCCCGCCGTTCGACGAGGCCGTCGCGCTCGCGCGGCTCGTCGGCCGCCGCCCCGACGCCGAAGCCGTGTTTCGCGAGGGCGGCCGCATTCTCGCGCGACAGGCGTATCGCACGATCTCGCCCGTCACGCGGCGACTGATGCTGTCGCTCCCGTCGCTCCTCTCGCGCCCCATCGCGCTCCGTCACGCGCGCCGTATCACCGGCCGCTACACGGCGGGCGTCATTCGCCGCGTGGGATCGACTATCCTGCTCGAGGTCCCGCATTCGGTCACGCTCGACACGGCGCCCAAGCTGGGCGGCTGCACGTTCTACGAGTCCGCGCTGCGCGAGCTGATGCAGCTGCTCGTCGGCGGCGTCGGAGCCGTCGAGCATGTGCGCTGCGCCGGTCGCAACGAGGGTGTCTGCGAATGGCGCGCCGAGTGGCGCCCCATCGGCCCGGGACGGAAGTAGCTCATCGCCGCGCAAGCGGCACGGAGGATCTTTCGCAATGCTGACGCCGGAAACGCTCCCCGCGGTGCAGGCCGCCTTGGCGGAAGCGGACGTCGATGGATGGCTGCTCTACGACTTCCGCGGCATCAATCCGATCTCGCAGGCCTTGCTCCGCGCTGAAGGTCTCGCGTCGCGGCGCATGTTCGCGTGGATCCCTCGCAACGGCACGCCGGTCGCGATCACGCACGCGATCGAGCCCGGATCGTGGGCGCACTGGCCCGCGACGTGGGAACGTCGTGTCTATGCCTCGTGGAAGTCGCTCGAGTCGGAGATCTCCAGCCTCGTGCGCGGCAAGAAGGCGGCGATGGAGTATTCGCCCGGCGACGCGGTTCCCGTGGTCGACCGGGTGCCCGCCGGCGTGATCGAGATGGTGCGTGCCGCGGGCGCGACCGTCGTGACCTCCGCCAACCTGGTCACGCGATTCTTCGCCGTGTGGACGCAGGCGCAGCTCGAGTCGCATCGTCGCGCGGCCGAGATCATCGCGCGCATCGCGAAGGAGGCGTTCGTGCGCGCAGGAGCGAGCGTGCGCAGCGGCACGCCGCTCGCCGAACACGAGCTGATGCGCTGGATCCAGCACGAGTTCACCGCCGGCGGCCTTTCCACCGACCACGGCCCGAACGTCTCGGCGAGCGAGAACGGCGCGAACCCGCACTACGAACCCTCGCCGGAGGCGCCACGGGTGCTGCGCGCCGGCGATTGCGTGCTGATCGATCTATGGGCCGTCGAACCCGGCGGGATCTACGCCGACCAGACCTGGATGGCGTCGATCGGCGCGCCGTCGCCGAAGGTGCAGCTGGTCTGGAACGTCGTGCGCGACGCGCGCGACGCGGCGATCTCGCTGCTGCGCGAGCGCATCGCCTCCGGCGAAGCCGTGCGCGGCGCGGAAGCGGACGACGCCGCGCGCCGCGTGATCGACCGCGCCGGATACGGCGCGGCATTCACGCACCGCACCGGTCACTCGATCGACGCGCGCGCGCTTCACGGCTCGGGCCCGAATCTCGACAACCTCGAGACGCGGGAAGAACGCGTGCTCATCCCGGGCGTCGGATTCTCGATCGAGCCGGGGATATATCTCGCGGGGGAGTTCGGAGTGAGAACCGAGGTGAATGCGTACATCGGGGAGCGGGAGCTGATCATCACCCCGAAGGAGATTCAACGGGAGATGATTGTTGTCTGAGGTGGATCTGCTCTGGGAGCTGTCGCCTGACAGCTGTCGGTTGACAGCCCCCAGACGGCGCGAATGACGGAGCTCCGAAGGGAACTCGGCGTTTTTTCCGCCTCCTTACTCGTTGTGGGCGGCATCATCGGCAGCGGAATCTTCTTCACGCCCGCCGAGACCGCGCGAGCACTGCCGACCGCCGGCTGGGTACTGGGCGTCTGGACCCTCGGCGGCATCGTCGCCCTCGCCGGCGCGCTGACCTACGCCGAACTTGGCGCGATGATGCCCGAAGCCGGCGGCGGGTACGTCTACGTCCGCGAGGCGTTCGGCAGGCTCCCCGCATTCCTGCTCGGCTGGATGACGCTCCTGATGATCGCGAGCGGCGCCATCGCCGCTGTCGCGATGGGATTCGCCGGCTATCTCGAGCGATTCGTGCCGATCGACGTGGTGGGCGGACGGATCGGCGTGGCGGCGATCACGATCATCGCGCTGACGATCACGAACTATCTCGGCGTGAAGCCGGGCACCGTGACCGCGAACATCTTCACGCTCTCGAAGATCGCGGCGCTCAGCGCGCTGATTGTCATCGG
>OCZT010007938.1_pt1 | contig 10363 bp, 11 predicted proteins | sample 1539031 | NCBI WGS metagenome assembly OCZT01 (sample SAMEA3539308, study PRJEB22396) | soil metagenome | biome: tundra; feature: field; material: soil | place: USA | collected 2010-05 | depth 0.15 m
CATGACGTGATCCTGTTCCAGGGCGACTCCATCACCGACGGCGGCCGCCAGCGCAGTGGCAGCGACTACAACCACATCATGGGCCAGGACTACGCCTACGTCCTCGCCGCGCAGATCGGCGCCGAGTCCCCCGAGCGCGAACTCGTCTTCGTCAATCGCGGCATCAGCGGCAACCGCGTTCCCGACCTCGAAGCGCGCTGGCCGGACGACACCATCGCGCTGCATCCGCAGCTTCTCAGCATCCTCATCGGCGTGAACGACCTGCTGTCCGCAGGCGAACGAGCCATAACCCTCGAACAATTCGAAGCCGGCTACGACAAACTTCTCGCCGAAACCATCGCCGCGCTGCCCACCACAAAAATCGTCCTCGGCGAACCGTTCCTGCTCCCCGTGGGCAAGCAGAAAGCCGACTACGCAACCAACATGGCGGAGATGAAGCGGCGCCAGGCCGCGGTCGACCGGCTGGGCGCGAAGTACCACCTGCCTGTCGTGCACTACCAACAGGCGCTCGACGCAGCCTTGACGAAGGCCCCCGCCGAGCATTGGAGTTGGGACGGCGTGCATCCCACCTACGCCGGCCATGGCCTGATGGCCCAGGAGTGGCTGAAGACCGTCGACACCTTCTGGGGCAAAAGCTAGCAAGAATTCGCTTGCGCGAATTCCCTCGCCCGCCTAACTTGTAAGTCATACCTTCTACAACAGAGAAAACATGTTTCGCCCGGGCCTGATGGTGCAATTTCCAGGAGGATCAAAGTGGCGACAGACGCAATGCGGCAGCAAGGAGTCATTCACCGGACACGGCCGGACAACCCAGCGTGGGACCGGGTTTTCTTCTCAACCATGATCGTGGCGCTGTGGGCCGCGGTCCTGTTCGGATTCGCCAGGACCTACTTCCTCGCCGGCATGGTTAGCGCGCCGCTGCCGAACCGCCTCATCCACATCCATGGCGCCGCCTTCACTCTCTGGATGGTGCTGCTGGTGGTGCAGTCGGCGCTGATCTCGGCCAAAAAAGTTGCGTGGCACAGGCGGTTGGGAATGGCTGGGATGGGCCTGGCGGTGGCGATGGTGGTGCTGGGTGTGCTGGCGGCGACGGATGCGCTGCGGCGCGGGGCGGCTCCGCTGGGTCTGGACCCAAAGACGTTCTTTGTGGTGCCGATCACCGCGATCGCGATGTTCGCGGTGCTGGTGTTCTTTGCCTACAGGGCGCGGCGGAGGCCAGCGACGCATAAGCGGCTGATCCTGATTGCGACGATTGCAATTGCCGCGGCGGCCTTCGGGCGCTGGCCGATCGCGATCCTACAGGCGAAGCCACCCTTGCTGAACCTGGTGACGCTCGCGTTTCTGCTGCCGATCGTGCTGTATGACGTGGTATCGCTGCGCAGGGTGCAGAAGAGCACGATTTGGGCTTCGCTGTTTGTGATGGCGGTGCAACTGGTCCGGGTGCCAATTGGATTTACGCCGGCGTGGCACTCGTTTGCAACATGGATGGCGGGCAAGGGATAAGGCCGCGCCGGTTCGAACTTCGGATGCGACCTGCGCCGGATGCGACAATAAGACCATGAGACAGATTGCAAAGGGACTCCTCTGCCTGGGCGTCGCCATGGTCATCGCGGCTGCGGTGGGGTGCACAAAACTGCCGCCGCCCACTCCGCTGTCGGAGCTGAATCCGCAGCAGATGCGCGGCCACGACGTCTACCAGATACGCTGCGCCCAGTGCCACAACGACCGCACCAACGAGCCGCTGAACGGCCAGTCGCTCCGCGGCATCTTCAAGAAGCAGTATCTCGAGAGCGGCGCCCCGGCCAACGACGATCGCGTGATGGACGCAATCATCCTGGGACGGCCCATGATGCCGGCAATGGGACGCGCCATCACTCCCCAGGAGCGCGAAGATCTGCTGGCCTATCTGCATACTTTGTAACGAAACCGGTGACTTGTGAGTGACGGCGATGCCTGAAAACGGAGACCCCTTCAGCAACAAGGGCCAGATGCTGCCGGGAATCGCCGGCGTCTGCATGTTCATGATGTTCATGACCATGGTGAACGTGTATGTCGCATTGATGGGAGCGTTCGGCTGGGGCCGGGCAAAGTACGCGATCTTGACGCTTTGCACGCTGCTGGCAATCGGCGTCTTCGGGCTGCTGCGCCTGCGCAAGTGGGGCTGGGCGCTGGTGACGGCAGGCTGTCTGCTGTTCGCCACCGGAGATTTCTTCTACTTCTCGAAGACCCACACAGCATTCTTCCTCGTGCGTGGACTGTTCGTCATGGTGTTCTTCCTCTACCTCGTGCGCCAGGAGACGCGAGAGCATCTTCGCTAGCGCCGCCGAGTTGCCAGGCCGCAGGCGATACAATTTAACTTGATGACGCCGCCAATCGCTGAAGGACTCAACTCGGAGCTTGTGCAGATCGACCTTTCGCCGCGCCGTCCCGTGCGCAAGCCCGAGTGGCTGAAGGCGCGCGCCCCCGGTGGCGAGACCTTCCACAACCTCAAGAAGCTGGCCCGCGACCTCAACCTGCACACCGTCTGCGAGAGCGCCCAGTGCCCCAACCTCGGCGAGTGCTGGAACCAGAAGTCGGCCACCTTCATGATGCTCGGCAACCTCTGCACTCGCCGCTGCGGCTTCTGCGCGGTGCCCAAGGGCAAGCCCGAGCCGATCGACTTCGACGAGCCGCGGCGCGTGGCCCACGCCGTTGCCCAGCTCGGCCTCGCGCACGCCGTCATTACCAGCGTCAATCGCGACGACGACAACCTCGGCGCCGCACGCGCGTTCGTCGAAGTGATCCGCGAAATTCGCGCGCAGGCTCCGGGCTGCCGCGTCGAAGTCCTCACGCCGGACTTCCAGGGCGTCGAGGAATCGCTGCGCATGGTCGTAGCCGCGCGACCCGAAATCCTGAACCACAACATCGAGACCGTGCCCCGCCTCTATCGGATTGCCAAGTCGGGCGGAAGATACGAACGCTCGCTCGAATTCCTCCGCAAGGCCAAGGCCATCGCGACCGAAGCAGGCGAGACGCAGATCACCAAGACCGGCATCATCGTCGGTATGGGCGAGGAGATTCACGAGTTGCTCACCGTCTTCCGCGACCTCGCCGACCGGCACGTGGACATCCTCACCATCGGCCAGTATCTGCGCCCCTCACGCGACCACCTCGTCATGCAGCGCTTCTACACGCCCGATGAATTCGCGTTCCTCAAGCACGAAGCCCTGGCGATGGGCTTCCGCCACGTCGAGAGCGGCCCGCTCGTCCGTTCCAGCTACCACGCCCAGCAGCAAGCCGAGTCGACTGGGCTCGCGTAGCGTACAGCACGGCCCATGCGATGACACCGGCCAGCGCGTTTCGTGACATCCTCTTGACAACCTCTTGGCGAAGGTTCATTTACACTCTTCGCACGCGAGGTGTCGGCATGATCGGCAATCGGTTGGAGGATAGATTGAGGATGGCGAGGATCGCGCGGTCGTCGATAACATACGCACTTGCACTGGTGCTGCTGCTTGCCGTTGGCGGAACCGCTCCTGCGCAGAAGGATGACACTCTCCACACCGCGTCGCGCACGGAACTCGACGTCGTCAAAGTGGTGTTGGCGCAGGAGAAGGCCTGGAACGCCGGCGACCTCGATGGTTTCGTGAAGGGATATAAGGACTCGCCCGACACCCTCTTCATCGGCAACCAGATATCGAGGGGCTACGCGCACATCGTGGAAGACTACAAGCACCTGTACTTCACACGCGCGTCCATGGGAACAGTCACGTTTTCCGAACTGGAGGCGCATCCGTTGGACGACACGTTCGCCATCTGCCTCGGCAAGTACCACCTGGACCGCTCCAAGAAGGAAGGCGGGCCGGCCGACGGCCTGTTCTCCCTCGTGCTCGAAAAAACCGACCAGGGCTGGAAGATCATCCTCGACCACCGGACCTAGCTCTCAGACCGTCAGAATTTCCTTCTCCTTGGCCTTGAACAGTTCGTCCACCCGCTTGATCTCCACATCCGTCAGTTGCTGAATCTCATCATTCGCCCGCTTCTCGTCATCGGCCGAAATCAGCTTGTCCTTCGCCGCCTTCTTCACCTGGTCATTGCCGTCCCGGCGAATGTTGCGGATCGCAGTCTTGTGGTCTTCCGCCACTCCCGCAAGGTGCTTCACCGCCTCTTTGCGCCGCTCTTCCGTCATCGGGGGCACAGGCACGCGGATCACCTTGCCGTCGTGCATCGGGTTGAAGCCCAGGTTGCTGGTGCGGATCGCCTTCTCGATCGGGGCAACCATCGTCATCTCCCACGGCGAGACCAGGATCAGTTGCGCCTCCGGGGTCGAAATCTGGGCAACCTGCGAGATGGGCGTGTCCGTCCCGTAATAGTCCACCTTCACCTGGTCGAGCATGTGTACGCTCGCGCGACCGGTGCGGGTCGAAAGCAGGTTCGCCCGAAAATCCTCAACCGTCCTCTCCATACGCGCCTTCAACTGCGTATGCACATCCTTCAACGCCACAATACTCGCCATCGTCGATGCCATGGTCTATCCGTCCTCCCAAATCGCAATTCGAAGTCCGTCGTGAATCGTGCGGCTTCGACCTCGCTATTCTACAGAGGTTTAGCGGTTGAGACGGTCCCGAATACCTCCGGCACTCCTGAACAGCCTGCGGAAAGACCCGCCTCTGCCAAAAAAACCCGCCTCTGCGAAAGAACCCGCCCCTGCGAAAAAATCGCCTCTGCGAAAAACCCGCCTCTGCCAAAAAACCGCCTCTGCCAAAAAAATCCGCCTCTACGAAAAAATCCGTCTATGCGGAAAATCCGGTTTCTGAGATAGGCCGGGACTTCAGTCCCGGCACAACGGTTGCAGCATCAGCATGGGCTTTAGCCCCTGGGACATGCTTTCGGCCTGAAAACCAACTTTTCCGCAACCTCTGAATGCCCGATCCACCCGCCCACGTCCTCTTTTGGGCCTGCGTGCGAAAAGTTACCATAGTTCGATTGACAGGCCCCGGACCCGGCAGCATAGGCTTAACCCGTGAACGTCGAACTGAGTTACGAGCAGCGCGCGCGGGTCGAACTTATTTCAATCCACACCGGGAAACCGCCCGCCCAGGTTCTCGTCGACACAGCGCAGTTTCTGTTCAATTGCGACGCGGACTACTTCCCGCCGTGGCGACCGGCTCCAACCCAACAGTTCCTCCCCGAAGAGGAACTCGAGGCGAGGTTCGCGCAAATCCTCCCCCGCTGAAACGAAGCCGATCCCAACCTGGGGCTGCCGTGCGCCTGCTTCAGCGCCGACCCCATCAGAGATGCTCCCCTGCATCTACCGATTCGTGCCCGTGCCGGCGCTGCATGCAATCCCCAGACCAGCACCGTAAAATAGATCCCGACGTCTAACCGGACAGTCGACCCATCCGAACGCTTGCTCTGCGCAATCGAGAGACGAAAGGCCCGGCTTGAAGTTTTTCGCATTCCTGCTGCTCATTGCGCTCATCTGCGCCGCCCTAGCGGCCTACATGATCTATGCCCCCGTCGGCCCGGCCGCAGGCACCTCCGACGACCAGGCCACCTACGTCGACATCGCCCCCGGCACGGGAACCCAGGCCATCGCCACCCAGCTCGAACAAGCTGGAGTCGTACGCAGCCGCTACGCCTTCGACCTCCTCCGCGCCGTCAAGGGCGGCAAGCTCATCGCCGGCGAGTACCGCTTCAACCACCCCGCGCCCGCCACCGAAGTCTATGCGCGAATGGTCCTCGGCGATATCTACACCCGTCCGCTCACCATCCCCGAGGGCTACAACATCTTCGAGATCGCCCAGGCCGTAGAGGCGGCCGGCTTCGGCTCCGGCGACGCATTCCTGGCCGCCGAACGCAGCCAGACCGCCCTCATCGCCGATCTCTCGCCCAACGCCCCCTCGCTCGAAGGCTACCTCTTCCCCGACACCTACCGCTTCGCCCGCCATGTCGCGCCCGACCAAATCCTAGCCGCCATGGTCAAGCGCTACCGCCAGGTCACCGCCCAACTCGGCCTCGCCGCCGATCCCGCCACGAGCATCCCCCGCACCGTCATCCTCGCCTCGCTGGTTGAAAAGGAGGTCAGCCATGAATCGGAGCGCCCACTCGTCGCCGGCGTCTTCCAAAACCGCCTCGCCCAGAACATGCCGCTGGCCACTGATCCCAGCGTCATCTACGCCGCCCTACTCGAAGGCCGGTATCGCGGAGCCGTCTACGAATCCGACCTCCAGGCCGATTCGCCCTATAACACCTATCGCCACACCGGCTTGCCTCCGGGCCCCATCTGCAACCCCGGAGTCGCCTCGCTCAAAGCCGCAATCGCCCCCGCGAGCACCGACTATCTCTACTTCGTCGCCGACGCCCAGGGCCACAGCCGCTTCTCCGCCACGCTCAAAGAGCACGCCCAGCAGGTACAAACCTACCGCCGCGCCGTGGGTCAACCAACCCCCCAGCCGCCCGCCCGCACTCCCCCCCGCACTCCTCATCGCACGCATCGAAAATAGGTTCGAAGCCTCCGCCCCTCCCATCGCATCTAATTCATATCGCAGAGCGTATTGTCGCCCCCGGCCCCTGCATCAGCCCGCAGCCGGATATACTTGAAGTTTGTGCTCATGAGGATAAGAAAAGCCTTCGCCGTAGGACTGCTCGCACTCACTCCGGCTCTCACCGGATGTCTGGTGTATACCCACAGCGTCCTGAAGGCGCGGCCCCCGGAGATCGTCTACGGCGCCTCTCTCGACCAGCTTCTCAAGCAGGTCGACAACCGCTACTCCGCTTTCAATAGCATGACCGGCTTCGTCCAGGTCGTCGCCTGCGAGGGTGGCGCCCGCAAGGGCGAGGTCACGTGCTACCCCGCGTTCAGCGGCTTCATCATCATCGGCAAGCCGCACGACATCAGCGTGCTCCTGAAAGTGCCGCTCCTGGGCAGCCAGGCACTCAACATGGTCTCCGACGGCAAGAGCTTCAAGATGCTCATCCCCCCCGAGAACTGCGCCATCGTCGGCTCGGACGTGGTGACCAACAGCGCCCAGAAGGGCCTCTACGCCCTCCGCCCTGCCGTCATCCTCGACTCCCTCATGATGCAGCCTCGGGAGGACGACCAGGTCGTCGCGATGACCCAGGACAGCCGCACCTTGCCCGATTCCAAGAAACGGAAGGGCATTATCGAAGAGCCGGACTACAACATCCAGTTCCTCTCCCAGCCGGAGGGCCAGGTCGCCCGTTCCCTGCGCGTCATTCACATCGGCCGCGCCACCCTGCTGCCCTACCAGCAGGACATCTACAACGCCGACGGTAAAGTTGAAACGCAGGCTGCCTACAGCGACTACCAGAAGTTCGGCGACCTCAACTTTCCCTCGAAGATTGTCATCCAGCGCCCGCTCGACGAGCTCAGCCTCACCATCACTCTGAACAAGAAGACCAGCTTCAACAAGACGCTGCCCGCCGACCAGTTCAATCCGCCGCCAGTCCCCGCCAACTACGCCATCCAGAACATGGACGACCCGGTCAGCGCTGCGACAAACCCGTGCGGAGCGCATGCGCCGCAATCGAAGCATTGATCTCCAGCGCCAGCGCCAGCGCGTCCCGGCCATCCTCCACCGTCACCACCGGCTCCGTCCGCTCCCGCACCGCCTCCACAAACGCCTCAATCTCCAGCCGCAGCGGCTCGCCCGCTTCCACCGGAACCTTGCTCAGCGACATCCCCGCCGAGGGATGACCGTCCCCGCCAGCGCCTGCCAGCGCCGCCAGCTTCGCTAGCTGCGCCAGATCAAGCCCCGCCGCCGCCGTCACGTCGATCATCAGCAAATCCTGCCGCGCGAAGTCCAGCGAAAGATACTGGTGCGGCTGAAAGAACCGCATCTTCCTCACCCGCTCCGTACTCACCCGGCTGGCCGTAAAGTTCGCAACGCATCCATTCTCAAACTCCAGCCGCACATTCGCGATGTCCACCTTCCGCGACAGCACCGGCAGCCCCACCGCGCGCACCTCGCGCACCGGCTGCCCTACCAGCTTCATCACAATGTCCAGATCGTGGATCATCAGATCCAGCACCACATCCACATCCAGCGACCGCGGCGTAAACACGCTCAGCCGATGCACCTCAAAAAACATCGGCCGGTTCAGCAGCGCGCGCACCGCCCGTACCGCCGGATTGAACCGCTCCAGGTGCCCCACCTGCACCACTCGGCCCAGCTCGCGCGCCAGCCCGACAATCTCGTCCGCCTCGGCCAGGCTACCCGCCAGCGGCTTCTCGATCAGCAGGTCGATCCCGCACGCCATCAGCTCGCGCGCACACGCCGCATGATGCACCGTCGGCACGCACACCGACGCCGCATCCACGCGTTTCAACTCCGCCCGCGCCACCGCCATGCAATCTGCAATCGTCGCGAAGCCCCGCACGCCATACTGCTTCTCAGCAGCCGCCCGCGCAGCCTCGTTCGGATCGATCACCGCCACCAGCTCAACCGGAAACCCCGCCTGCTCCAACTCGCGATAAACCCGCAGATGGTTCCGCCCGAACGCCCCCGCGCCCACCACCGCCACCCGCAAGGGTCCCGAACCCGCCCCGAAAGCCGTCATCTCGACCCAGCCTCACCGGTGCAAAGCGTGCGCAAGATTCCGATCTTGCTTAAAGGTGCGAGTGCACCCGCGCCGTATGTCTTGCTTAAGGGCACGGGTTCACCCGTGCCGTAAACGCTGCTTTCGCAATACGGCTTTAGCCGCTGAGGTACGCTTTCCTTCGCTGACTCCACTTACTTCACCGGAGCCTCAACCGCCTTACGGCACCGCCCATACAACTCCAGCAGTTCCGTCACCTGGTCCTCCGGCTTGGACGACGACGTCACGCCGAACCCAGTCCCACCCACAGCCTTCGTGCCCACATGTGCCTGCGCCGCAACAAACTTCAGCAGATCCAGCGCAATGTCTTCCGTGCGGCGAGCCGCATTGTTCCCTTCACTCATTTGAAAAGCCCCTCTCATGCCAGACCCGATGTTAACGGCCAGCCCCACCCCGAAGCAAATCGACCTTCACCCCGCACGCACGCCGCAAAGAATCTCATACGAAATCGTCCCCGCAATCCGCGCATGGTCATCCGCCGTAACCCCATCCCCCAGCAGCACCACCTCATCCCCAACCCGCACACCGTCGATCCCCGTAACATCCACCATCGTCAGATTCATCGAAACCCGCCCGACAATCCCTGCGCGTCCGCCCCGAACCATCGCCCACCCGCCCGGCTTCGCATTCGTCGAAGAAAGCTCTCGCCGCAGCCCGTCCGCATATCCCACCGGCAGCAGCGCCAGCCGCATCGGCCCCGGAGCCGTGAACGTCGCGTTGTACCCTACCGTCTCGCCCGCCGCCACCTCGCGCACATCCAACACGCGCGTCTTCCACGTCATCACCGGCCGCAGCGCCGCCCGCACCCTCGATCCCGCACCAGCACCCGCACCCTCTATCGCCAGACAATACCCATACAGCGAGATCCCGCACCGCACCATCGCCCGCGCACCCACACTCTTCGCCAGCCCCACCAGCCATTCCGAGCCGCCACCCCGCGCCGGATTATCCACCGACGAAGAACTCCCCGCATGCACCCACTTCGGCCGCAGCCCCTTCGCCCGCACCTGCGCAACCGCCGCCTCAAACCGCCGCTCCTGCTCGCGCGTCTTCTCCGAACCCGCAACCTCTGCCGCGCAGAAATGCGTCATCACCCCATCCAGAACCAGCTCGGCCGCACCAATCAGATCCAACACCGCATCCAACTCCGCGCCCGGACGAACCCCCTGCCGCCCCATGCCGGTGTCCACCTCCAGGTGCACCGAGGACCCCGGCCACCCCCATAAACAGCACAGCTGCGCCTCCGTCCAGACGACCGGCGTCAGGCGACTCTCCACGGTCGACAGCCAATCCGCCCGACCGCCCAACCCCAGCATCACCAGAATCTCCGCGTCAGCGAATCCAGCCGCATCCAGCGCCCGTCTTACCCGCGCACCTTCACTCGCATCCGCCACGCCGAACCACCGCGCCCCCACCCGTGCCAGCGCCACCGCACATCGCTCAGCGCCATGCCCGTACGCGTTCGCCTTCACCACCGCCAGCACGTCCGTCTCGGCGCCAGCCGCCTCCGCCACCGCGCGGAAGTTCCCCGCCAGCCGCTCCTCCGACACCTCAACCCAGCTATTCACCGCCACCTCAACCACGCACACTCACAACGCCGCAATGTCCACCGCCTCCACCACATGCTTCGGATACCCATGCTTTGCCACGCATAGCATCGCGCGCCCCACCTGCTCCGTCGTCGTCACATACTTCGGAAACACCCGTAGCAGCACCGGCAGAAACGGCTTCAGCGCCGTATACGTCACCCGATACAGCGTCG